>ERZ777011.11-NODE-11-length-321341-cov-10.830428_pt1 | contig 321341 bp, 290 predicted proteins | sample MGYA00374964_ERZ777011 | MGnify/ENA primary metagenome ERZ777011 (study PRJEB29310, sample SAMD00008975) | mouse gut metagenome | study: EMG produced TPA metagenomics assembly of the Metagenome analysis of fecal microbiota from mouse which was promoted... | reverse complement strand
CCATGCCCTTCCAGGGCTGGAGAAAACCACCGGCTTAGCCGGTGGTCATTATTGCGGAAAAATATGATTGCCGCGTTCAGGCGGAAAAAAGATTGTGATGTTTTTCATTAAAGTACTTGACAGTCTGATATAAGATATAATATGTTTTATAAAAATAGAAAAATCATACCGTTTCAAAATGGGAGGAAATCATGAAATATCTGAAAAAAGCGAACACATCGGCAGAGGAATTCAGCTCTGGAGCCCGTAAAGTCGTTGAGGAAGTTCTTGCGGACATTCGTGCGAACGGCGAGGACGCTGTCCGCGAACTTGCGAAAAAATTTGATAAATGGGAGCAGGATTTCGTCCTTTCTCCGGAAAAAAAAGCCAGGCTCATCGCAAGCGTTCCGGAAACCGTCAAAAAAGACATTCGGTTCGCATACGAGCAAATCACCTGTTTTGCAAAGGCGCAGCGGGACAGCATTAAAGACTTTGAAATCATGACTCCCGCGGGTGTCCGCGCAGGACAAAAAGTTATTCCCATGGATGCTGCGGGCTGTTATGTTCCCGGCGGACGGTTCGCCCATACGTGTTCCGCGCTTATGAGCATTGCAACGGCGAAAGTGGCAGGTGTTCCTTTTGTTGTGGCCGCAACGCCGCCCCGCGGCGACAGTATCGACCCCTCCGTGTGTTATGCCATGGATTTGGCAGGTGCCGATGTTATTTTGGAAATGGGCGGCATTCAATCCGTCGCCGCTATGGCATACGGTTTATTCACAGGTAAAAAGGCGAATATCATTGCGGGGCCCGGCAACGCTTTTGTTGCGGAAGCAAAAGCATTGCTTGCGGGTGAGGGTGTTTGCGGAATAGACCTTTTCGCCGGACCGTCCGAAATTGCGATTTTGGCTGACGCACAGGCTGACCCCATGACCGTTGCCATCGATTTGCTTTCACAGGGTGAACACGGAGTTAATTCGCCGGTATGGCTTTTCACCGATTCTGAAGCGTTGGCTGAACGGGTACTGGAAATCATGCCGAAGCTCATTGCCGATATGCCGGACCCGGCGACACCTCAAAAATCATGGGATGATTATGCGGAAATCATCGTTTGCGACAGCAGGGAGGAAATGGTTGAAATCAGCGACCGATACGCTCCGGAACATCTTGAAGTGCTTTGTGAAGATACCGACTGGTGGCTGAACCATTTGACTTCTTACGGTTCGCTGTTCATGGGCGAATTCAGCACCGTCACCCATGGCGACAAATGCGCCGGTCCCAACCATATTTTACCCACAAAGAAAGCGGCACATTTCAGCGGCGGCTTGAATGTGCATAAATATCTTAAGATTTGCACCTACCAACAGCCGGCAAGCATGGAAGCCAGCTGTCTGATCAGCGGATATGCTTCCCGTCTGTCCCGTGTAGAGGGCATGGAAGGGCATGCCCGTGCCTGTGATTGGCGACTTACGAAATACCAGCCTGAAAAGAATTGGGATTTCAAAGTATACAGACATCCGGCATATTGATAAGGAGAAGATTATGAACGGAAAAAAAATCCTTGGCTTGGCGGCGGCAGGTTTTGCGTTTCTCTCGCTCGCAGGTTTTTCTTTCGGAGCGGAACCGTACACCGGTCCTAAATTGAATTTGCGTCTTGCAAGTCCGAGTCCGCTGGGCAGCAATATGGTGCTCGGTTATGAAAAATTCGTTGAACTTGTGAAAGAAAAATCCGGCGGCAAAATCAATATCAAACTCATGGCGAACGCCGTGCTTGGCAGCGACAGGTCGACCCTTGAGGCGGCGCAGCGCGGTACGCTGGATATGGCTTCCTGCTCCTCACCCAATATGGCGTCGTTCGCCCGCGACTATATGGTTTTCGATTTGCCGTATGTCACTTCTCCCGAGTATCAGGCGCAGTTGTATGATGCTCTTGACAATGGCGAACTCGGCAAGCATTTTGAAAAGGTCGCAAACCGTATCGGACTGACAACAATTATGTTCAGCGAATACGGATACCGCAATTTCGCGTTTACTTCTCCTGTGACCGGTATCGGCATGATGGAAGAAAAGAAAGTCCGTACCACGGATTCTCCTATTGAAGTGGCGGTCTCAAGGGCATTGGGCATGATTCCCTCGCCGGTGGCGTGGGGTGAGGTATATACCGCTTTGCAGCAAGGCACCGTGGACGGTGAAGGCAATAACTGGGAACACCTTGTTCTTGCAAAACATATCGAAGTGCTGAAAGGCGCCATGGATTCCGAACACAATTACAGCATGCACCTGCTCATGATGAATAAGAAAAAATACGATGTGCTGGACCCGCAGGCGCAAGCCGTTCTTCGTGAAGCGGCAAAAGAAGCCCTTGCGTATGAAAGAAATCTCACCAAGGAATTAAAAGAAAAGTGTGAAAAGGAAATGCTCGCCCAAGGCATTGTGATTTATCGCCTTTCCGCTGAAGAGCGTGCCGTTTTGAAAGAAAAAACGCGTGTTGTCTGGGATGTGTTCAAAAATGAAATCGATCCCGATGTATTGCAAATGGTATTGGATACACAAAAGTAACGTGTCCGTATTAACATGAAAAGCCGTACTTTTATGGTACGGCTTTGTTATAAGGGGCAATGTATGTCGATATATGACAGTATTAAAGTTGATTTGGAACATACTTCCGAATGCGGTGCGTTTGCGGACTGTTTGAATGTCAATTTTGAAAAACCGTTTATGATCATTGGCTTGGTGGGAGCGGTTCTTTTGATTGTATACCAGTCTCTCGGAAGATACGTTTTTGCAAAATATTTTCCGGCAATGCACATTCCTTTTTGGACGGAAGAATTAGCCCGTTTCATGTTCATTTGGGCGATGTATTTCGCAATTCCGCTGACAATCAAACACAGGGAAAATATTCGCGTCGATGTCATTTATGATAAATTTTCTCCGAAATGGCGCGGCATATTATGGATATATTCGGACCTCGCCTTCATTGTTATGGCGGGGAGTATTTTTTATACCAGTTTGGGCTATATTCACATGCAATGGGAATTTGAACAGGAAACCGCGGCTCTCCGCATTCCGTATTATATTCCTTATGCCATATTGCCTTTGGGGTTTGGGCTCATGGTCATACGATTGATTCAGGATATTTCGGTTGAATTGAAAACTTCATCGTATGCGGACTTTTTCTCAGCTGTTTTTTTCATTGTGTTATCCATTGCTCCCGTATATCTTTTTGAAGAGTTAAATGTTCTTGTCTTATTGTTCGGTTATTTCATTCTGCTGCTTGTTTTGGGCGTTCCCGTTTCCATTTGCTTGGGGCTTGCGACTCTCGCGACTGTCATCGGTGCGGATTCGCTGCCTATTGATTATATCGCCCAAGTCCCTTTCACGTCTGTCGATTCCCTGCCTATTATGGCAATTCCGTTTTTTATCGCCGCCGGCGTCCTTATGGGGGCAGGAGGGCTTTCCAAGCGCTTGCTTGATTTGGCAGATTATTTCATCGGAAGTCTGCCCGGCGGAATCGCGCTTGTCAGTATTGCCGCGAGCATGTTTTTTGCCGCAATCAGCGGGTCCGGTCCCGCAACGGTTGCGGCTATCGGCATGATTACGATTCCAGCAATGATAGAACGCGGATATGACAAGTTTTTTGCGGGGGTGGTCGTTGCCGCCGCAGGCGCCATCGGAGTGATGATTCCTCCGAGCAATCCCTTTGTAGTCTACGGGGTGACAGCACAGCAGTCCATCGGCTCCCTGTTCATGGGCGGCATTGTTCCCGGTGTTTTAACCGGTCTGGCTTTGATGGTATATACGTATTTCTATTCAAAGAAGAAAGGCTGGAAAGGAATTGACAGGGAAAAAAGCGTGAAAGAATTGATAAAAGTTCTTTGGGAAGCGAAATGGGCTTTGCTTGTTCCCGTGATTATTTTGGGGGGCATATACGGCGGTATCATGACGCCGACGGAAGCCGCCGCTGTCGCCGCGTTATATGGTTTGATCGCGGGAATGTTCCTTTACGGCGAGCTGACTTTTAAAAGTCTGGGAGATTATTTGGCGCAGGCCGCCGCTTCTTCCGCCGCAATCATCATATTGATCGCCATGGCGACATTGTTCGGCAATATCATGGCGATTGAAAGCGTGCCCGAATCCATTGCGGCGTTTATTTTGAGTGTTTCAAACAACAAAATTGCCGTTTTAATCATTATCAACGCCTTCTTGCTGTTTGTCGGCACATTCATGGAAGCTCTCGCCGCCATTGTCATTCTTACTCCCGTGTTATTGCCGGTCGTGACGCAGCTCGGCGTAAATCCCGTTCATTTCGGCATTATCATGGTTGTCAATTTGGCAATCGGTTTCATTACTCCTCCTGTCGGGGTGAATTTGTTTGTTTCCGGCACGATTACCGGCTGCAAGCTTACGGATTTGGCTGGTGCCGTTGTTCCGCTGCTGATTTTGATGATTGCGGTTTTGCTGCTGATAACCTACGTTCCCGCAATTTGCATGTGCTTGGTTTGATACGGAGGAGATTTTTATTTAAAAGTATAAAGTTAAAAAACAGTTGACAATCTTATATAAGATATAGTATATAAAAATCATAATTCAATTACAAATTAACAATGCTTAATTTGAAACACAGAAGGAGGCCATTATGGCGATCGACTTTCTTGTACACGAAGCGGGTGACGGTGTCGGTGTGGCAGCTGTTGAAGGCATAAAAGCCGGTCAGGATTTGACAGGCTGGATTATGCAGGAAGATCAAACTGTTACGATTAAAGTTTTAAATGATATTCCTATCGGGCATAAAATCGCGCTTAAAGATTTTGCCGTGGGGGATACCGTTTTCAAATACGGTACGGATATCGGCAAAGTTGTCGCTTCCATAAAAAAAGGTGAACATTTGCACGTGCATAACGTAAAAACCAAAAGGTGGTAATTGATATGAATAAGACATTTATGGGATATCGTCGTGAAAACGGACGTGTGGGTGTTCGCAACCATGTGATTATTTTGCCTCTTGATGATTTGTCAAACTCCGCTTGTCAGGCGGTTGCGAACAATGTCGCAGGAACGTTGGCGATTGTCCACCCTTACGGGCGTCTTCAATTCGGGGAAGATTTGGAACTGCATTTCCGTACTCTGATCGGTGCGGGAAGCAATCCTAACGTGGCAGCTGTCATTGTCATCGGCATTGAAAAGGAATGGACGAACAAGATTGTCGAAGGTATCGCAAAAACCGGCAAACCTGTGTTCGGTTTCGGTATTGAACAAAACGGCGATTTGAACACTGTCGCTATGGCGAGCCGTAAAGCGAAGGAACTTGTCCAATGGGCGACAGGCCTGCAAAGGGTTGAATGCCCTATCCAAGAACTTTGGGTTTCCTGCAAATGCGGCGAATCCGATACGACTTCCGGTATCGCTTCATGCCCGACTGTCGGCAATGCGTTCGACAAACTGTGGAAAAACGGCAATACCTTGCTTTTTGGCGAAACAACGGAACTTACCGGCGGCGAACATCTTGTTGCCGCCCGCTGTAAGAATGAAGAAGTGCGCAGACAATTTCAAGCTTTTTTTGATCGGTATGCCGATATTATTGACAAGCATAAAATCAGCGACCTTTCCGATTCCCAGCCTACGAAAGGCAATATCGAAGGCGGGTTGACGACCATTGAGGAAAAAGCCCTTGGCAATATCCAAAAAATCGGTAAAGAGTGCATTGTGGAAGGCTGTTTGGAAAAGGCGTATTCTCCGACCGGTCCGGGTCTGTGGTTCATGGATTCTTCTTCTGCCGCCGCAGAAATGATCACGCTTGCCGCCGCCGCGGGCTATGTGGTCCACTTCTTCCCGACGGGACAAGGCAATATCATCGGCAATCCGATATTGCCGGTTATCAAGCTTTCTGCCAATCCCCGCACCGTTCGGACCATGTCGGAACATATTGACGTTGATGTTTCCGGTTTGCTGCGCCGTGAGATGAACCTCGATCAGGCAGGCGATTTGCTTCTTGACATGATGGAAAAAACCGTCAATGGACGTTTGACTTCTGCTGAAGCCTTGAAACACCAAGAATTTGTCATGACAAGGCTTTATGAAAGCGCATAATATGAACGCTTCCGCATAAAACCTAAAACCAAAAAACAGACGGAACGCATTTCATCTGTTTTTTGGTTCTGCCCGATAAATACCGTGATAATGTGCGATACTGCATAAAACATTTTTCTTATCGTCTGCGGAATTGTGATAAAATCATACAAATCCGTTCATGACATCCGGATAGTTTTTGTATGGAAACATGCTGCCTTGTATGTTTTTATACGTTGGTTCTTTAGTTAATCAGGAGAAATTAACAAAATACAGTCTGTTATGGTTGACGGTGGTTTTACGGCTAGGTAATTTCGGTTTATTCATATGATTTTTCAGCCTTCCGCGTGATTAAAGAATGCGGAAGGTTTTTTATGCTATTTCAATAAGAAAACGGAAAAAAAATTGTAAAAAATACGTGAAAAAATTTTTGCGGCATGGTTTTGATTTTTTCATTCTGATAGTTTTTGCATCATAAAAAGGGCGGACTGGTCCGCCCTTTCGGGTTGTGTCATGCAATAATCAAGGTATTTCCATTTAAGATTAGGAATTTTTTATGCAGGGGAAATTTTATCTCTGCTGCCGCTATCCGTAAAACCCGTAAACCCGCTAACGGCTGCCGCAAAGCTCACAAGTTCGCTGACAGCTAAAGCGTTTCTTCCCCCGCACCATGTTACAAAACGTTTTATACTAATTTTCCACACACTTTTAAAATCACATAACATTATGAATATGGTGCGGAAATGCTCTAATATTTTTTGCCGCGTTTTTTCATCGCCTGCATACCGCCGGAAGAGTTGACGGCATTTCTGCCGCTACGTTTGAATTTCAGCAGGCATTCATAAGCCCGTGTGCCTGAATTGCAAATGAAAGCGATATTTTTATCCGCGGGGATTTTTTCCATATCTTCATTAAAACGTTCCAACGGAATATTAAGCCAGTGTTCCGGATATTTTTTGCACAGTTCAAGAGGCGCTTGTCCCGCTCTCGTATCCACAAAAACATAATTATTGCTGTCCCGTGCCTCAAAAAGCGCGTCAAATTCCGCAGGCTTGATAAATTCGCCGAGGCCCGTGACGATATTGTCCGCGACATTGCCCGCCGTATTGAAAACATCCATGGCGGAGGCAAGCGGAGGAGAATAGGAAACTTCCGCAATGGATAATTCGTGCAGGGTCGGTTTGCCGAATTGAAGCATGGCAGCCATGGTGTCGATACGCGCTTTCACCGCTGTTCCGTCAGCGCAGTATCCTTGCATGCCGAGAATGCGGCGTGTTTTCTTCTCCACAACGACTTCCAGAGTCATCATATGTTTTTCAGGGTAAAAATGGGCTCTGTCGAGCTGTTCCATATTGATGCTGACAGCGTCGAACCCGGCTTTGACTGCCATATCCTCATTCAAGCCTGTTCCCGCAACTGTTCCTTTATGCATTTTCATGCACCACGTGCCCACGACTCCGGGGAATGTTTCCAAGCCGGTTTGCGGATTTCCGCCGGCAATGTTCGTCCCGATGATACGCCCCTGTCTGTTGGCGAGGGAGCCCATGGGCAAATGCATTTCCTTGCCCGAAATAAGGTTTTTTATGGCGATGAGGTCGCCCCCCGCGTAAATGTGGGAATTGGAAGTCTGCAAATATTCATTGACGCAAACCCCGTATTTCGGGTTGCATTTCAGTCCCGCTTTTTCGGCGAGTTCATAATTCGCCTTTACGCCCATCGCCAAAATGACATGGTCAGCCTTGATGCGCTGTTTGCTGGTGACAACTTCGCATACGTTGCCTTCATCATCGCCCGCAAATTCAAGCACATCTTCTTCCGCAACAATATTGATTCCCGCTTCTTCAAGGTCATGCCTGATCATGTCGGAAACGGTGCTTGAAACAAGATTCGGAAGCATGCGTTTTGAACGCTTTATCAGCGTGCAGGGAATATTCCACATGCCCGCCAAGCCCACGGCGATTTCAATAGCCGTAAAGCTCGCCCCGATAATCACCATATGCCGTATGCCTTTTTCGCAGTGGGCGCGGATTTTTTCCGCGTCCTCAAGCCCCGCTATGGTTGTGATATTCTTAAGACCGACTCCTTTGATTTGAGGCACAATGGCATGGCTGCCCATGCCGAGCACAAGCTCGTCATAAAAAAGTTTTTCTTTTTCGCCGGTATCCAAATTTTCCGTAAGGACATATTGTTCCTGCGGATTGATTTCAAGGGCTTTGGTCTTGATCTTCACATGGTCGATATCTTTTACATGGGTGAAAAAATGCGGGTCGCGGATAACATTGGCGCTTGTGGCGCGCAATTCATTAATACTGTCCACTTCGGAAGAAATATAAAAAGGCATGCCGCAGCCGCCGTAGGAAATAAATTGTCCTTGGTCTATAATGGTGATTTCGGTATCGGGATTTACCCGTTTACAGCGTGTGGCGGCTTTTGTTCCAAGAGCGACAGCTCCGATGATAAGAATTTTCTTAGCCATAACAACTCCTTTTATTTGAGGTGCATTTTATGTCAAAAATAAAAAATAGTCAAAAAAAACTAAAAAGAATTATGCCCCTTGCTCCAATGGGATATGCCTGCTTTCAGACTTTTGTGGTTGGGCAGGACAACTGAAAAAAGAGCGTAAAACAGCGGAGAATGATCGGGATAAACCAAATGGCAAAATTCATGCAGAATGACAAATTCGATATATTCAAGAGGCAGACCCATTAAATGCCGGGAAAGCGTGATGCGTGTTTTTTGCTCTTTCGCAAAAATCCTGCATGAACCGAAACAGCGCTTGCATGAACGGACGGTAAGAGGCGGGCAGGAAAAATGATAAGGGGTTGTTATGGTATGCCGTAAAAGAAAATGCGCTGTTTTTTCTTGGAAAATTTTCCACAACAAAGAATAATGCAAAGGCAGGAACCGCTGCGCCGTTTTTTTCCGCCAGAGGCTGAGCAATTTCAGCGCTTCTTCATTATTCGGGCAATATATGGAAAGTTCTTGGCCGGTCAGCCGTATTTCAGGACGGGAATTTTGTAAAATGGGCAAAGCCCGTGAAAAAAGTTCCTCTTGGTCAATATAAGAATTTCGGGCGAAAAACCGTACTTTTTCCAGCGGAGCGGAGCTTGTTTTGCGAAGCGTCACGCCAAACGATTTTCCGAAAATAAAAACTTCTTCCGTCACCGGCTTTATTGCCGTCTGCATGTCTGCGAGCTGTTCCTGTCTGGCGAATATCCATTCGGCATGCTTTCGCATGCTGTTTTCTATAGCGGTCAATGGCGTATGGAAAGGGGCTTTTATTTCCAGCCGGTTGGCTTCTTTCATGCGCAGACGGATGGTTTTAAACCTATCGAAGCAAAGGGTATAGGAGATTTCTTTTCCCTGATATGAAAAGGCGGCGGAGATGTTCTTTGTTTGCGCCATATTGTTAAACCCATATCACTGCGCTGTGAAAAAATCCTTGCCGTAACGTATGAAGTAATAATACGCAAGGGCTTGCATTAAAAAATAAGCAATAAAAACAAATTGATATGTTGAGTCTTCCACGGAGAGGGTTATTCCTAAAATAAAAAACTGAAGAAATATGCCCGGCAAAAGTAAACTTTTCCTCTTTTCTTTCCTATATAAATGCACAAGATAATACTGCAAGGGGCAAAGAAGAAAAATAACGGGGAGGGAGCACAGCTTCGGGAAATATTTTGCGTAATCGGGAGGCAGGAACATCACCAAGACAAGCAAAAGGAAAAACACGTTCCCCAAGTCGGCGAGAGTGAACGCCCGTTCGATTTCCTTTAATGAAAAAGAAAAATTATCACTATCTTCTTTGGGCACGGGTGATTTTCTTTCTTCGTCTTTCAATAAAAAAAGCGTGGTGCGAAAAGAAAACCAAATGAAAAAGAATGCGAAAACAGGCATTAACCGTGTTAAAATCAGGGGCATGAAAATACTGGTGAGGCTTGCGTCGATTTTTGGCGAATATCCAAGTAAAAACTGCAGAATGACATGGGCGTGATGCAGTGTGAAAAAGCAAAAAGCGCTCCAGAAAAGCACCTGCCAAAAAAAGAAAAAAGCATGGCTTTCAAGCAGAAGAAAAAAACGTTTTTTTAAGGAAAATTGTCTTTGCACGCTTATCAGCGTAAGGGCGGGAAAAGAAAAAAACATGAAAACAAGAGGAAAAAGCACATATAAAGGATTGGCTAGGGTTGCGGGAAAACGGGGATATCCGGAAAACGCAAATAGACTGTCTATTAAAAGGAAATTCATTCCGTTTGCCAAAACGGCGAAAAGAAAAAACGCTCCCAAAAAAGCAAGTGCGGATTTCAAAATGTTTTTTACCATGATTTTCCCATTGTGAAGAAAAAGTATAGCTATTTTTTAATATATTGCAAAGAAATAAAAAAACAAAAAAAGTTAATAGGATAACCATAAGGAATAACAGCATTAAAAAAATATTTTAAATTTTTTTTCTTTTTACCCCTTTTCAAGTATGAAAAAAAGCTTATTTATTTGTTGTTGCCGGAAAGGCGGCATAAAAAACAAAATAAATAATCTTGTTGGAGGATATGTTTCCATGAGTTTTAAACCCCTTAATGACCGTGTGCTTGTAAAACGCTCAGATCTTGAAGAAAAAACAGCAGGTGGGCTTTTCATTCCTGAATCTGCAAAAGAAAAACCATCTCAGGCAAAAGTTATCGCTGTCGGTTCCGGCAGAGTTTTAGCTGACGGCACACGCGTTCCTCTTGAAGTGAAAGAAGGTGACATTGTCCTTTTCGGCAAATATGTCGGCACTGAATTGAAATATGAAGGCGAAGAATACCTCGTTTTAAGAGAAGAAGATATTTTGGCAGTTCTTTCATAATCATAAAAATACATCGTTAAGCATAAATTTTAGGAGATAAAAATAATGTCTGCAAAAGAAATCCTTTTTGACGCGAAAGCTCGTGAACGTTTGGCAGCAGGTGTCGATAAACTCGCCAATGCGGTTAAAGTAACCTTAGGACCAAAAGGCCGCAACGTTCTTATTGAAAAATCATACGGCGCGCCCGTTATCACCAAAGACGGCGTTTCTGTCGCCAAAGAAATCGAGCTTGAAGATAAATTTGAAAACATGGGTGCGCAGCTCGTGCGTGATGTCGCTTCCAAAACCAATGAAGCGGCCGGTGACGGAACAACCACCGCTACCATTTTGGCTCAAGCCATTTACCATGAAGGCGTAAAGCTTGTCGCCGCAGGCCGCAACCCGATGCCTATCAAACGCGGTATCGACAAAGCCGTTGAAGCTATCACTTCCGAACTTGGCAATATTGCGAAGCCAACCCGCGACCAAAAAGAAATCGCGCAGGTCGGTACTATTTCCGCCAATGCTGACGCAACAATCGGCAATATTATCGCCGAGGCCATGGGCAAAGTCGGCAAAGAAGGCGTTATCACCGTTGAAGAAGCAAAAGGTTTGGAAACCACGCTTGATACCGTTGAAGGCATGCAATTCGACCGCGGTTACCTTTCCCCTTATTTTGTGACCGATACCGAAAAACTCGTCTGCGAACTTGAAAATCCATATATCCTCCTCCAAGAAAAGAAAATCACAAGCATGAAAGAAATGCTTCCCGTGCTTGAACAAGTCGCAAAAATGAACCGTCCTTTGCTTATCATTGCTGAAGATATCGAAGGCGAAGCTCTTGCAACCTTGGTTGTGAACCGTCTCCGCGGCACAATCCAAGTCGCTGCCGTAAAAGCTCCTGGTTTTGGCGATCGCCGCAAAGCCATGCTCCAAGATATCGCCATTCTTACCGGCGGTACTGTTGTGGCTGAAGAAATGGGCATCAAACTTGAAAATATGACCCTTGCGGACCTTGGTACCTGTAAGAGTGTTCGCATTGACAAAGACAATACCGTTATTGTCGACGGTCACGGCAAAGCTGAAGACATTAAAGCCCGTGTAAAACAAATCCGCGCTCAAATTGAAGAATCTTCTTCTGATTACGACCGTGAAAAACTTCAAGAACGTCTTGCGAAACTCGTCGGCGGTGTTGCTGTTATCCATGTCGGCGCCGCAACCGAAGTTGAAATGAAAGAAAAGAAAGACCGCGTGGAAGACGCTCTCAATGCTACCCGCGCAGCTGTTGCCGAAGGCATTGTCCCTGGCGGCGGCACCGCATTCATCCGTGCAAGCAAAGTTCTTGACGATCTTAAACTTGCTGATGATGATGAAATCGCCGGCGTAAACATCATCCGCCGCGCTATTGAGGAACCTCTCCGTCAAATTGCTGCAAACGCAGGCTTTGAGGGTTCCGTTGTTGTTGAAAAAGTACGTTCCGGCAAGGACGGCTTCGGTTTCAACGCCGCAACCGGTGAATACGAAGACCTCTTGAAAGCAGGTGTTATCGATCCGAAACAAGTAACCCGTTTTGCTCTTCAACACGCTGCCGGTGTTGCCGGACTTCTCCTCACCACCGACTGCGCTATTGCCGAAGCTCCTAAGAAAGAAGAAGCTCCTGCCATGCCTCCTATGGGCGGCGGTATGGGCGGCATGGGCGGTATGTATTAAAATACTGCTCTCCCCAAAGAGCTGTGAAATAAAAAAGCACCGAGCAATCGGTGCTTTTTTTGTAATTAACCAATTAAAAATAAGCGTTGAAGAAGGAAACGGTTATCCGTAATTTCCTTGGTCGTATCAATTAAAGTAAAGCCGGAAATTCCGTATTATCCTTGGTTTCGCATTGTTATGGCAAAGAGCTGACGCTCCCGCCTCCAATGAATGAAATTACCCGAATTCAAAATCATGCCTGTCTGTTTTTCATATTTTATAATACGTTGGTTATCTAATTCTGAATAATTCAGAAAGATACCTGAAAATACGGACAGTTTTAATGTGAAGTATTAGCTCTTGACGGACCTGCCGGCTTTTTGTTATTGGACCTGCCGGCTACCCAGCCGGTATTTCTCCTGTTTTTTTTTTAGGGCTTATGAAAATAAAAATTTTTGCAGGTCTTTTTCATTTTGTTTTGATTGCTTTGGTTTGAACGTGTTGAATTGGTTCATTGCATACGCTTGTTACAAAATTAATTTGTAATGAGTGCTCTTTTTATTTTTTTATTTGTTGGACAGAGATATTTTTTCCTCTTATATTGCAATAAAGTGAAAAATTTTTATTTTGCTTTAATCCATTGCAGGAGGAAGGTTAAAATGAGCATAGATTTCAGGGTGCGTCCGCCGATAGCAAGTTATAGAAACGCGGAATTTTATAATAATATTGCGGAGGTATCCCAAAGGGCGGCTCGCTTCAATGCAAAAATATCTCCTTGCGCCGCCACTTTTTCCATGGAAGCTTTAATACGGGAAATGGATGAATGCGGGGTTTCCCGTGCGGTCGTTCCCATCCGCAAGGGCTGCGGGGGAAATAATGAAGATTTGCTGTTTCTTTTGAAAAATTGGCCCTCCCGATTTATCGGACTTGCCGGAATCGCTCCTTTCATGGGAATGGAGCAGGCATTTAATGAATTGCGGCAGTATGTCATAGACGGTCCTTGTGCCGGAATAGCCTTGGAGCCGGCTTTCGACCCCGAACCATGGCATGCGGACGATGAACGGGTTTTTCCTCTTTATGAAAAATGCCAAGCGGAGAAAATACCCGTTGTGTTTACGTTTGGCGGTATTTTCACGCCTAAGCTTGATTTATATTCGCCTTTTGCGATAGACACGGTCGCCAAGGAATTTCCTGAAATGCAAATCGCATTGTCCCATGGAGGCTGGCCTTTTGTGACGGAGTTTTGTCAACTGGCTTTCAACCGCGGAAATATTTATCTTGCGCCTGACATGTATATGCTTAATGCTCCGGGAAGCGCCGATTATATTGCCGCGGCAAACGGAATATTGTACGATAGAATGATTTTCGCTTCTGCCGCACCGATAATTTCCATTAAAGATGCTGAACGGCACTATAAGACCTGCGGCATAAAGGAAGAATTTTTACCGTATGTCATGGAAAAAAACGCTTGCCGTTTTTTGCGGTTATGATTTGGGCAAACCGTGTTTCTCGCGTTTTTCGGCATACGGTTTCCGGGTTGTTAGGAGGTTTTCATGCGTTTGGAACAATTAGCTGTTTTAATTGAGGTGGCAAAATATAAATCTTTGAATTTGGCTTGCGCATCTTTGCATATGACCCAGCAAACATTGAGCGCGTGCATTAAAAATATGGAGCGCGAGCTGAATGTGATTTTGCTGAAACGTACAAGCAAAGGCGTGAGCTTGACAGCGGAAGGAAAAAAAGTTTTCGCCTATGCGGTGAAAATAATTCCGGAATATGAGGAATTATTGGAAAGCATCGCCGCAAAAGACAATAACGGGCGGAGTTTTCACGGTGAATTGCGTATTTATGTGAATTCGCTTTTTTATTTAGCCACATTAACGGAAATCATTAAAAATTTTTGTTACCGGTATCCTGAAATCAAAGTTGTCACGCTGGGGGCTTCGCCCGCTGTTATTCGTGAACGTTTGCTGGAGCCTGAAGAAGAGGGCGTATACCGCGTAGGATTGGTGAATGTGCCCTGTGCGGAAGAAAACGGGGGAGATTCCGGGTTCATGTCTTTTGACGGATTGAATTTCATCCCTTTGGAAAAGGGGAATTATCATGCCTGCGTAAGTGAAAATTCACACTTGGCGAAGCGCCGCGAGCTTTCCCTGCGTTCCATTTTGCGGGAACCGCTTGTCATAGGCGCCGCGGAAGAACTGAACGTGACGCCGCTGCATTTTATGTTAAGCCGATACGGAAAACCCAATATCGTGCTTGCAACCACATCGCTTACGCTTTGGCACAATATTATCGCTTCCAATATGGGCATTGGGTTTTTGCATGATATTTTCTTGGATGGACGGGAGCCTTTCTGCTCCTGTTTGGAGCACATTGTTCCCATTCGTATCAAAGATAAATTTTCTGCGGTAACCGGCTGCTTAATGGTTGGAAAATCCGAAGGAATCATAGAAAAATTTGTAACATTTCTGCCGAAAGGCAAAGTTTGAAGGAAAAATATTATGAACAGGACAATTGCAACTTCCCGCAATTATTATTGGCTGCATACTTTGATATATTTTTTATTGACGTTCGGAATCGGGAAAATTTCTTATTCCGCGCTGCCTCCTATGGGTATGTCCGTCATAGGGATTTTTCTCGGTCTGCTTTATGGCTGGACGTTCATAGGCTTCATTTGGCCCAGCATGTTCAGCATTTTCATGTTGGGGGTCTGCGGTTTCTTTCCGTCCCCTCAGGACGCTTTCGCTCATGCTTTCAGCCAGCAGTTGGTGGTTTTCATGTTGTTGGTATTGGTATTTACGGCTTACTGCGAGCAAAGCGGCTTGAATAAAAAAATGTCTTGTTGGTTTTTGAGCCGGAAAATGCTGGTGGGACGTCCGTGGATATTTACGTTCATGGTTTTGCTGGGTTCGTTTGTCGTCAGTTTTTTGGTGGACGGCAATGCGGTTGTCTTTTTGGTTTGGAATCTCATGTACAGCATTTTCGACGAGGTCGGGTACAAGAAAGGCGAGCCCTATCCCGCCTTTGTTTTGGCAGGAGCCGCCATTGCCGCTATTTTGTCCTTTGGCTGCAAGCCTTGGGGAAATGTGTGCATTTTGGCTATAGGAGCATTGGAAAGTGCCACGGGCGGGGCATATACGGTTGATTATTTAACCTTTATGGCGGTCACCGTTCCTATCTGCATATTGTTTGTCACCGCATATTTCTTGGTTATGAAATATGTTTTCCGTCCCGATGTGAGCAAGCTGATGAATCTTTCTGACGAATATCTGGCTCGGATGCGCAGTGAATTGAAGCTGTCCTTGCATGAAAAAGCCGCCGCTTTCGCTTTGCTTGTTTTTATGCTTTTGATGATTTTGCCGACATTTTTATCCGGTGAAAAAGGGTTTGCCGGTTTTCTCGGCAGTTTTAATTTTTTGTCAGCCGTTGCCATTGTTCTTATTGCATTAACGCTCATAAAAGTTGAGGGAAAGCCTTTGCTTGATTTTGATGCCTGCGCCCGTTCCGGCATTCATTGGCATGTGTTTTGGATAACTGCGGCGGCTTTGCCGGTTTCCGCCGCAGTAAGCAGCGAGGGCGCGGGAATTACCCAGTGGCTCGGCATGCTTATGAATGAGTATTTTCAAGATACGAATGTTTTTGTTTTTCTTGTGTTATTTTCCGTTATTGTTAATTTGGCGACACAGCTTACCCATAATGTGAGTTTAGTGCTTATTGCCGTGCCTGTTGCCGTGCAGGTAAGCAGTTCTTTGGGATTGAACCCGTTAGCCCTGACCGTTTTGGTCGTCATTGCCGCGGCATGCGCGTATGCGACGCCTGCGGCTTCCACGGTGGCGGCAATTCTTTTTTCAAATGTTGATTGGATCGGGGTTAAAAATTCTTTTAAAGCCGGTTTCAGTGCCGTGATTGCGGGGCTTATTGTTTTATTTGTCTGCGGTTTCCCGATTATCGGGGCTGTGTACGGATTTTTCCTCTGAGGAGTTTTTATGAAAATTTTCGATATGCGTTTGCGCCCTCCTTTTAAATCCATTGCGGAGGGAATGTTTCAAAATTCCGGAAGAGAGCTTTTTGAACCTGAAGTTTTTGCCCCCCGTTTCGGAATGCGTATTGCCGAATCCGCAAAACGACGCTCGATGGAATTATGCATTCAGGAAATGGATGAAGCCGGAATTTGTGCAGGTGCCGTTTTAATCCGCAAATCAACGGCAATGAAAAATGAAGATTTGGAAGAATTGACACGCTTGTATCCGAAGCGTTTTGTCGGTATTGCGGGAATTGACCCGCATGAAGGCAAAGCCGCTTTGGATGAAATCGATACGTTTGTGCATAAAGGCGTATGCCGGGGAGTTTTGTTTGAAACCGGATTTTGCCGTCCTCCCCTGTATGCAGACGATAAAATTTTGTCGGTGTTTTATGAAAAATGCGAGGCTGAAAATATTCCTGTTTTCATTTCTTTCGGGGGATTTGTCGCCCCGGATTTGAGTTATACCGACCCTATGATTGTTGAAAGGATTGCCTTGGCTTTTCCAAAATTGAAGCTGATTGTCGCCCATGGCGGCTGGCCGTTTGTTTCCGCCATTTGCCATGTGGCGTTTAATCGCGAACATGTGTATTTGGCTCCTGATTTATACACGATGAACGTACCAGGAAACCGGGAATATCTGGACGCCGCGAATTATTTGATTCCTGAAAAATTCATGTTCGGAACCGCTTATCCGTGTGTTGATATGCGGCAGGCCGCCGCGTATTACAAACAGTGGGGGCTTCGTGCCGAAGTCGTGCAGGCGGTGATGTTTGATAATGCGGTGCGTGTGTTGAATTTGTCCGATAAGGATATTGCTTTTTCCTAAAAAGAATGAAAAGGGCTTTTGAGCGTTGATGTAAGTTCTTTTTGACGTGTCAGCACGAAAGACCGCGCCTGCAAAGCGGGCGGAGTGAAAAAGCTTTCAATACAAAACCGTCCTCCTTCGGTATGCTTCGATGTGTTCGTCAGGCAAAACCGAAAGAGGACGGTTTTTATGCAAAATCATATAGCTGCCATATCGTATGTAAATTGCCGCTGAAACATGCTGCTGTAATCGGCATATCAATCGGCATATCAATCGGCATATCAAGGGGAAGTTTACATACTATGGCAGAATAATGAGGCTTTTTTTGTGAAATTGTATGGACTTCGCAAATCAGTTCGGTGTTGCAACGCGTTTGATTCTGCCGCCAAGTTCCTGCAATTTTATTTCCATGCCTTCATAACCGCGGTCGACATGATAAATTCTGTCAACGCGCGTTTCACCGTCCGCGCAAAGCCCCGCAATGACAAGAGCGGCGCCCGCCCGTAAATCGCTTGCCATGACGGGAGCGCCCGTCAGGCTTGGAACACCGCGCACCATGGCGGAATTGCCCGTGACCCGAATATCCGCCCCCATGCGCACAAGTTCCGGAACATGCATGAAGCGGTTTTCAAAAATGGTTTCCTCGACAATGCCTGACCCCCTGCACAGCGTAAGCATCGCCATGAACTGCGCTTGCATGTCCGTAGGAAATCCCGGATGCGGGACGGTGCGGATGTCCACGGCGTTCAGTTCACCATGGGGTTTCGCCGTTACGGCGTTTTCCTCGAAATCAAGCTTGACATTGCATGCTTCCAATTTACTGCAAAGGGCTTCCATGTCCTTATAAGGGCAATTTTCCACCCGGACTTCCCCGTTGGTCATGGCTGCCGCGATTAAATACGTTCCCGCTTCAATTCTGTCTGGCATGATGCTGTATGGGGTTTCCTGCCTCAGGCTTGTCACGCCTTGAATTTTTATTTGCGTTTGCCCCGCACCTTCGATTTTCGCCCCGCAGCTCTTTAAAAAATTGGCAAGGTCGACAATTTCAGGTTCGCGTGCGGCATTGTCCAAAATCGTCTCCCCTTCAGCCAAACAGGCCGCCATCATTAAATTTTCCGTTCCGCCGACGGTGACTTTGTCAAATTGAATATGGGCGCCATGCAGTTTTTCACATCTGCCCATAATATAACCGCCGTCAAGTGTGAATTCAGCCCCCATTTTCTCAAGGGCGGATAAATGCAAATCCACAGGTCTCGCCCCGATGGCGCAGCCTCCGGGCAAGGCGACGCTCGCTTTGCCAAGCCTTGCCAAAAGCGGTCCCAAACACAGCACGGAAGCGCGCATTGTTTTTACCAAATCATAGGGAGCTTCCGGAAGAACTTCGTTTTTCAGGCAAACGTGCATGCGGTTATTTTCGAAATTTGTTTCAAAGCCCAGCGTTTCCAAAAGCTTTTGAGTGGTTCGGATGTCTCTTAAATGAGGCACGTTATCGAAAATAACCGTATGGTCAAATAAAATGCTTCCTAAAAGGATGGGCAGTGCGGCGTTTTTCGCTCCGCTTGCTTTTACGGTTCCTTTGAGCGGAACCCCTCCGGAAATTAATAGGCTGTCCATATATACTCCCAAAAAATTGTTTATAAAAAAACTTGACGGACGATGAATTTTAGATTAAAAAAATTGTTCACGGCGGAAGTAGCTCAGTTGGCAGAGCACCTGGTTGTGGCCCAGGTGGCCGAGGGTTCAAGTCCCTTCTTTCGCCCCAGATTTACCCCGAACATTGTTCGGGGTTTTTTGTTTTTCCGCTTTTCCATACTTTCACCCAAAAATTGCTTGTTTTCATTCCGCGGGCAAATCAAGGGAAAGCCCTATGGGGCAATGGTCGGAGCCGTAAACGGTATCTTCAATCCAAGCGTCCGAAATGAACGGTTTCAGTTCTTCTGATACGAAGAAATAATCGATGCGCCAGCCGATGTTCCTTTCCCGCGCCCGCGTTTTATAGGACCACCATGTGTACGCCCCGTCCGTATCGCCATGCACGTGGCGAAAAGTGTCCACATAGCCCGAAGCGACCATTTTATCCAAAAACGCGCGTTCTTCTTCCAAAAAGCCGGTATTGTGGATATTGTCTTTGGGACGCGCCAAATCTATTTCCTTATGGGCGATGTTGAAATCGCCGCACACGACAATGGGCTTTTCTTTTCTGCACAGTTCCGCATAAGCGAGAAAACTTTCAAAAAAGCCCATTTTATAAGGAACACGTTTAAAAACACCCTTGGAAAGCTCTTCGCCGCCATTTGGAAAATAACCGTTGAAATAATGAAAATGCGGAAATTCCAAATGCACGATACGTCCTTCCCCTTGATAAGCGGGGTCGGGCAATTCTATTTCCACCTTTAAAGGCTGCAGGCGCGTAAAAACGGCGACCCCGGAATATCCTTTTTTCACAAGGGAATTTGCCCAATAGCTCTTTCTTTGCAAAGGAGATTTGTCTTCTGCCGGAATTTGTTCCTCATGGGCTTTTGTTTCCTGAATACCGACAATATCCGCGCTGTTTTCACATTCGAACCATGCCCACTCTTCTTTTTTGCGGACACTGCGAAAACCGTTCACATTCCAAGATTGAAAGCGTATCATTTACAATTCCGTGCCTTTTGGCTGCGTTTTCGATTTGTTATCGGAATTTTCGTCCATAAGGCCTTTCATGAAACTTTCAATGCCCTGTTTCATTCCTTGTCCCATTTTTTCGGCGTCTTCATTGAATTTTTCAATATTCCGCTGAAAAGAATCGGAAAAACTTTCTTCTTTCGCATGGGCGATAAGGGCTTCTTTTACGGAATATCCTTTGCTGCTCAAGCTTTTATCGACATTTTCCTGAAATTCCGAAAAATCTTTTCGGGTGATTTTTTTCCTGGCGAAAAGTTTTTGGGCATGGGGCAGAACATTTTCCTTATATGCGGCATAGGGAAGAAGTTCCTTCAGCATATAAATCCCCGCGTATTCGGCATATCCGATGTCTTCAGCCGCTCTTGCGGGTTCAGGCATGCTCTTTTCCGCGCCGGCGTTATTTTTTCCCGCGATAAATGAACCCAGACCCACAAGGATGATAAGTCCGATCATAAATGTGAAAAGTGTGCTTTTTTTCATAACATTTGTCCGATTATTTTGATTTTACCCAATATTCCGGGTGGTTATTGTAATATTCAAGAGCTTTTTCCAAATCTTCCGGGGTATCGACGCCATGCGGAGCTTCCGAAATAAGACGTACCTGCATGCGGATACCGTGTTCAAGCAAACGGAGCTGCTCCAGTTTTTCCGTTTCTTCCAAAGGGCTGGGCGGAAATTCCGCCATTTTTTCAAGCGTGATGCGTCTGAACGCATAAACGCCGACGTGCCCCACATAAGGAGCTTTCCGCACATCGTCACGGGCGAAAGGAATGGGGGAACGGGAAAAATAGAGCGCCTCGCCGTTTTGCGCCAGCGCAATTTTCACTTGGTTGGGTGAAAAAATGCGTTCCCTGTCTTTTTCTTCATCGAGAATTACGCCGAGGGTAGCGCTTTCGCAGCGGGAAGACTGAAAAGGTTCAAGCAGTTTTACAAACATTTCCCGTGTGATGAACGGTTCGTCGCCCTGAATGTTGGCAATGACGGCCTTGGCGTCCAAACCCAGGATATTGACAGCCTCGCGCACCCTGTCCGTTCCGCTTTGATGTTCTTTTCGGGTGTGAATGAAAGGAATCCCGGCTTCTTCCGCCTTTTTTTCAATCCGTTCATCATCGGTCGCAAGCCATACTTCTTCAAAAATATCCGCCTGTTTCGCCCGCATGTACACATGCCAGAAAAGAGGTTTCCCTCCGATTTCAGCCAAGGGTTTGGCGGGAAAACGCGTCGAAGCATAGCGTGCGGGTATAATCGCATACGCTTTGTTCATATTCACCTCATATTGATATTGTTATATAGCCTATGAAAAAAAGCAAGCAAAACACGCCTGCGGAAATGAAAAATTTTGAAAAACCATAAATTTTTTCTTGACGCTTTTTTTCTTTCCTTTATTCTCCATAAAAAAAATAAAAGTGAAATGCTATGAGCAAAGACCTTATCATTGTGGAATCACCTGCAAAGGTTAAAACAATAAAAAAATTTCTTGGCAATAATTATCTGGTGCAGGCAAGCGTCGGGCATATCCGTGATTTGCCCTCCCGCGAGCTTGGCGTTGACGAAGAAACGTTCATGCCCAAATACGTCACCATTCAAGGCAAGGAAAAAGTTGTGCAAAGCTTGCAGGATGCCGCGAAGAAAGCCGGCATTGTCTACCTTGCGCCCGACCCGGACCGCGAAGGGGAAGCTATCGCATGGCATATCGCGGAATCGATAAAAAATTGCTCTGACAATATAAAACGTATCCAATTCAACGAAATTACGGCGAAAGCGGTTAAAGACGCCATTGCCCACCCCCGCGAAATCGATCCCAATCTTTTTGAAGCGCAGCAGGCAAGACGTATTTTGGACAGATTGGTCGGCTACAAAATATCCCCTCTTTTATGGAAATCGGTGAAACGGGGCATTTCCGCAGGACGTGTGCAGTCTGTCGCTTTAAGGCTCATCGTTGAACGCGAGGAAGAACGCCTTGCTTTTGTTCCGGAAGAATTTTGGAATTTCAAAGCCCAGCTTGCCGCCGGCGGTATGCCTTTCAAGGCGGAGCTGGCAAAAATCAACGGCAAAAAAGCGCAGATAAAAAATGAAGAGCAGGCCCTTGCCGTTGAAAAAGCTTTGAAATCCGCTTCTTTTATCGTGGAAAGCGTTGAAGAAAAAGAACGGAGCAAAAGCCCGCAGGCGCCTTTTACCACTTCCACCCTGCAGCAGGCAGCCAACCAGCGTTTGGGCTTTTCCGCCAAAAGGACCATGTCCGCCGCCCAGCGTCTTTATGAGGGCATAGATATTGAAGATAAAGGCACGGTGGCTCTTATCACCTATATGCGTACGGACTCCGTGCGTATCGCCGACGAAGCCAAGAACGCGGCAAAAGAATTTATCGAACAAAAGTACGGCAAGGAATTTTTGGCTGCCGGCGGAAAAGGCCGTGATTTCAAAGGCAAGAAAAGCATACAGGACGCCCACGAAGCCATTCGTCCCGTCGATGTTTCCCTTATGCCCGGAGATGTGAAGTCAGCTCTCACTCCCGACCAATACCGCCTATACAATCTCATTTGGGCGCGTTTTGTCGCTTCGCAGATGGCGAATGCGAAATTCCACGACACAGCGGTAAGCATTGTGTGCGACAATACGGAAATAACGCCTCAAAGCGATACGGAAAAAGAGTTTTATCCCCTTAAAACACAATGGAAAACAAAGGGAGAACGTCTTTTATTCGCAGGGTTTTTAACCGTTCTTTCTTCCACGGATGAAAAAGTGGATGAATTGCCTGAATTGAATGTGAATGATGTGCTTGGCGTCGAGCAGATCATAAAAGAACAAAAATTCACCCAGCCGAACCCGCGCTACACGGAAGCTTCCCTTGTGCGTGAACTGGAAGAAAAGGGCATTGGACGCCCCTCCACTTACGCAACCATTATTTCCACAATCCAGGACCGGGAATATGTGCGTTTGGACGGCAAACACTTTGTGCCGACAGACCTTGGCAATGTTGTTTGCTCCCAGCTTCGTGAAAATTTCCCAACCCTTATGGATGTCGGTTTCACCGCGAAAATGGAGGAAGACCTCGATAAGGTTGCGGACGGCGAACTCGCCTGGGTGAAACTGCTTAAGGATTTTTCGGGCGATTTCAACAGCACCCTCGCCAAGGCGGGCGAACACATGAAAGCTCTGAAATCAGGGGTTGAAACCGACATGCCCTGCCCGAAATGCGGAAAAGCGCTGACGATCAAGTTCGGGAAAAGCGGCGAGTTTTTGGCTTGTTCCGGTTATCCCGACTGTAAATTCACCTCCAATTTCATCCGCAACGAGCAGGGCGAAATAGAACTGCAGACCGCTCCGGAGCAGAAAATTGTCGGCACTTGTCCGAAATGCGGCGGAAATGCTGTGGAAAAACGTTCCCATGCCGGAGCGAGGTTTATCGCTTGCGCCAATTATCCGAAATGCGATTATACCGCGCCTTATTCCACGGGCGTTACCTGCCCGCAGTGCAAAACCGGCGTTTTGGTTGAAAAAAGCACCAAACGCGGCAAAATTTTCTATTCTTGCAGCACGTACCCGAAATGCGATTATGCCCTTTGGGACATGCCTGTTGCGGAGCCTTGCCCCGTGTGCGACTCTCCTCTTCTTGTGCGCAAGAATACCAAAACAAAAGGCGAACATTACGCCTGCCCCAACAAATCCTGTTCCTATACCCGCATTATCGGGGAAAACAGTGAGGAATCCGAGTCTTTCCCCGTGCAGATTCCGCTGCTGCCGAACCAGCTGCCACAAAAAGCGGTGATAACGGATGAAGAACGCAATACGAAGCCAGCCGGAAAAGCGGAAAAAAATATCAAGGCGGAAGCAAAAGAGGCAGCGGAAAAGCCGAAAAAAAGCCGTAAAAGCAGCGCTGAAAAAAATACGGCGGAGCATTCTGAAAAAAGCGTTTTCAATAATGCCTTAAAAACGGAAAAAGAAGTCAATCTTTATTCCGACGGTTCTTGCCTTGGCAATCCCGGAAAAGGGGGCTATGGGGCGATTTTGGAATTTAAAGGCAAAAAACAGGAGCTTTCCGGAGGTTTTTCGCTTACCACCAATAACCGCATGGAATTATCGGGCGTCATCGCCGGACTGAATAAATTGAAAGAAGCCTGCACTGTCAATATTTATACGGATTCCCAGTATGTGGCTAAAGCCATAAAACAGGGCTGGCTGGAAAATTGGAAAAAAAACGGCTGGAAAAATTCCCAGAAAAAGCCCGTAAAAAATCAGGATTTATGGATGGAACTGGATAAAGCCCTGAGCCGGCACAATGTCACGTTCAACTGGATAAAAGGGCATGCGGGACATCCCGAAAATGAACGCTGTGACGAACTTGCCCGCACAAGTGCGAGTGCGGAAAATCTGACGGAAGACACGGGCTTTGTTCCTGAATAAAACATAACCAACTCAGCATACGGAGGAAAACGCATGGAACAAGATTTACAGTGGGCGCAAACCATGCAGGGCACGCCATGGCAAAAATGGTCAAGCGCGGTCTTGTATTTGGCCAGTATCGCCTTGGGAAATATTTTTGTCATTCTTTTCGGCATAGGCACATTGACACTGGCAGACACCTTTCACCCCGAAACCGTGTATTTTTCCATAACGTTTCCTTTAGGCGCGTTGTGGATAGGGCTTACGTTCAGTTTTCGCGATTTTGTCCAGCGCTATTGGTCCCACCAAAAATGCTGGATTTGGATGATCATTGCAGGCATTATCACCTATTTTTGGAATAAGGACGTCGCGCTTGCGAGCATGCTCGCCTTTATCGGCAGTGAAACCGTTGACTGGACTGTTTTTTATTTTCTCAAACATAAACAATTGAAGACCCGCGTCATTGTCAGTAACTTGATTTCCTGCCCTTTGGATTCGCTTATTTTTGTTCCTATCGCCTTTGGTGTTCCCTGGTATTCCGATGCCGTATGGGGGCAAGCCATCGTGAAATACGTTTGCAGTTTGTTCGCCCTGCCTCTTATCCCCGCCCTTTCTTGGTTTTTAAATAAAAAATAATGAAGGATACAATATGAATACATTCACTTCTTCCAAAGACGATGTCAGCAAGCTTACGTTGCTCGGTTCCGCGAAAACGGAATATAAACTGGACGAACCCTCTATTGCAATTTTGGAAACTTTTCCCAATCTCTTTGACAATGATTATCTGATTGAAATCGAACATCCGGAATTTACTTCCCTTTGCCCCAAAACCGGACAGCCCGATTTCGCCAAAATCCATATCGATTATATTCCCGGTAAGAAATGCGTTGAATCCAAAAGCCTGAAACTTTATTTGGTGGCGTACCGCAATCATAAATCTTTCATGGAAACAATCATCAACACGATTAAGGACGACTTGGTAAAACTTTTGGAACCCAAATATCTGCGGGTGAGGGGAGAATTCAATCCCCGTGGCGGAACGTATTTAAACCCGACAGCGCTTTTTGTCGCTCCTGACATTCCCGCCGGCAACTTGCTTGATACGCTGCAATTACTGGGACGCAAAAATTAATTCTGTCGGATACGGTCAACCCATGCTGAGCCAAGAGCGTTTTTCCGTTCTTGGCTTTTTTATATCGTATTAATATCAATATTGATATTGAGATTAAATCAGTTGGCTAACTTGCATATTAACTTCTAAAAAAAAATTCTCCCGCTAAGAACAGTTTTAACTGCCGTATCGTGATATATGATGACAATGGGCAATAGCCGACTGCTTGCAAAGATTTTTTTATGTTGTCGATACGGGCAGGAGTTTATTTGTTTTTCTTATTATTCGGTAAAAAGCGTATCGGAGGGGGGATAAAAAAGAAGGACTTACGAAAATGCTTCATTTCGTAAGTCCCGAAATCTGGTGGACCATCGGTGACTTGAACACCGAACCAATTGATTAAGAGTCAACTGCTCTGCCAATTGAGCTAATGATCCATATCCGAAATTTTTATATTTTCATATCGGAATAGTCAAGCTTTTTTTTTCATACATCATGCTTTTCAAATATTGGCAAGAAAATATTCAGTATTTTTACTCGGTTATGAAAAAGCCTGCGGCGGGATCGTCATGGTTTCTGATAAAAGTATTGCTTGCGTATTCGCAATATTCGTATTTCATGAAAAAATGCTGTCCTTATGATACGGCGAGCGCCTGCAAAAGGTTTAAATCAAGTATTTCAATCGTGCGGCTATTGAATTTTCCTATCATTCCGAGTGAGCGTGATTTTCGTATAGCCCGCGCGAGGGTTGCCCTATGCACCCCCAGTATCGCCGCAAGTTCATCCTGGGTCGTTCCGAGGGGAAATGCCGTACAGCCATGCTGCAAATGCAATGAAAATAAATACCGGCAAAAACGCGTAAAAAAACTGCTCACCTGCAAATCCGTCAATAAGGTGTGGTAAATGAGGACAAGACGGGATAAATGGCGGATGAGCACAAGGGCGACTTCCGGATATTCCTGGATTGTTTCTTCATTTAAAATTTCATCAGCCGGCATGTAATACAATATCGTCATCCGTAAAGCTTGAAATTCACCCGATGCGTCCTGTTCGAGCGCGGCAGGCGCAATATTGAAAATTCCCCCTTCTCCGAACCTGATAACCGTTCTTTGCTGTCCTTCCGCATTATTGAAGACGACTTGCATTTCTCCCTGTTCGATATAAAAAATCGAATTTCGCATTTTTCCGTCAAGGGAAAGAATGCTGCCGGCAGGAAGAACGAGGCGTTTGCCTTGTAAAAAAACTCCTTTATTATTGTGCATGTTCCCGTAATTGCCGGAATGGCGAATTGGGAAAAAAGCGGATTTTCATACATGGCGGTTTTCCTGCTCGTTCAATTTTGTTTTACCGGAAAAAATAATCCCGTACTATCTCGTATTATAAAATCAAGAAAAAAAACGGTCAACAGAAACGAAAAGAGTATTGCACAAAAGGGAGCGTATGCCCCCTTTTGCGGAACCATTAAAGGATGTCGATACATTTCCAGTACGGAATGGCGACAAGAACAAGGAAAACCGCCGTTAAAACAATACGTATCGCAAGTGCCGGCACAATATGCCGCAATGTGACCTTTTCGGTAATGAAGATATATAGGAAGTACACCGCTTCATAAGGGAAAAGATACTGGTCCAAGCCGAAATTGAGAGCGTAAAAAAGCGGCAGCGGATTTACTCCGAGAGCGGTGCCGAGTTCTCCTATGGCGGGAGTGAATGCCGCTGTCGCCGCAAAAGGTGTCAGTAAGAAGTTCACCACAACGCCTGCGACATAAGCGAAAAACACGGACATTGCGGAAGATGCGCCCTGCAGCATTGTCACAAGTTCGCCGACCGCCCATTTGTTTGCTCCGACCGCCCCGCCGACAAAGCCTATGGCCATGCAGCCCGCCACAAAAACAAGAAAAACGATATTCAATTTATTGAAGCTTTCAGCTTTCAGGATGTCGAAACAAGGCAGATAGCAGCATAACGCAAAAATACAGAACAAATACACAGGGTCCACTCCGGTCCAAGGCTGAAGCATGAAGCCGGCGATGATGCAAAGCACTATGCCGAACAGCTTTATCTCTTTGCCGGAAAGGGGTCCCAATTCCGTTCTGCTTTCGTCTATGAAACGTTTCAAACTGTCAGGGCAGTTGTTCTTTTCCTTTGACAAAATAGACACAACCCATGGAAACGGCATAATAGACAATGTTGATCAATGTTCCGTGATAGCAGTAATCCCAAAAATCAACGGATTTGTCTGTTCCTTTCAGCATGATGTCAAACGCCCAAATGAAAGATTCCGAGGAATGGAGAAACATGAACTGAGGAGCCGCAGCTGCAAAAAATGCCGTAAGGATAAGGGCGGAAGACATTTTGGATTTCGGGTCTATGTCAAGCGCTTGAATAATTCCGGAAGCGATGGCGCAAAAGATGACGCAGCGCGCCAAAATGGAAGGAAGAATGACGACGAGCACAAGCCCTGCTATGAAAAATCCGAGCGTCAACCCCGTAAAACTGCCGCCTGTGCTTTTCAGGCAGAAAAGCGCAAGCCGTTTGGCAAGGTTGCTTTCTTCCATGGCATCACCGATGATGACGGCGGCGAAAGAAAGCCAAGGCAAAACCGTCGCCCATGGCTCGAAAACGGTTTCGGCGTCGGCAACGCCGAAAAGGACATAGGCGAAGGTGAGCATGGCGGCAACGCCCACAGCGGGAAAAATATTGAATGCCCAGGCAAGGATCGCGGCGCTTGTGAACGCCATGTACAAAGGAAATTCGGGAGAGATGTTTTGCGGAGCGAAAAAATAAAGAAGAAGAGGAATAAGCGCTGTCAATCCCCATTTAATATATGGTAATGCAAACATAATAACCTCAAAAAATTAAAGTTAAAAAAATCACAATACAGTGTCTTATAAAAACCCATAAGCCCGTTCGCTTATGGGCAAAACCAAATTTCATCGGTTATTTAATCCGGTCCCGCCATGCGAAACACGGTGTGCCGTTTTCCTGCCATACACGGAGAAATTTATCACGCAAAAGAGGATTGGTGAACGTATAATCGGAACGCAGATGACGTCCGCGGCTTTCTTTGCGTTCACGGGCAGCTATCATGAGCGCCTGTCCCAAGTCCAACAGATTCAGCACTTCCGCGGCACGCATGAGTTCATGCGCATCATTGGCGAAAAGTTCGCCCAGCATTTTTTTCTTAAATCGCCAAGATACTTTATTCCCGCACTCAACATGGAATCGGAACGCACCCTGTGCGGACCGCAATCCGCATATTCCGTCATGATCTGCTGCAGGGCGAAGTTCGCTTCCTGCCAATTCGCTCCGGTATTCCTGTCATAAAGTGTATTGAACAGTTCCATGCGTTCAAGGCAGCGGGGAGTTTCTTCAATACGTTCACAGACGAATGCGGAATTTTTATATTCGGCTGCGTGCTGCCCCGCTATCCAGCCGTATACGGCTGCCGCCCCGATGTCTCCGCTGATGTTTCCCATCATGTCGCCGGCGGCGAAAAGCCCTTTGATATTGCTTTCGCCATTGATATCGATTTCAATACCGTTGGTGCAAAGATTGGATTCGTATTGTCCAAATTCGACGGCATGCCTGCCCGGATCTATGCCTTCCTTGTCCATATAATCGATAAGGGCTGTCAGTCCTTCGCATTTCATCGCCCAGCGCATATGCTCAAGATCTTCTTTGCTCGCTCCGGAGCAGTCCATATAGGCAGGACCCTGTCCGCTCATTTTTAAATCGGTGAACGCGGAGGACCAGACATCGCTGGTAATATCGCCGGTTTCCACATTGGGTTCCGTCACGAACGGACCGACGGGTCTGCCGTCCGGATACCGGTATACCCCGATCCATGTTGCCTTGCCGCAGCGTGCCAGGAAACGCGGTCCTGCGTGGCGGTAGGTTTTTTCCATGTTCACGAGATATGCTCCGCAGCGCCATGCCTGCGCTATCGAATCGCCCGTGCCGGAAGGGCACATATTGGTATTGAACATTTGGCTGGGGGTCGGGTCGGTTGTGAAAAGGCGGCTTACATAGCCAGTTGCGGCAACCACGGCTTTTGCTGCGATAAGGCGGTATTTGGGCGTGTCTTCAGAAATATCAAGCGCCAGCACACCCGTAATCTTTCCGTTTTCAGATAAGATTTCCAAAGCGGGAGAATGGTTTATGATACGCACTCCGCGTTTTTTAGCCTGTTCCGTCAACACTTTCTTTTGATTATGTCCGTCGTATTTCAGAAAAATTTTCGGACGGCCGGGATAAGCGTGACCTTCAAAATGATAATCGCCCGTGGGTTTCATATTGATTCCCCAATCATTCCACATTGCTACGACTTGGGGGCTTGTTTCCAAAAAACGCATGACAAGGGGTGTGTCGTTGCTTGTCGCGTTTTGGCTGTCCATAAATTCTTCATACACAACACCGATGTCGCCGTGCTTTTCAGGTATCCAGCATAAAAAATGGTCATTGCCGGTCGCTCCCGCGCCGCTTCTCTTCGTATTGGCTTTATCCAGTAAAACAACATCGGCGCCTTTGTCCGCCGCTCCAATGGCGGCCATGAGCCCGGCAATGCCTCCGCCGATGATAAGGACATCGGCCTGTAACTTTTCTTTCACTTCAATCATTGCATGTTCCTTTTTGAATGGTTTTCTTAATTGGAAGCCTTCTTTAATGTTTTGGGCGTAAAGAAGAGGAATCGACATAAAGCAGCATATGCGTAAGCGGCAGACGCAATTCAATGGCTTTTGCTTTGCAGTCAAGCACGCAGGCATTGCAATGCCAGCATTCATAAGGGCGCTGTACTTTTGGTGTTTTGTTCTCCTTAGGTTTATGGGAAAAAACCTGCAGAGGGCAAATATCCGCGCAAACTCCGCAGCCTATGCATTTTTGTTCATCAATTACTGGCGGCATGTTCATCTCCTTTTGTTCGCAAGCGGCCGGTTGATTTTCCGGCATTGTTTTCCGCTTGGTAAAATGAATTTCATAAATTCAGTATTTCACAAAGCAATGATTTAAAATATCGCAAATGCGACAACTGAAAAAAATTCTTGATTATGCATAATCCGAATAAATTCCGGCTGGTTGTTTAAATACTCCGCCGGATACGGTCGGCAAAAAAAGCTTGACAAACCACAGTAAAATGGTGTATAAAACATACAGTTCAGCTGTTTTGAATAATTTTAATGATATTCATTTAGATTGTTTAAATTCGGATGGTTAGCTCAGTTGGTAGAGCATCGGTTTTACACACCGAGGGTCGGGAGTTCGAGCCTCTCACCATCCACCAGTCATAATTTTATGAATAATACGCTCTCCGAAATAGGGAGCGTATTATTTTTATGGCGGGAATGGGAGCCTTGCTTTTTTCCAAACGGACGCGTTTTTTTGTCCTATCGGTATATTAATTTAAGGATTATTTTCACAATAAAAACAGATTTTGGCTGTTGGTTCGTATTATTCGGTACTAATTAAACGCTCTGATTTTTATTGGCGTTACGCTTTTTTTTCGTTTTTAAAATTAATTGCTTATGGGATTAGGTGGCGAAGAACGCCCTGATTGCCCATAAGTTTGGAGTTTTTTTTATCCATTTTCTTATTTCTCTTTTTATTCATAACAGCCTGCTTTGCCAAATTTTCCGTTATGCGGTGTCATCGTCAATAAAAAACTGGCAAATTCATATCATTCCAATTGATTTTTATAAATTTCAACAGCAAAAAAAATAATGAATAATAAAATGGAAACATTGCGGAATTTAATAAAATTGCGGGAAAAACTGGACATCATCCGAATTTTCGGTATTTAATGGATATTATTTCATATTACGGGAGGAACGGTATGCTTTGGTCTCAGGAAGGTTTGGAACGGCTGCTACATTTGCTGGGGAATATGGAAATGCCCCTTGGGGCGTATTATACGAATACGCTGCCAACTGAAGGACTTACTCCCGCGCGGGGCGGACATGAATGTATTATCAATTTTATACGCAAAAGTCGGACACAAGAAACACCTGTTTTTTTTGCGGCGGATACAAACGCCTGCATGGGCGGCTGGACGTATTTGGGATTTTCAAACGAAAACAGGGATAAAATAGCCAGCTTTGTAACCACCGGGCTTTCCGGCAGGGGAGGGGAGCACTATATGCCCGAGCCTGCTTCCATATACCGTTTATTTGAGGAAATGGAGTTTCAAAAAGCGTCTGGTTCTTATTGTGTGGTCAAGCCGCTCTCTCTCTTTCAGGGCGAAGAGAAGCCTGAAGTTGTGACATTTTTTGCCAGAGCTGAACGATTAACAGGACTTTGTCACCTTGCCTATTTTGCCCTCAACGATCACTATGCGGTTGCTATGCCCTTTGGAGCTGGCTGCAGCGGAATATTTGCATGGCCGCGGACCTATCAGCGTAAAGGTTTGCGGCGCGCCGTGATTGGCTGCACGGATATTTCCTGCCGTCCTTTCATGAAAACGGACGAATTGAGTTTTACGGTTTCTTCCGACGTGCTGGCGGAGATGATTGATAAAGCCCCTCAATCATTCCTGACAGGTCGTTCTTGGCAGGGAGTTTTAAAAAAGATTAAACAAAGCGATAAAAAATGGGCGTGAGTTTTTAGTTGTTAATTGATCAAATTAACCGGTTTGTTTTTTTTAGTTTTTTTTGTAATGGCGGTATTTCATATACGCCGCATATGAAAATCAGATAAAATTCTGTGCGGCTGGCGGAGGGTGAAATCTGTTTTTGATTATATTATATTGTATTGTATTATATTGATATAATTACAAATAAAAATTATTTTTAAGTTTCTTGCCAAGACTGTCTGCTTGCAGGGGAAAGGGGCAAAGCAAATGCATTTACACATTTTTACTTATTACAGCAAAAACGTTATGCAAACGGATTTCCTTATATCAGAAAACCGCATTTTTCCGTTATAAGAATTTTTTATTACTCAGAACAGTCCCATATAATTTTCATACAATTTTTTTTCTTGGGGAATATTCCCTTCTTATAGCTGTAATACTGTAACTATGAAATAATAGTATAAAACGTTTTGGGAAAGGGACGGGGAGAGAAGTTTGGTTCTCTCCCTGAAAAATTTCTTAATAATTAATGGAACTGCTCTGGTTTTTCACGATTTTTTAATTTATAGATTTTTATAACTTATTTCTCTGCTTTTTGCTTTGCGTCATTTCTTATTTGTGTAATAAAATACGCAATGATCATGCCTAAAATACAGGGAGTAATCCATGCAAAGCCAACATCCGCCAAAGGAATAATTTTCAGCAATCCGGAAATTGCCGTAAAACCAAGCGTCTGCGCGCCCACTTCAACAGTAATGGTAATCAGCGTTGCATACGTTGCCACCCTGTACACCAATACATTCTTGACGTCAAAAATATTGAGAAGAATGAGAATAATGGTGACAGGATAGAGTATGCATAAAACAGGGATAGAAAGTTTTATGATAAAATCAACGCCTCCCAGTGCCATTAGACCAGAAAATACACATATAATGACAGCCCACACGTTATATCTGATACGTGTAAGTCTTGAAAACCAGGCAGAGGATATGGCAACAAGCCCGACAGCTGTTGTAAAGCATGCAGCGGCAACACAAATACCAAAAAGTATTTTCCCCGCTGATCCAAGGGTTACTTCTGCAAGATAGAGGGCAGAACTTGTTGTTTCAAATGTTCCCGCTCCGCTTATTTTAGAACCTAAAAACATCAGACTGAAATAAATAAGTCCAAGTCCCGCTGCCGCAATAAACGCTGCACCTGTAAGAAAATATCGCTGTTCTTTTTCTTCTGTTATCCCTTTCCCTTCAAGACCTTTAATAATGATTACCCCGAACAAAACAGAGGCAAGGGCATCCATTGTCTGATAACCATTGACAAAACCCTGGGTAAAAACGCCCGTAACGTGTTTATCAACAGCAGTTCCAATGTCACCCGTAATGCCGAAAAATGCTATGGCAGCCAAAATAACAAGAAGAACAGGTGTAATAAATTTCCCTATAATATCAGTCAGTTTTGATTCTTTAATAACAATCAGATAGGTTGCCCCAAAAAATAAAACAGAAGAAATTGCTGACAATAAAAATGGGTCTGTATTCGGAAATAACGGAAGAACCCCCATCTCAAATGTGGTTGAGCCGGTTCTCGGTATGGCAAATAAAGGCCCGATGACAAGGATAAGTGCCGTACAATAAAGCGTGTTAAACCGAGAAGATATTTTTATGGAAAAATTTTCAAGCCGTCCGACTTTTGTAAAAGCCAAAACACCGAATAACGGCAGCCCTACGCCTGTTAATAAAAATCCTATCCCGGCTAAAAGCCAGTCTTTTCCCATGGCAATACCCACAGAAGGTGGAAAAATAAGATTGCCCGCTCCAAAGAACATGGCAAATAAAGCAAATCCTAAAACTACCGCTTCTTTTTTCTTGTTCATAACATCCCCCTTTTGCAGGACTTGTGCTCTTGCCTAACAATAGGAGGATTCCTCATAATTAGACTTTTTTTGCTTCGTTTATGCATAATTATCATATGCTATCAGCGCATAAAAATTTAATCCAAGATAATAACCGGTGTCAATGAATATTTTTTGTTTTGCCTTAAAAAGGGGGATGAATAAGTAAATTTTGTAAAATTATAGGAAAATTTTAGCTATTATTATAAAAAACAATAAAATTTTGTAATTACATCTAGTGTATTTTCTGATACTATTCAGAATATTTTCTAAAAAAAGTTAAAACGTTTTGAAAGGGGGCAAAAGGCAAATATAATTCTTGATGTCAATCGGAAATGCTCTAGCGATTATAAAATGAGAACATAGCGAATATTAAAAACTAAGCCCCACAAGTTTTTTGAAGTCTTACGGGGGTTTCTGAAATTCTGTCTTGGTGGAGGCGGGGAAAATTTATTTTTTGTTATATTTATTTGATATTGTTTGAAATAAAAATTTTTTCAAACTTTTTTTGCCCTAGCTGTGTACACTGTGGGGAAATGAGTACAAAACTACATAGTTTTTTAGAGTTATTAGAAAAAATTGAATTACAATCTTGAAAAATTTTCAAAAATCAGATAATGTTGTATCAAATTCGATAACCTATAGCCTTGTGAGAAAAAAATGAAACTCCTTAATAATTTAAACGAAGAACAAAGCCACGTAAACGAATTGTGTGAATGCCTGAAAACATCTCAAAAAGCATATATTTCTGTTGCTTTTTTGAAAATGTCAGGTTTAAGTCTTATTATGGATGCATTAAAAACATTTCTTTCCAATAAAGGCGAACTTCACATTATTGCAGGACAAAACTTTGGACTGACTGAACCTGAAGCTCTAACCAGTTTGTTTAATTTACTGGAAGATTACCCAGCATCAAAATTATACCTTTATAAAGCAGTTTCAGCTGATTGTATTTTTCACCCTAAAATGTATTTATTTGAATCTAAAAAAGATGGTAAAATTATTTTAGGTTCTGCAAACATGACTAAAGGGGGAATAAACTCCAATAATGAAGTTTCAATATCTTTTGAATGCGAATTGGATTCTGAAATTTGGAGACAATCCATATCAACATTTAATACATACATATCTAATTCAGAACCTGCAACACTTTTGGCAATAGCACAATATAAAAGTTTTTATGATAAACAACAGGAACACAATAATGATTTAATAACTACTCCTTTATTATCTGAAAAAACTTTTAACTATACTGCATTAAAAGAATATCTTGAAGAGTGGGATCAAGAAGAGTTAACACAAATGTTCTCAGACCGAAAAAAATCATATCGGAAAGCTGTAAAAATATTAAATGAAATTGCAGATACACCACGTTTAACTGAAACGCAGTTTATTCCATTACTTAATAGTCTATTAAAAAAATGGCACTCTGGCGGATTGCAGAGAAGAAAATCGTCTGTCTATACATGCTATAATGAATTCGCTAAGTTAGTCCGCTTTATCCGTGACAATAAGTCAGAAGCTCCTGATTATGTTTTCAATAACGCAATGAAACTTGTAGAAAATATTTCAGGTGCTTCAGTCAATTACGTCACAGAAATTATGATTTCATATAATCCGAAAGAGTTTGCCATTTTAAACGGTAATCCTTTTACTGTACTGACAGAAGAAGCAGGCGTAACTTTCAAATATAAAAGACCTCGTTTTTTTGACGGAACAGAATACGCATCCTATTGTAAATTAATCAAAGAAATCTCAAAAGAATTAGGTTTTTCCAATATGCTTGAAGCTGACAGCTTTTTTAATGAAATCTATTGGGAAATGGAAAGATAATTACACAAAACAAAATCTAAGCCTGTTTGCTGTATGATAACAGCAAACAGGCTTTTTGTTGTTATGGTTTTCAATATTCCCCTCATCTGGACAACTCCTATCAAATTCCTTATACTGATAGCGGGGTTATCCTACAATCGGGGGAAGCATGCAGGAAAGTCAAAAATTTTTTCAGCAAAATACGGGCAATGCCGACTTTGAGCTTTCGGAAGAGGACGTCAAACTCCGTTATATTACGCCTGCCCTTGAAGTTGCAGGCTGGAACAGACGTTCGCAAATCCGCATGGAAGCGCAGATAACGGACGGGAAGATTTTATATCTGTTTTATCGGCTGTAAATTTTTTATGGAGTTATTGTTTAACATTTTTTACCCTACCTGTTGAAATAGTTTATAAATCATAAAAAAAGGTGTACACGCTTTTGGCTATTATACCATGTTCAGGGCTTGTGTCCACTTTGGGGTACACCCGTGTACATGGACAAGGCAGGATTTTATCGGACTGCATGGGACAAAAAAATCCCCATAATATGTTGAATATTATGGGGAAAAATTTTTATTGGGACTTGAAAAATCTTTATTTGGTGGAGGCGGGGGGAGTTGAACCCCCGTCCGCGAACAATCCACGCAAAGCGTCTACAGGTTTAGTTTGAGTATGAAATCACCATGCACGTCACCCTCAAACCGGTTGTCCATGGTTAGCCTTGTGTAAGTTCTCGCATTTCCCCCGCAAGGCGAAGGGTTCTGCCAGCCTGATAGGATGACATCGCACTAAGATATCAGACATTTCCTAGATTGACGTGAGTTGCTTATTGAACCCAGAGGGCATAACCGCAATTAAGCAGCGTATGCGTAAGCGTAATCGTCGTTTGCAATTACATTGTTGCCGCTTTTAACGAGGCCAGCGGCACCTCGACCTGCAACTTTGGCTTCTTTATCCACGTCGAAGCCAATGCGCCCCCATTTGGGGGAGTTACCACCTTATTAATTATAATGACTATTTTTCAAAAGTAAAGTGTTTTTTGCAATAAAAAATACGTAAAAAATGATTGATGAAAGTCTGTATTTTTTCAAAGCAAGACTGGTACGTTTTATTTGACTTTATTTCAGTTCTGATAATGAAACAAGATTTAAAACCTCTTATAAAAATGAGACAACTAACAAATAAATGAAGCAGTAAGAAACAATACCATAAATGAATGTTGAGAACGGATCTTGTATCGGAAGAGCTGGGAAAGGTTTATACAAAGCATTTGCCTGTGCAGGCAGATCCTATTCTTTGTTGTTTATGTTCGGAAGCTGATAACTATTTTCTAAAAATAAATCAATTCAAATGCTCAAGTGAGTTAGAAAAGCCTCTTTGCGTTTATTTTCGATTTTAAACAAGGTTTAGGCAAGATGTGAATGCATGGCGAAAATAAAAAATAAAATTTCACGGCAAACGTCGGACAATCTGAGCTTGCAGATTTGGTACCGCAACGAGCTTTTGAAAATGGTGCGCGAAATGTCAAAAAAAACGGAAAAAGAGCTTTTAAAGGCGTGGAAAGGCGCTTTGCCCAAAATGCGGCTTGAGGCGGAACAGGCAGCCGGCGAAACGGTTATGGCAAACGACAGCAGCCCCGCTGTGGAGCTGACCAAGGTTATAAAAAGACTGCGAAACTATTTCAACACCCATTTTCAGGAGCTTGGCGAAAAGGTTTCCAAAAAATTCGCAAGCCGTGCGGAAAAAGGGGCTGCCGTTTCCCTGAAATCCATTTTGAAAGAGGAAGGCTTTACCGTCGATTTTCGGATGACAAGGCAGCTGAACGATATTTTGCAGGCGACCGTTGCGGAAAACGTGAACCTCATAAAAAGCATACACACCATGTATTTCGACCAAGTGCAGACAGTAATCATGCAGGCGGTGAAAAACGGGCGAGATATGGAATACATCCGCAAAGAGCTTACGGAACGCTTCGGTGTTTCGGAGCGCAAAGCAAAAATCATAGCCCGCGACCAAACCAATAAAGCCATGCAGACAATCTCCCGGGCAAGAGCCTTGGAAACGGGCATAACAAAGGCCCGCTGGGTGCATATTCCGGGTGCGAAAACAAGCCGTGAAACCCATAAGCGTTTTGACGGCAAGCCCTTTGATTTGAACAAGGGCATGTATGACAAGGACGTGAACAAATGGGTAATGCCCGGAGAGCTTATTAATTGCAACTGCCGCTTCCGGCTGATCGTTCCGAGTGTGGAAAAATGATATGGCGGAAGAAAAGGAACAATGGATAACGCTCAAAAGCGGGAAAAAGGTCAAACTTGATGAAAACGGAAACGTTATTGCCGGCTTTCAGGGGTTCATGGGTAAAAATGTTTCAAAGCTAAAAGAGGAAAGCAAATTTGAAAACAAACCATATTCAAAGTCAGGAAAGAATTTTGAAACTTATTTACAAGAAAACGGAAACGATAAAACAAAGGCGGCTCGGGAATTTTTTAGGGAAAACTTACAAGACAAATACGTAACGACCACAATAAACGGACAACCTGTTGATATTCATTTTACGGGCGGAAGCTGGAGAGAGTTCAGAAGAAAAATTGCTGACAGTGACATAAAAGCAAGTTTTTTGGAAGATGTTCCAAATGTTTTACAGCACTATAAAGGAAGCGGCACTCTTACCAAAAACAGAGATGACTTTTCAAAATTCCATTATTTTGAACATGAAATGGAAAAGGAAATTAACGGAAAAAAGATAAAAGCGGGAATAAAAGTTGATGTCGGAACAAGAAAAAATACGGAAAACGAAAACGAAGCCTACCATTACAAGGTGACAAAAACAACAGAAGATACAAAAAAAGCCGGAGGGACTGCTGAAGGTTACCACTTTACCCCGAATGGGGTAAATGAGCCTCAAAAAGAGGCGCCCTCGCACTTTTCGCAACCGGCTTTAGATAAAAATATACCCGTACAATACGAAATTGTCAACATTGAAATAGATATATTGGAAGATAAGCCGATGAACAGACATGATTTAGCAATGGACAGCGCAAGCAAACGAAGCATAGACCAAAACGGCTTCATGCATGTGGAAATTTCAAACATCACCAAGGAAAGCGTGGACCCGTACCGCGGCCATGAAATCCCAAGGGCTAAGGCGTTCGGGCTTGACCCTGACAAAATATATATGGGCTACCGCAGCGGCGAGGAGCTGAAAAAAGCGGCGCACACGTTCAACGGGCTGCCCATAATGCGGGAGCACCATGTGGACAGTGCGGAAAACCCGCAGCGCGAGCACAGAGTGGGCAGCATAGGCACGGACTGCGCGTATAACGCCCCGTATCTGCAAGCAGGCGTCACCATTACGGACGGCGAAGCCATACGCAAAATCGAAAGCGGCGAACGCATGGAATTTTCAGCAGGCTACTTTTACGAGCCCGTGTTTGAAAAAGGCGAGTTCGAGGGAAAAGCCTATGATTTCATCATGACGGAAATAAAAGGCAACCACGTCGCCTTGGTGGAAACCGGCAGAGCCGGTGCCGACGTGTGCGTGGCTGACAGCAAAAAAGCAGTACAGGATGTACTGACGCCACGCTCCCATCGAATGGCGACACAGTCGTTTGCGATGGCGAAGGATGAGCTCTACGCAAATGGAGAGCAGAGCTGTACGAGCGAAGCAACGCCACTCAACGGGTCGCATAGCGATTTGTGCAGGAGAGAAACGAGCCGTACAGAAATGAACAGCAAAGCAGCCGCGCTTTTTGCAAGCGAGAGCGGGGCCACGGCAGGATACTGTGTGCGCAGAGCTTTTCTGACGCATGCGTGTTATGAATAATAACCGCCGCAATTGTTTGAAACAATAAATCCTGTAAAAAACATGGTTGGTATCCGTGGTATGGCGAGCCGGCAGTGCGTATGGCGGAAAATTTAAAAATTTTATAAAAATTGTACATAAAACTATACGGTTAGCTGTATACAAAAAGGTTTTTACAAGAAAAATCACAGATTAAGGAGTTCTGCAACTATTGGGCAATTCTTGTAAAAACCTTTATGAATTAGGGTAATCGGTAATTTTCTTACCACATAAAGAGCGTATGGCTTTCTGAAAAAGTAAAAATTTCTTTTTTTTGTGTCAATATGCTATGCAAAAAATTGTCCGTATTTTTTTGTTTTTTTCTTTCTGAAATCCAATAATTAAAGTTTTATAAAGTAAAATCAATGTATTATAAAAATGCAATTTTTTAGATTTTAAAAATAAAAAAATATTTTTCATCTCAAAAAGGGAGATTTTAGTCCAATGCATGCATCTGTATGCAAAAATGTATGGATTTGAATAGGTTATGCATACATTTTCTCTGCCTTTTCATATTTTAGCTTATTCGTTTCGGGTTTTATTATTTTGTTCATTGTACATGGAGATACGGCAGTGGTCGAGGTAAAAAAGTCTGATGATAAATCAAGAGAGCATTGTTTCGTATAAACCATACAAAGACTGACGGTTCCGTTGCAAGCGTTTCATTGTGAGCGAACAGAAAAATTCGGAGGAGAAATTTAAAGAGAAGCCGAAAATTTTAAACGGGTTACAAAGCGAATGTTTCCCCTCTTTGAATGTTGTTTTAGCGATAATGCAGTTCTGGAATAATGCTGTTTTGAGCGTAAAATTATTTTTGAGAATTTCAAACTTGCAGGCGTTGATTGTTTTGCGGAAACCCCAAACAAAAGCGGTGCCCGTTAAAAAATTTTAATTTTAAAAGAATTGGTGCAGCATCATATGTTCTACTCGTCACATATATTGATTTTTCAGTTTTGTTTATTTTAGCCAATGAGTTCTGGACATGGCATATTGTTATCCATTCCATTCCCTTTTCAATATTGCATAGACGAATGTATTTTCATAGATGTCCGTTCCATTTGTATATAAACTGTGCAGTTACTGCATAGTCAAGAAAAATGATCATCTCAAGCGTTAATTTTTCGATTGTTTTTGTGCGGCAATGCATTTTCTGCGCGTATCTTTCAATGGCCCCCTGGAATAATGTCAAGCATGAGGAAATTTTTCGCAACCTTGAAAGCGGAACTGATATTAAAGAGAAGGGACCGTATGAATAACGGTATCGGCGAAGAGTATAGGAATATTCTTCTGGCAAGGGATTTGTGTATTTTTAGCCCTTGTTTTGCGAATGTAAACAAATAAATACGAAATGAAGAATATTCAAAAACAATGTATTTTCAACATAAAAAAGCCCTATGTGAAGAACATAGGGCTTATACGAAAAATATGCTGGCGGAGAGAGAGAGATTCGAACTCCCGGAGGACGCAAATCCTCAACGGTTTTCAAGACCGCCGCTATCAACCGCTCTGCCATCTCTCCGCTTTGAGAACATATTAGTAGCATAAGATCTAAAACCAAGTCAACATTTTTTTATGCCGATTTTGCGATATATTTTACTTTTCCGTTAGAAAAATACAACGTTTTTTTTTCTTATCGTTCTGTACGTTTTTGAACCGAGCTTCTTTATGACAAAACAGCTGCCAAAAATATAACTGCCGGTAAAATTTTTAGCATATCTATTTGAAAAAATATGATATTTTATTAATGGCACAATAATGGCAATATATATGGCAAGATTTATTTTTACTGTTTTTGAAACGATTTCCTCCAAAAACAAAAAGGCGGTAACTATGCAATATATCAAGAATACTATGGAATGTCCTCTTCATGTGAATCGTTCTTCTGTCGAAACTTTGACATATTTTTTTATTTGCATGACAGCACTGTTGTTTCTTTCCGGCATACTTTGTGTTCCTTCCGCATTTGCTGTCCGCCTCAAGGATATTTCAAGCATTTCCGGAGTACGGAACAACCAGCTGACCGGTTACGGTTTGGTTGTCGGACTTGGCGGAACAGGTGACAGACGGGATGATTTAACCGCTTCTTCTTTGAGCAATATGCTTGAGGGAATGGGAATCGCCGCAGGTTCCGCCCAAGTGGAAGCAAGAAACGTGGCTTCCGTCATGGTTACAGCCAATTTGCCCGCTTCTGCGAAAGCCGGCAGTGCAATCAACGTCACCATTTCAAGTATCGGTTCCGCTTCAAGCCTGCAGGGCGGCGTTCTTTTACAAACTCCTTTGATGGGTATTGACGGCAAGGTATATGCCATTGCCCAAGGTCCGCTTGTTGTCGGCGGTTTTTCCACCCAAGGCGCTGCCGCTTCCGCCCAAAAAAACCACACCACGGTGGCGACCATTCCGAACGGTGCGACCGTCGAACGCGAAGTTCCTTTTTCTTTCAATAACCAAAGAGAATTGGTTATCAATATGCATGTGCATGATTTTTCAACAACCCAGCAAACGGTAGAACACCTTAACGACAGCCTTGGCGGCGAATACGCCTCCGCAAACGACGCCTCCACGATCAGACTGCAAATTCCCGCCGAGTTCCAAGGCAATCTTGTTCCTCTTATGGCTTCCATTGAAAATCTGAACATTACCCCGCAAAATGCGGCAAAAGTCGTTGTTGATGAAAAGACCGGAACTATCGTTATCGGTAAGGACGTAAAGCTCGCCCGGGTTGCCATAGCCCACGGCAGCCTGCAGGTAACCATTCAGGAAAGCGTCGATGTGAGCCAGCCCAACGCCTTTTCACAAGGAACGACAGTCGCTTCACCTGTGACAGACCTTATGGCGAAGGAAGAATCCCGCAATTTACATCTTGTTGAAGGTGCGACCCTGCAGGAACTCGTCGACGGATTGAATGCCATTGGCGCCACTCCCCGCGACCTTATCAGCATATTGAGAGCATTGAAGAGTTCCGGTTCCCTTTATGCGGACTTGGAGGTATTGTAATGAGTCAAGCAATGAATATGATGACGGATATGGCGATGCAAAGCGCCCGTCACAGTAATTTGGATACTGAAAAGAGCCGGTTGAACGCTCTGAGCAATTCCCAAGACCAAGCGCTGAAAGAAAAGGAATTGCGCAAGGCGGCTGAAGGATTTGAAGCTATTTTCATTCAGAAGATGTGGGATGAAATGCGTTCTTCCCTTCCGAAAAACGGCATGCATTACAGCAAGGAAGAAGAGTATTGGCAGTCCATGTACAGTCAGGAACTTGGCAAGAGCATGGCAAGCGCGGGCGGAATAGGGCTTGCGGATATGATGGTCGAACAATTGACCCGTCCTGCGGGCACTCCGCAAACCGGGGCATTAAGCCGCATCCGTATGGCGGTGAAGCCAGCACCTCTTTTGCCTGAAGAAAATGCAAAACCCGCTGCGCAGGACGTTTCTCCTGAAGCCAAGGCTGAAGCCGCCGGCAGCCAAAATCCGATAAAGCCCGTCAATACGGCTCAGCTCTATGAAGAATACAGCGTAACGCCTCAGGAAGCGTCAGCGCAAAATACAGCCGAAGCTCCTGCCCAAGAGCAGGCGGCGCAAACGCAAAATCAGGCGAAGGAAGAACAGCAGGCACAAATCATCCGTACAACCTATACCACGAACCTGCCTCCTGAAAAGCGCGAGCATGCCATTTTGGACAAGAAGGGAAATCCTATTAAGAAATATCAGGAAAGCCCCCGCACAACGGAAGTGAAAACTCCGACCCGTGAAGATTATTTTGACAGAAGCGCCTCCATCGCGCGCACGTTCAAGGTTGCGGAACCGACCGCCCAAACAGGGACAAACCAAGAAACGCCTGTCCGGCAGCCTGAACAAAAGCCGGAACAAAACGCGCGGCAGGCGGTGTCCGGTCAGGAAATTCAAAGTCAGGGGATTGGACAGAGCATGCAAAATGATATTTTGGCAGGCATTTCAACAACCTATATTCCTTATCAGCAAAGACGGGCGATGATTTTGGCAAGCGGGGGACAAAAGTCTGACACGCAAATTCAAGTGGCGGAAAATACGAAGCCCGCACAAGCGGAAACGGAACAAACTAAGCCCGCATTCAAGCTTCCGAGTTTGGAAGACGCTTTAAGAATGGGTACGCTTGTGGCTTCCCTGTCTCCCCGGGAAGAAGCTCAAATTCAAGAAATGCAGGCAAAGAAGCAAACAGGGCAGGGTATGGAAGCCGCTGCGCATATAGGCGGCGGCACAATTATCAGCACTCCCCCCGTTTTTGAAAATGTTTCCGCAAAGCCTTTGGAAAATGAATTTCAAATGCCTGCTGCCGGCTCCATTTCTTCTTCATTCGGCTGGAGATTCGACCCTGTCAACAAGCAGAGGGCTTGGCATACCGGGCTTGACATTCAGGCGAAGCATGGCAGCGCGGTCACGGCAAGCGGAACAGGCATTGTGAAGTTTGCGGGACAAGACAAGGAATTGGGCAACATGATCGTTATCGACCATGGCAACGGTGTTGAAAGCGTATATGGGCATAACAGCGAGCTTCTTGTTAAGGCAGGCGATACAATCAATTCTGGCACACAAATTGCAAAAGTAGGTTCAAGCGGTCGAACAAATGGCAGCCATTTGCACTTTGAAATAAGACAAAACGGGCTTTCCATAAACCCTGAACCGTATTTCGCCAAGGAAGAAATTTCCTAGTGCAGACTTAAAAAAAGAATTGATGTGACATAAATTTGACGGAGGAATCACATGTTTGCAAATATCCAAGATACATTAAACCGCCAAGATAAGGCGTTAGATCTCATGAAAGAGCTTTTGCAGGAAGAATTTTCCCTGCTTATGAAACGTGATACCGACGCAGTTATGACCATTGAATTTTCCATTCACGAATTGTTAAGGCAGCTGGCTACGGAAAAAGAAAGCATTATCCAAGCCCTTGGCGGAGGGCGTTTAAAAGATTACGCCCAAATGCTTCCCGAAGACAAAAGGGAAATCATTCTCTCCCTTTGGCTCAGCATTGACAAGAAAGAACAAGCCTGCGCAAGGCAGGCGTCTTTGAACACCCGCCTTTCTTTGGGGCTTTTGGACCAAAGCAAGGACCTTTTGAATTATCTGCATGAACGTATCATACCTCCGCAGCGCACCAATTACAGCAGACGCGGAACATACGCGAAGGAACATCCTCAGGCGGCCGTATTCAGCGCCAGATATTAAAAACACATTTGAGGCATCATCATGACAGGCGTAAGCAACTTACTCAATATAGGAAACAATGCGGTACGGGCGAACCAAGTCGCCATCAACACCACCGGTAACAATATTGCGAACAGCAATACAGCCGGATATGTCCGCCAGTCTGTCCGTTTCCAAGAGTCCACTCCTTTTGACTACCGGCCAGGTCAAATCGGAACAGGTGCCTACGCCCAAGAAATATACCGCAATTTTGACCGTTATCTGGAAAATAATTATCTTTCCCAAAACGGGCTTTTCAATATGTGGAATGAAGAATCCGTCATCATGCAAACGGTGCAAAGCACGTTTAACGAGGCGAATACGGACGGTATCCACGATCAGCTGTCAAGCTTCCTGCAGGCATGGACAAAATTAAGCACCAATCCCGGCAGTACGGCGGTAAGGGAAGATATCATTTCAAAAACGCAGAATTTGACCATGCTCTATCAAAATGCGAACCAAGCCCTTGCCGACACCAAAAGGGAAATGAATGAATATATCAACCTTGCAATATCAGATGTCAATGAAATCATTGATAAACTGGCTGATGTAAACCAAGAAATCGCAAAGAGCTACAATCCGCCCAGCAACAATTGCAATTCCCTTTTGGATAAGCGTGACGCTTTGGTGCGTGAGCTGAGCACCTTGGTCGATGTCAGCGTTCAGGACAAAGGACCCAGAGATTTCAAAGTGTACCTCAAGGAAGGTATGCCTTTACTTGAAAATCAAACCAAATACCACCTTTCCAACCAAGGTCCTTTTTACGAAAACGACTGTAAGAACTTCACCGGCGAATTGCATTTCGAAGGTTCAAGCGCTTATGAATACACCATGGAATTTGTCAGCCCGACGGAATTTAAGGTTTCCATCGACGGCGGAAAATCATGGGTTACCGATTCCAAGGGAAACAATGTCTTTACCGTTCCTCCTGTCGGCGAAAAGCTTGACATTGCGGAATTGAAAATATCATTTTCCGGCGACGGGCTGAAAGAGGGCGATACCCCTTATTTCGACATCGGCGATAAGTTTTATATCGTTCCGAAAGACAGTGTCTTTTGGCACGAACCAACCCGTGACCCTATCAACGTCAGCAAGAACCTTGATATGGAATCCTTAGGGGGCAAGCTCGGGGCATACTGTGAAGTACGCGACAAGAGAATAGCGAAATACGAAGCCCAGCTTGATGCGTTGGCGGAAAGCCTTATTTGGGAAGTGAACCGCATACACAGCCAAGGCGCCGGTCTTGACGGTTTCAACCATATACTCGGAACGACAAAAATCGAAAGACCTGATTTGGCTCTTGGCAGCGATTGGCAAACGTATGCGTTCCATGACAGACTGACCGAAGGTAACCTGAATCTGCATTTTTATAATGATAAGACCGGAGAACCGCTTTTATCCGGTTCGTTGAATTTCAATCCCGCCGGCAACCCTCCTGAAAATTTCGATCCGAGCAAACACAGTTTGCAGGATGTAGCCGCCGCCATCAACCGCAGTTTTGTCGATGACAACGGCAGACAACTTGTCACAGCGACCATTGAAGGCGGTATGCTTCAATTGACCGCCGCCGAAGATGTGGAATTTAAAATGGGTTCCGATACGACAGGTCTTTGGGCGGCTCTCGGCATCAACACATTTTTCGGAGGCGACAGCGCTTCGACTATCCATATCAACCCGAACTTGGTGGATAATCCGGAATATATCAACTCCGCCTCCATTGACGGGCAGACGGAAGGCAATATCGGCGACGGAACAATAGCCCAGCAAATCGGAAAGCTTGCGGAAGCTCCCATTAAAATCACCACGGTTTGGGAAACAAGGGAAGAAAGCCTTTTATCCTATTACGCCGCAATAGTCGGAAATATAGGCTCTGACACAAGAAACGCCAATTTCAATGCCGATTATTACCAAACTCTTGCCAATGAAGCGGAAACACAAGCCCAATCCGTTGCGGGCGTGAACTTGGACGAAGAACTTACTTTATTGATCAGATATCAACATTCCTATACAGCTGCTGCAAAGCTTATTTCCACAGCAGACCAAATGTTTGAAACCTTGCTCGGATTGAAGCAATAGCAAACCTGAAAGGAGAACCGTATGCGCATTACCCATAATATGATGTATAATTCAATGAGCAAGAATATGAACACTATTCTTAGCGATTACATGAATTACGGCATACAAATGTCCACTCAAAAACGTGTCAACAATCCTTCCGACGATCCGACAGGCACGGTGCATATTCTCAATTACCGCGCTTCCATCAATATCAACGCGACCTATATCGACAACTCCAAAGAAGCGAGCGCCTGGCTTAAAAGTACGGACGGAGCGCTGCAGCAAGCGCAAACCGTGCTGACGCGTATCACGGAACTTGCCGAACAAGCGTCCTCGCAAACGTATTCTCCTGAAAACAGAATGCAGATAGCCACGGAGCTCAGACAGAATTTCGAGCTTCTGATGAACATTGCCAATACGGAATACAACGGCACGCATATTTTTTCCGGGCATAAGACCGACAGTCCCGCCTACACGAAAAAGCTCGGAGTCATGACGGAAAGTGCGGAATTCAATAAGACGATTTTTGATGTGCAGGGAGAGCTGCCTCAAACAGCCATGATTCGTTTTCCTCAGGACGGTGAAATCGGCGGAGCGAACGACCTTACTTACGAATATTCAAAAGACGGCGGAAAAACATGGGTGACAAAAACCCTTGCGGCAGGCGACACGACGCTCAACCTTGACGGCTGCCTTGTCAATATGGCATTGCCTGAAGCCGTTCCTCCCACCAATCCTCCGACTGCGGCGCCGGTGCAGGTCACCGCCTATAATCCGGATGCGGAAACTTCACCTTCCAACGGTTCCATGCTCTATATCCGTCCTTCCGCCCATTATATCGGAGATGACAACGATTTTCCTCCGGAAGTGGACGTTTACGGCGACAGTATCGGTTCTGCCGATGCGCAGGGTACTTTCAAATCCGATGTGCAAATTAAATTTCCCGATGATGTCAGCGTCGGACAAGACGGCACCATTGAATTTCAATACAGCAAAGACAATGGCTTGACATGGGAAACGGGAAAAGCCACAACTTCTGCGGGCAGCACGTCTGTTCGCGTCGTTGTTCCGGGAGGGTACGTCGATGTTGAAGCGAAGAACGGCGCAAGCATCGATGCCGGCTCCCAATTCGTCGTCCGTCCGAACAGGGCGGAAGAACAGGGCTATGAAATCGCTCCCGGAGATTTCGTGCATATCACCAACGACGGCAAGGATATTTTCGGCGGTCTTTATCAGGCGAAGGGCAGCAATCACGCCACCCCGGTGGAAGAACCCAATATCTTTGAAACGATTTCGGATTTGATTGCGTACTGTGAAACCAATAACAGCGACGGCTGCGGACAATCTGTCGAAGATTTGAGAAAAATGAGCGAGCATTTGGTCACGAAGCTTGCCAATATCGGCGGAAGAAGCAACCGTGTCGAAGCGAATCTGACCGTCATGCAGACCCATCAGCTCAATCAGCAGGAGCGCATGAGCAATATTGAAGATATTGACTTGCCTACGCTTCTCAATAATATTAAAAAGCAGCAAGTGACGTACCAAGGGGTTTTGCAAACGTCCAGCATGATTATGAACTTAAGCCTTTTGAATTATATTTAACACTTTATAGGTGACATATGCTTATTTTAACAAGAAAAGCGGGCGAAAGCCTTTATATTGGCGATGATATAAAAGTTACCCTTATCAGCGTGCAGGGCAAACAGGCCCGTATCGGAATCAATCTTCCCGATACCATGACGGTATACCGTGAAGAGGTTTATAAGCGTGTCATGCAGGATAATATTTCAGCAGGCAGTTCCGACAATAAGGAACTTGCCGACAATGCCAATTATTCAAGACTGATGGAAACACGAATCGGCAATATTGAACTTGACAGAGATAAATTTATCCATATGCCCAAAGGGCTTATCGGGTATGACGATGAAAAGGAATACACCATCATCGAATACAGGCAAAATTCGCCTTTCTATATTTACCAAAGCACAAAAACCCCTGATTTCGGCGTCTTGATTACCGACCCGTATTTCTTCCTCAGCGAATATACGGTTAAGCTCAGCGAAGCGGAACAAAACATCTTGCAGGCGGAATCGGCGGAAGACATCAATGTTTTCGTTACGGTAACCATTCCTCACGGAAAACCGGAAGACATCACCCTGAACCTTTCGGGACCTATCTTTATCAACTATAAAAAGCGTCTTGCCTTGCAGGTTCCGCAAGACATCACCCCTACGAAAGTATTGTTAAAAGACTGTCTTGAAAAACTGAACGCTGAAAACGAAATCTAATCGCTTGCGGATTTTTCTCTTTTGTGTTAATTTTTCATCAATAACTTATGCATGATTAGAGAAAAACTATGGCAAACAGGGTTTATCCGTTTTCTTGGGAATTAATCGGAGATGTTAAAAAAGGGCGTCCTCATATCGGCGAAGACACCCGTCTTGAAATATACCGTCTTTTTCAATTTACCATACGCGATGTTTTAGAGCAGGAATTAGGCTCTAAAGAGAAAGTCGACCATATTTTCTTTGAAGCGGGAAAATTGGCAGGGAAAAGTTTTGTTGAAAAATTTGTCGGAAAACAGGAAACGCTTTATATTTTTCTTTCTCTTCTTCAAAAAAAGCTGCAGGAATTCAAAATTGGGATTTTGCGTGTGGAACAAGTTTCCCAAGATGATATCAATCTTATTATTTCCATAGAAGAAGACCTCGACTGTTCGGGGCTTCCCGATACGGGCATGGAAACCTGCCACTATGACGAAGGTTTTATCAAAGGCGCTTTGGATTTTCAGACAGGAAACAGTTATTCTGTCAAAGAAATTGATTGTTGGTGTCTTGGAGGCAGAACTTGCCGTTTTGAAGCGCAAAAAACGGATAAATGATTATGCCTTTCAGCGATGAACAAAATAAACTTCTTCAAGAACAAGCTGACGAACTAAGCAAAGAACATACGCGATTAAGTAAAGACGCCCAAGAAATCCTGCATATTATTCTTGAACTTTTGCAGCAAAACGCAAAAGAGTTTCATCCCCCCGAATTTTTAAACGACATTTCGGAATTTAAACAAATACAGAATACTCTTGCGGACATACAGGAATTTTGCGAATCCATAAGAAAAGGCAATTTGGAACATTCCCCGAACACTCGCAATTATTCCATAGCCCAGCTTAAAGCCATTCAAATGGAACTGCGCAATTTGGTTTGGCAAATACTGGAGATCGGCAAAGAGAAAAATTACGCTTCTTCCGATGAACTTCATAATGATTCAGGCGCGTTTCAGTCCATTGTCAAACACATCAGTTCGACCATACATGAACTTCACCAATCCTCCCAGACATTTGAAAAGATTTCTTCGCATGACCCTCTGACAAATTATTATAACAGGAACGCCCTTAAAAAAGAATTTCTCAACGCAATCAATTTCGCTGCGGACAGAGGGCATACATGCGCTCTTTTTCTTTTCGACCTTGACCATTTCAAAAGAATCAACGATACGTACGGACATACTGTCGGCGATCTCACTCTTAAAGAATTTGCCCGAAAAATTCAGGAGAGCATTCGCGATTCGGATCTCTGCTGCCGTATTGGCGGAGAAGAATTCGTTATTCTTTTCCCCAATGTCGCCATAGAATTCATTTCTAGCATCGATGAACGGTTCAGAAAGAATGTTGCGGCTTTGAACGTTGAAACGGAAACCGGTTCCGTTTCCGTCACGTTCAGCGCGGGCATCACCTATTTTACTCCGAAACAGCATATTGAATACGGCGAATTTGAAAAACTTCTTGATTTTGCTGACAAACTCCTCTACCAAGCCAAAGAGGCGGGAAGAAACAGGAGCATTGTCAAAGAATACGCCTAATGCGTTTTTTTATGATTTTATCTAAGGAAAAAACTTGCTTTTTTCCGCTTTTTAAGAAAAAATGAATGGTTCGTGCTGAAGATTTTTATTGGATACGGTTAGTTATGGAGCAATTTTTTCAACAAATTATTAACGGTCTCGCCATCGGGGGCATTTACGCCCTTGTCGCTCTCGGCTATACGATGGTTTATGGCGTTCTTAAGCTTATCAACTTCGCGCACGGCGATTTGTTCACGATAGGGGCATACCTTGGCATGACGCTGTTCGTAAGTTATCGTCTTGCGGATCTTCTGCCTGTTTACGGCGCCATTATCCTTGTAGCCCTCATGGTTATGGGACTTGTCGCCCTTGTCGGCGGACTTCTGGAACGTATCGCCTACCGTCCTTTACGTAATGCAAGCAGACTTTCCGCCGTTGTTTCCGCCGTGGGCGCATCTATTTTCTTCCAAAACGCCATTCTTTTGATTTGGGGCGGCAATTATTATGTTTATCCTGAAAGTGTTCGGCCGACAACGATTATCAGCCTTTTCGGCATGGGCGTGCCGCTTATCCGCTTTGTGCTTATTGCCGCGTCCGTCATGCTCATGCTTATTTTATATTGGTTTATCCACAGAACCAAAACAGGAACCGCCATCCGCGCCGCCGCCATTGACCAAGGAGCGGCTAAACTCATGGGTATCAATGTGAACCGCATTATCGCCCTGGTTTTTCTCATCGGTCCGGGGCTTGGCGGAGTCGCAGGCCTTATGGTCGGGCTTGCCTACGGGCAAATTGATTACAGCATGGGATTTTCCTATGGACTGAAAGCTTTCACCGCCGCTATCTTGGGCGGTATCGGCAATATTCCCGGAGCCATGATCGGCGGGCTCATTCTCGGACTTGTCGAGACCTTGGGCGCGGCCTATCTCACTATCGCATGGAAAGATGCCATTTCTTTCTTTGTGCTTATTCTTATTCTCATCATTCGTCCTACGGGTATTTTAGGGGAAAGGGTGGCTGACAAATTATGATTGTGAAAAACCTATCTTCAAAATATTCCTATTTTTATGGATTCGGGCTTTTCGCCCTTTTCATGGCGGTTTTGCCCCAAATGCTCAACTCCTATTGGACGGCTGTTTTTGTCAGCGTAGGTCTGGGTACGCTTCTTTCCCTTTCCCTCAATATCATTTTAGGGCAGGCTGGCATTTTTCACATGGGACACGCCGCTTTTTATGCGGTCGGCGCTTATGTCACCGCTATTTTGAATACCCGTTTCGGTATTCCCATTTTTTATCTCATTCCTCTTGCAGGCATTGTTTCCGCCCTTTTTGCGGGTTTGGTGGCTCGTCCCATCATTCATTTGCGCGGGGATTATCTGCTTATGGTCACTATCGGCATTGTTGAAATCGTGCGTATCGCCCTTGTCAATGATATCGGCGGATTAACGGGCGGCGCCAACGGGCTTTTCGGTATTTCCCGTCCTGAATTTTTCGGCATTAAAATCAAAAAAGACATTCAATTCTATTACTTGATTTGGACTTTTATTTTCGCGACCCTCATTCTTTTTCACTGGCTTCATAATTCACGCTTCGGACGGGCTTTGTCCTGCATAAAAGAAGATGATATCGCGGCGGAAGGCTGCGGTATCGACGTTGCCCATTATAAGACGACGGCGTTTATGCTCGGCGCGTTTTGGGCAGGTATGGCTGGAACCCTTTTTGCCGCAAAAATGACTATTATTTCACCGGGTTCTTTTACATTTTGGGATTCCGTTCTTCTTTTCGCCGCCGTTATTTTGGGCGGCGGCAGCCAGGCAGGAGTCATTTTAGGTGCTTTTCTCGTTTTTGGTTTGCCGGAAATTTTCAGAAGTTTCGCAGACGCCCGCATGCTTATTTTCGGTATCGCCCTTATGGTCATGATGATTATCCGTCCGCAGGGAATTTTACCTCCCCGCCCCCGCACGTACGTTCTTCCTTCTGCGTGGATTGAAAAACTGAAAACCATAGGGGCAAAGGACGCATAATATGGATACCCCCTTGCTTTCTTTGGAAAATGTCACAAAATCTTTCGGCGGAATTAAAGCTGTCAACAATATGAGCTTTGAAGTCGCCGACGGTTCCGTCATCGGTATCATCGGTCCGAACGGGGCAGGAAAAACAACGGTTTTCAACCTTATTACAGGAAATTACGTTCCTGATGGCGGCGATATCCGTTTTCAGGACAAATCCCTGACAAAGCTCAAACCTCACCAAATTGTCGAGCAGGGTATTTCCCGCACGTTCCAGTCCATCCGTCTTTTTTCCAATTTGCCTGCCATAGAAAATGTCCTCGCCGGCCGCCATTGCCGTATGCGAAGCGGGCTTTTTTCCTCTCTTTTCCGTTTTAAAAATCAGCAAAAGGAAGAACAAGCCGCTCTTGAACGCGCCATGCGGGAATTGGAATTTGTCGGACTTGCTTCCATGTGGAATGCGAGGGCAGGCTCGTTATCTTACGGCAATCAGCGTCTTTTGGAAATGGCGCGGGCTTTGGCTTCCGATCCCAAGCTTATCATTTTGGACGAGCCCGCCGGCAGTATGAACCAGCCGGAAACGGAAGTCCTTATCACTCTTATCCGCGCTATTCAAAAACGGGGTATTACCGTCATGCTTATTGAACACGATATGGGGCTTGTCATGAATGTCTGCGAGAAGCTTGTCGCCATTGAATATGGAACAAAAATAGCCGAAGGCCTGCCGGAAGATGTCCGCAATGATCCCCGTGTTATTGAAGCGTATCTCGGCCGTGATGATTAATGGGGGTAATATGTTTTTGGAATTGAAAGATTTACGGGCGGGATACGGGCAAGTTGAAGTTTTGCATGGCGTCAGCCTGCATGTCAATAAAGGTGAAATCGTCAGCATACTGGGCGCGAACGGTGCGGGTAAAACGACAACCATGCACACAATCAGCGGTCTTGCCACCATTATGAGCGGGAGCATTCGTCTTGCGGATGAAGAAATCAGCAAACTTCCCAGTCATGAAATCGTTACCCGGGGGCTTACCCAATCTCCGGAAGGCAGACGTGTTTTCAATTCGCTTACTGTTTTGGAAAATCTTAAGCTTGGTGCCTTTACCATTGAAAATAAAAAACTCATCAATGAAAGTTTAGACTGGATATACGGACTTTTTCCCCGCCTCTACGAACGCAGGAGCCAAATGGCGGGAACCCTTTCCGGCGGAGAACAGCAAATGCTTGCTATCGGCCGCGCCCTTATGGGACAGCCGGAAATTTTGCTTTTGGACGAACCCTCCCTCGGACTAGCTCCGCTTCTTGTGAAAGCTATTTTTGAAACAGTGAAAAAAGTCAATGAAAACGGCGTGACCATTCTTATTGTCGAACAGAACGCCAAAGCTGCCCTGAAAATCGCCACGCGCGGTTATGTTATGGAAATGGGGCGTATCGTTATGGAAGACAGTGCGGAAAATCTTCTTGCCAATCCAAGCGTGCAGAAAGCGTATTTGGGGCATTGATATAAATCTTCCCATATGGGCGATAAACCTCCCTTTTCTCAAAAAGGGAGGTTTATTGTTATGGTTATTCCATAAAGAGCATGATAGATACGATTATATGGAAAATTCCCGTGGAAGCCGCCGTTATGTCCACCTGCCTGTCAAGGACAAGCGTTTCGCGGCTCGTATAAACCTTATAGGCGCTGTACGCAAGAGGCAAATAAAGAATAAGAAGCAATAGGTACGTATTTGGAAGCATAACCCAGAAATACACCAGCCAGCATAAAAAAGCGCTCAAAACAAGCAGGACGTGATAATAACGGGCGTATTCGTCGCCAAGGCGCAGAGCGAGCGATTCTTTGCCGTAAACGGCATCGCTCTTCATGTCGCGAATATTGTTGACATTAAGCACAGCACAGGAAAGCAAGCCCGCGGCGCAAGCCGGAAATCCGGGAAGATGGTAAAAAGAGCCGCCATACAGACAATAGGAACCCGCTACCGCCACAAGTCCAAAAAAAATGAAAACGTAAAAATCGCCTTGAGCCCGGTATCCGTAAGGATTTTTTCCCATAGTGTACGACATGGCAGCCCATATGGAAACAAGAAGCAATACGCTGAAAATTGACCATGCCCAGATATTGTTTCCGAAGCTGACATAAAAAAGAAGCAGGGAAAACAGCACGATGAGAGCTACCACAAAAAAAATCGCCCGCAGCATTTTTTTCGGCGAAATCACGCCTGATGAAACAACGCCTTTCGGTCCCTGTCGCAAAGCACCTTCAAGACCTTTTGTCGCGTCGCCGTAATCATTGGCAAAATTAGTGAGAATCTGCAAAAGCACACCGACCACAAGACTTAAGACAAATATTTTCCATGAAAAAACATGGTCAAAACTTGCGAAAGCTCCCCCTAAAACCACTCCGGACAGGGAAAGAGGCAAAGACCTAAGCCGCATCGCCCGTATCCAACAAAAAACCGTTTGTATCATTTTATCTCCGTTTGACTATTTTTCTGCATGGAAGCTTCCAGTGCGTGATTGAGCGAAGAAGTACGGAAATACACTATGCCTTTTTCCAAATCTTCTTTACGCTGATATTGCATCTGCAAAAAATAACGGCGTAAGGTCCATGCTTCATAATCGACAATATCCAACTTTCCCCGGCTGTCCTCATTTATGTATTTTGCCAAAATCCGCGCTGTTTCCTCATGGGGGAAATACTCTCCCTCGTGATATATATGCAGCATGTTGTTTTCTGCGGTGAAAACTTCTTCACCTAAATACCATTCCGCGCACAGCGCTGAAAGTTCCCGTATGCAAGCCTCTGCTGCCGGTTCAAAATGTCCGAAAGCTTTTATGATAACCTCGCGCAAAGCTTCATCTCCTTATAATATAGAATAAAATTCTTGTAAAACCATTTTCCTGTTGAAAAAAATTCGTTCTTCTTCATGTAAAAAAGAAATATTCCCGCAGTCTGCCGTAGACAAAACAGGAATATTTTTCTTTTGAAAATACGTGACGATTTTTGGGGAGGGAAAATTAAATCTGTCGAATTTGCCGCAGGATACAGCCACATACCGCGGGTTGACAGAAGCGTAAAAATCTTCAGCATAGCTGCTTTCGGAACCGTGGTGGGGCAAAATCAAAATATCGGCTTCCAGGGAATGGAGTTTGGCATTGTGCATGGCAGCAAGTTTTTCCAAAACAGGCGATTCGCTGTCTCCGCAAAACAATGCTATTCCTTGGCTGTCTTTGACTAATCGCAAAACAAGCGAACTGTTGTTGGCGGTATATTTTTCCAAAGACCAAGGACCCGGCTTTTTAGGAGGATACAAAACTTCCAAGCCGTAGCCGTTTCCCAAATCGAGAAAATCCCCTCTGCCTAATTTCACAGCCGGCAGATTTCGCATGGTTAATTCTTTATCCAGAAATTTTTTCGCATAACTTCTTTTTTCAATACCGATACTTGTTTCCGCATATTTTTTCACTGAAAAGATGTTTAAAAGAGGAGCAATTCCGTTGATATGGTCGTAATCGTCATGGCTTGCCACGATGTAATCGAGTTTTGGAAATCGGTTTTGCGTTATTGCTTTCGCAACAATATCTTTTCCCACATTGAAACGTTTTGAGCGCGTTCCGCCGGCATCAAGCAACATATCCGCATTATTGGTCCGCAAATGAATTGCCTGTCCGTGCCCCACTTCAAACAGGGAAATTTGCACATAGGGTTTCAGAGGGATAAAACGCAAAAAAACCGGCATGAAAAGGCAAAAAATTGCTATGCGAAGAAAAAAATCGTTTTTCGGATTTTGTTTTTTCCATGAAAAGAACAAAAGGAATATCAATAAATAAAAACCGATAAATGACAATCCCAAAGGGCGTATTCCGTGTGCCGATATTAAAAAATCAGGCAAAAAAACGGAAAGTTTTTCCAAACAAAGGATAAAAGAGGAAACAGGCAGGCAGGCGAAATCCAAAAGCGTTTGGGCGAAAGGAAAAGCCGAACATAAAAATCCTGCAAAAGCGGCGGGCATCACCCAAAAAGTCAAAAGCGGCAGCCATGCGGCATTGAGGAAAAAAGACCAGCTTATTTGTCCGAAATAAAGCAAAAGAATAGGAATAATCGCAACTTGGACAGCAAAGGAAACAACAAACACCGAAAAAAGCGGAAAACAAAATTTCCGCATATAAAAATTTCCGTGCCTGAAATGCGTATCGTACATAAAACGCAAAAACGGCAAAAGCAGAGCAATGACGAATACGCACGAAAAAGAAAGCTGAACGCCCAAAAAATACAGTGACAGCGGTTGAATGAAAATAAAAAATGCCAGAGCATAAAACAGTAAATCAAGTAAAGTCAACTGCTTGGCGTTAACATAAATTATGCCTGCAAAAAAAAGCATGGTATACGCTCTGAGCAGTGAATAAGGCGAATCGCCGAGCCAGCAATATAAAAATCCTAAAACAAGTCCGAGTGAAACCGATAACTGGGGTCTTGAAATATGCAAAGAACAGCGGGGGTATAAGCAGGAAATTGAAAAGACGAGGAAACAAGCCAAAATGCCCGCAAAAGTCAAATGCTGTCCGGATAACGCCAAGGAATGGGATAGATTATGCGCGGTGAAAAGATCAAGGGTGTTTTGCGTCAAATAAAATTTATCCCCGAAAAGCAAAGCGGGAAGAATGGCTTTTGCCTGCCCTTGCGGGCTGTTCAAATATGTTTTAATTTTTTCGGGATTGTTTTTTGTATTTTGTTTTTTCATTGCTTCGGCAAAAAGCACTGAAACAAATCCGTACCGCAGGTTTTCCCGCTGCCTGCTCCAATACTTTCCCTCGCCCTGCACATTGACCGCATTTTCATAGTCATAATTCCAAGCTCCGTACCATGCCCCCTGGAATTGATAATATTGCCGCAAACTGCGGTGAAAAGGGCGGATCGCGGCGTTCGCCTGCAGATATTGCCCGACACTCGGCCGCTTTGCAAAAAAGTCATAGGTGCATGTGTAAATCAGCTTTCCTTGGAGTTTTTTATCGTTATGCAGACAAATTCTATGCGTTTTTTTATGCACTTCGGAAAGGGCGATGCGTAAACGCCCGTCCGGCAAACCTTGCACACTTTCAATTTTTCCGCAAAATTCCCGTTTTTCAGACGGATTGAAATTTGTTTGGTAATACGCCTCGCTTTCTGCGTTTTGTTTCGGTTCCCGCCATTGCGCATACAGATACGCCCCTGCAAAAACAACGCATAAAATCAAAATCCGCAGAAAACGTTTATCGGGATACTGTAAAAAAATGAAAAGCGTTAAAAGAATGAAACAAAAAACAGCATGGAAAGGATAGACCAAAGCAAAAATGCCGAGCACGGCACTCAAAACCGAATATTGCCAAAAAAGCAAGGTGACGGGTTGATATTGCTTTTGAAAATCCTCTCGCATGTTATTTGAACGTACGCAGCCTCAAAGCGTTTGTCACCACGGAAACGGAAGAAAGCGCCATGGCGGCTCCCGCAAACATGGGCGAAAAACTTATGCCGTGGGAGAAATAAAAAAGTCCGCACGCCACCGGTATAAGAATGATATTATAACAAAACGCCCAAAAAAGGCTTAATTTGATATTGTTCATGGTCGCTTTGCTCAGGCGCAATGCCGTGTCAAGCCCTTCGATACCGTGCAGAAGAACAATATCGCCCGCTTCAAGGGCTATATCCATTCCGCCGCCCATGACAATTCCCACATGGGCGGAAGCCAAGGCGGGTGCGTCGTTAATGCCGTCACCTGCCATAGCCACAATGTGCTCCTGCTCTTTCAGCTTGGCAATGCAAGCTTCCTTTTCCGTCGGCAGCACTTCATAAAAGCAAGATTCTTCCGCAATGCCGATTTTTTTCGCTACGGCAAGCACGGTCTTTTTATTGTCGCCGCTCAAAAGCACAGGACGGATATTTTGTTTTTTCAATTGTCCGATAAGGGCGAAACTTGCTTCGCGTATGCTGTCTTCAATGGAAAACAGGGCTATTATTTTCGCTTCATCGATTTCAGCGAAGAACAAAGGGCTTTTGGCTTGTTCCGTAATGGCGTCAATGCGTTTTTGCTCTTCAGCGTTTATTGTGATTCCTTCTTCCGAGAGGAAGTTTTGATTGCCAAGAACATATTTTTTGCCTTTATGTTCGGCATAAATGCCCCGCCCGGTTTTTTCCCGCACATTTTCAAGCAAAGGCAAAAGCGATTCATTTGCGGAAAAACTCTCTAAAAACGCCTGTGCCAATGGGTGGGCGGAATTTTTCTCCATGGCGTAAGCAAGAGAGATAATTTCCTGCGGATTTTCGTTTGGTGAAACATATTCGAGCGAAACGTCCGCCTTGCCTTTTGTCAGGGTGCCGGTCTTATCGAAAACCACGGTATCCGCTTTGCCCGCAAGCTCCAATGCCGTTCCGTTCTTTATAAGCAAGCCGAGCTTCGCCCCCCTGCCGGTGGCGACCATGATGGACATGGGCGTTGCCAAGCCCAAAGCGCAGGGGCACGCCACCACAAGCACGGATACGGTAAACAAAATGGCAAGCCCGAAATTTTCCTGTATGAAAAACCAGTAAACAAACGTCAGAAGAGCGATACCCAATATGGCAGGAACAAAATAAAGGCTGATCGTGTCGGCGTATTTGGCAATGGGCGCTTTGGAACTTTGCGCTTCCTGCACAAGACGGATGATTTTTGCAAGAACGCTGTCTTCGCCGGTTTTTTCCGCACGCATGGTCAACGCTGTGCCGATATTGATCGAACCGGAAATAAGACTGTCCCCCTCTTTTACCGGGTAAGGCATATATTCTCCGGTGATTGCCGAGGTGTCAAGACTGCTTTCGCCTTTCACAAGTATGCCGTCCACGGGAATTTGCTCGCCTTTGGGGATAAGAAGCGTATCTTCCGGAAAAACATGTTCCGTGCCGATACGTTCCTGTCCGCCGTTTTCTTTTATGCGGATGACAGTCTTAGGCGAGAGGTCCATAAGTGATTTTATGGCAAGGGATGTTCTGCTCTTCGCCTTTAATTCCAAATATTTTCCCAAGGAAATCAGGGCGAGGATTACGGCGGAAGACTCGAAATACAAATAATGCACGGCATGTTTCAGCAAAAGGGCGTATTCCGTTTCTCCGTTTTTCAGCATGAAATCCGCACGGAAAAACTGTATGGCGTAATAAAAGCTCACAATAAAGGCAACTCCGGTTCCGAGGGCGACAAGCGTATCCATGTTTGGTGACTTGTGCCATAGGCTCGGAATGCCTTTAATGTAAAAATCCCTGCCGGACCATAAGACTATAAGTGTGCAAATGAATTGTATCAAAATGAAAAGCCCGGCTGATAAGGAAAAAATCACCTTGCCCGAAGTATGGAAATCCGCGGATGCGTGAGAAATTCCGACCCAGCCTGCGTGATACCCCATGGCAAGGATGAACACAGGCAATGTGAACAATATTTCAATGAGAACCCGGCGTTTTTTTTCCGCCAGTTCCTTTTGCATGCTTTCCTGCTGTTCTTGCCACAAATTCACGGCGCTTACGGAATTGTCTATATGAAAAGCCTTAAATCCGAGATTTTCGATTTTGCCTGCCATGCTTTCAATGAGCCGGCCTCTTTCTTCCTTGGAAACATGTTCCCGCAAACGTATCACAGCCATGCCGGACGCAAGGCTGACACTCACTTTCTCCACTTCCGGCATTTTGGAAATCACTTTTTCGATACGGGCTGAACATGCGGAGCAATGCATGCCTTCAAGTCTGAATTTTATTATTGAATCAAACATATAGGGTAACCTCGATATGCTATTCTGGAATTTGTTTGAATATACGCCGTTTAATACGGATATGCAATATAAAAGTACTTGTATATACACCGCAAAAAAACTTATATATTGTTATTGATATGAATATTGAAATCAATATTTAATAATTTTACTGTATTATAAAAGAAATGTTTTTGCTGCTCCGGCGTTTTTTCATATATCTGCAAACGGCTCTTGCACATATTCAAAAAAAAGCTTATATGGGTGAAATAAAACTCAAAAAAGGAAGCGCTTATGTCAACAATAACCGTAAATGGCATGCACTGCCAAAATTGCAGCAACTCCGTGAAAGAGGCGATGGCAAAAGCCGGAGCGAACAATATCGTTGTCGACCTTGAAAAAAAATGCGTATCTTGGGAAGGCTGTCTTACCAAGGAGCAGGCAAAGGAAATTATCGACAATCAAGGCTTTGACGCCGTGTTATAGTTTTCTTCGCAAATATTCCGATACGCTGCCATATTCAGGGAAAAAACGGTTCGTACCGTTTGAACATACGGGACGTGTTTGTTTTTGCCTGATTTTTTTAATGAATAAGAATAAGCCTTGATCCTTGTGAGCGCAAGGTTCAAGGCTTATAACGATTTCTCATTAAAAAATATTGAATGAAATTCAAAAAAGCGGCTAGGTGATTTGCAGCGTTCCCTTGGCTTCGGAAAGCAAGGCGATGACTTCCCCTCCGCCGATGATTTCATACCGTTTGTCAATTTGGTCTTTTGTAAAGCCGTTGTGGGTCAAGCACGCGTCACAAATGCAGACTTGTCCGCCCATTTCCATAAATTGTTCCCAAATTCCGCCGACTTCTTTGAAAGGAGCGCCGATGTCGATCCCTTTGGTTGCGTCCGGCACGCTGAATTCCACGGCTTCAACCATAAGCAAAATGGTTGCGGAAAGCCCTTGCTTTAATGCATTCAGCCCCATGACGGCAGCCACGGTGATATTGTTTTGATTGGCTTTACCGGTAAAAAGCGTCACGACAAATTCTGATAATTGCATATTTTCCTCTTTTAAAATTGATTTAGTGACTTCTTTATGCCACAATGCAGACAATAAATCTGTGAGTTGGTCACAAAACATGAAGAAAAATCAAGATTATTGCAAATAAAATGTAAAATAAACGGCAAATGGGGGCTTATGCAGACAAAAAACAATCTTTTTCAAAAATATTATCCTTTTTGGAACAAGTTATCCGAAAGCGAAAAAGAACAGTTCAAAACCTATTCGGGCACGAAAACATTTAAAAAAGGCGAAAATATCAACAGGACGGATGAGTGTGCAGGTTTTGTGCTTATAAAATCGGGGCAAATCCGCATTTATATTGTTTCGGAAGAGGGCAGGGAAGTCACCCTTTACAGGCTTTCAGAAGGAAATATTTGTATTTTCACCGCTCAATGCGTCCTTGATTCCATTTCTTTCGACGTGATTGTCGAAGCGGAGCAAGACACGGAGCTTATGATTTTAAGCCCGGGCAGATTTCATGCCGTTTCCGAAAAAAATATTTTCGTCAAATGCTTTGGTTATGAACTTGCCACAAAACGGCTTTCTGACGCCATGTGGACACTGCAGCAAGTGCTTTTCATGCGTGCGGACAAGCGTTTGGCATTGCTTCTTTGCGAAGAGATGAGAAAGAGCAGGTGCGATGAAATAAAGCTCACCCATGAGCAGATTGCCAAATATATGGGGTCTGCCCGCGAGGTGGTCAGCCGTTTGCTCAAATATTTCAGCGACGAAGAAATCGTTAAACTATCCCGCGGAACAGTCAAAATAATCGATAGGGAAAAGCTTATGGAAATTGCCGGATAGCGGCATAAAAAAACCGGTAATTCCTTTATGTTTACCGGTTTTTTATTTGTTCCGCCGATTTTTTGCTGCGTCGCAATGCCGTCAGCCTTTGTCTGCGGAGGATTTTTCGGAGCTTCCGCTTATTCGCTGACCAGCTGGCGTATGGTTTTTTCATAAACCAAAGCGCCGCTGCACAAATCTTCCGGCAAAGCGTATTTTTCACCTGTTTCCGAATTGACTTGGTTGGCGACAAGCAAAAGTCCCGCCGGCACGACCATTCCCATAGGAGCGGCGTCAAGAGCCGTTCCGCAGTTCATTTCAAAATATTCGAAGCCAAGTTCATTTGTGGCGTTTTTGTAGGCGTTTTGCACCAATTCGGACATTTTTACGCCGCCGCTTCTGGAAAGAGGCACGATATCAACGCCAATGCCGTTCTTTTCGGCGACCTTGACAATGATTTCCTTGATTTTTTCGCTGATGGCGGGCAAATTGGATATTTCCAAATTTCTTATGTCAATGGTGAAAATACATTCGCCGGGAACCATGATCGGCGTTCCCGGGTTACAGCAGATTTGTCCGACGGTGAACCTTGTGTTTTCGGGGAATATGCCGGACGCGACAGCTTTTTGTATTTCCGTGTGGCATTCGATAAAACTGACGACCGGGTCCTTGCGTTCCTTGAGCGGGGTCGCCGCAAAAACGGATTCGCCGTGATAAATGATCCTGTAACTCCGCATGGCGCTGATAGCTTTGACAATGCCGAGCTTATAGTTGTTTTTAAAAAGCCTTCTTTCCTGTTCGACGTGGGCTTCGAGATAGGCGTAAACAGTATGGGGAACTATTTGTTCGTTTTCAAGATTGGCAGGGTCCAAACCGAATTTTTCAAGCATATCCCATGCATTTGTTTCATCATTGCAAAGGGATTTCAAATCGTTTGGCTTAATAATGCCGGTTATGAGCTTGCTGCCGAGGCAGGTCGTTCCGAAATTTGCGCCTTCTTCTTCGGCGAAAGCGATAAATTCAATGCTGCGGTTAGGAATGAAGCCTTCTTCGCGGAATGAGCGCAATGTTTCGAGGGCGGCGACAAGTCCGAAAGAACCGTCGTATTTTGCGCCGTTTTGCACCGTGTCCAAATGCGAACCGACAATGACCCGGGGCAGGTCGGTTTTACCTTTTATATGGGCGTGCAAATTGCCGGCACCGTCCGCCCGTAAGGAAATTCCCATGCGGGAAAATTCTTTTTCAAGCCATGACTGGGCCAATGTGGCGGTGTGCGACCAGGAAAAGCGGGTCACGCCGTTGCCTTTGGTATCATTAAATGCCGTTGAAAACTCTTCAAGCTGTGACAAAAAGCGTTGTTCATTCATAATGCTTCACCTAAAAATTATTTATGCCAGTATGGCACAAAAAAAAGAATTATTCAACAGTTAAAAGAACAGGAAAATACCGGAAAAATGGAAAAATAAGAAAATAGAGGCGGAAATAAAAAAACGGCAGACTGCCGCTTTCATTCTTCAAAAAAATGGTGGTGCCCAGAGCGAGACTTGAACTCGCACGACCGTTTCGGGTCCAGGGATTTTAAGTCCCTTGCGTCTACCAATTCCGCCATCCGGGCATCAGCACAAAAAAATAAATACATAGAAACAATGATTTTGTCAAAGGAAAATATGAAAATTTAAAAAATCCAAGATAAACGGAGCGGAACAGCCGGCGGAAATACTTTTTTGGCGGAACGCATTTCGCTTTATTTTTTCATGTTTTTGCAGTATGAATGAGTTGTCAATGTTTATGCGAGGTATCGTATGTTCCGTTCCTTTCAAGAATTGTGTTTGGCTCTTGCCGCCAGCGATAAGAGTTTGCTGGCTGTGGCGCAGAATCATTTGAATAATTTAACAAAACCGGTCGGCAGTCTCGGGCGCCTGGAAGAATTTGCCGCTAAACTTTTCACCATTTATCAAGGAAAATTTCCTTTTGAAACAGATCCCGCGCTTCATGTGCTTGCCGCCGCCGATCATGGTGTGTATGCGGAGGGGGTCGCCCAAAACCCTCAGGAAGTGACGCACCTCATGATTTTGAATATTTTATCGGGAGGCGCCGCAATCAGCGTTTTGGCAAAACAAAATGCCATGGATATTCTTTTGCTTGACGCAGGCCATAAAGGCGTTTGTCCGGAGCATGGGCGGGCAAGAAAAATCAACGCTCTTGAAATGAGCGGAAATATCGCCCGTGAGGACGCCATGAGTTTGGAGCTTTGCGAACAGCTTGTTTTAGCGGGGGCGAATGCCGTTTGCGAGGGCGTGCGGAAAGGATACGGGATTTTTTCCATCGGGGAAATGGGCATTGCGAACACCACGCCCGCAACCGCTCTTTTCTGCGAGTATTTCGGGCTTGACCCTTTTGAAATTACCGGACCGGGGGCTGGCTTGTCAAAAGAAAGGATCGCGCATAAGGCGAAAATCATCGGTCAGGCTTTGCACAGGCACAAAAACACATATCCGAATGCGAACGCGCTGCAAGTATTGGCAAGTTTGGGCGGTTTTGAAATTGCGGCATTATGCGGGGTTGTTCTTGGGGCAAGTGCGCTGAAACGCCCTGTCATCATTGACGGTTTTATTTCGACCGCGGCTTATGCGGCGGCATATTCCATCAATGCCATTGTCAAAGATTATGCGTTCTTAAGCCACGCTTCGGCGGAACCCGGATATCAGAAAATCATGCGGTGTCTGGGCGAAAAGCCCATGCTTGATTTATCCATGCGTCTCGGTGAGGGGACGGGGGCGAGCCTCGCCTTGCAGCTTCTTCGTTCCGCCAAGGTCATTTACAATGAAATGGCGACATTTTCAGACGCGAATATTGAAATAGACACGTATCTGCCAAAATACCATGCTGACGGTCAATAAGTTAAGCAAAAGCTTCGGCATAAGAACAGGAATAAGCGCAAAACAAGATTTTTTCGCAGTGCATGAGGTGAATTTTCACTTAAAAAAAGGCGTATGCCTCGGACTTGTGGGAGAATCCGGCTGCGGCAAGTCCACGCTTGCGAAAATGCTTGTGGGTTTATTGCCGAAAAGCGGCGGGGAAATTCTGTATAAGGGAAGACCCGTTGAAGAGAATTTTTATAATCCCTATGCGCTGCAAATGATTTTTCAAGACCCTTTTTCTTCGTTAAATCCGCGGATTTGTGTTGGAAAAAGTATCGGCGAACCATTGAAAATCAACAAAAATAAAGCGCGGAAAATGTCCCGCAAGGCTTTGCGGGAAGCCGTGGAAAATATTTTGGAAGAAGTGGGGCTTGAAAAAGAATATTATTTTCGGTATCCCCATGAATTTTCAGGCGGTCAGCGTCAGCGTATCGCCATTGCAAGGGCGATTATCACAAAACCGGAGCTTTTGGTTTGCGATGAATCCGTTTCCGCTTTGGACGCTTCGCACCAAGCGCAGGTTTTGAACCTGCTTTTGGATTTGAAAGAAAAATACGATTTAACCTATTTGTTTATTTCGCATAATCTGCAAGTCATTTCTTTCATGTGCGATGAGATAATGGTCATGTACGCGGGGAAAATCGTTGAACAGGCGCCGCGGAAAGCGTTGTTTGAAAACCCTTTGCACCCGTATACGAAAGCTCTTATCGCCTCGGCTCCGTATGTTGGCAAGCCCCGGCAGGAACTTGTTTTGCAGGGGGAAATGCCAAGCCTTTTGCAAAGGCGGTTCGGCTGCGCTTTTGCAAGCCGCTGTCCTTCGGCGCAAAAAAGATGTCTGGAAGAAAAACCTTGTTTGTCCGGCAGTGCGGACCATAAGGCGGCATGTCATTTTATCGGTTGAGGAGATACCATGTTTTTTAGAAGTTCCCGTGAAAAGCAAACAACTGTCTTGTGTCCGGAGTGTGCGAAAGCCTTGCTCATAAAAAGGACCTGCCATGAAGCCTATATGTATTGCGGGCATTGCGAAAAATCTTTTGAATTGAAAGATTTTATTCCGCAAATGGACGCAGCGATGGAAGAATTTTTGGAAAATCTTTATTCAAACAGAATTTAATGCACGGAATTTGATGTCAGGACAAGACCGTGATAAGCGTGCGTATTGCGGATGCGTATAAGAGCAGCGCAAAGATTTTTTTCAAAATCTGCACGGGCAGGGCATGGGAAAGTTTCACCCCTAAAGGGGCGATGAGCATACTGGTGAAAGCTATGCAAAGCAGGGCTTGGATATGGATATAGCCAAGATTTGTGCGCGGCAGGTCCGCAACGGAATATCCGGAAATAAGATAGCCCAGACCGCCGGCTAAAGCCAAACTCCATGCCAAAGCGGAGGATGTGCCGATAGCTTTGTGCATATCGCCTGTCGTGTATTTTAAAAACGGCACGAAGATACTGCCGCCGGCAAGTCCGACAAAACTTGAAAAAGCTCCGATAATGAAAGCGGTTATCCGATAGGCGGCAGGGCTGAAATATTTTGCGGAGCTTTTTGGGGAAATATCAAAAAATATCTGCGTGGCGACGCAAAAAAGAAAAACAAGCAAAATCCAGCGCATGAAATCCGCAGAGAAAAAATTCGCAAGTCCCGCGCCTATGAGCGTGCCTAAAATAATGAAAGGACTCATGACACGCACAAGATCCCAAAGCACGCATTTATGTCTTGTTTGAGCGTAAGCACTGGAAAACGAAGTAAAAATTGAAGCGGAAAGCGATGTTGCCACAACCACGTGCATGATATGGTGAGGCGGAATTTGCTGCGTGTGTTCAAAAACGATGATAAGAAGCGGAACAATGACAAGTCCGCCTCCTATGCCGAGAAGTCCGGAAAAAAATCCTGACAATATCCCGCAAAGGATATAAACGCTTACGGCAATCATTTTTTATATCGCCTTACCCTAATAAGGGAACCGTCTTTAAGACGGACGGTGTCATAATCGGGGTGTTCTTTCCATTTTTTACAGAAATAAAGCAAAATAAAACCGATGAGGAACATGGGTAAACAGAGGATTTGCCCCATGGTGAAACAGCCGAAAAAGTAGCCGTACTGCGGGTCGGGAATACGGAAAAATTCCACAAAACAGCGGGCGAGGGCGTAACCGATACAAAAAACAGCGGATAACAGCCCCTTGGGGGGATTTTTCCGCGCTAGGAAAAACAGGATTAAAAATAAAAGCAAACCCTCAAGCCCCGCTTCGTAAAGTTGGCTGGGGTGGCGGGGAATTGTTCCGCCGCTCGGAAAAATCACAGCCCATGGAAGTTCCGTTTCACGTCCCCAAAGTTCGCCGTTGATAAAATTTCCTATTCTTCCGCAAAAAAGTCCGATGGGAATGCAAGGGGCTATGAAATCCGTCAATTCAATATAATCTTTTTTATTTTTATGCGCCCAATAGAGCAAAACAAGCAAAACACCTGCAAAGCCGCCGTGAAAAGACATGCCTCCCTGCCAAATTTTGAGCATGTCCAACGGGTTGGAAAGGTAATAAGACAAATCATAAAAGAGAATATAACCGATTCTTCCCCCTAAAATGACGCCGAGAATGACATAGGTTATCAGGTCTTCCACATCATTTTTACTGAAATTGGAAAAGGGAAGTTTTGAAAGGTATCTGGCAATTGCCCAGCCCAAAAAAAAGGCGATCACATACATCATGCCGTACCAATGGATATTGATGAAAGGTCCGAGAGAGAAAAACACAGGATTTATGTCGTGCTGATAATACATACCCACTCCTTTTATGACACTTCTTTTTAGCAGAGAATGGATATTTTGCAAAGCTTTTCTCCCGGTAATTTTTTTATTGCAATTCGTCGGAAATAATCGTAAATAAAGCTTCAATTTGAAAATAGGTTTCAAAATACGGACGCCATTGTGAAAAAGATGAGAAAAATGAAAAAGATGAAAAAATTGCCGTTTGTTTTGTATGTCTTTTGCGTGCTGCTGCCTTGGCAGGCTTATGCAAACGATTTTACGATAGCTGTGAGTATCGCCCCTGAAATTGAGTTTGTGCAGGAAGTTGTGGGGGAACGGGCGAAAATCGTCTGTGTTATTCCGGAAGGGGGAAGCCCTGCAAGCTATGCTCCGAGCCCCAAGGAATTGGTCGGCATAAGAGAAGCGAAACTTTATTTCACCATCGGTGTTTTTGCGGAAAAATTGAATATTCTCGGTATGCTGCCGGAATCGCTGCGCGTGGTGCCTTTGCATGAGGAAGCCGCAAAAAAATATCCGGAACTAAGCATAGGCGCAAGCCGTGACCCGCATATTTGGCTTTCTCCGCGGCGGGTTATGGCAATGGTTCAAAAAATTGCCGAAGAAGTAAGCGGGGTGGATCCTGAACACAGTGCGGAATATTATTTGAACGCGCAAAAGTATATTGAAAAACTGCAAAAAACGGACACGGAAATTAAAGGTATGTTTACGGCAGGCTCCCGGAAAATATTTATTGCGTTTCACCCTGCTTTCGGATATTTTGCCGATGATTACGGCTTGGACATGTATGCCTTGGAAAAGCACGGCAAAGAGGCAGGCGTGAAATATTTGCAGGAACTTATCGATATTGCAAAGAAAAATAATGTGAAAGCTATTTTTTATCAAAAGCAGACGGCAAGCCGGCAAGTACAGGCTTTTGCGCGGGAAATCGGCGGAAAAGCCGTGATGCTGAATCCCTTGGCGAAAAATTATGCCGATAATTTGCTGCAGTTAGCGAAAACCATGCAAGAAAACATGTGAAATGAACGTAGTATCCATTCAAAATTTAAACGTTTATTACGCACAGCACCAAGCATTGAAAAATGTCAATCTGGAAGTGGAGGAAGGGGCTTTTTTAGGCATTTTAGGTCCGAATGGCGGTGGAAAATCAACGCTGATAAAAGCCGTTGCCGGCAGTATTCCGTATTCCGGAACCATTAAGATTTTCGGAGCGCCCCGCAATTTCTCATGCTTGGGCTATATGCCTCAATCCAGTGATTTGAACAGGAAATTTCCTATCAATGTGCTTGAAGTTTGCATGAGCGCCTATTTGCGCAAAAAACGGCATTTTTTTTATCGTTATACGAAAGCTATGCATGAAGAGGCGATGGAATGTCTTTGTTTGCTGGGCATTGAGCATTTGGCGAAACGGACCATCGCGGAGCTGAGCGGAGGGGAATTTCAAAAACTTCTTCTTGCGCGCACGATTTTGACCGATCCGAAACTGCTGCTTCTTGATGAACCTACCGCCAATATCGACCCCCGGTCTTCCGAACATATTTTTGAAGTCTTGGCGGGATTGAATAAAAAAATGACCATTATCATGGTGACGCATGATTTGTCCGCCGTCGCTTCCTGTGTGAAGAGCATAGCCTGTTTGAGCCAAACCCTGATTTATCACGGAGAGCCCAGGCTCAATGCCGATATTTTAACGAAAATATATGGCTGCCCCATTGATTTGATCGCCCATGGGCATCCGCACCGTGTTTTGCCTTATCATGTCCATGACGGGGAAAACGGCGGATGTTGTGAAATGGGGCTGGAGCACCGCCGTAATGAGGCGAAGGATATTTTATAGGCAAGGTTTTTATGTTTTCTGCGTTATTTGAATATCAATTCCTGCAATATGCTTTCATTGTCATTGTACTGAGCAGTATTGTCTGCGGTATTGCCGGCAATTTGATCATTGAAAAAAAAATGCTCATGATAAGCGGCGGGCTTGCCCATACCGCATACGGCGGAATCGGGCTTGCGTATTTTTTGGAATTTGATCCCATGCTCGGAGCCTTTTTCTTTTCCCTTTGCTCGGCTTTGTTCATTGCTTTCTTATATAAGAAATCCCACGTTTCCCATGATATTTTCATCGCTCTTTTCTGGGCGCTCGGCATGGCGCTCGGCGTTATTTTCATCGGGCTTATTCCGGACTACACTCCGAATATCGAAGCGTATCTTTTCGGTAATCTCTTAACGGTTTCAAAAACCGATGTTTGGGCAATGTTCGGACTTGCCGTGTTCATTGTGCTGAGTGTTTTCGCTTTTTATAAAGATTGGCAGGTGTTTTTATTTGATGAGGAATTTGCACGCTTGCAGGGCATAGCGGTAACTTTCTATCATTATTTTTTATATGTGCTTGTGACGTTGTGCATTATTTTATTGATCCGGGTGGTGGGCATAATTTTGGTTTTGGCTTTGCTCTCCGCTCCGGCTGCCAGTGCGGCGCTTTGCATGCGGTCTTTTAAAGGCAGGATAGTTGTTTCTGTATTGTTTTCTTTTTTGTTCGGTTTTTCAGGGCTGTGGCTTTCTTATGTTTTGGATATTTCTTCCGGGGCCTGCATTGTTGTTTTCGCTTTTTGTTTTTATTCGGCGTTATTGGGCATTATGCGGAACAGAGCGTGAAATTCATGGCTTTTGTTTGAAATTTGCATTTTTATGTTGATAACGGCGCGATTAATCGAAAAAAAAACGGAGAAAAATTCTCCGTTTTTTTATGCTGCTGTGTTTTTAGCGGGCATTATCAAAAACGCGCATTCCGAGCGTTTTCTCTTATCCGAATTTGCAGGATATTTTTTTACCGTTTTGTAGTGTCATTCATCTGATTAAAATTTGAATTTCTTAAGGCGTTCCACTGCTTCAAGGGTATTTTCATAACTGCCGAAAGCCGTCAGCCGGAAATAGCCTTCACCGCACAGTCCGAAGCCCTGTCCCGGAGTGCCCACGATATTGACCTGATTAAGCAGTTCGTCAAAGAATTTCCAAGAATCATTGATCGGAAGTTTGAGCCACACATAAGGAGCGTCAACTCCGCCATAAACCGTAAGCCCCATATTGGCGAAGCCCTCGCGGATATGTTTTGCATTGAGCAGGTAAGCGTCAATCAGTTCTTTGACTTCTTTTTTGCCTTGTTCGCCGTGCACGGCTTGGGCTGCGCGCTGTACCACATACGGCGTGCCGTTGTATTTTGTCGTTTGGCGGCGGAGCCATAAATCACGAAGAGCCGCGCTGCCGCCGTTTTTGGTTTTTAAAGACAGGTTTCTCGGAATAACCACATAACCGCAGCGAAGCCCGGTAAACCCTGCGATTTTGGAATAGCTTCTAAATTCAACGGCGCATTCTTTGGCTCCCTCGATTTCATAAATGCTGTGGGGGATGCCGGGGGTGCGGATAAAGGCTTCATAGGCGGAGTCGAACAAAATAATGCTTTCGTTCGCCCTTGCATAATCAACCCATATTTTTAATTGTTCTTTGGTTAGGACAGTTCCCGTCGGGTTGTTGGGATAGCATAAATAAATGATGTCGGGACGTTCTTTTGGAAGTTCAGGCACAAAATTGTTTTCAGACGTGCAGGAAAGGTAGATGATTCCTTGAAAAAGCCCGTCTTTTTGAGCTGCCGCCCGTCCCGCCATGACGTTGGAATCCGCATAAACGGGATACACGGGGTCGGTAATGGCAACTTTGCAGGAAATGTCGAAAAGTTCCTGAAAATTGCCGATATCGCTTTTCGCGCCGTCACTGACGAAAATTTCATCCTTTTCAAAGCCGAACTGCGCGAAACAATCATTGACAATGGTTTCACGCAAAAAATCATAGCCTTGTTCCGGACCGTAACCGCGGAAGCCTTCGGCTGTCGCCTGTTCGTCAACGGCTTTATGCAGTGCCGCGATAACAGAGGGAGGAAGGGGTTTTGTCACATCACCGATACCGAGACGGATAATTTTTTTGTCCGGATTTTCAGCGGAATATTTATTCACTCTTTTTGCTATTTCTGAAAAAAGATAACTGCCTGCAAGGTTTTGATAAAAATGATTTGCTAATGCCATAATGCCTCACTATAAATAAAATCTTTCTTTTGTTTTATAACTAATTATTTTTATTAATGCAACGGATTAATATGAGGAATTTAAAAATCGAAAAGAAAATTCTCGTTTTGAAAAAAGAATAAGTGACAAGAGAAAATGCTTATGCTATTAAAAACTTACTTGTTAGTCAACTTTTAAGAGAGGAATTTTTTTATGGATATGCAAGAAGTACGGAAAATTGCAAAAGAGCGTATGCAGGGTTTTTGCAGGGTTTGTCCTGTTTGTGACGGAAGGGTCTGCGCAGGGGAAACTCCCGGAATGGGGGGCTGCGGAACGGGTTCTTCTTTTCATAATAATATGAAATCATTGAAAAATATTCATGTCAACATGCGCCTTATCCATGAAGTGCGCAACCCTGAAATCAGCTGTTCCGTTTTAGGCATGGATTTGGAAATTCCGGTGCTTGCCGCGCCTATTGGCGGTGTTTCTTTCAATATGGGCGGAAAAATTACCGAGGAGCAATATGTGAAAGCCGTGATTGACGGCTGTAAAGAAAGCGGAACCATCGGCTGTACCGGGGACGGCGTGCCTGCTTTTATTCATGAAAGCGGATATAAGGCGATAAGCGAAGCGGGCGGTTTCGGCATTCCTTTTATCAAGCCGTGGGATTCCAAGGAATTTGATGAAAAATTGGAAAAAGCCATTGAAGCGAACTGTTCCATTATCGGTATGGATATTGACGCGGCAGGGCTTATCACCCTTGCGAAAATGGGACGCCCTGTTTCTCCGAAAAGTCCGGAAGAGCTGAAAACAATTGTCGATAAAGTCCATGCCAAAGGTAAAAAATTTATTTTGAAAGGTATCATGACCGCCGCCGATGCGCGGGCTGCCGCCGATGTCGGATGTGACGCCATTGTTGTTTCCAACCATGGCGGACGTGTTCTCGACCATGCGATGGGCGTTGCGGACGTGCTTCCCGAAATTGCCCAGCGCGTCAAAGGGCAGTTGACGGTTTTGGCTGACGGCGGCATTCGTGACGGCGTGGATATTTTGAAAATGCTGGCGCTTGGCGCTGACGCCGTCATGATTGGCAGACCTTTCAGCATAGCCGCTGTCGGCGGGGAAAAGGAAGGCGTGAAAGCGTATATTGAAATGCTTAAAGGTCAGCTCAAATCCACAATGGTTTTGGTGGGCTGTCCTTCTGTTCAGGAAACCAGCATGCGCCTGCTCAGCATTCCAAAGGTTTATTAAATTATATTATTACATATAGTTATATAAAAAGCCTGTCGTTTTTGACAGGCTTTTTTGCCGGGTAATCCCTCATTGTCGCAGTGTCTGTTAACAATTTCAATCTATTTTTTATTGAAGCGAAAGATTGAGCGGACAAGCGGATACGGATATGAAGAATGCAAAAAGCGCAAACTTTTTCATGAAGAAGCACGAACAAAATTAAAAAAGCCTAGCCGGATAATGGGCTGGGCTTTTTTTATGGCATGATTTGCTGTCTATTATTCAATAATGAACTTTGCGATGAAGAGAAGGGCGAGGATATAAGTCAGCGGGTGGATTTCCTTGAATTTTCCCATGGAAATGTTGATAATCACATAGCTGATCACGCCCCAGGCAATGCCGTGGGCTATGCTGTACGTGAGGGGCATGCCGATAATGGTGATAAAGACAGGGATTGAAACGGAAAAATTGTCAAAATCGATTTCTTTGATCGGGCTGATCATGAACAAACCGACAACGATAAGCGCAGGAGCCGTCGCCGCTGAGGGGATAAGCAGAAAAATTGGCGCCAGGAGCAAAGAAATAAAGAAGAAAACGGCGATGACGAGAGCTGTCAGACCTGTTCTGCCGCCTGCGGCAACCCCGCTTGCGCTTTCAACATAGGAAGTGACGGCGGAAGTGCCGAGTACCGCGCCTATGCAAGTGCCCATCGCGTCCGCCAGAAAAGCCTGCTTCGCTTCCGGAAGCCGTCCGTCTTTGTCCAAGAGATTGCCTTTGGTTGCGACGCCGACAAGCGTTCCCACCGTATCGAAAAGGTCGACAAAAAGGAATGTTGTCAAAACAAAGAGCATATCGGTGGTGAAAACCTGTGAGAAATCAAATTGCCAGAATGTCGGCGCAAAACTCGGCAGGGTTAAAAAACTTGAAGCGGACAATGTGTCCAATTTGGTAACGCCTAAGAACGCTCCGATAACGGTTGCGAATAAAATTCCGTATAACAAGGCGCCGCGGATTTTATATATCAACATGACGGAAACGGCGAAAAGTCCGATAATGGTGACAATGGCGTTAGGGCTCGTGATGTTTCCCATGGAAACAAGCGTCGCCGGATTGTCGATGACAATGCCCGAACCCTGCAGGCCGATAAAGGCGATAAAAAGTCCGATACCCGCTGAAATGGCTTTTTTCAAATCAAAAGGTATGCAGTTTAGAATAGCTTCGCGCAGATTGGTGATTGTCAGAAGAATGAAAATAAGACCTTCCAGAAAAACGGCGGTTAGAGCGAATTGCCATGAATATCCCATGCCGAGGCAAACGCTGAACGCGAAAAAAGCATTAAGCCCCATGCCCGGCGCAAGACCTATGGGCAAGTTGGCATACAGCGCCATGATTGCGGTTGCTATGGCGGAACTCAGGGCAGTTGCCGCAAAAACAGAACTTGCGTCCATGCCTGCCGCGCTTAAAATACTTGGGTTGACCGCCAAAATATACGCCATAGTCATAAAGGTCGTGATACCTGCCAAAACTTCCGTTCTGATTGTCGAACCTTTTTCTTTGATTTTGAAATAGGCATTGATATCCATGTTTTTCCCTTCCGTATTGTTTAAGGTTGATACTGTTGAAAGAAAATTTTTAGCAAAGGTTTTAGTAAGTTGCAAGAAAAAAAAGACATCGGGAAGGTGCGGGGAACATTATGCCGGAAATCCGCCATTCGCCGGAGACAGGCAAAAATTTACAAAATTGTGAAAAGATTAAAAATGCATATAAATATTTTTCCAAGCATGCCTAATAATGCTTGACCATTGGAGCTTAGATACGTATACTTTTATGTTACAAGATATCAACATACAGGCATCATGCCGTGAAAGGAGAATACTATGCCGGGTTTGGAACCTACCCCATTTATTTGGTTTGACGGTGAACTTGTTCCTTGGAGCGACGCCAAGATTCACGTTTTGACACATGCTTTGCACTACGGAACAGGATATTTCGAGGGGATCCGCGCGTATAAGTGCGCCAACGGGCAGTCAGCCGTATTCCGGCTTCGCGAGCATATGCAGCGCATGGTGAATTCTTCCAAGATTTTGGCTTTGCCCTGCCCTTATAATGTTGATGAGCTTTGCAAGGCGACCATCGATACCCTTGTCGCCAACAAGATGAGCTCCGCGTATATCCGTCCGCTCAGTTTCGTGGGCTTCGGGAGCCTTGGCGTATATCCCGGAGAAAACCCCATCAATACCATTATCGCCGTTTGGAACTGGGGAGCGTATCTCGGAGCGGAAGCTCTCGAAATGGGCGTGCGCGTGAGAACCAGTTCTTTTAACCGTATGCACCCGAATACCCATATGGGCAAAGCGAAAGCAAGCGGAAACTATGTGAACTCCGTGCTTGCGAAAATCGAAGCTGTGCGCGACGGTTATGATGAAGCTCTCATGCTTGATACGAATGGTTTCGTTTCCGAAGCCACAGGCGAAAATGTTTTCATCGTGCGCGGCAAAACCATTAAAACAACGCCTCTCACCTCCATTTTGGAAGGTATCAACAGGGCGAGCGTAATCACTCTTGCCAAAGACTTGGGCTATGAAGTCGTTGAAACGCAGTTCACCCGTGACGAGGTTTACTGCGCCGATGAAGTCTTCTTCAGCGGTACCGCCGCCGAAGTCACCCCCGTACGCGAAATCGACAACCGCATTATCGGGCAGGGCAGAGCCGGCGAAGTGACGAAAGTTTTGCAAAAAGCGTTCTTTGAAATTGTTCAGGGCAATAATCCTAAATACAAAGAATGGCTTACCCCTTATTCTTATTGATTTGAGTTTTTGTCATGGCGAATATTTCCCTTGCAGCAAAATACCGTCCTCAAACGTTTGCCGAAGTTGTGGGGCAGGATACCGTAAAAAAGGTGCTTTCCCTCGCTTCTTTGCAGGATAAGGTCGCGCCCGCGTATCTGCTGAGCGGAACAAGAGGGGTGGGAAAAACCACGCTTGCAAGAATTTTTGCCAAGGCATTGAACTGCGCAAACGCCCCCACAGCCGAACCCTGCAACGAGTGTGAAGCATGCAGGCGTATCACGCAGGGGGCGTTTGTCGATGTCGTTGAAATTGACGGAGCGTCGAACCGGGGCATTGACGATGTGCGCAGGCTCAGGGAATCTATCGGTTATTCGCCTTTGGAAGGACGGTATAAGGTCATCATCATCGATGAAGCCCACATGCTGACAAAGGAAGCGTTCAATGCGTTATTGAAAACGCTGGAAGAACCTCCCCGCGGCGTTGTTTTCATTCTTGCCACGACGGAACAGCATAAATTTCCCATTACCATTTTGAGCCGCTGCCAGCTCTATGTTTTTAAACAAGTGCCCGAACAGAGCATTGAAAAACATTTGGCTTCCGTTCTGCAAAAAGAACATATCGCCTTTGAAGAGGAAGCCCTGTCCCTTATCGCCCGCCGCGCCATGGGCAGCGTGCGTGATTCCATGTCTTTGCTCGGGCAGTGTTTGGCGCTTTCTCCCGACGATGTAGAAGGGTACAGGCTGGAGAGCCGTATTGTGCGCCAGACCTTGGGACTTGCGGGCATTGAAGTCATGGACAGGCTCTTGCAGGCCATGCAGAAGCAAGATGTCGCAAAAACGACTGTGCTTGTGCGTGATGTGCTGGCTGAAGGCGTTGATATCGGTTTCTTTTTAGGGGAACTTGTGCGTTTGCTGCGTAATTTGTTCATGCTTAAGGAAGCTGGAAAAGAAATTCTATCCGATTTGCCTTTGCGTGAGGTGGTGCGTCTTGAAGAAAACGCAAGTTATTTTTCCACGGCTTTTCTGCATGCGGCATGGCAGATGGTTTTGGAAAACCAACGCCGTATTTTGCAGAGCTACGAACCTGCTGCCGCGCTTGAGCTTTTGCTCCTGAATTTAACGCTGCTGCCCCGTTTGCTTCCTCTTGAAAAAGTTCTTGTACCGGATACGCGGAAAGGCGGTATGCCGGGGGAGTAGCTGCCCCTTGCGAGAACATTCTTGCGGAAAAGGGGGCGGAAACAGTTTCTCACAAATCGTATTCCGATGAAACAGAGATTGTCGAAGCCAAAAAGCGGGAATTTCAGAATGTCATAGAGCAGGCTAAAAAAGCCAAAGAGCCTTGCGATGCGGATACTGCCGGCAGGCTTGGCGAAGAAGGAAAAAAACGTTTCGCCGTCCCTGCTTTTGCGGAAGAAAACGCGCTTGAAAAAGAAAATTTTCCTGCTGAAACAAGAGAAAATGCGGAAAATGTTCCAGCCGGAAACCCTTTAGCGGCACAGCCGAAAAAGGAAATTGTCCCGGATTATAAGCAGAAAATCCAAGAAGCCCGAAAAGCACAGGCTGAAAATCAAAATCGGGCGTTTAAAAGTTCAAGCCCGGAAAAAAATATCCCCATTGACGCTGAAAATATCATCAATACGCCTTTGACGGCGTTTTCAAACGCTTTTTCCGAGCCAGGTTTTCAGGAAGCGGAAGAGCCGGGCGATTATTCCGATGAGGAAGCCCGCCTTGCGTCTGCCCACGGCGGAGATATTTTCCTGGATTTGTTTTCGGAAAACGCGCTTGCCGGGGAAGAAAAAGAAGCGCTTGATTGGACGGCGTTCTTATCCTACTGCGAAGAACACGGCTTTCCTATGGAGTATATTCCTCTTTTGCAGGGGCTGAACGTCGTGTTGACTAAAGAACGGTGTTTTATTAAAGTTTCTTCTGGACCTCAAGCGACAATTTTTGGCAAAGTGAAAAACCAGCTTGAAAATTTGCTCTGTACTTTTTTGCAAAGAACCGTTAAAATACAGTCAACCATTGTTGCGTATGAACTGGTAAGTGATGACGAATTGCGTGAAAAAGCTGAAAATAACGCGCAAATTCAATTGCTTATGAAAGAGTTTGGGGCGGAGATATATAGGTGTTACGACCTCAAGCATGAGAGAAAAAACTAAGGAGTATGGTTTTGAAAAACATGAATGATTTAGTGCGTCAGGCACAAGTTATGCAAAATAAGATGGCGAAATTGCAGGCTGAAATGGCGGAACGCGTTGTTGAAGCAAGCGCCGGCGGCGGCATGGTGAAAGTGAGTGTCAATGGTAAGAACGAGTTGAAATCCATTACTATTTCTCCCGAAGTGACAAACGATGTGGAAATGCTGCAAGACCTCATCGTCAGCGCCGTCAATGAAGCAAACCGCATTGCGAAAGCCGACATGGAAAGGGAAGTTTCAAGAATTACCGGCGGTATTAAAATTCCCGGAATGTTCTGATATTTTGTTTTTGAAAAAGAAAACCCGAAAAAAGAAAAAAGGTTGTTTACGGATAACCTTTTTTTTTATATACTCATAATACGCCGAATTTGTATTGCTACGCCTTTTGGGAGGTTCTTATGGCAACCCTGAACACACTTTTTCATGAACATAAGAAAAGAAGCCTCATTGTTTCCCCGGTTGAAACAAGTATTTTCGATTTGCTCAAATGCGGTCCGGGACCTTCCAGTTCCCATACCATAGGTCCGATGAAAGCGGGCTATGATTTTTTATGCTTATGCCGTGAAAAACTTCCGGAATTTACCCAAAAGCCCGATCATTTCCTTGTGCGTTTATACGGTTCCCTGAGCGCCACGGGCAAGGGACACGGCACGTGTTCGGCTGTGCTTGCGGGTCTTTTGGGGCATAGCCCGGAAAAATGCCCGGCAGGATTGCTTAAAAATTTGGGCAGTAATCCGGACGAGCATTATACGCAAATGCTCGGGGATATTCCTATTACCTTGTCGCTGCGCAATATTATTTACGATACCGTCGTGCATGATTTTCCCTATAACAATACGCTGGTGATTTCGCTTATGGACATGAAGGGCGAAGCGCTTTTCGAAAGGGAATATTATTCCGTGGGCGGCGGCTTCATCCAATGGAAAGGGTGGAAAGCTCCGGAATTCGGAAAGCCCGTACATCCCTATCAGTCCATGAAAGATTTGCAAAACCGTCTTGAGGAAACGGGGCTTACTTTGCATGAGCTTTTGCTTGACAATGAAACCGCCATAACCGGGAAATCCCGTGTTGAAATTTTGCAGTATCTTGATGAGCTTATTGAAACGATGATTATGGGGGTGAAAAGGGGTTTGTCGAAAGAGGGCGTTTTGCCTGGAACGCTCAACGTGCACAGAAAAGCGGGCGTTTTGTATGAAAGGGCGAAGACGCTGAATATTTTTCATGAACGTTTTTTAACGAATTTAAACGCTTACGCCATGGCGATAGCTGAAGAAAATGCGGACGGCGGAGTTATTGTCACAACGCCGACTTGCGGTGCGTCCGGTGTTTTGCCGGCTTTGCTGTATGCTATGCGTTATGATATGCATATCGGGGACAGGGCTGTGCGCGAGGGATTTTTAGCCGCCGTCGCCATTGGTTTTTTGGCGAAACACAATGCCGCTATCGCCGGAGCGGAGGTGGGGTGCCAAGGGGAAATAGGGGTGGCTTCCGCCATGTCCGCCGCCATGCTGACCCATGCCCGCGGTTTTAGTGCCGAATATACGGCAAACGCCGCTGAAGTCGCTCTTGAACATCATTTGGGGCTGACATGCGACCCTGTGGGCGGATATGTGCAAATTCCCTGCATTGAACGTAATGCCGTCGGGGCTGTGAAAGCTTATAACGCCTTTTTGCTCGCTATTTCCGAAGACCCGAAAAGCCATAGGGTGAGTCTTGATTCCGCTATCGAAGCCATGGGCGAAACAGGACGGGAAATGAATGCGAAATTCAAAGAAACGTCCCTCGGCGGTTTGGCTGTTTCCATGGTTAATTGTTAGATTTTGTTGTATCTGATTTTTAAATTTTCGTTTTTTTGCGGAGGAAATTTTCAGAAACGTTTTTTCCGCACTTTCCTGCAATGTTTTTTAATATATTGGTGATAATTGAATTACTTCTGCGGCTGCGGAACAAAAAAATAGCGGGCATGGGGGAAAATGTTTCCCCCATGGAGCGAAAGTTTTTTGTTATTGAAGCTGCCGCACCGCTTTTAAGAACGTATCGGAAACATTGTCCAAACGCTGCAGGCGGGGCAGAGCGTTGCTTTTGACTGCGCCTTGCCTGTTATAAAAATCAATCATTTCCAGCAGGAAGTTTTTCACTGTGCTTTGATTGGCGTCATTTTGCCTGAACATGCCGATTTGTTCCGCCAAAGAATATATGCGGTGAAGTTCCAAATCTCGCAATGCCGTTTCCATATCAAGCTCCTGCCCTATCCATTCTTTGTAGAACTGCATATATTCTTTGGCGATTTCCTGTTTATCCGCATGCAGTATCCGTTCAATGCCCCTGAAGTAAAGCTGCATCACTTTTTCAATTTGTTCGGGATGTCTAGAAGCGTAGTCTGAATTTGCAACAAGAAAAACATATTGTTCAATGCCGCACGTTTTTCCGTTGGCGATTTGTACAAATCCGTTTTTTTCCGAAACAAGCGTATAAGGCGACCATGTGGCGAAAATATCGCCCATGCCGGCTTTGAATGCTCCGGAGGCGGCTCTCGGGTCGAAGCTTTTCAATTTTAAATCGCTTTTTGTCAAATCGAAACGGTCGAGCCAAACATCAAGCAATAACTCCGCGGAAGTATTTTTCGTATACAAAACAGTTTTGTCTGCAATCAATTCTTTGGAACCGCAAAGTCCGGGATATTCAGCGAGTTGTCCCTTTACGGATACAATCGGGCTGTCTTTATGGACATAAACGGCGTTGGCTTCCGATTCGTTATTCGCAATGCCGATAAGCAGCATTTTATGGGCATGGACTGAGGTCAATGCCGGTTTCATGCCAATTCCCGCCACCGCCCAATCGGTGGATTGCAGGGACTTCGCTATTTCATCGCCGGATTGGAAATGCAGCAGTTTCAAATTGATTCCGAGTTCCTTATCCCATTGCATTTTTTTGGCGTACCAAGGAATAAAGGCTTCATGTTCGCTTTGCCATGCCGTTGTTATTTCGGCTTCATCGGCATAAACTGCGGCATAACCTGCCGCCGGAGCGGAAAAAAACATGATACCCAATATTGCCGTGCTGATTTTGTCAATAAATTTCATATGTTCTCCATAGGGTTGACAGGGTTAAAGCGTGCCGAAAACGCATTTTCCGCCGATAACGGCTGCAAGGACGGCAATGTCTTTAATGGTTTCTTTCGGTGTTTCGAGCGGATTTTTATCAAGTATGACAAAGTCCGCAAGTTTGCCTTTTTCAAGGCTGCCTTTTATTTTTTCTTCATGGAATTGATACGCCCCCCAAATCGTGACAGCTTTCAGGGCGCTGTAAACATCGATTTGCTGTTCTTCTCCCAGAATCTCGCCGGAAGCGGTTTTTCTGTTGACGGCAGACCAAACGGAAAAAAGAGGGTCTATCGGGGTAACATAGGTATCGTTGTGCAAGGTAAAAGGAATATTGCGGCGCAGCGCGCTTTGCAGGGGATTGATTCGTTCGGCGCGCTCCTTTCCCAAAAAGATATTCTTGTGCCTGTCGCCCCAAAAATACGTATGCGTGACAAAGAATGAAGGAATGAGTTTCGCTTTTTGCATACGGTCGAGCTGATCTTCCCTAACTGTCTGGCAGTGGATGATGATGTGCCGGACGTCGCGGCGGGGATATTCCTGCTGTGCGTATTCAAAGGCTGCGATGATATCTTCTATGGCGTTGTCGCCGTTTCCGTGTATGGCGATCTGCCAGCCTTGCTTATGAAATTTCAGCACCAGTTCCATGAGGCTTTCACGGGAACGGGTGGGATAGCCTGTCCATGAATCGTGCGGAAGACCGGGATAAATCATCTTATGATACGGTTTTGACAAATAGCCCGTATAGGCTTGCAGACTTCCGTCTTGAATGAGTTTGACAGCGCCCAGGGAAATATACTTGTCTTTGGTCAGCTGCGTTCCCGGCTTCGTGTTCCCGAAGTTGTCCAAGTCTATGTATCCCAAAGGAAAGCGGGGCAGCAGCTGTACACGGCATTTGAGCATGTTTTTTTCATGGGCTTTGAAAAAACTGTCCCACATGCTTTGGGTGACGTTTCCGTCCTGTGCCGTTGTCACGCCTTTTGAAACATAGATTGAAGAGGCGTGTTCGACTGCTTTTTGCCATTTTTCTTCCGTCATGGGCAGCCCTTTTTGGAAAAAAGGCTCCATGGCGACAGGTTCTTCGACAATACCGGTGAAATTTCCCTGTTCGTCGCGCTGATAGCGGCCGCCTGCGGGGTCGGGCGTGTTTTCGGTTATGTTCGCAAGCCGGTAAGCGAGGCTGTTCGCCAAAAGGATATGTCCGGAAATATGGCGGATGACGAGCGGATGTTCGGGGGCGATTTCGTCAAGTTCCCGTATGGTATAGTGCCTTGCTTCCCGAATGGATGTTTCGTCAAAGCCTCCGCATATGATCCATTCCCCTTTTTGTTTGGTTTTGCTGTGTTCTTTGATTTTTTGGGCAGTATCTTGGAGCGAACGCAATGTTCCCAAAGGATAGGGGGAAAGGTCCAAAAAATATAGATATTGCTGTCCTGCGCGCATAAGGTGGCTGTGCCCGTCATAAAATCCGGGAAGCATGGTTTTCCCGCACAGGTCGATACAGGCGGTTTCCTCATTTTTGTATTGCAGCACTTCATCATGGCCGATAGCAAGAATGGTATCGCCTTTCACCGCCAAATGGGTGGCGGTTGATTTTTTACCGTCCATGGTGATGATATTTCCGTTGTAATAAATTTCTGTTGCTTTAATCATAAGGACTCCTGCCCATGCACGGTGTTGCGGTATTTCTTCAATTCCTTGAAAAGAATCCTCGCTACAATCAATATGCTGACAATAACGAAGAAAGCGCTGATCGGGCGGGTGAAAAACACCGTATAATCATTATTGAACAAGCCCATCGCACGCCTGAAGTTTATTTCGATAATCCCTGAGAGGATCATTGCCAAAAGAAGCGGAGCCAGCGGTATGGATGCTTTTGTAAGGACATATCCGAGTCCGCCGAAAAAGATGAGGGAAATCAAATCAAAATTGTTGTTATTGAGAGCATACGCCCCGACAACACAAAGAGTGCTCACTATCGGCATTAAAATTCCGCCGGGAATCCGCACGATTTTTGCAAAAATCCTTACGGAAAACAAACCGCATACGAGCATGAAAAGGTTGGAAAGAAACAGTGCGGTGAAAATGCTGTAAACAAGGGTTCCCTGTTCGTGGAAAAGAAGCGGTCCGGGGGTCAAGCCCTGAATCATCAATGCCCCTAATATGATAGCCGTTACGACATCACCGGGAACCCCCAAGGTGAGAAGGGGAATCAACGCTCCGCCGGTTACGGCGTTATTGGCGGATTCTGTTGCGGCAAGACCTTCTATGGATCCGTTTCCGAATTTTTCAGGGTGTTTGGAATGTCTTTTGGTTTCACTGTATGCGGCAAAGGACGCTGTGCCCGAACCGGTGGCGGGAATGATACCTACGAACGTTCCGATGACAGAACCCAGCAGCAATGCTTTTTTGCAGAGCCAAAATTCGGAAAATGTGATACCTTTGCGGGAAATTTTTGCGGCATTGAGCGTTGTTCCTTTTAGAATCGATTCAAGGGTCACAAGGACTTGGGAAAGGGCGTAAAGTCCTACAAGGGCGGGAACCAAGGCGACTCCGCTCATTAAATTGATACTGCCGAAAGTCATCCGCATATCCCCGGAAAGAGGGTCCATGCCTATCATGGCGATAAGCAGGCCGAGAGCCGCGGATATGCAGCCTTTCAGCAAAGCTCCCTCTGAAAGGGAAGCGACAATGGTCAATCCGAAAAGTCCCAGTGCGAAATATTCGGGAGCGCTGAAATCCAGCGCGAAAACAGCCAACTGCGGAGCAATGGTCGTAAGGACGAAGCAAGAGAAGATACCTCCGATGAAAGAAGCCCATGTCGTCATTTCAAGCGCTTTTAGGGATTCTCCTTTTTCCGTGAGCTTCGGACCTTCGAGCATGGTTGCGGCAGCGGCGGCTGTTCCCGGCGTGCTGACCAAAATCGCCGTGATGCTTCCTGCATAAATAGCTCCGCAGTACATTCCCAAAAGTGCTGAAAATGCAGTGACAGGCGGAAAGCCGAACGTCAGTGGAATCAGCAGCGCAACACCCATGACGGCTGTCAGCCCCGGCAATGCGCCGAAAACGATACCCAACGCAACACCGATGAAATTTGCGATAAGGGCTTCAAGTGTCGTTGCGGAATTGAAGGCATTGATAAACATGTCAAACATGGCGGTATCCTCCCTTATGGAAGCGGCACTTTGAAAAAGTGAACGAAGATGAAGTAAAATAATACGCTCGCGGTTACCGAAATTAAAGATATTTTGGCAATGTTCCTATATCCTGTGACAAGCTGGGCGGCAAAGAGGAATACTATTGTCGACGCAATAAAAACAACACCTACGGGCCATGCATGCTGAATGGAAAACTCGCCTATGAACATGAAAGCCATAACGTAGAGGAAAATGGCAAGGGCCATTAATCCTATTTTTGCCAAAATGGCGGATTCCGGCCATGCGGAAGCGGCGGCTTGTTTTTTAAAGGAGGAGCATATCAATAATATTGAAAGAATGGAAAGAAAAATGGTTATTCCTAAAGGGAACGAGCGTGCGGAAAATAGTTCCGAACCTTCCGGGGGAGGCAACAGCATGATTTGCTGAAACATGACGGCGCATAGCAAAAGGATTCCCATGCCTATTGAAAAATCGGTTTTGTTGTTCATAGTCTTTCCAGTATGAATAATGAAATTGAGGAAAAAGGATAAGGAAAGGGCGTTTTCTTTCCTTATCCGCACACTGCTAGTCTAAGCTTTTTTTACCTTGTAAAATGCTGTCGACCAAATTGACGCCATTGATGATTTCTTCCTTGAATTGTTTTTGGTCGAGGTAGACAATATCGATTTTAACTTTTTTGAATTTTTCGATAACGCCGGGGTCTTCCAAAGCCTCTTTCACTAAATCCGCCAAGATTGCGATCTTGTCATCGGAAACTTTGTTTGAAGCCAAAAATCCGCCCCAAGATGAAACGCTGATCCAATTTTTGTCTTCAGGAGTCATTTGGTCCCGATAAATTTCTTCAAAAGTCGGCGTATCGGGAAATTCAGGATTGCGTTCCGTTCCGGCAATGGCGATTACGGTAAAATCTCCTGATTCCGCGTAAGGGGCGATATTGGCGGGAATGCCAATGCCCGCTGTGATGTGTTTTCCAAGCAGGGCGGTGCTTACTTCATGGTTGCTGTTGTATGCTATGTGCCGTATTTTTAAATCTTCATGAAAACGGTTTAATATTTTTGTAAAAAGCAAACGTTGATATGAAATAGCCGCAGTTGTGGCGAATACCGTATTTTGCGGATCTGTTTTCGCCTTTTCCATGAAATCCGCTAAGGTTTTGATGCCGGAATCCTTATGCACCGCCATGGTGGCCGGCAATGTGGTCACTTGGCAGATAGGTTTTATGCTGTTGATGTCATAACCGACATTGGAAATCTTAGGGGTTGTTGAAATGACGCTGAATGTCGGGAATGCAATGGTGTATCCGTCAGGTCTTGCGCGCAGGACGTCGTTCATGCCGATAGCTTGGGAGCCTCCGGGTTTGTTGATGACATTCACATTTATTTTGTGTTTTTGCAAAAAGTAATCGCCTAAGATTCTTGCCGCAATGTCCATGCTTCCGCCGGGACCGAAAGGAACGACGATATTGATCGGTCTGTCATAGGGATAGGCGGCTTTTGCTTCGTTTGCTGAAACGGAACACAGGATCGCCAAGCCGCAAAGGGCGCTTGCCAGAAGTTTTTTCATAAATCCTCCGATGTTGTTTTTTACGCGACAGTAAGCGTATTTTGGGTTGTTAAAGGTTTTAAAAGCAGGGTCAAGAGGAAGCAGCAGGAAAGGATGACGATAAAAATCAGATAGGCGGCATCGTATGACCCGAAAAATGAATAACTGAAGCCGACAATGAGAAATCCCAACGCTTTCAGAATGACAAAGGGGGAAACAGCCCTGTATGTGCAGATGAAGCGTTCTTTGCCGAACAGATATGCCGTTATCGAAGGCATGACAGCCCAGGAACCGCCGGCGGCAAGTCCGAAGCAAACCGTAAAAATGAGGATGACGGCAAGGTTTGCGGGGATAAATAATAAAAACAGCGCGCCGATATGGAACAAAACCAAAATCCTCGTCACAAGGACAGGGCAGATTTTGTCACAAAGCCAGCCCCAAAGGTATTTGGCAATGGCGCAAAAAAAGGCTGTAAGGCACATCAAAGCCATGGCGGTGAATGATTCTATGCCGACATCGGTAAAGCGCAGTTTCAGCTGACTGAGAACGCTGCTGGATGACATGAGCATGAAACCGAACGTGAACCCTATGTAATATATTTCGGGATATTGCAAAACCGTTTTCAGCGGAATGAAAACTTCATTCCTGATTTCTTTTTTTCCGTTTGCGAGGTTGTCAGCATGCAGTCCCATATCGGACGGCTTTTCAACGATGAGGAAAAGGCAAACGGGCACGAAACATAAAATGATTACTCCGTATAGTATCCATGTCAGTTTAACATTCGTGTATTGTATCGAAATCATTAAGAGAAGAGGAAGAACCGCGCCCGCCAGCGAATTGCCGATATTGCAGATACCGAAAGCCCTGCCCTGGAACCGGCTGAACCATTTGTTTATTAAGATATTGGCGCTGACACCGCCGAAAGCTTGGCCCGATATCCATGTCAAAATAAACAGCAGTCCGAAGACATACAAGTTATCCGTTATTCCCATGCCTATTGCGCAGAGCCCGCCGAGCAGCGCACCGGCGGACATGATCAGCCGTAAAGGAATACGCAGGGCTAACGAAGAAAAAACAGGCATGCTGAACGCCCCGAACAATGCCGCAAAAAACATGATTGTGCTGATGTCCGCTCTTGTCCAGCCGTAGATCGCATTCAAAGGTTCGATAAAAGCGTTCATGATGTAAATGGTGGAGCCCTGCAACAGGAAATTTCCTGCCGAGCCCAGGAGGGTTATTTTCCAACCGTAGAACATGTTGTCACCTGCGTGTGTGGGATATTTTTTATAAAAGCAATTTGCGTGCCATTTTATTTGTTGTATAATATATTGAAATTATTTGATAATATATTTTTATACGGTTGTTGACATATATCCGGAATATGGATATATCCAAAAAATGGATATATATGTCCAATATTTGGATATGGGGTGCGTATGGCGGAATTGAAAAAAATAAATGAGAGCATTGTGGAGCTTTTTAAAAATTGCTCGGAATTTTCGCGGAACGAAACAAGGGACGCGGAAGTATTGATTGAAGAATACATGGAGTTGATCAACGCCCGCACTCCGGAATTGTTTTTAAAGCAATTCAACAGCCCTGTGCAAAGGGAGTATTCGGAATTTGACGTATTGATTTTGTCAATTCATGAAATAATGGCGAAAGAACTGGAGGAAATAGAAAAGTTATTGGTGCGGGTCGAAAATGCCGTCAGTTCGTTTCAGGATATCGGTTACTCGCTTTTGCAGGAAATCATGGAAAGGCTGTATGCGTTTGGAATAGTCTTATCTATTTGCAATATCGGTGAAAAATTAAAAATTTTGGACATGCTTTATAGGATTTTCGGAATAATTTTATATTTCAGGATAACGCAGCATGCCTGTTTGATAAGGTTTGCGAAAATCTTATTGAGCCACTGCGGGCAAATCAGAAAATCATATATATTGTTTCTGGAGATTTTATTGCATTTGATTGAAAATTTTGACTTCAGAAATATTGCCGCCGTCGATTCCTATTTATTGAAATTAAACGGCATTGAGGCTGAAACCCAGGAAGAATTGTCGTTTCTGCTCTTGCTTAAAGGATTATTGAATTATTATCGGGGAAAAATGAATATTCTGATAGATATTTACGAGCAATACGTTTTGCTTTCTCCCCATTCGTATGTTTACTTGAATGAGTATTTTTGCCTGAAAGTCAGCCTTGGCGCCATGACGCTGTCTGATTTCAGTTTTTCCTATGGCATTATCCAGTCGTTTAGGATCGCAGCCAAGTATAAGGAAAGAAATCATGTCGCCATCCGCTGGCTGAGCCATTTGGCTTTTTTGGTTTTGCATAAGCGCAATTTCGTTATTGCAAGGCAATGTATCCAGGAAACCGAAAAACTGGTGAAAAATGTTTTTGCGAATGTTCCTGCGAGTTTTATCCGCCGTGCAAAAGCCTATTACTGGTATTTGCAGGAAGATTACAAGAAAGCCGTGCAGATTTTGAATGAAGATTCCGAGCGTTCCTTTGTCGACGGAAAATTCATCGCTCCCATGACGGACCCGAGAGTGATGGAAATGATGTATGATTTGCAGGTAATCAAAGGTTTTGATTTGGGCAATTACAATGTTAAAAATTTAATAGACTATTACCTTGCGGATATTTCATGCGTTACCCGCGGAATTGCGTATTATTGGCTCGCTCTTTTGGCAAAGGAGGAAAAAGAGAAAAAAAATAATTTGGAAAAGGCGTTTGAACAGATTTGCCAGACCGGCTGCATTCGGTTGATTGAACAAATCGGCTTTGCATTGTTATCCTGCCTTTCCGATAATGAAAAAAGTCCTGTGCGGGAAAAAATTGAATATTGGCAATTGAAAAAAAACAGTTACGCGTCTTCAGCCGACAACGCCCCTTTCTATTCGACGTACAATTGCCTCAATATGTTGCTGGCAAGCAAGAACAATGCGCAGAATTATTTTAATATCCAGCATTTTTTGCTTATTTTGCAAAAGGAATTGGGGGCGCAGCGCGTAGCCTTTTTTGAGGTGGATGAACAAAAGGAACTTTGTTTGGGAACAATAAATATCAGCAGCATTGAAATTGAAAAATTCTCGCTGAGCGTTATTAAAAACAAAGTGATGGAATATTTGACGAGCAAAACGTCAAGTCCGGAATATTATTTGGTTTCCGATTGTATCGGAATTTTTTGTTTTTCAAAAAACAAATGTTCGACCTATGTGCTTTATTTGGAAAATGATTTGAAAGACGGCATTTTTTTGAGTTTTAATGATATTGAGAAAAAAGCGTTCTCATGGTTTTTATATTGTTACATACGGAGCAATGTCAGCAGATTTCAGCAAAATTCCATTGCCAGCTCCTATCATTCGGTGTTCAAATACAAAACGGAATTGGAACCCTTTTGGGGCGATGACATGGTTTTGGTTTTGGAAAGAGTGCGCAATATCGCGTATACTGATATTTCCATTCTCATAACCGGAGAAACGGGTGTCGGCAAGGAGCAGCTGGCTGTATACATCCATAAGAACAGCCGTGCGGATATGCCTTTCATTTGCGTGCATTTGGCGTCAATTCCTTTGGAATTGTTCGAAAGCGAACTTTTCGGGCATGAAAAAGGCTCTTTTACCGGTGCCTTGCAGCAAAAAAAAGGCGTTTTTGAGCTGGCGCACAACGGAACCTTGTTTTTGGACGAAATTGCCGATGTTCCGATGCAAATGCAGATAAAGCTATTGCGGGTCCTGCAGAATAAGAAGTTTAACCGTGTCGGGGGCAATGAGCCTATTTTTTCTGACTTCCGCTTAATTGTGGCGACCAATAAAGATTTATGGAAAGAAGTCATGCGGGGTAATTTCAGGGAAGATTTATATTACCGCATTTCCATGGTAACCATATTGATTCCGCCTCTGCGCGAACGAAAAAAAGATTTTCCGTTGCTCGTACAGCATATCCATTCATGGTATTGCACGAAATACAATAAGGAAATCGGGCGGATAAACAAAACCGATTACCAAAAACTCTATGAATACGACTGGAAAGGAAATATCAGGGAATTGTGCAGCGTGCTTGAAAAGTATGTTGTGCTTGGAGAGATTGAATTTCATAAGGAAGGGACGGAAAGGGACATTGATTGTGATGCTGCGCCTGGTTTGCCGAAAAAAAGCGTAAGTCCTTTTGCCGGGGATAAATTGGTATCGCTGGAAGAGTTGGAAAAACAATATATTGCTCATGTGCTTGAAAAAACAAACGGAAAAATTTACGGAAACGGCGGAGCGCTGGAAATATTGAAAATGAAAAAATCAACTTTTTATAACCGCTTGGAACAATATGGAATAAGATTGAAAAATACGGCAGCGCAATGAAAAGCGATTTTGTTTTTCTTCGCTGAAAGGCGCTGGGGCTTGCGTTTGCCGCTGGCAAGATTATTGCTGTAAAGGGGCTTGGGCGAAAATTTTTTTGTATGTTTTTATGCATGGGCTTTTATATGGAAAATAGACAACTTGCCGGCTTTGTTGCTGAAACGGTGTTGATGAAAGCACAGAGGATTTTTCTTACATTTACCTATTAACGCAAGCAATGAGGGCATGGAAAAATTATTCTCTCCATGGAAAAACCTTGCTTATGCGGTAAATCCGCTTATTCTTTTTAGAGCAAAGTAAACAATAAAAATCTTTGCCGTTATGAAATGAAAAATCAAATCGCGAAAACGCATTGTTCGGTAAAATCGTTAGGGGGCAAAGTGATTTTGCAGGCCTGTAAAAAGAACCCGTCCTCCTTTCGCAGGAGTTTTTTCGGGGTGTATTTCGTATCGCCGACAAGAGGAAAGCCGGAAGAGGCGAGCTGAACGCGTATTTGATGTTTGCGTCCCGTGTATATGCCTATTTCAACAAGGCTTTTGCCATTTTTCACCTCAAGGCATTTGAGGCTCGAAAGGGCGATTTGGGCTTTTTGCGTTGGTTTTGTACCGTATTTGCTGATGATGTCCTCTATTTCCTCCCTATTTGCCGCATGGTGGGCGAAAAACACTTCTTCTTTTTGTTTTTCCTCGTTATGGTACAGGTAGTGGCAAAGAAAAGGGGTGTTCCGTGCGAAATCGGCAATATCCCCGTAAACCCATGCCCGGTATACTTTTTTGGCTTCATGCCGGATTGCCTGCCGCAGGCTGTTTTCATCACTTTTCATGTATTCCGTGAGAAAGCGCAAACTTTGATAGGTTTTGCCGATAAGAAGAATGCCTTGTGTTTCTTTGTCGAGCCTGTGGGCGGGGGCGGGAACGAAGTTTGCGGCACTGTAATATTCTTTCAATATGTCCGCGATATTTTCTTTCTGCCCTGTGCCTCCTTGGCAGGCAATTCCCCGAGGTTTGTCGATAATAAGAATATGCTCGTTTTCATAGATAACGGGAAAAGGGAATTCCTTTACCGTCTTTTGGGGAAGTGTGTCTGCACGGTTCAGCGCAAAGGGCGGAATACGGATTTCATCGTTTTCATGGACAATATCAAAAGCTTTCGTCCGTTTTTTGTTGATACGCACCTGCCCCGTGCGTATCCAACGGTGGATTTCGTTATTTTCCGCATGCAGGCTGCGCTTTAAAAAATTAAAAAGTTTTTGCCCGCCGGCTTGTGCTGTGACAAGAAGGGAATTTGCCATTACACGAGAAAATCAATAAGCGGTTTGCCAAGGACTATGCTGACAAGCTGAGCGGTGTACAGACCGTATATGCCGAGCATGACAATGCCCTCGAAGCGGGAAATAATGCCTTGATGTTGCTTTCCGACACGCATTCCGAAAAGAAAAAGGGAAAGGGTGAGGATGATATTGAGGGGCATATCGCGGACAATGACGCCGTGTTCCACGGGCAGGGGGCAGATAACGCCGGCAATGCCGACAACAGCCAAGGCGTTGAAAAAGTTTGAACCGATAATATTGCCAATGACAAGGGCGTGTTCGTTTTTTCTCGTGGCGGCTATGGCTGAGGCGAGTTCCGGCAAGCTTGTGCCGACAGCGACAATGGTCAGCCCGATGATGATGTCGCTGATACCGATGAATGTCGCAATGCCCACAGCTCCCCAAATAAGCAGGCGGGAACTGGCGATAAGCAAAATCAAGCCGGCAAGAAGCCAAAACACGGCATTTTTCATCGGCATAATTTCCGGCTCATCTTGTTTTTGGTGCAAAACCTCCTGACAGGGCTTGTTGCGCTTTTCTTCGCGCATGCTTGCGGTAATGCTGAAATACATGATACAGACAAAAAGAACGAGCATGAAAACGGCTTCAGGGCGGGAAATGAAGCCGTCCCAAAGCAGATAATAGGAAATAAGTGTCGCAAAAAGCAAAATCGGAATTTCGCGCACCATGACATTGCGCTCAATGACGATAGGACGGATAATGACAGTAAGCCCTAAGATAAGAGCGACATTGGCGATGTTGGAGCCGTAAGCATTTCCGAGGGCTATGCCGGGATTTCCGCCGAGTGAGGCAAGGGCGGAAACAAGCATTTCAGGGGCGGATGTTCCGAAGCCCACAATGATAATGCCGACAAGAAGCTTAGGCATGCCCAAGCGTGTCGCCACCGCGGACGAGCCGTCAACGAATTTGTCCGCGCTCCACATAAGAAGATATAAGCCGACAAGAAGCGCAATGCCAAAATACAATAAATCCATGGTGTTCTCCGGAATAACGGTCATGAAAGGAAGCGCCGCCTGCGGCGGTTCCCCTGCATTTCATTTAGGGGAAGAGTAGCATTGCAAGAAAAATTAGGCAAGTTTTTTATTTATTTGTTTCGCTAAGAAAAAAATCTTCCTCAGCGTTCCAACATTCTTTTTTCGGTATGCCGGATTGTTTTTCTCTGGTTTTTGATAACGCCTTGAAATAAGAAAGACCGCTGTACAGCGGTCTTTTGAGGCTTTTTATGAATTTTTCAATTACATGCTTTTGGCAACCATTTTTGTAAGACGTACCAACTGGTTGGTGAAGCTTGCTTCGTTATCGTACCAAATAATGACTTTCGCCATATTGCCTTCAATAACGGAAGTCAATTCGGCGTCAACGACCCCGCCGTGGGTGTCGCCGTTGAAGTCAATGGATACGAGCGGTTCTTCGGTGTAGCCGAGATTGTCTTTCATTGCGCCTTGGGAAGCTTTTTTGAGCGCGGCATTGATTTCTTCGACAGTTGCCGGTTTTTCAAGGGTGACAGTGAAATCGACAATGCTTACGTTAGGTGTCGGAACACGGATAGCCATACCGTCGATTTTGCCTTTGAGCTTTGGATAAACAAGACCTATGGCGCGGGCGGCTCCGGTTGAAGTCGGGATCATGGAAACGGCGCAGGATCTTGCGCGGCGCAAATCTTTATGGGAACCGTCCAAAATGCGCTGGCTCATGGTGTATGAGTGGATTGTGGTCATGAGACCTTTCACGATGCCGAAGTTTTCGTCGATAACCTTTGTTGCGGGAGCGAGGCAGTTTGTCGTGCAGGAAGCGGCGGAAATGACTTGGTGCGCAGCAACGTCATAATCGCTGTCGTTCACTCCCATAACGATTGTTGCGTCGGCTTCCTTGGTAGGTGCGGAAACAATGACTTTTTTCGCACCGCATTTGATGTGGTCCATCGCCGCGGTTTTGTCTTTCATCTTACCGGTGGTTTCAATAACCAAATCAATGCCGAGTTCGCCCCATTTCCATTCGCCGAGAGGGTCGCGGGTCACTTTGATTGTTTTGCCGTTTACGATGATCCCTTCTTCGCAGACCTCAACGGGATAAGGAAAATGCCCGTGGGTGGAATCGTATTTTAAAAGGTGGGCCAAGCCGGCATTGTCGGCACGCGCGTTGATAACGGCGACTTCAAGATCATTGCTGTCCGCAAGGAGGCGGACAAGATAACGGCCGATACGGCCAAAACCGTTGATACCAATTTTTTTAACAGCCATAATTTTCTCCGGAATTTATTATATTTTGTTGGAAGAACCTAAAACGTTCTTGATTTTATGTTGAACCATGGTACGGACCGCTTCACGGGCGGGTTTCAAATAGGAACGGGGATCGAACTCTTCCGGTGATTCGGCAAGCTGGCGGCGGATATAAGCCGTCATGGCAAGGCGGATGTCAGAGTCGATATTGATTTTGCAAACCCCCATGGAAGCCGCTTTTCTGAGCATTTCTTCAGGAACGCCTTTGGCGGAGCCGAGTTTCGCTCCGTATTTGTTCGCCATTTCGACAAATTCCTGAGGAACGGAAGAAGCTCCGTGCAGAACAAGCGGATAGCCGGGAAGAAGTTCAGTGATTTTTTCAAGACGTTCAAAATCAAGTTTCGCTTCGCCTTTGAATTTGTATGCGCCGTGGCTTGTGCCGATGGCGATGGCAAGGGAATCGCAGCCGCTTCTTTGAACAAATTCAACGGCCTGATCCGGGTCCGTGTAAACGGATTTTTCAGCGGAAACATGTTCTTCAACGCCTGCCAGCTGTCCAAGTTCGGCTTCAACCCAAACACCTTTGTCATGGGCGTAATCGACAACCTTTTTGGTTATGGCGATGTTCTCTTCAAAGCTGTGGTGGGAACCGTCTATCATAACGGACGTGAAACCGCCGTCGATACAGGCTTTGCAAATTTCAAAATCAGCGCCGTGGTCCAAATGGACAACCATGGGAAGATCATTTTCCTGAAGAGCGGCTTCCGCCAATTTCATGATGTAAGGCTGACCCGCATATTTTCTTGCTCCCGCAGAAACTTGCAGAATGACAGGGGATTTTTCTTCCGATGCCGCCTGCATGATACCTTGTATGATTTCCATGTTATTGATGTTGAACGCACCAACAGCATAAGACTCGGCATACGCGCGGGTAAACATTTCTTTTGGTCCGACTAAGGGCATAGCTCCTCCAAGAATACTTATTAAATGATGATTAATCATACTATAAAGTGAAATTTTTGGCAATGTGAAAGCTGAAAAAATAAAAATTTCCTTGGGCGGGGCGATTTTTAAGGATTTGACGAAAGCAGGCATCTATGCAAAAATGCTTGTTCAGCATTTAAAAGCATACATGAGGAATAACCATGCAGAGGATTTGCATAAAAAATATTCAGACAGATGTCCAAATCGGTGAAAGTATCTGTTCCGTTTTTTTAGTCGGTTCCGCTCAGAAGTCAGAAGGGCGCAACGGACCTTTTTGGTCCGTGAAGCTTCGTGACGCAAGCGGAATTTTGGAGGCGAAAATTTGGTCGCCTCTCAGTCAGAATGTCGGGGAACTGAAAGCGGGTGATTTTATCGAAGTCAAGGGAAGGACTTCCCTTTTTCGGGAACAGCTGCAATTTACGATTGAGGCGCTCCGTTTCGTGGAAGATCCGGAAGAATTGGATATGAGCGCGTTTATGCAGACTTCCGCAACGCCGCCCGCTGAAATTTTAGCCCAAATCGAAGAATGCGTCGATCAGGAAATACGCTATGCCCCTTGGAGGGATTTTTGCAAAAATGTGCTGGGCGACGCAAGGATACGGGCAAAACTCCTGCTTGCTCCGGCTGCGAAATCCGTCCACCATGCCTATGCGGGCGGACTTTTGGAACATATGTTTTCCGTGGCGGGTCTTTGTTTGAAATTATCCGACCATTATCCCGAATTGGACAGACAAACGCTTTTTGTCGCGGCGCTTTTTCATGATATAGGCAAACTGGATGAACTTTCCGGCGGAATTGCCAATGATTACACTGACGAGGGAAAAATGCTCGGGCATATCGTTCAGGGCATACTTATGCTGAAACCTTTTTTGGACAAGGCGAAAGTCGATCCAGCCCTTGCTTTGCATTTTGAACACTTGATTTTATCCCATCACGGTGAGCCGGAGTTCGGCGCGCCGCGCGTTCCCCTCAGCCCCGAGGCGTTTTGTCTGCATTATGCCGACAATATGGACGCAAAATTGGCGCAGTGCCGTGAAGCGTTCAGCCAGACGCCGGAAAAAGAAGAAGGCGCGAATCAGGAAATAGCATGGTCCGCATGGGTCGGTCTGCTTGGCAGGAGTTTGTGCAGGATGCCGCAAACCCCGAAACAAAAAGAGAAGGAAAAAACAAAAAAGGAACCGAAAGAAAAACAATGTTCCTTAATGGGATTTTTTACTGAATAGGGGATAGTATGGCAGGTTTGTTCATCAGCCTCGAAGGCGTCGAAGGCGCGGGAAAAACAACGCTTATTCAAAAAATGGTCGCTTATTTCGGGCGCTGCGGCAAAGAAGTGCTGCTGACCCGTGAACCCGGCGGAAGCGAACTGGGAAAAAAACTCCGCGGCATTATTTTAAATGCCGAAGAAAAAATTTGCCCTACGGCGGAATTGCTGCTTTTTTTGGCGGATAGGGCGGAACATACGGAAACCTGCATCACTCCTGCGCTGGCACAGGGAAAAATCGTTTTATGCGACCGTTTCATTGACAGTACCGTCGCTTATCAGGGCTACGGGCGGGGCATGGACATTGATCGGCTTAATATGCTGAATGCGCTTGCGACAAACGGTTTAAAGCCTGATTTGACCATTTTGCTGGATCTTGACCCTGGAATCGGTTTGGCTCGTGCGACAGCCAGGAATATTGCGCAGAACCTCACTGTCAGCGAGGGGCGTTTCGAGGCGGAAGCTTTGGAATTTCATCAAAAAATACGGACGGGCTTTTTGGCCATAAGCAGGCGGGAAAAACGTTTTTTGGTTGTGAATGCCGCACAGGACGCAGACGCTGTTTTTGCCGATGTATTAAAAGCGCTGGAGCGTTTGCTGGAAGAAAAAGAGTCCGAATAGGAACTTATCCGCCAAAGCATAGAAAATTTAAAAAAAGACAAAAAATTTAAAAGCGGTGTATGATATTGCTATTGTGTACCGGGCAGAGGCGTGCGCTGTTTTTCACGTCTGACCATTTTTACAGGCGGGGCGGCGGTGAACATGCTTACGGACTGAATTGTGCAAGTATGTTGCTGATATTATTATTGCCGTTATTTTCAGTGCGTCCGTCTGTTTTTCGGCTGAATTATGCTCTTTGTTTTTTCACGGTTTTCATAATATGGGGATTTTTCAGACACTGCTTAAGATATGCAGGCGGGCGTCTTTCTTTTTTGGGGAGAGCGTATGCGGGATGCGGAATATCGCATTTCGGACTGCATTTCTGATTGCTCGCGGGATTGCGCGGGCGCTTATTACCGGAATTGGACAAAAGACTGTCCGTTAAGGAGCTTACCGCAAAATTGGGACGATATTGTCCTGTTTTTCATGAAAATATCCATTTTTGTTTTGTGCAAAACGCCTTATCGGTTTTTGAAACCGTTCGTTTTGAGCGGAAGTCAGAAAAGGGAACAGCCTAATCTTTTTTGAAAACAAGCCGAAAAAGAATAATGAGTTTTTTTATTAAAGGTTTGGTGGATTATGAAGAAAACGGTTCTTTTTTTTCTTGCAGGTTTTTATTTCGTGTTTCCGGTTTCAGCGCAAACGAGCCAAGGTGCCAAAACGGCGGACAGTCCCGTGCAAGTGACGGTCAATATCAATAATACGGCGTCCGCACAAGGAAATACCCAAACGACAACTATTGACAATACCCAAAATCAAAGCGGAGCAAGTGCGACCGCTGTCAGTCAGAAAGGGCTGGATACGGCAAATCCAAGCGCCGGCACGTCTTTATTCGGAAATTATGCGTCTTCACCCTATCAGAGCGATATTCGGGTGGAAATGCTTCGCAATACCGTATGGGGCTCTCTTGTTCCCCGTAAAAAACTGTATCAGGACCCTGCGAAGGGAAAATATCCTGCACGGTATTATTCGGGTGCCGGATCAGCAAAGGCGCAATCCGCAAAGGCGCGGCTAACGGCAATACAGCCGGTGAATGCGCAGTTGAACGATACGCAAACGCCGAAAGCAAATTCCGCTGCACAAAAAACAATACTTGTTGAGCAAAAAGACGGACAGCTTTGTATTCCTCTTGCGCAATTTGAACAAAAACCCGAGCAAAAACCAACGCCGGGTGCAAGCGGTTCAAATTCTTCCGCGTTTTATACCCCAAGCTCCCCAAGTCCTGTAAGCGGTATGACGGATACAAATCCCACTAATCGGAATATGCGGAATATGAGCCCCGCTTCTTCCGCCAATACCGCAGGTCCTGCAAATACAAATGCCGTAACGGGACCCGCTTCCAACGCTCCTTTGTTCGGAACTGCGCAAAATATTTCAGGGCAAAATTCTTCAGCGTCCAATCCGTTGACGCAAGACCCGTTGGTGCCGCAGGTCCCCGCAGGAAAATAAACGTTCCGGGCGGAATGCCGCATGATGTTGAAAATAAAAAGGATAAAAATATAAACCAATAAAATCAATATATTATAGTTAAATAAATTAATTTGAATACGGAAAAAAATGTGCTATAAGGTATCTTGAATTTCAAAAAGGTTTATATGAATATGAAAAAAATCCTTTTCTTTGTTTTTTTGTTTTGCGTTTTGTTCCAAACACCCGCCCGAAGTGCGACAATGGTTGATATTTACGGACCGGGGCAAAATATTGTGAATTTAAGCATGGCGAAGCCTTTAACCGCCCCGATGACGGAAGCAAAGGCTTTAGGGGCTGTGCTCGACAATAAGATCCGGTATAATCTGTCGTTTTTGCCTTTCATGAATCTGGTTCCCGATGTGAATATCTTAGGGGGAACTTTGCTTGACGCGTGGAGCGGTGCGAATTTGGATTTCCGCCGTTTCCAAATCGGCGGAGCCGATCTGCTGATTACCGCCTATTGGACGAATGGCGACAAAAACGGCAGCAAGGTTGAACTGCGGGTTTTTGAAACGTTTTCAGGAAAATTTATTTTCGGGAATGCTTATAATAACATTACCGATAAAGAAGTTGAAGCCGTTGCGGATAAATTTTGCGCGGATTTGATGAAAGCTTTAACCGGAAGCGGTGATTTCTTCCTTTCAACTTTGACTTTTGCGAAAGATGAAAATAAAAATAAACGGGATATTTGGATTGTTTCTCCTACAGGAAAAAACCTCAGGCAAATCACTTCGCTGAAAGGCATAGCCATGTCTCCGGCATGGTCACCGGACGGACGCTATATCGTGTTCAGCCATATTGATGACGGTTCGCACGCCCTTGGTGTCTGGCAAAGCGCCAACGGCAGAGTCCAGCGTATCCGTTTTCCGGGAAATACGGTAATCGGTCCGAGCTTTATGCCGGATAATAAAGTTGCCGTGAGCCTTTCTTCCGGTTCGCAGCCGAATATCTATCTTCTAGATCATCGTTTCAGACGGGAACGTGTGCTTGAAGACAGTGCTTCCATTGATGTTTCTCCTACGTTTGACCATAGCGGAACAAAAATGGTTTTCACTTCCAATCGCTTGGGAGGACCGCAAATTTTCCTGAAAGACTTCAGCACAGGAACGGTAACAAGGGTGAGCAAAACAGGAACATACAATACGGAACCTGCAATCAGCCCCGACGGCACCGTTGTTGCTTACACAAAGGGAACGGCGCAGGGGCACAGGATTTTTGTGCATGACCTTGTCACCGGCATTGAACGCCAGGTAAGCTTCGGACCGGGGCGTGACGAACAGCCTTCTTTTGCTCCTGACAGTTACTTCTTATCCTTTGTTTCCAACAGAACGGGCGTGAAACAGATTTATTTGATCACCCGCCATGGAGGAACGGCGAAGCATGTGCCGACCGGAAACGGAAATGCATATTTTCCTCGTTGGGGAAAAATTCCTCAATAGGTTTGAAAAATTCATCCCCTTTTGTTCGGATTGGAGCAAAAGGGGATTTTTTTATATGCGGAACAAGAAGGAAAAATGATGGAGCAGGAAGAACGGCTTGATTATTTGATAGGGTATTTGCAAAAACACGGTTCAGCCTTGCGTTTGCCTGAAGCCAAAACCCTTGAAGAGAAAAAAGCATATTTCAGGGCGCTTATGAATGTTTGGGAAGTTCAGCCGCTTACGGAAGAATTTCTCAATATTCAAGACAGGTATCTGCAGGAAGAGCTGAAGTCGAAACCCGTGCGCAAAATGCAGGATTTAATACCCGTGCAAAAGAATTTGTTTGTTTGGCAAGGCGACATCACTTTGCTTGCGGTCGATGCGGTAGTCAATGCCGCCAATAAAAGTTTATTGGGTTGTTTTTTGCCTTTGCACAAATGTATAGATAATGCCGTTCACTCTTTTGCGGGTTTGCAATTGAGGGCGAAATGCTTTGAAATTATGCAGGCGCAGGGAAGAGAAGAAGAAACAGGGCAGGCAAAAATCACGCCCGCTTATAATTTGCCCAGCCGATATGTCATTCATACCGTAGGTCCTATTGCCGGGCAAAAATTGACGGCGCAGGACGAGGCGTTGCTGTGCTCTTGCTATCGCTCCTGCATGCGCTGCGCTGTTGAGCAAGGTTTAACAAGTATCGCATTTTGCTGTATTTCAACAGGGGAGTTTCATTTTCCCAATCAAAGGGCGGGAGAACTTGCCGTACAAACGGTGAAAGCGTGCCAAAGGGAATTTGCTCAGGACATGAACGTTGTTTTCAATGTCTATAAAGATATTGATATGGATATTTATATTGAATTATTGCGAGAATAAGTTACCAAAATCATAAAGTTAATAAAATGAATTGTCAGCTAACCGTTTTTTAGCGGTAAATACAATCAAAAGTGATTTATGTATTGGTTGAAACGGTATATTTTTTAATACTTTTAATTGTATGAGAAAATGTTATGAAAGCAAAACGAAACCGCTTTGAAATCATATGTAAACCATTACGGACAAAGCCCATGACGTTTCGCACAAAAGAAAAATAATTCTCATCAAAAAATAATAACCAATACTGAACCAACATAAAAAAATATCCGGAAATGCTCTTGAACAAGGAGAATTGCTTGGCGGACAGGTGATTTTAATATTCTGACCACATGAAAAAACAGCACGGTTGAAAAACTATGCTGTTTTTAATTTATTGGCAGGCACACAAAAAAATTTCTTATATCTCGATTGGATTACAACGTTATTTAATAGTATCCGCAAAGTTTGCGAATTGCTTGCCAAGGCTTTCTGTGTCGATTCCGTAGGCTTTGCGCAATTCTTCGACCGGTCCGTGTTCCGCAAACGCATTGTCAGGCAAGCCGATACGCAGTATTTTGCAAGCACCCAGCAAATCATTGTCTGCAAGAAATTCAAGGCAAGCGGAGGAAAATCCGCCGGCACGGCAGTTTTCTTCGACAAAAACAAGCCCTTTGTAAGCCTTCGCAAGCTCTTTCAACTGTTCTTCAGGCACGGGGCTTATCCAGCGGGCGTCAAAAAGGCTGATGTTTGTGTTCGGTAAAGCCTTGATAGCCGTTTTGCAGGGGTGTACCCTATGTCCGACGGCAAGAACGCAAACGTCTTTTTGTTCCGCTTCAATGAGCATATCGCCCTTGCCAGTTTCCAAAAGTTTAAATCCTTCATGTTTGGCGATTTTCGCATGCGTCGGCATTGCCGGGTAACGGATGGCGACAGGGGAATTGAGCTGCAGGGCGGTATAAAGGCAGTCGGGCAAATCTTCCTCATCTCTCGGGGCAAGTACCGTCATGTTGGGAATGGAACGCAGGTAGGTCAAGTCAAAAACCCCATGGTGGCTGGCTCCGTCTTCTCCCACAAGTCCCGCCCTGTCCAGGCAAAAAACAACGGGAAGGTTTTGCAGGCAGACATCATGAATGATTTGGTCGTAAGCGCGCTGCAAAAAAGTCGAGTAAATGGCGACAACGGGTTTTAAACCTCGGGTCGCCATGCCTGCCGCGAACGTTACGGCATGCTCTTCACAAATCCCTGCGTCAATGAATCGTTCGGGAAAACGGGAACGAAACTCGCCAAGTCCGGTGCCGTCAGGCATTGCGGCGCATACTGCGATGATTTTTTTATCTTCGCTTGCCAGTTCGCAAAGGCTCGCTCCAAAAATTTTTGTAAATCCGGGACCTTGTTCCGCATTGATTTTGGGTGTTGGCACAAGCCCTGTTTCAGGCTCAAACCCCGGAACGCGGTGGAAGCGGGAGGGATTGTTTTCAGCAGGAGGATAGCCCAAACCTTTCTTGGTTCTGATATGGAGCAATATGGGTTTTTCCGCTTCTTTGGCTATTTCCAGGTGGCGGATGAGTTCTTCCAGATTATTGCCGTCGATAGGCCCGATATAGTTAAAGCCCAGCGCTTCAAAAATCATGCCTTGGGTGAAAAGGGTTTTTAAGCTTTTTTCGCCTTTATCCGCAATATTGTAAAGGGTTTCCCCTATCTTCGGAATGCTTTTCAAAAAATTGCCCGTGCTGTCTTTGAAATTCAAAAACCGCTTATGGGCGAGATTGCGGCTTAAAAATTGGGATAACGCCCCGACATTGCGGGAGATGGACATTTCATTGTCATTTAAGACGACAATCATGCGTTTATGCAGTCCGCCGGCTTGGTTCAGCGCTTCAAACGCCATACCGCCGGTCAAAGCGCCGTCTCCGATGACGGAAACGATATTTTCATCCGTACCGTTCAAATCTCTTGCCATTGCCATGCCAAGCCCTGCGGAAATGCTGATTGAGGCGTGCCCGCCGCCGAAACGGTCAAATTCAGGGCTTTCGCTCCGTTTAGGAAAACCCGACAAGCCACCGAACTGCCGTAGGGTTTTAAAATTTTTCGCTCTTTTTGTGAGCAGTTTCCAAGGATAGCATTGATGCCCGACGTCCCAGATGATATGGTCGCGGGAAGGATTGAAAACGGAAAGAAGCGCAAGCGTCAGCTCCACAACTCCGAGGGAGGGTGCCAAATGTCCGCCGTTTTTTGCGACAACCTGAATAATGGTTTGGCGGATATCACGCGCAAGCCGTTCTTTTTCCGCAAGGTCCATCTGCCTGATACTGTGAGGCAAATTTTCATCAAGAAGGGAAGCGGGAATATTGAAATCTGTCATTAGTAAACTCGGTATGCCATGTCTTTGGCTGTTTTTTGTAAAAAGTATTGTTCGCTTTTGTTGATTTTCGTTTCGTTTTCGGCAAGCTCGGAAAGCGCCCGCACCGCCTGTTCGCAGTATTCAACGGCTTTTTCCTTGCTTTTTTCTATGCCCATGAGCGATGGCCATGTTGATTTTTGATTGGCTTCGTCGCTGCCCGTATTTTTTCCAAGCAGGGCGGAATCGCCGATAATGTCAAGGACGTCATCAATAATTTGAAAGGCTATGCCTATCGCTGTTCCGTATTGTCCTATATGATTTTGCGCAGACGGGCAAATTCCCATGAGGTTTGCTCCGGAAAGGCAGGCGCATTGAATTAATGCCCCTGTTTTTTTTGCGTTCAATACGCATAATTCTTCAAGGTTCAGTTTGCGCTGTTCGGCTTCCATATCAAGCATTTGTCCGCCTACCATGCCTTGGGAACCCACGGCTTTGGCTATGATTTGCAAACTTTTGAGTATGTTTCGGGCGGGTAGATCGCAGTCCGCCATATGGTAAAACGCGTCGGTAAGCAATCCGTCCCCTGCCAAAATGGCGGTGGCTTCGTCAAAAGCTTTATGGCAGGTCGGTTTTCCGCGCCTTAGATCGTCGTTGTCCATGGCAGGCAAATCATCATGGATAAGGGAATAGGTATGGATCATTTCAAGGGAAACGGCGAAGGGAACAGCCGAAAGCCACGCGTTTTCCTTATCGCAGGCATGGGCGCAAAGCTTCGCCATGGAAAGACACAAAATCGGGCGCAGGCGTTTGCCTCCCGCCAGCAAACTGTACCGCATGGCTTCGGACAGCCGGGGCGGAATTTCCGTATCCAACAGCATGGTTTCAAGCTGTTTTTCCACAGCCTGCAGGCGCTGCTTCATAATTTTTTTATGGAGCGTATCGAGTTCTTCTTTTTTATCAAGTTGATTTTTTTGGTAAACCTGTTCGAAGAGTATGTCATATTCCTTTGGAATGGCAAAATTTTCAAGAAAAAGGCTTTGTAGGGTTCGCATAATGTTCTCGTTTAAAGGATGTTTTCATCGGCGGAATAGGAATGGTCGATATTGGATTCAAAATCTTCAAGCGTGTCATTTTGCAAAATTTTCACTTCATGCTTCGCTTTTTCAAGTTCTTCCTTGCATTTTTGCGTGAGCTCAAGTCCCTCTTTATAGAGTTTGACGCTTTCCGCAAGTGTGATTTTACCTTGTTCAAGAAGATCGACAATTTCCTGCAATTTATTCATTTTGTCTTCAAAGGAAAGTTCTTTTGCCATGCTTGCCTCTATTTTGCCTGTTTTGCCTTATTTTTTTTAGGCTGCGGCCGTGGTTCTTCCTTGGTCGGTCCGCCGATTATTTCCAAAGGATTGGTGCGGAAAAAAGGAACAGCGTCAACAGCAACACCTTGAATATAAAGGCTTAAATGCAAATGCGGACCGGTAACCCTGCCTGTTGCCCCCACTTCTCCGATTTTTTGTCCTTGTTTGACCGTATCCCCTTTTTTTACGGAAAATTTCGATAAATGCCCGTACATGGAAAGCACCCCTTGTCCGTGGTCTATCCAAACGGCATTGCCGGAATAATACTGTTCTTCCGCAAAAAGGACTGTGCCGTCAGCCATAGCCAAAATCGGCGTGCCGACGGCTCCCCGCATGTCCGTGCCTAAATGGGGGGAACGCGGAACATTGTTAAAAATCCTTCTTGCGGCAAAAGAACCGCTGATAGTGCCTTTGACGGGACGGGTGAAAGGAAGTTTCCAGTTTTGCACATTGCTCACGGTTGCAAGAATTTTTCTTGTGGCGGCGCGGTCTTTTTGTATTTTATCAAGAACTTCCTTGGGAGGTTCGACATATTTCGGGGCGACGGTGAGCTTGTGGGTAACCCAATTCACCGCAAGGGGCGTGATTTTTTGAGTGAATTGCTCATCATTGATAAAAAGCGTCAAGGTTTGGGGAGCTGCCGCGTCAATGGGCATGCCCAATAAGATCCGGACTGCAAAACTTTCGGCGTTTTTTTCAGCCCGAAAAGGGATTTCTTTTTTTTGCCAGAGAATTTTCCCTGAAAATGCGGAATTATCTTGTATTGTTATAAGAAAACCCCTGCCTTGGCTTACTTTTTGGGGTATGTCGAACGTGACTGCATAAGCAAGCGGGTGCACGCATACGGAAAGTATCAAGCATGCCGCAATAAAAAGAGAATATATGTTAAAAATTTTTTTCATTGTATATCCTTTGGAACAATGGAATGACAGTATATGATTTTTTTGTTTTTTGCAATGAAAACACAAAGAAAAATATCGGCTGCGCAAATGAGTTCAGCTGAGAATTTTTTTTGCATGGGCGATAATTTCTTCTGTGCTGATTTTTTCCAGACAGGATTCTTTTTGTCTGCATTTTTGCTTGCCGTGCAGGGAGCAGGGACGGCAGGGCATTTCTTTTTGCAGGATATGCACATTTTCACCCACGGGAAAAAATCCCCATTCCTTTGTTGTCGGTCCGAAAAGGGCGAGCAGAGGCGTATCGACGGCATCTGCCAGGTGCATAGGTCCCGAATCGCCCGTAATGAGCAGGGAACATTGGCTGAGAACCGCGCAAAGTTCACGCAAATTTGTTTTGTTGATAAGATTTTTTCCGTACATGTTTTCGGGTAAATCTCCTTTGCCCACAAAGAGGATTTGATATTCACCGCTAAGAGCGGCGCTGATTTTTTGCCAGTGGCCAAGGGGGAGGGTTTTGGCTTTATGGGTGGCGAAAGGGTGGATGGCGACAATTTTTTTCGTATTGTTCGGAAAAAGTTCAGCAAGCAGATTTCGGGCATCCGTTTGTTCGTCTTCATCAAGGTAAATTTTGGGTTTGAGCAAACGGGGCGCAACGGGGTCTTCGCATAAGAGGCTTGCATAGCGTTGGCGGACATCTTTCTCAAGCAGGGCATTTTTGCCGATTTTTCCTTTAGACCAAAGAAAAAGACGGCGCAATACGGGCATTTTATTGTAGCGGTAAACGCTTGTTTTCCATTGGTGGGCAAGCAGGCGGGAGCGGGTTGAGGCGTGCAGGTCGAATAAAGGAAAATCTGCGTATTTTTCAGCAAGTTTTTTGCAGGTTTGGGAATATGTTTTGTATTCCAAACTTTCTTTTGAAAGGGCTTCGATGCCTGCAATGGCAGGGTGGTTCTCAAACAAAGGGGCGAATTCCGCACGGGTGATGACAATGAATTTCGTGCGGTAGAGGGAGTTCCAATAAGATAAAACTCCGGACATGAGGGCGACATCGCCCATGGCGCTCAGGCGGAAAACAACGGCGGTATTGGTATGCAAAGGAATTTTCATAAAAAAAGCTCGCTTATAAAAACTGACAGAAGTATGCCTTATTTTGTTTTTATAAGCAAGCCAAGAGCGTTAAGGGGGGATTAGGCATTTCTACTAAAATGCAAAACCGTAATCATAAGTTCTTTTTCTTCATTTTCTAACCTGTAATGATGTTTTTGAGCGGTGCGGATAATATTTTCACGGCTTGTGACGCTGTCCGTAAGGACGCTGAATGTATCGGCACCGTTTTGTTGAATGAAATTAAATACTTCCAAGGCAGGCTGCGGACAGGAAAGTCCGCATGTGTCAATGGTGTTTTCTCTTGTTTTTTCCATAGGGTCTTCCTAATTCTTCTTAATGTGGGTAAATGCTATCGCAAAGCAAATAAACAGTCCGAAAAGAACGGCGAAAATGCTGTGCGGTCCGATTTGCGCCGCGGAACTGGCTATGCCGAAATTATGGGCGAAAGCGGTGCCGACGAACAAACCTATGATATAGGTTGCGGAGTCGTTGTTCCCTTCTCCGCTGGAGAAGAATTGGCGGCCGGGGCAGCCGCCTGCGAGTGCGGCGGCAAAACCTACAGTAAGCATGCTGAGGAAGTTCCAAACATGGTCGGTATGCGCAATGGGTTGGTTTTCAAAGCCAAGGCTGAATTTTCCCGCAATGACGTTCAAAATGAAAACTGCGAGGAAAAGAGCGAAAAGACCGGAAAAAAGGTGTGTTTCCTTAAAAAGGAAAATATCCCTGAACGCTCCCATTGTGCAAAAACGGCTTCTTTGGGCGATAATGCCCACAATAAAAGCAATACCGAGAGAAATCAAGAGCGGTGCGTGCATTGAACCCGGACCTTTTTGGGAGTAGTAAATCAGTCCGTTGTAAACGGAACCGTCTTTCTCGGGGCTGAAGATTAATAAAAGGAGCAAACCGAGCATAAGCAGGGGGAAGACATAGCCGGCTTTTTTGGAAATAGGCATGCTTTTTCCCAAGGTATAACCGTGTTTGAAAAAGCGTGTGCCGATAAAAATTCCAAAAGCGAAGCCGAATAATCCGACCACTGCGTTTAAATCACCGCCTGCGATACGCAGGACCATGCGCCAGGGACAGCCAAGAAAAACCAAGGCGCTTGTTCCTGTGATTATTCCAAGCACAAAGCGGATGACCGGAGAAGAACCGCTTTGGGGTTGAAATTCTTTTGCGGCGAGAGCGGCTGCAAAAGAGCCGAGAACAAAGCCAATGATTTCCGGACGGATATACTGCACGATTTCCGCTCTGTGCAAACCTATTCCGCCGGTGGTGTCACGGGTGAAGCAAACAACGCAAATGCCCATGTTTGCCGGATTGCCTAAAAATTGGAGCAAAAAAGCGCCAATTCCGATAAATAAGCCTGTAAGAATAATTCCTTTTGAGGAACTAAAAAAATTGTACATTAATTTTAACCTCCTTATCTTGTACAATTTATGTATCTTTTGAGGCAAATTTACCTGATGTCGTCGGTAAAATTTACCAAACAAAAGAAATATTTTTTTCTATTTCGGGATTTAAGCTGAGGCAAACGGGACAGGAACGGGTGATGGTGTCCAAATCCGCTTTTTGAAGGGCGGATAATCCGATTTCAGGCATGGTGATGAGAATGTCGATTTTTTTAATGCGGCGCGGCTCGCTTTGCATGGTTTTGGTGATTTCCATTTTCATACCTTCAAAATCAAGGTTGTTTTTGTTTGCATATGTGCCCATAATGGTCATGATGCATGTGCCGAGAGCCGTGGCAACCAAATCGGTAGGTGAAAAGCTTGACCCTTTTCCCTGGTTATCCGTCGGAGCGTCTGTGACAAGTTCCGCATTGCTTTGCAAATGGGTGCTCATGCAGCGCAATCCGCCTTTGTAAAGAGAAATGACTGTTGGCATAGGGTTCTCCTTTATCGTTGCATATAGTTGAAAGTTAAGATATTTTTACGGTGAAAGATGGGAGAATGCAAGCGCTGTTGCATGCAGGAACAAAGGAATTTTATGGGAACATATCAAAATATATGGGAAAAATTATTATTGCCGAAACGATACGGCAAGAATTGCGTCCAAGAAATAAATAAGGCGAGAAGTCCTTTCATCGTTGACCATGACAGAATTATTTTTTCCGATTCTTTTCGGCGTTTGGCGGGAAAAACGCAGGTCCACCCTTTGACGACGAACGACCATGTGCATACGCGGCTCGCCCATTCCTTGGAGGTTGCTTCCGTTGGGCGCGGGCTTGGCACGCAGTACGGATATTTTTTGGCGGAACGGGGTGATTTGCCGTGTTTTACAGAACCTTACCATATAGGCGAAATTGTGCAGTCCGCCTGTCTTGCCCATGATATCGGCAATCCGCCTTTCGGGCACGCCGGGGAATATGCCGTTCAAGACTGGTTTTGCGCTGTGCAAAACGAAAAATATGTGAGCTGTTTAACGCATGGCGAGCTTTTGGATTTTCAGTGCTTTGACGGCAATGCGCAGGGGTTCCGTGTTATCAACGCAGTGGAGAACGAACGGGAGCAAGGCGGGTTCCGTTTAAGTTATCCCACTGTCGCAAGCGTTGTGAAATATCCTTGTTCTTCTTATGAAGCAAAGGAAAAAAAGTCTAAAAAATTCAATTATTATCAAAGCGAAGCGGATTTGTTTGCGGAGATTTTCACGGAACTTGGCTTGTTGAAAGAAGGACATGTTTTCCTGCGTCATCCGTTATCATATCTTATGGAAGCCGCCGACGACATTTGTTACCGTATCATCGATATGGAAGATGCCCGGGAACTTGGCATTCTGCGTTATGAGGAAATTTGCGAAGTGCTTGCTCCTGTCTGGGACCTGCTGAATATCGACAAGGAAAGGCTTCAGTCCATGCATTCGGACAGGGCGAGAATGAGTTATTTGCGTTCCCTTGTCATCAAAGTTTTGGTGGAGGACATTTTCAGGGTCGGCAAAGAACGGTATGCGGCTCTCATGCAGGGTGAATTTCTTAATCCGTATATGGATTACGCCAGCGAACCTGTGCGGGAATACATGAAAAACGCAAAAACATGTTTCAATGAGATTATTTTAAAACATCCGCAAAAAACAAGTTTGGAAATCGGCTCATACAGCGTGTACAAGCAGCTGCTGGACGTGCTTGTTCCCGCCGTGCACAATTTTGTCGGCGGCAAGGATTTGTCCTATCGTGAAACAAGGGCTATCAGCCTCATGGGCAATCATATTTTAAAGAAAAAGTATACAGCCTATCAGGCATATTTGATTGTCATTGATTTCATTACCGGCATGACGGACGCTTATGCGACTTTTATCGCCAACCAGTTTGCCGGGGGCGGCAGGATGCATTAGAAATGAAAAGATTTAAGTCAGCGGATTTATTGCTTTACTTAATATGAAAATAACGCTATGATAATAAAATTGTTAAAGCATAGCACCAAATCAGCTATGATATCTATGGAGGTTTAGAATGGCTCATAAAAAAGTGGAACGCAGAAAAGAACTGGATCGCCGCCGTCATCGCCGTATTGCACGTTTGAAAGAACGCATTCGCGAAGCAAAAAAAGCTGCGAAAAAATAGTATGTTTATATGAAAGGGGTTTGCTCTTTTGGGCAAAACCTTTTTCTTTAAACCGCCTCACAAAGAATGACGAAGGGCTTTTGAGGTGTACTTTTGCATTTATAATGAAACTGTGAGTTTAAATTTCCCGAAAAGAAGTTAACATATAAATAAATGTAGGATACGTGTATGATTGAGAGATATTGCCGGGCTGACATGGCTGATTTATGGTCTTTGGAAAATCGTTATGAGGCGTGGCTCAAAGTGGAACTTGCCGTTTGCGAGGCATGGTTTGAAAAAGGGCGTATCGACCCTCAAAGCATGAAAGAAATCCGGGAAAGAGTGGCTGTCGATGTTGAACGCATTGCTGAAATTGAAGAAGTGACAAGGCATGATGTGATAGCGTTCATTTCTTCCTTGGAAGAAAAAGTCGGTCCCGCATCCCGTTTCATTCATTTGGGCTGCACGTCTTCCGACATTGTGGACACGGCAAACGCACTTTTGCTTGTCGAAGCCGGAGAAATGATTTTGGCAGGTTATGACAAGCTGTTGAATACCTTGAAAAATTGCGTCGAAAAATACCGCGGATTGATTTGCATGGGCAGAACGCATGGCATTCATGCCGAACCTACCACCTATTCTTTAAAATTCGCAGGGTTTTATGCGGAATTTAAACGTCATAAGGAACGTTTCGGGCAGGCTTTGGAAGATGTGCGTGTGGGAAAACTTTCCGGAGCTGTCGGAACATATACGGTTTTATCCCCCGATATTGAAGAACGCGCCTGTGAAATTTTGGGACTTCGTCCTGACAGTATTTCTTCCCAAATCGTACAGCGTGACAGATATGCGAATTACTTTACGGCATTGGCACTCGCTGCCGGCGGTATTGAAAGGATTTGCACCGAGCTTCGCCATTTGCAAAGGACGGAAGTCCATGAAGTGGAAGAAGGCTTCGGCAAAGGGCAAAAAGGTTCTTCCGCAATGCCTCATAAGAAAAATCCCATTTCCGCTGAAAATATGTGCGGGCTTTCCCGCCTTATCCGCACCAATGCTTTGGCAAGCATGGAAAATCAAGCGTTATGGCATGAAAGGGATATCAGCCATTCTTCCGTTGAACGGGTGATTATGCCGGACTCCACAATCTTGATGGATTATGTTTTGCACCGTCTGACAAATCTTCTTGACGGCTTGCGTGTTATTCCCCGTAATGTGGAGAGAAATTTATGGGGAAGTTACGGATTGTTTTTCTCCCAGCGCGTGCTTACCGCTTTGGTCGACCACGGCATGCCCCGTCAGGAATCCTATGTGATGGTGCAGGAATGCGCCATGCAAAGCTGGGAAAGCGAAGAAATGTTTCCTGATATCGTGCGCCGCAGTGAAAAGATTTCAAAGGTTTTATCCGCTGAAGTTTTAGATACTGTTTTTGATTTGAGTTATTATACCCGTTATGAACAAATGATTTTAGACAGGGTTTTCGAATAGGTGGAATATGCAAAATTTCGACATCCAAAACATCAATATCCAAGAAATGCGGGTACGTCTCGCAAAACTGCTCTATGAACGTTCTTACAGGGAAGGTGAGTTTACGCTCACTTCCGGCAGGAAAAGCGATTTTTATTTTGACGGGAAACAAACCGCTCTGCACCCTGAAGGAGCATTTTTAATCGGACACCTTTTCAATCATTTATTAAAAGATAATCCGTCTGTTACCGCTGTCGGAGGGCTTACACTGGGGGCGGATCCCCTTGTGACCGCAACGAGCGTGATCTCTTATCAGCTCGGCAGGCCGCTTCCCGCGTTCATTGTGCGGAAAAATCCGAAAGGGCATGGCACAAACCAATATCTGGAAGGGCTTTCCAATTTGCAAATGGGAAAACCGGTCGCCATGCTGGAAGATGTCGTCACGACAGGCGGTTCTCTTTTGACAGCCTGCGAACGGGTTAAAGAGGCAGGCTTTGAAATCGGCATGCTTTGCACTGTGCTTGACCGTGAAGAGGGCGGAAACGAAGCGATAAAAGCGGCAGGGTATGAGCTTCATTCCCTTTTCCGCCGCAGTGAATTATTGGCGTTAGCCGGAAGCTGATATTGGACGTATGATGTTTTGCAGACTGCTTGTTTTTTTCTTGGTGTTTGTTTTTTCCGCCTGCAATCCTGTTGCGGCATGGGAAGCCCGCTTACCGGAAACGGCTTTAGATGAAAGTCTGATTCTTGTGGACAAGGGCGAAGACGAATTTTTTTATTTGGAAAAAAAAGGCGGAGAAATTATCCGCCTGCATTATCCCAGTATACATGGGGAAAAAGAGGGCGATAAGCAAGTCGAAGGAGATTTGAAAACGCCGGAGGGTGTATACTTTGTGCGCGGCAAAATTCAAGTTCCCCTTGATTTTGAAATGTACGGCAATCATGCTTATGTTTTGAACTACCCCAATCCCATCGACAAACTCCGCGGCAAGACAGGCGGCGGAATTTGGATACACAGCAAGGGCAATCCCATTGAAGGGCAAGTGACGCAGGGCTGTGTCGTCATTGATTTGGCGGATATCGAATTTCTCGGCAAGTATTTGCAGTCCGGAACCCCCGTGGTTATCGCCCAAGGCATTCACAGCGGTTTCCATAAAGAGAAAATGCTTGCAAAGAAAAAAAACGTGAAAAAACTCTCCGGAGAAACTTCCGTGAAAAGCTCCGCTTCCGCTCTTACCGAAGCGGAGGCCGACATTGTTTCGCAGACTGACAATCTTGAAAAAGGCGCCTTGGAAGTAAAAGAGGAAAAAAGCCTTTTTGCCGAATTTTTTCTTCCGCAGGAAAAAGAACATATCGGTAATGCGTCAGAAAAAAATAAAGCGGTTGAAACGGACGAACCGCTCGAACCTGCTGAATATGCTGGAATGAACGGGCAAAACGGGCAAGCGGGAAACGTTTCTCTAACAGTCTCGGCGGCAGTTTCGGCGGCAACATCTCCGACAGTACCGGCACATGAAACAGAAAAAACGTTCCATGCCGGGGAAGATGAACACGCCCGTTTTGATACAGCCGAAGCAGGGCAAGACGGTGAAAAAGCCATAAGTGCTCCTTATGTTGCGGAGCCCGTGGAAGTTTCCGACGATGAATTGTATATCCGCCAAGCGACTCTTGATTGGAACAATGCATGGGCGGAACGTTCGGCGGAATTTTTTACGTTTTACGATAAGGAAAACTATTCTAAGACTTCCGGCAGCTTTGAAAAATTCAAAGCGCAGAAACAGGGACTTTTTGAAACGTTGTCATGGATTTACATCGCCGCCGGCGAAGTGGAAGTTTTGCAGGGACCTGACTATTACGTTTCATGGTTTAAACAATGGTATGTCGCGCCAAACCATAAAACCGAGGGAATACGTCGTCTTTATTGGCTGAAAGACGGTGAAACGGGCGAATATAAGATCGCCGCGATGGAATGGCTGCCGAAAGCTGTCGGCTTGGAAAACATGCTGAACGATAAAATTAAAAATGAAGCTCCGAAATTTATCGAAGAATGGCGTTTGGCATGGGAGCGCGCCGATATTGAAAAATATGCCTCTTTTTACGGGCAGCATTCCGTACAGGACAACCGGAGAGGCTTAAACGAAATCGTCGGGCAAAAGAATGAGATTTGGAGCGTGAAAAAACCGAAAAAAGTTGTTTTTTCCGATTTGAACATGACTATGGAAAAAGACGGGCTGAAAGTTTCCATGCGGCAGGATTATGAAGACTCTTCCGGATATAAGGACAAAGGAATAAAAATATTGACGCTGCATCCGAAAGGAGACGGCTGGGTGATACATAAGGAAATATGGCGGCGTTTGTAGATGTCTGCGGTATGCTCGCAAAAAAAGAATAGGTTAGAGTTGGAAAACAGATTGTATTAAAAAGGTTTGTTTGGGGGAACATTCCTTTATGAGGCGTTTATGAGTGATTTTAATATTATTATCATGCGTGACAGAGGAAAATCGTATTCTTTCCGGTTTTCTCCCGCAACGTTCAGAATTATTGTTTCTTCGCTTATTATCGTGCCGATTTTATTTGTGGTGAGTGTTTGGTTCGGTTTGTCAACGTTTAATAAATATGTCTCCCTTCTTGAAGAAACCGCCGCGTTTAAACATACTATCGAACAGCATAAGCGAACGGTTGCGCGCTTAGCGAATTTGGAACGTTTTTTACAAAAATATTCACCCAACATGCTCGGACTTCTTGTTCCCACCGATACTGTGGATATTGACGCTTTGCCGGTCATAGATGGCGACAAGAACATTCTTATGAGCGATTTGGCGAACAGCATAGCCGGTTCACCCATGAGTTTCGACATTATCGAAAAAGATGATAAAAAAGAGAGCGCGGGGAAAAAAAACGGAGAAAATGCGGAACAAAAACTTACGGCTGAAATAAATTCACAAGAAAAAACAATGAAGGAAGCCGAAGAAATAAAAGAAGAAGTACAATCCGTTAAGGAAGATACAAAAAAAGAAACCGAAGAAATCACAGCCGCAGGGGAAGAAAACGCCGCTGAAACGGAAGAAAGGCCTTCCCTGCAAAAAATCGATTTGGGATATGTTGAAATTGAAGCATTAAAGGCGAGGGTTGCCGCTCAAAACGTCAACATATCGTATCGGTTGAAAAATTTAGGCAAGAAAGCCTTTTTGCAAGGCGTGCAAAAATATTATGTAAGCAGCCAAATGAACGGAAAAATGGTTCAGCAGGAATTACCCAAACCGGCGGATAATTCTTTCAGAATCAAAAATCTTAAGAATGTAAGCAGTACAGCTTCGCTTGCAGGCATACAGATAGGGCAAAAAGCGCAGCTTGTTCTTGAAATTGTTGTTGACGGCGAAGTTGTGTTCAGGCAGTTTTATCCTTTGGCCCGTTAATTAAATTTTTGAAAAACATTAAATATTGCTTGCAATTAATAAAATAAGTGTATAAAGTTAACAGTCCTTACGGTATAGAGGAAATAATCCGCCATTGGCAAAAAATACGAGAATACCATATGGTATAAAATTTTGGAGGAATATCATGGCTAAACAATGTGAAGTTTGTGGTAAAAAAGCACAAGTTGGTAATTTAGTAAGTCACTCAAATATCAAAACAAAACGTCGTTTCAATCCAAATTTGCAAACAGTTCGCCATCAATTTGACGACGGCTCTGTCCGTACAATCGTTTGCTGCACCCGCTGCATCCGTTCTGGTGCTGTTCGCAAACCCAGCCCAAGAAATGTCAACGCATAATTAAACGTTTGATGTATATGTTTGATAAGCGTCCGCTTTGCGCGCTTCCTGCAGATCATATTGTTTAATTACGAGTATTCCAAAATTCGCCCTACTTTGTAGGGCTTTTTTTGTTAATGGCCTGCACGGGCGCGGGGGCTTTCAGCAATTCCTCACGGTTAGGATTTTTGGCGGTAACCTTGAAAGCAAGTAAGGAGCCAAAAGGTATTTCTTTATTTGACAGCGTTAGCCTTGTGCGGTATTTTATAAGAAAAATTGCTATTGGTGTGAGTTTGGGAATATGAAAAAAATTTTGTATATTATGCCTTTTCTGTTGCTGAGCGCATGTTCTTCTGTCAATACGCAGCAGAACCAACGCCTTGAAAGTATAGAGGAAAAAGTTGACGCACTGCTTGTTTACAATAATAAAACCTATGATATCATGGTTGATAACGAACTGCGCATTTCCGAATTGGAAAAAGACGCGAAAGTCCGCGGCGTGCCTGTTCCGCAAAAAAATATCACAGTGGATAGTTTGCCTTCGCCCCATGCGGTAATAAAGAATGAAGAGCCGCAGCCATTGCCCGAACAAGAGGCTTCAGCGGTAAAAAATGTCGGAGCGCTGACAGGTCAGGATTTAACAAGTCAGGATTTGGCAAACCAGCCTTTAACAAAGGCGGAAGAAAAAAATCAGCTGCAAGTGACAGAAAATATCGTGGAAGCTCCAAAGCAGGAACAAGCGGCTGAAACCGGAAAACAAATTGCGGCTTCCGGCAAACCGCAGGAAACAGCGGTTCAGACAGCACCGCAGCCGGAACAAAAGGCAAATGCCGGGCAAAATCCTGCAGGCAAAGGGCTGAAAGCGGAAACTTCAACGCAAGCTTCCGAAAAAACGGCTGAAACAATTGGGCAAACAGCTCAAGCGCAACAGGGAACGCAATCAGGAACACAACCGGGAACAGGACAAGCGGTTCAAGCGCAGCAGGCACAGCCTGGACAAAATCAAACCGCACCGACGGTTCAAGCTGAAGCAAATCAGCCTCCTATGGCGGCTCAAACAGCTGATCAGCCGCAGACAAGCAGACAATTATACGATAAGGCTTACAATTTGTATCAGAAGAAGCAATATGCCGCTTCTGAAAAAGCTTTTGACGAGTTTTTAGCGAAATATCCGCAAGATGTGCTTGCGCCGAATGCCTTGTATTGGAAAGGGGAAACCTTGTATGCAAGGGCTATTTATCCGCAGGCGATTTTCTCTTTCAAAGAAGTGCAGACAAGGTATCCGAAGCACCCTAAGACAGCGGATTCCTTATTGAAAACAGCGATGAGCTATGCACGCCTCGGGGACAAGGAAAATGCGAGCCTGCATTATCTCGTGCTTATTGAGGATTGGCCGCAGTCCGGCGCGGCGCAAAAAGCAAGAGCCATGGGTGCGCAATAACGCATGAACGCTCTTGACAGGCTGACCGGGCAAGCCAAAAAGGAATTTTGGGCTAGCCTTGCTTTGCGCAATTGCGGGGGAATGAGTCCCCGTTTATCGGCAAAGCTGCTGCGGCATTACGGTTCCGCCTATCAGGCGTATGAATGTTTGTCGTCAAAACAGGCTCTTGCCAATATCGATACGTTCGCCCAAAAAATTCCATCAGCTGCCCGCACGTGTCTTAAGAACGGCACATGGCGCGGAAAAGCTTTGCAGGAATGGCAAGACGCCCGCAAGATTGATTGCGAAATTGTTTTGTGGACGGATTACCGTTATCCGCTTGCATTAAAACAGATTATCGATGCGCCGCCTTTTTTTTACGCAAGAGGCGACTGTGCTTTGCTTTCTTCGCCCGCCCTCGCCGTTGTCGGCTCAAGAAAAGCTTCTTGGCAAAGCGAAGCAAAAGCAGAGGAAATAGCAAGGGAATTGTCCGGCCTAGGCATTGTCATTGTTTCCGGAATGGCTCTTGGCATTGACCGGTCAGCCCATAAAGGGGCTTTGGAAGCTCAGGGAAAAACCATTGCGGTTCTAGGCACCGGCATTGATGTTGTCTATCCGCAAAAGCATGAGGAATTATATCACAGCATAGCCGAACACGGGCTTTTAATCAGTGAGTTTCCACCTTTTGCGCAGGCAAGTGCACAAAATTTTCCCGTCAGAAACAGGCTTATCACCGGTATTTCGGAGGGCGTCCTCATTGTTGAGGCGGCTTTGAAAAGCGGCAGTTTAATAACAGCCCGCCTTGCTTTGGAGCAAAATAAGAATGTTTATGTTTGTCGTCCCTTGACGGAAAAACACAGCCTCGGCGGACAGAAACTGCTTGAAGAGGGTGCTTTGCTTGTTGATGACAGTTATGCCATTGTTGCGGATTTAGTGCCTTATTTGTCCTTACAGTATGAAAATCTGTTAAAAAACTCTTCGGGAAAAAATAGTGCCGAAAAACGAAATATCAGCGATAATACAGCACTGCCGATACGAAATGAAAACAGCTTGGAACGCGGCGCAGAAAAAAGCTTGGCTGCGGAACATTCCGCAAAAAACGGTACAGGCGAAGAAAATTCTGTAAAAAGCGCCCAAATAAAAAACGAAGATTTGCCTCAGGAGCGGAGCGGTACGAATAATGCGCGGCAGGAAACGCATATTTATCCCGTACCGTCAGACAAGAAAAAAAATAAGGCCCGTTTATTGCTTGCCCGTCCTAAAGCGGACGAGGAACTCATGCCCATGTCCCTTGATTTCGGGGAAATGGCGCAGCATATTTTGATGAAAGAAAATCCTGCAAAAAAACTCGGTTCCAAGAAAAAGAGCGCTTCTTCGACACCCCCCGCACCCCTCGCAGCACCCGCGCCCAAAAAGAAAGAAAAAAAGCGGATACTTCAAAGCGATAATCCCATTGTGCGGATATTGGCGAAAAACGGGGCGTTATCCGCTGACGAAATCATGCGGTTTTTGCAGTCAGGACAAGCGGAAACGGATATGGCGGCGCTCTCATCCGAACTTTTGCTATTGGAAGTTGAAGGCGCAATAATCAAAGAAGCAGGGGCGAGGTATAGGGTTTATGATGAATAAAGAACCTTTTGAAGCTTGCAAAAATGTTGTTCTTTTCCTCGCCCATTTGGAATTTCAGAAAAACTGTTCTTCGGCGACTGTCCGCGCGTACCGCATTGATTTGCGGGAATTTGAAATTTTTTTGCGGGAAAAGGGGAAAAGCCTTGCGCAGCTGGAAAATGTGCACAAAAAAGATATTCAGGAATTTCTCGTTTTTTTATACAGGCAGAAAATGCATAAAAGTTCCATGGCGAGAAAACTTTCCTGTTTGCGGTCATTTTACCGTTTCATGCTGCAAAAAAAATACGTTCAGAAAAACCCCATGCTTGGCGTGCGGAACCCTAAGCAGGAAATTCATCATCCCGCCATGCTTAATGTCGATCAGGTGGTCAGCATGCTTGATGAAGAAAAAACAGATTTTGAAGATGAATTTTTTTATCGGGACAATGCCTTGATGGAATTGCTCTATGGTTCCGGTTTGCGTATTTCGGAAGCGCTTGCCTTGAACGTGCAGGACTATAAGCAGGGGAGCAAAGAAATAAAAGTTTTTGGAAAGGGCGGCAAGGAGCGTTTTGTGCCCCTTTCCGACACGTGCCGTCAAGCCTTGCGGGTCTGGCTTGAAAAAAGAACAGCTCTTGCTTCGGAGCATACGGAAAAAGCCTTTTTCATCGGCAAAAGGGGAAAGCGCCTTCACCGCAGGGAAGCCAACAGGATTATTGAATATTACCGAAAAAAAGCGGGTATTGCGACGCATGTTTCCGTCCATGATTTAAGGCATTCGTTTGCCACACATCTGCTTGAAGGCGGAGCGGATTTGCGTTCAGTGCAAGAGCTTTTGGGGCATAGCAAAATCGCTACGACCCAGCGCTACACCCATTTGGATATGGACGCGCTTATGAAAAGTTATGATAACGCCCATCCTTTGGCTGATACGGTTCCGGAAAATTTAACCAAGGCTGGGGATAAGAAATGATGTGTTACAAAGAAGAAGACAGCGTGCATTTTTCGCATATAGGCAGGCAGTGGCATATTTACCGCGCGGACATGGAAACCCTGTGGGCGAATATGGATAATGACCGGGAAGCCTTGCAGGCGTTTTATGATGATGAACGTTTGCCCTATTGGGCGGAATTATGGGGTTCCAGTTTCGGGCTTGCCTCGTGGCTTTGGCGAAACAGGGATATTTTAAAAGGGCTGTCCTGCATGGATTTGGGTTGCGGTTTAGGGTTTACCGCCCTTTGCGGCGTGCACTGCGGGGCGAAAGTCTTAGCCTGCGATTATGAAGAAAAGGCTTTAAACTTAGCCCGTTTCAACGCCTTGAAAAACGCAGTGCCTTTTTATGACGATATTCGGGAATTTCAAGAAACAAATTCGGCTTCACTCCGCACGCTGAAACTTGACTGGCGAAATCCCTGCGTTGAGCAAAAAGCGTTTTCCTTTATTTGGGCGGCTGATATTGCGTATGAAAAAAAATCCATGCCGGAAATTCTGACGTTTCTTGATTATGCGTTAACCGATGAGGGCTTATTCTGGATAGCGGAGCCGGGCAGAAGTATTTATCAGCATTTTTTAACGGAAGCGAATAATTTTTCTTTTTCCATAGAAAAAGTGTATACGGAGATAAGTCCGAAAATTTCCGAACAAATTTTGCCTGCCGGCGTAAATGTTTGGGAACTGCGGAGAAAATAAAAAAAATCGGAGAATTTCTCCGATTTTTTTCGTTATGCAGGCAAGTTTCCGATTAATTGCCGGTATCGTACATTCTGTGCATAGGTCTGCCCATGCCGCGGGAATATTCAATACCGAGCTTTTCTCTTATTTGGCTTCTGAAATTTTGTCTTTCGGAATCAACTTTGTTTTCAAGCGCAATGATTTCTCTGACAAGTTTGTCCAGCTGGTCCGGTTTTACATTGGGATTGCTGCGGAATACGTCAAGTTCCATATTTTTTAGACGAAGCTCTTCAAAAAGAGGCTGCATGGTTTTGAAGTGCTTTTCACGCATTTCTTCCAATTGGCTGATTTGTTCTTTTGTGAGTGTGTTTTCCTGATAATTGTCGTTGTAATAGGCATTGCTCCTGCCGCGGAACATGTGGGGGGTCCTGTAACCGTCACAGCCGTAATTGCCGTGTCCGTATTCATAATTGCGGTGGTATCCGCTGCGGTATCCGTCGTGATAAGGGTTGTGGGCGCCGGCATAGCCTGCGCCTGCCGCTGTCATCGCCATAATTGCCAGTGTTCCGAAAATCATGCTTTTTTTCATAAATAATCCCTCATTGTTTTTTCGTTGTCAGTAAGTTTGGTTATAGGTATCGCCGGTATTTGAACGGTGAACGGAATTTGTCATTGCGCATTGCCGTAATAACAATCGCCGTGTCCTCTGTGCCCGTGTCCGAAACCGTGGTGGTACGCATTGCCGTTGTCTTCGTATTCATGGTTTATGCCGCTATGGGAGTTGCCGCCGTCATAAGCGTATGCATGGTTCATGCCGGCAAGTATTGCGGCGATAAGTGCCAGTGAAGCGAAAATCATATTTTTTTTCATTGTTTGCTCCTGAGATTTTTCTTTGTATGTCTGTACTATAGCAAAGTGCATGCCAAAATTAAAAACATATTGCAATTATTGGATATTCAATTTTTATGTATGGAATTGAAGAATAAAATTATGGGACAAAATGTTACATTGGTCCCCGTATTGTTTCTTTTTTACACACATTTGCCCGTACGGAGCGGCGGAGATAATCCAATAGGGTGCTTCCGGCATATTCTTTTTGGTAATGAAGCGGAACGGGTGAAAAACGGAAGGCAAATGCAAAAGGGGAAGGCATTGCGGAATGTTGGCAGGCAGTCGGATATGTCCAAAAAAAAGGGAGCTTAATGCTCCCTTTCTGTTGTTTTGCACAAAAAATCCGTTCAGTATTCTGTTTCTAAAAGTCGGAACCATTTTCCTTATGCCAGCTTCGCACTTCGCATATGCAGGATTGAAACGGTTATGACCAGCATGAGCAAAGCGCCGCCGAGGCTGAGCCAAATGTTCGCATCTGTGAAGCCTGCGATGATATAGCCTGCCAAACTGCATGCGGCAACGATTATGGCATAACCCAGCTGTGTGGAAACGTGCTGCACATGGTTGCAGCCCGCGCCCGCGCTGGAAAGAATGGTTGTGTCGGAAATAGGGGAGCAGTGGTCGCCGAAAACGGAACCTGCCAAGGTTGCGGAAAGGCAAACCGTAATGATTTCCGGATTGATAGCCTGCGCCACGGGAACGACTATCGGAATTAAGATACCGAAGGTTCCCCAAGCCGTGCCGGTTGAGAAGCTTAGGAAGCCTGCCACGATAAAGATGAATGCGGGCAGGAAGCCGGCAGTTGCTCCGCCGTCGGCTTCAAACAGGGTTTTTACAAACTCTGGGGTTTGCAGGAGGTTGCGGCAAACACCGCTGATAGTCCATGCGAGCACCAAAATCATATTTGCGGGGAGCATGGCTTTGATACCTTCCGTTGCGCCGTCCATAAAGGAATGCAGTGTCAAAAGACCGCGGGGCACGAAAAGGAAAAACGCGACGGTCAAAGCCCCGAAACTGCCCCAAACCAGGGATGGTGCGGCGGAACAGTTCCCGAAAGCGGCTCCCAGGGTATGGTAGGCGGGGTCGTCGCCGAAATATCCGCCGCTGTATAAAAGGGCGAGGGTGGCGAAAATAATCAGGCTGACAATGGGGATGAGCATGTCGTAAATAGTGCCGCGGTTGGAGGCGTTGAGCTGATGGTTCTGATTATCCGTATCGCCGATGACGCCTTCTTCACGGGCTTGTTTTTCCGCTTTGAACATGGGACCGAAATCGAAGTTCCCCATGCAGACCATGAAGACCATGACAAGAGCCAAGATAGCGTAAAAGTTATAAGGAATGGTCGCTACAAACGCCGCAAAATCGCTGTCGAAAGCGCCGGTCGCCTTAAGGTTGCTGCCAACTGCGGCTGCCCAGCTTGAAATAGGTGCGATAATGCAGATGGGGGCGGCTGTGGAGTCGATGATATAGGCTAATTTTGCGCGGGAAATTTTATAGTTGTCCGTCACGGGACGCATAACGGTACCCACGGTAAGGCAGTTGAAATAATCGTCAATGAAAATGGCTGCGCCGAGTCCCCCGGTGGAGAGCATGGCGGCTTTTCTGCTGCGAATGCGTTTTGTAGCCCAAACGCCGTAAGCTTTTGTGCCGCCGGCTAAAGAAATAACGTAAACCAGCGCTCCGAGCAGACTGCAGAAAAGAATGATGTTGAAATCAACTTTTTCAGCCATGGTTTGGAATGTCACGTCAATAGTGTGGATTGCTACAAAATCAGCATCAACGCCAATGGAATAAATCAGTGCGCCGCTTAAAATACCGAGAAGAAGCGAAGAAAAAACTTCTTTGGTGATAAGGGCGAGCACAATAGCCAAAACAGGTGGAACAATGGAAAGCCACCCTGCATAATATGGGTCCATAACTGCCTCTCAAATGAAACTTTGTATCAAATCCTTAAAAAAATGAAGTTGATACGGATTGCTCAAGTATTTTATAGAAAGAGATTGGTTTTGTATATATTTTTTTTGTGTATTTGGTAAAATAATATATCTTGTTGGAATAATTTTATTTTTTATAATATTTTTGTACGTTCTTACGGAAAAAATACATGAAACGAAAGTGGCATGGTATTTGCTTTTATACAGGCAAAGGAGTTTGCCATGCAATTAATGCCTATTTCAACCGATACCGTGAATACTGAAACGATTTTTACCGATTATACGGCTCAAGACAATTCAATGTCTAATTTTTCCAACGAGTTAGACAGCGCGTTATCTGAAGCGGACAGCGGCGGGGAACGTTATGCAAAGCGTGATAAGGATGATGATTCCTCTCATGATGATGAGGAAAAAAATTCTCCTTATTCCGTGAAAGCGGAAATTTATTCCTTTTTTGCCCCGCAAGAACCCCGTTTCAATCAAGAGGAATTGACCAAGCTGGCACAGGCGTTTCAAAATGACAATGTTTGCATGGAAGCTCAAAACGCATTGGCTGATATTATGAACAGCCCGACCGGTCCCACTCTGAAAGACCTGCTTTCCGTTCTTTCGCAAAGCACAAAAGGCGGAAATGCGGCGCTTGACACAAATGAAATCGCTTATCTGCAAAATTTGGCAGGCAGGGCAAATCCCAATCAGCCGACAGTATTATACGACAGTATCCGCTTTCAGGACTCCCTTTCCGGCATGAAGAACTTTCTCGCTTCCATTAAGCAAAATCCCACAACCCTGAGCAAGGAAGAACTTTCAGCTCTCGGCAAGGCGCTGGGTCTTCCGGAAGATATGCAAAAGGCTATGCAGCAAACCCTTGCGTCGTTTGACAAGAATAAGCCGTTATCAAACACGCAGGTGGACGCGATATTTAAGGACGCGCAGGCGTTATTGGAAACAAAGACCAATGATTTTGCGGTGATGAAGAAAAGCTTGGAGCAAAACCTCAAGCCTTTGTATGAATCCGCCCAAAAGAGAGAGGCGGAGGAACGCCGCGCTTTGATGTTGGAAAATAAGGAAGTTTTATATTCAAAGACTCTTATTGAAGATACGGTCATTACCAAGGTCATGGGCGAAGATTTAAACCGCAGTACGGTAAACGGCAGAAAGCTCGAGGAAAAGGACAGCCGGAACAAATCCGCCCAAGCGCAAAAGCCCGTTCAAAATACTCAGGATACGAAGACTGCGCAACATTCTTCCGTAAAGCAAAATGCGGCAGCTGTTCCGCAAAATGAAGCGGAACCGGGCATTGTGACCAAGCAAGCCGACAGCCTGAGCGATACCGATGTGCTTGCGGAAGCGAAGCAGGAAAACACGCTCATCGCCAATATGGTGCGTGATGAACGGGATGCGGCGGCAAAAGCCGAAGATAAGTTTTTTGCCGGCAAGACGGAAGAAAAGGAACAAAGCAGGGAACAGGCGGAACGCTTCAGCCCTGTTGAAGCGGCAAAAAATACTTGGGAAAACAAGAAAGAGCATTCCGATACATTTTCCGACAGCAGGAATGAAGAACGCAGCGCGGAAAGAATGGCAGGCATGGCAGGTGCACAAAATGTGCAGGCAGGTCCGGTTTTTGAAAACGTGCAGACTGCAAATTTTGCCGATACGGCTGAAAACTTACGCACGCAAGTGCAGGATACCGTGCTGACCATGATGAAGAGCGGCGCGAAGCGTTTGGAAGTTTCTTTAAATCCTGTGGAACTTGGACAAATGGCTGTTGTGCTTACCATGAAGAACGGGGAAATTAATGCCGTTATCCAAGCGGACAAGGCGGAAAGCGCCTCCCTTATCAACCAGCAGTTGGACACTATCCGCCAAGAGCTTGAAAATCAAGGCTTCAAGGTTGAAAATATCGATGTGGAAGTAGGGCTTTCCAACCATTCAGACAGCCAGACAGGGCAAAATTGGGAAAGCATGCAGCAACACAACAGCGAACAGGCTTTTAGGGAAAATCTTCAAAATCTCAATTACTTACGTGCGTTAGCAAGGAAAAACTCTTCCAGTGAAGATAGTTTGGCACACAATATGCATAATATGGGAAGTATAACGGCCGGAAAGGAAAATACTTCCTTGCAAGGTCTTCATATTATAGCTTAGTGAGATTTTATTATGAGTAACGTTGGCGGCAACACAGCATTGGACAGCGCATACAACAATTCTGGTGAGAATAATAAGAAAACCGGTAAGTCCGACCTTGATAAGGAAGCTTTCTTGATGTTGCTTGTCACGCAATTCCAATATCAGGATCCGCTGAACCCTATGGAAGATAAGGAATTTATCGCGCAATTGGCGCAATTCTCCGCATTGGAACAATCCATGCAAACCAATGAGAACATCACCAATCTGATAAATGAAACGGCGATGCAGACTTCAATCAGCATTACCAATTACATCGGCAAGGAAGTTTCCGCCCGCGGTTACGGCATCAGCAAGTCCGGCGACGATGTTTCTCTCATTCAATTTGCAGGCAGCGAAGAAATGGCTTCCTGTTCCATCAATATCCTGGACGCTTCCGGAAATATCATCCGTACCGTAAATTTAGGCGCGCAGTCCGCAGGTATTCATGATTTCGTATGGGACGGCAAGAAGACCGACGGTTCCAATGCTCCTGACGGTACCTATACCGTGGCTCTTACCGGCAAGAACAGCGCGGGCGATATGGTTTATATCGATACTTCAGTATCAGGCCGCGTTACCGGCACAAGTTCTTATAACGGTCAATACTATTTGAGCCTCACAGGCGGAAGATCCGTTCTTTTGAGCAACGTGCGCGAAGTTCTTGAAGCAACAAACACGAGTTCTGCAACGCAAGGAAAAGATTATATCGGTTCTGACGGTGACGATTACATCGTCGGTGAAGAAGGCGCCATAGATACCATTTCAGCGGGCGCAGGCAACGATATTATTGTTTACGACAGTTTCGACAAGCTTGTGGACGGCGGCGAAGGTTTCGACTTCCTCATCGCAAACGGTGAACTGCAAGACAACTACCAAAATATTGAAGCCGTTATCCGCGGTGCTGACGCGGCAGGCATGCAAAGCATGAACGCTCTTGAAAAGCTTGGTGTGACCATTACGGACGGCAAGCTTGATATGACTGCCGCAAGCTGGCAAAACAACTGGAAGAACGCAGGCAAGAATCAATGGACCTATGCGGGTGATAAGAAAATAACCATTGAAATCTTGGATACTTCAAAGGTGATTGAAAGTTACGGCGATTCCGTTGAACCTGCGGCTTTTTCCGCAAGAAGCGCAAGTCCGCGGCAAAAAACATTCAGCCAAGCCCTTGCCGACGGATTGAAAAATGCGGCGCCGACAACGGCTCCGACTCTTAAGCAGAAAGCGTCAAGTGCGATCAACAATTACATGCAAGGCTTAATCAGCCAGTAACATAATAAAAAATCTATCTGAGGGGATAGAAAAACATATTGCAAGGTAAGGAGAATTATTATGAGCGTAACTTCAACATTATGGACAGGTGTTTCAGGCCTTTTGGCTCACGGTGAAAAGATGAACGTTGTCGGTAACAACATCGCCAACGTAAACACAGTAGGGTTCAAAAGCCAACGCATGGACTTTGCGGACTTCGTTTATCAGGATGCGCACAGTCTTGCAGGTCAGACCCAAATCGGCCGAGGCGTAAAGGTTGGCACCATTATCGGCAACTTCCACCAAGGTCCTTTTGAAAGCACGACAAACGCAACCGACCTCGCCATCGAAGGCAGAGGATTTTTCCAAGTGCAGGCCGTTGGTTCTGACGAAACATACTATACAAGAGCCGGTAACTTTACTTTTGATAAGGAAGGTTATTTGAAAGACCCTAACGGTTTTGCTTTGCAGGGCTGGAGAATTGACAACTCCGGCGGCGTCATGCAGGCGACCGGCGGTAACGCCCAGATGGTTAACGCTGCAAAAGGTTCTACTTCCCCCATCAAAGGTTCAGGCGTTCCGACTGATATTCAGCTTGATACCTTTACAGTTTTCCCGCAACAAACCACAAAAATGGACTTCAAGGTTCAGCTTCCGAAATCCGGCGGCGATAACGCCGTCAATACCGAAAACCCCTTTGCCGCTCTCTTTAAGCAATGGAACGGCAATGATGCGGAACGAGCCAACAATGTTCCTCCTCTTGCCCAGACTTCCTATGCGGAACAGACAACCATGCAGATTTTCGATGAAGCGGGCGTAAAACACACTGTTACCGTATATTTTGACAAGGTTTCAAACACTGATTACGAAGGCGGCGCTTCCGGTGAGGAAATTTGGGAATATATCGTAACCATGGACCCTGCCGAAGATAAAAGACAATTCTTCGATACGACAACCGGTGAATTGAAAAACGTGAACGCAACTTCTGCAGGCGGACTTCTCATGGCGGGCACGCTCACATTCAACTCCGCAGGTGCCATTGTGAACCAATCCGCTTATACATGGGGCGGAACCCAATCACCTGAAAAGAACCCGGGTTCTTTCGAATCCATAGCCGACCCTGCGGGCGGATTGAATAACTTGGACGTTATCAGCCTTGATCCGACAGATATGAACAACTGGGAACCCGCTCCCGTTTCAAGCAGCGGTTATCCTATCGTCGTTCCGAACTTCAGCGGCATTTTGGACGCTCAGACTTCCGGAACTCAAAACGGCGCAAAATACAATACGGAAATCAACTTCGGTCTCCGCGCCAGCAACCTTTCCCAACCTTGGTCTTCCCAAGGCAGCCTCGCCGACCTTAACGTTGATGCGTATGTTTTCAATAACGCCTATAAAGCGAACGATCCTTCAACCGGTTCGGAATTCATTCTCCTGAACCAGACTTATGATGCTTCATTGGACGATAAATGGAATATCAATACCGGCCGTTATGATGTCAGCGGACTGAGTCTGTGGGGAGCTGTTCCAACCGATACAAACACATTGTTAACGAATATTCAAAATGATGCCACGGCGGCTATCCAGTACAAGGCTGGCGGAACGGTTACCATTGCCGATATGTGGAGAAGCCTCGAATTGTATAATGTTCAGACGGTAAAAGTTAAAGCAGGCAATTATGTGGATAACGCAGGCAATCAGGGAACACAGGATATCACTATTGATTTGAGAAACGGAACGGCAACTCTTGCTGACGGAACGACAGCAACTCTTGGCACGGATATCAGCTTTACCGACCCGGGCACGTTAGCGGCAGTGTCAAATGCCATTACAACCGCCGTGCAAAAAGCTTCTCCGAAGAATTTGTATATGTATTCCGCAGCGGATCCGGCCAACGCCAACCTTTTAGCTGATTTCACAGAACCTGCCGTAATTGAAGCCTACGCTTCCACAAACCTTGACGGTGCTTTCTCAAGCTCCAACGCTCAAAACGGTTACGGTTTCGGTGACCTCACAAGCTGGGAAGTCGATTCCGACGGTATATTGAACGGTATTTATTCAAACGGCGTAACCCTTCCTCTGTGGCAAATCACCATGTATGACTTTGTGAACACCCAAGGCTTGCGCCGCGAAGGCAATAACCTTTATTCCGAAACAAGAGCTTCCGGCTATCCTAAAATGGGTGCTGCGGGCAACAGCGGTTTAGGTGACATAGCAAGTTATACTCTTGAGCAATCCAACGTCGACCTTGCGACAGAATTCGTTTACATGATTTCAACCCAACGCGGTTACCAATCAAACAGTAAAATGGTCACAACGGTTGACACCATGCTTGAAACCGTTATCAACATGAAGAGATAATGAATAAAATTCGCGGGTGCCAGCTGCATAAGGATATTTCTTATGCGGCACGCGCGACACAAAACATACCAAACCCGAAGAATAATTCTTCCTTGCATACTCCAACGAGTTTTCCCTCAACTCGCTTATTTTGCCCCCTTTCCCTCAAGGGGGCTTTTTTACTTGTTGTTGGCATGCCGTAAGGCATAAAGAGCTTAGAACAAGTTAAAAAGTACTCGTCCTCGAAAAATAATGGCTTAAGCCCCCATTGTTTTTCAGGACTTTTTTATGGGGAAAATTTTTCCCGTACGCTTTTTTTATAGCAATCCGTACCGGTTGTTTTTTTTGAATTGATATGTTATCCTTATAACACTGAAAATGAAACAAACGTTTTTTTGGTGCGGTAAGCAATAGGGGACAGTATAGTTTTTGGCATTATCTGCACTAAAGACCTGGCAATTACTGCCGATATGGATATAAAGCGAGATTTGTTTTTTTTGTTAACAGTATACATAATAATACAATAAAATAAACCATCTAATAATATCGAGACACTAAATTATGAGTAATATCACCCCAAAAAGCAGTACGCCCGGCATGCCGCTCATTGTCTTCAAGGTAGGAAAGATGACTTGTGCGGTTGACGGTGCGAGCGTAATCTCTATTCAAAGAATGGAAGAATTTACACTGACACCGCATACGCCGGATGAAATATTCGGTTCCATCAATTTCCGCAATCATGTGATATCCATATTGGACTTGCGCACCGTATTTGGTTTACCGACCAGAATAAAGGAATACAGTGATTTTATCAAAATGCTGGATCAAAGAAAACAAGACCATATCAACTGGGTGAATACTCTGAAGGAATCCGTCAGAAACAATACCCATTTTCCTCTTGCCACATGTCCTCATCAGTGCGCTTTTGGCAAATGGTATGATAAATACGATCACCCGAACAAAAAGATAATGTTTCATCTGGAAAGAATCAGGGAACCGCACAACAAATTGCACTATGCGGCTCTTGATGTCGCCAAAATTCAGGAAAAAGATTGTCCTGAACATGAAAAAAATGAACAAATTCAGGAAATTCTTCGTCAGGTGGAGAATGAATACATGCTTACTGTTGTCGGCTTGCTTGATTCCGCCAAGACAATGTTCAAAGATATATATCAGACCATGCTCATCGTACTTGAAGACATACAACAGATAGCTATTGCGGTAGACGAAGTTGTTGCTGTGACAAACCTTGAAGAAGTGGTTGTGGAGAAAGAAAGCTTGATGTACGGCTCCATGGTCCAACGATTTCTGAAAGGAAAAAACGATGATGACATCATTTATCATCTGAATCAAGAAGCATTATTCAAAAAACTCATGAATAACATGCGGTAAAAAAAAGGAGTCGGCAGAGCTCGCGGAAAAAACTCTGTAAACAAGTATTAAGCTGTGAATTACCCCCTCTTACAGAAGAGGCGGCTTCTTGGCGGATAGGGCTGTTGATAGCTTTGAACATCGTTCCAATTGCGCCTTTTCTTTGGTTTGAAGTTCATACAATCAATTGTGGACGTGGCTTTCAGCTTTTTCCGGAATAAATTCTTCACCAACAATAGTATTAATTATCTTTTAAAAACCGTGGCTTGGAACGAGCCGCACAGAAATAAGTGATAAGGGAGAATGAAAAGGGGCTTGCCTCTTCATTCTCCCTTAAAAATGTGCTTCATAAAATAAATCTGTTTTACAAAAATGTGGTAATGATAAAGCGATAATTAAAATTAAAAAAAGCTCTGTCAGAATACATCAAGAAAATATAAGGAAAGAATTTAAAAACAAAAGCCTTCTCTTTTCCTCAAACGGAAAATTAACTTTCCCTGATTGAGCCTCTAAACCTTTTTGGGGAATTTTGTTTATCCTTATACATATTTTTATCCGCGTGATTGATGAGGGTATCAATGTCTTTTCCGTCGCGGGGATAGCAGGCTGTACCTGTGCTGAAAGAAATGAGAAAATCGTTATTATTTACGATTGTTGCGGATTGTAAAGAATGATGAATTTTTTCAAAGAATTTTGCGAGTTCCTCTTCTGTTGTTTCATTGTGGAAAAGTATGACAAATTCATCTCCGCCGATACGTGCGAACGTATTCGGAACGGCACGCAGATACCGCTGTATTTCTTGGGAGAAAAAGAGCAGTACGTTGTCTCCGGTACTGTGCCCATAGGTATCATTGATGAATTTGAATTTATTCAAATCCAGGTAGCAAAGGGAAAAGGGTTCATCCTTTTGCATAAGTGCCGTCAATGTTTCAAACAAGCCCCTCCTGTTGAGCAGACCTGTTAAGGAATCCTTATACACAATATCTTCCAGCTGCGAGCGGATATGCCCAAGGTCCTGCGCATGCTGGATAAGGGCAGTGATAAGCAGACTGCCGATAATGCCGATAATGATATAGAGCCATGATTCGATGTATTGATACCAAAACTTGATGGGAGAAATGCGGAATATCCAATGGGCATTCAAAATATGCAGCGATTTTTCAAGATAAGGGGTGTCGCTGTTGTAAAACGGACTTGACGCAATAACCTGTTTGCCGCCCGTATCCGGGCTCATCCTCCAAATTTCATAGGCAAGCCCGCGTTCGCCCAGGCTGTTGAGTTCCGCACCGTCCAAAGCTTGAGGAAATTTTAAGGTAACGGAAACCAGTCCCCAAAATGTTTTATTGCCATGCCCGTCATTGAGATAAATGGGCAAACGCCCGACTAACGCTTCGCCGCCCTGAACAAGGGGAAAAGGTCCGCCTAAAACCATTTCGCCAGTTTCTTTAGCCTGTATCGCTTCCTTATTGCCCGCACCTTTGGAAAAGAAGTTCAGCCCAAGCACCGCTTCGTTGCCTGCTTTGGGGTAAACATCGCTGACAATTCCGTTCGGAGCGAGCAAAACATTCAAAATGGCGGGGTCGTCCACCATGGCGAGGGCTGTTTTTTCAAAATTCACTATTTCGCCGTTGTTTTGAATGATAAGCGAGGCAAGAGCCTGTGTTTTGTAGAGAAGTTTGGAAAGGACATTCGTAATTTTATTGCTTTGGTTGAGAATGATCATTTCCATTTTGCCGTGTTCTATTTGAAATTTCCGCTGGACGAGGAAAAAACTGGCAATACCGCTCAAAATTAAAAGAATGCAAAGGATGAAAACGGAGCGTTTGGAGAAAGAGGAAAAGGGGAACATAGGCGCAAGCTCGCATGAATTTAGAGGGTTGTTGGGGATACGTACGCTCTCAAACTGCCGGTTTTGCCCGATGAAGGCTCGATGTGTTCAAAATTGTCTGTGCCGCTGCAAAAGGCTTTGTCTTTTTACCCGAATGATACGATACCGTTATTTAAAATTTGCATTTCGCCATAAAAAAGTCAAGAGCAGTAATGGGCAGTCTATATGAAAATACCCGATATTATCACCTATTACAGGATAATTATCGGGTATTTTTATTGATTTGTTTTATAATATCAATGTGCCGTATTTCAAAATACATTGAAAGACACAAGACGGTTTTTATTCGTCGCCTTCGTCCTTAGCTTTGTCTTTTGACATTACGGTAAGAATGGAGAAGTCTGATTTATATTCAACTCTCACGCCTTCGGGAAGCTTGAGTTCGGAAGCGCGGAGATTGGTGCCGATTTCAAAATCGGTAATGTCAATGTCAACAATTCTTGGCATATCCTGAGGTTTTGCAATAAGAGTGACTTCTTCACGGTAAACTTCCATTTTACCGCCGGCTTTTACGCCTTTGGAAGTTCCTACGAAACGCAGGCGGACTTTCACGTGGATTTCTTTGTCAAGGTCGACGCCGTAAAAATCAACGTGCGTAAACGTGTTTTTCACAGGGTGGTATTGAGCGTCCCAAACAAAAACGGGGTATGTTGTTTTTGTGCCGTTCTCTTCAATTTCAAGATTGAAAACATTGGTACGGCCAACTTGTTCATATATTTTGTTAAGCGGATTGAGCGCGACTTGAACCAAAATATTTTTTCCATCGGGCGCATAGTACACAGCAGGTACAAGAGCTTCTTCACGCAAGCGGCGGTTAGGACCTTTTCCAAGGGCATCACGTTTTTGCACTGAAAGTGTTTTCATTTCTGACATGGTTATCTCCTTAGTGTACTACGCCTCGTTCGAGGCTTCATATATCGTATAAGTAGTATTAGTTAAACAAGGCACTTACGGACGCACCGTCGTGAATATTACGAATACTTTTCGCCAAAAGACTTGCAATGCTCGCCACTTGAAGCTTCGGACATTTCTCTATTTTCTCGCCAAGAGGAATGGTATCGGTAACAAGCACTGATTTGAAAGGCGAATCGTTCAAGCGTTCGATTGCGGGACCAGACAAAACAGGGTGGGTTGCACATGCATGTACTTCTGTCGCACCGTTTTCCAATAAAACATTGGCTGCTGCACAAATTGTGCCTGCGGTGTCAATCATATCATCGACCAAAATAGCGATTTTTCCTTCAACATCACCAATAACGTGGGTTGCGGTCGCTTGGTTCGGACGATCACGGCGTTTATCAATAATCGCAAGACCTGCGTTTACTTTTTTTGCAAAACTTCTGGCTCTTTCCACACCGCCCGCATCAGGAGAAACAATAACCAATTCCCCTTTGATATGGGATAATTTATTGAGCAGAACAGGAGCGGCGTACAGGTTATCGACAGGGCAGTTGAAAAAACCTTGAATTTGTCCCGCGTGCAAATCAACGGTGACAACGCGTTGGGCGCCTGCGACACTGATAAAATCAGAAACAAGCTTTGCACTGATAGGAGCCCTGGGGCTAACCTTCCTATCTTGGCGAGCATAACCAAAATAAGGAACAACAGCGGTAATGCGGCCTGCGCTGGCGCGCTTCAATGCGTCAAGCACAAGGCATAACTGCATTAAATTTTTATTGCTTGGGCTGCAGGTAGGCTGGACGACAAAAACATCCTGCCCGCGCACGCTGTCGATAATTTCAACACGAAGTTCCCCGTCGCTAAATTCAGAGGTTAACACATTTGTTAAATGGCAACCAAGATGTTCGCAAATATCTTGGGCTAATTTTGGATTAGCAGTACCTGTGAGAATTTTCATATCTCCGTACATGAAAAAATCCTTGTTTTCGTGTTGAATAAAAAAAAATGGCTGGGATGAGAGGATTTGAACCTCTGAATGGCGGAACCAAAACCCGCTGCCTTACCGCTTGGCGACATCCCAACAAATTGCAGAAACAAACTATATACAAACTTATTTGCTATTGCAAGTTAAATTTTCAAAAAATTTAATTTTTTTCAATACCTTTATGGGCGGCGTATGCACTTCCATGCATGAAAAAAATCTTGCCGCAAGAGCGTTGACACGGCTTGCTCCTCATGTTTTTTTTCTTCAAAAAAAGCGAAAAGCGCGGAACCCGTGCCGCTCAGGGAAGCGAAAACCGCTTTCTGCTGAAGCAGGATTTCCTTTGTTTTTTCCAATTTTCCGTATTCTTCAAAGACAATGGTTTCAAAGTCATTGACCAAAAAATCAGCCCCTAAACGTTTGGAACGTGATTTATTAGCTTGTTCTTTTTTGCTTGTCAATATTTTTTTTCGTTCGGCTAATTTTTTAAAAGCCCAAGCCGTGGAAATATGGATATCAGGTAAAATGAGCAAAAGGGAGTATGCTGTCAGATCCAAGGATATGGGGGTTAATTTTTCGCCTATGCCCTCGCCTTTGCAGGGTGTGTCATACAGAAAAAACGGAACGTCCGCGCCGATTTTGGCGGCGATTTCAAGAAGTGTTTGAAAAGGCAAGGCATTGCCGGTTTCTTTCTGCAAATATTTCAAGAGTTCCGCGCCATTGGCGGAGCCTCCCCCAAGCCCTGCGCCGTGGGGCACGCCTTTTATCAGCCGGATATCAAGTCCGAAATCAAGGGAGTGATATTGGTTGTAAAGGTCATAGGCTTTGGTAAGCGTGTTGTTTTCAGGGTCGATACCGGGAATGTTACAGGAAAGTTTTATGCCCGTTTCTTTTGTTTTTTCAAGATGGATTTCATCAAAGGGCATGGATAAGGGATAGAAGACGGTTTCGAGATTATGATAACCGTCTTCTCTTTTATCCAATATTTTCAAACCGAGATTGATTTTACAGCCGCTTTTTATGAGCATGTCAGAACGCTTTTTTATACATAGCCAAAATTTCTTGTTCCGTATAAGAAAGCGGATGATTGGAAAGGAGGGTTTTGGAAACTTCCAGGGCGTTCTTGGCAAGCCATGGCAAATCATGTTCCAGCACGCCCAAATCCTGAAGTCTGTCGTTCAGTCCCAGCATATTCCTGATTTTTTCCACTTGCTCGAGAAAATCGTTTTCATCGTTTCCGCCGAGGATTTTTGAAAGCACGGCAAAACGTTTCGGACAACAGGCTATGGTTTGTTCAAGCACAGGAATGATGACGGCTGCCAAACCTTTGCCGTGGATGACGTTGCGCAGTCCGCTCACAGGGTGCTCAATTCCGTGCACGGCGATACAGCCTGCGCTTTGCAAAGAAAACCCGCCGAAGGTGCTGGCAAGGCATATTGCGTCCCATGCCGCTTTGTCATTCAAATCATTTAATAGTTTTGGCATGTTTTCGGCAAAAAGTTCAACGCCTTTTAAGGAGAACATTTCAGACACAGGGCTTGCATGGCGTGAGATATAACCTTCAAGATTATGGCAGAAAGCGTCGAACATGACAGAACGCAGAACGCTTTCGGGCATGGAGCGCATGAGGTCGGGGTCGACAATGGAAACCTGGGGCAGGGTTATCATCTGCCGCAGTGTGCGTTTGTCGTTGGTGGCGGTGTCATTGAGAACCGCAAAACAATCGGCTTCGGAGCCGGTGCCGCAGGTGGTCGGAACGGCGATAACGGGCAGGCACGTACCGTTCGAGGTGCGTTTTGCCAGAATGTATTCGCTGACGTGCCCCTCGTGCTTAGCCATGAACGCAATGGCTTTTGCGGCGTCAAGGGAAGATCCTCCCCCTAAGCCGATGACCATGTCGCAGTTGTTTTCCCGGGCGAGTTTCGCGGCGAGCATGACGGCGTCTGTCGTCGGGTTTTGGGGAATATTGTCCGCAACAAAGCTGCCGATGTTTTCTTTTGCCAAGAGATCCTGCACTTTTTGCAAAAGCCCGCTTTTTTTGGTGCTGTTCGCACCGGTGACGATGAGGGCGCTTTTGCCGAATTTTTTACATTCTTCGCCCACAAGATTGATTTTTCCGCTGCCGAAAAGGATATTCACAGGATTATTAAACGTAAAATTCATGGCTTCCTCACAGATAAAAGAAGGATAAAAGGGCGAAAAGCCCTTTTTATGCTAAGGCTTCTTGGAAACGCTTTTGCAATGCAAGCAGTTTCGCTTTTTTATCGGTTAAATCCGTTGCTTTTTCCTTATCCTTTGCAACAACGGCTTCCGGGGCGTTGGCTACGAAGTTCGCGTTGGAAAGGCGGGCTTCAATGCCTGCCAATTCTTTTTCAAGCTTCACGAGCTCTTTTTCAAGGCGGGCAAGTTCCGCTTTGAAGTCTAAAACACCCTCTAAAACGATTGTGATTTCAGAGCCTTGAATAATATTGCTTGCGCTTGCTTTTGGCGCCGCCGCTGTTTTTGAAATTTCAAAATCTTCAAGGCGGGCAAGGAACATGAGCCATGCTTTTGCATGTTCCAAAAGTTCCGCTTGTTCATCGTTAAGAGGCTTTATCAGCGCGTTCAGTTTCATGGAAGGCGCAATGCCAAGCTCGCTCTTCATGGCGCGGATGGCGACAATGACTTCCTGAATATAGAGCATTGCGTTCGCTTCTTTTTCTTTCAGGCATTCCGGACGCATTTCGGGACGGAGCATTTCGGCAAGGTTGCCGTCCGCATTGCCGGGCAAAGCCTGCCAAATTTCGCTGGTCACAAAAGGCATGATGGGGTGCAGCAGGATAAGGGTTTCGGAAAGGACGGTGTACAGCACAAAGGAGGCTTCCTTTTTTTGTTCCGCCGTTCCCCTGAAATCGCCTTTGACAAGTTCGAGATACCAGTCGCAAAACTCATTCCAAACGAATTTGTACAAACATTGTGCCAAGTCGTTGAAACGATACGCATTGATTGCCGTTTCGCTTTCGGCTTTCACTTCTTCCAGACGGTGCAAAATCCATACATGGTGCGGGGCTGAAACCTTTCCCAACGCAACCGGTTCGGGTTTGTTTCCCTCTAAATTCAAAAGGGCGAAGCGGGCGGCATTCCAAACCTTGTTCACAAAGTTGCGGTATCCTTCGATACGTTCTTCCGAAAGGCGGATGTCACGACCCATGGCGGCTAAGGCTGTCATCGTGAAACGCAGAGCGTCCGCCCCGTATTTATTGATCATATCCAGCGGGTCAATGCCGTTGCCTAAGGATTTGGACATTTTTCTGCCTTGGGCGTCACGCACGAGGGCATGGATATAGACTTGCCTGAAAGGAATTTCACCCATGAAGTGCTGACCCATCATAATCATGCGGGCGACCCAGAAAAATAAGATGTCAAAGGCTGTCACAAGCACGCTTGTCGGATAGAATGTTTTCAATTCCTCCGTGTTGTTGGGCCAGCCCATGGTGGAAAAAGGCCAAAGGGCGGAAGAAAACCATGTGTCCAGCACATCGGGGTCTTGTTCCAAACGGCTTTTGCCGCATTTCGGGCAGACAGCAGGGTCTTGTTCGGAAACGATAAGCTCTCCGCAGTCTTGGCATGTCCATGCGGGAATGCGGTGTCCCCACCAAAGCTGACGGCTTATGCACCAGTCACGGATATTGTCAAGCCAGTTATAATAGGTTTTTGTCCATGTTTCCGGCAGAATTTCAATTTCGGCAGGTACGGCGGCTCTTGCTTTGGGGGCGAGTTTCGTTGTCGCCACGAACCACTGCACGGAAACATAGGGTTCGATAACGGTTTTGCAGCGATAGCAGGTGCCGACGCTGTGGTCCAGTTCCTCAATTTTGACAAGCTGTCCGAGGGCTTCGATATCCTTGACGATGCGTTCACGGCATTCTTCACGGCTGAGTCCTTTGTAAACACCGGCCTCTTCGTTCATATTTCCGTTGTCGTCAATGACTTGGATAAATTCAATGCGGTGCGTATGTCCCAAGTTCCAGTCGTTGGGGTCGTGGCAAGGCGTGACTTTCAAAGCTCCCGTCCCGAATTCCTTGTCGACATAACGGTCGGCAATAATGGGCACGGCACGGTTCACAATGGGCACAATGACTTTTTTGCCGATAAGATGTTGGTAGCGTTCATCGTCAGGGTGCACGCAAACGGCAGAGTCACCGAGTATGGTTTCAGGACGGGATGTGGCGATGACAATGGAGCCGGATCCGTCCTCAAGCATATATTTCACATGCCACAATGCGCCTTTTTGGGGTGTGTGTTCAACTTCGTCATCAGCTAAAGCCGTATGGCAGCGGGGGCACCAGTTGACAATGTATTTTCCTTTATAGATAAGTCCTTCATCATAAAGCCGGACAAAAACTTTGCGGACAGCCTTGGCGAGATCCTCGTCCATGGTGAAGCGTTCCCGCGTCCAGTCCACGGAGGAACCCAGCTGGCGGATTTGTTTGAGGATTTTTCCGCCGTATTCCTCTTTCCAAGACCAGACTTTTTCAAGGAATTTTTCACGTCCTAAATCGTGACGGGAAACGCCTTCCTTCAGCAGTTTCCGTTCCACGACGTTTTGGGTGGAAATGCCTGCATGGTCCATGCCTACGACCCAAAGAACCTTTTTACCTTTTTGGCGTGCATGACGGGCGAGGATATCCTGCAATGTCTGGTTGAAAGCATGCCCGATATGCAGTGCTCCCGTGACGTTCGGGGGGGGGATGACAATGGAATAGGGTTCAGCCTTGCTGTTCATGTCGGGAGTGAAACATTGATGTTTTTCCCAATATTCACGCCAATATTCTTCGACTTCCTGCGGTTCGTACGCTTTTGATAATTCTTTTAAAGCCATGCCTGCCTCATGTGATGGTATAGTTGTCAAAATTTAAATACGAAATGAGTATAGCAAAATAAATTTTGCTTTCAAGTAAAACTTGTTTACGGAAATTTTTTTGCGCAGCGGAAAGAATTTTATGGAATGCGGATATGTTTTTTGTAGATTTTCGCCGCTGATTAACGTATCTGTTGTAAACAGCGTTTATTAATAAAAAGGAAAATGGATTATGAAAGCAAAACGTTCCGTATGCAAAGCTGCGGCTGCGGCTGTATTGGGTTTTATGCTGACCGCCTGTGCGGGAAAAAGTCTTGAGGGAAAATGGGTCGAACCGATTCCCGGAATGGAAGGGCAGGTGCAGGGCGTGTGTTTGGAGAAAGGCGGCAAAGCACGTTCTGTCAACAGCGCTACGCTGCTTTATGAAAAATGGGAGCAAAAAGGCGATACACTCATTCTTTCAGGAAAAAGCTTGGGTAATGGCGTGATCATTGATTTCAGCGACAGTTACGTTATTGAAAAACTTTCCGATGACGAATTGGTTTTGAAAAATGAGGATTTGACAATCAAGTACCATAAACAAACAGAAGAATGATTTTCACGGTGTTTTTACGCGTAATGAATACTGCCGCCGAATATTGGTTCGGCAGTATTCATTTTACCCAAAAGTTTTAAAATGAACGTTCAACACATTCGTACACGGCGAAGTCGGCTTGAATATCCGTAAAACCGGCAGGGGAAGCATTGAACGTATCTTTGTGGATAAAATAAACATTTTTAAAGAAAAATGAAAAATACGGACGTAAAGCCGTGGAGAAAGAATCGCCGATAATCCAAACGGTTTTGTTTATCAACGCTTCAGGATTGACCGTTTGTATCAATCCGTTTTGTTTGTTTTCCGTTTGTTTCGCTTTTGGCGTTTCCATCGGCATATTTTTATACGACACTTGGAATGTATCTTTATAGTCTTCATCCTTAAAAAGGAAATTTCCAAGGCTGATTAAATCGCCGGCAGTGCTTTTCTGCGGTTTGAAGCGGAAATCTTCTTCTTTTATTATTTCAGGAAAAGCCGGGTCGAGCAGGGAAATTAAATGCATGAAGGCGATGAATGCGCCGTAATTGTTCCAATGCGAATCCGTCACATAGTAAAGCAGTGTTTTTTCTTTGTTTTGCAATAAATCTTGACGGGGATAATACACGTTCAGATTTTCCCGCTGCATTTTTTGCGTGAGAAATTCATGAAACGGTTTTGAGGCGGGAATAATCGTTTCCGGCAGAAATTCAGGATAAACAGTGCTTTTGTCGGGGGCTATCAGGAAAAAAACTTCCTTGCTGTGCGCTAAAACCTTTTCTGCGATGTTTTTGTAAAAGTCATATCGTTTTGTTACGTCGTATTTTTTATTGTCGCTGTCATGATAATATAATTTGCCGGTAAGCTTATCAATGGTGTTGTTATAGTTGTTTCCCAAAAACAGCCAGTCTTCTTTGCCGGTTATGACCGTGTCAATGGAAAGGTTTTCCGTTTTTACGGACGGGACCAGTGTTGTCAGGGTCAGGATTATTTTTTCCCTGTTCGGAAAGTTATCATTATAAAATTGAGAAAGCTGCGTGAAAAAATGTTTTATTTTCGATGTGGAAAACTTTTCCGGAAGTTTCGGAAACGCCGTGACCATTCTGTTTTCGCTTTTTATGATTGTTTCATCATTGAAATAAAAAGCCGTGGAAAAAGCGAAAATGAAGACACAAATCAAGCATGAGAAAGGGAATTTCTTATCCATGGGCATTTCCTAAAAATTAAAATAAATAAAAGGATTTCTGCTTGATGAAAGCAAAAGCGATATGGCGAAGCAGCCGAGAAGGAATTGAAAAATCAAATGGCGGAGCTTAAAATTTGCAGGAGCGTGCGAAGTTGGAACAACAATGTATTTTTGAGGCAAAAAGCAAATGACTGTTCCGATTGCCAGCATAATTAGGGGAAATGTTTCGGAAGCGAATGAAAAGGAAAAAGAGGTGAAATTAAAAAGTGCGGAAAAGTATTCAAAGGCATAGGGCAAATTTTCCGCTTTAAAAAATACCCAGCCGAGCAGAATGATTAGGATCAGATAAGCATGCCGGAAAAACGCGGGCAGTGCGTTAAGTTTCTTTTCGAGCCACAGCCTTTCCATGCAAATGAAAATACCGTGCCACAGTCCCCAAACAACGAAAGTCGTATTCGCTCCGTGCCAAATTCCGCAAAGGAGAAAAACGAGGAAAAGATTGCGATAGGTGATATAGGCATGTGCGGATTTGCTTCCGCCAAGCGGAATGTAGAGGTAATCTCTCAACCACGTGGAAAGGGAAATATGCCAGCGCCGCCAAAATTCCCGAACGGACGTACTGATGTAGGGACGGTTGAAGTTTTCTTCAAAACGGAAACCCGCCATAGCGGCAAGTCCGACAGCCATATCGGAATAGGCTGAAAAGTCGAAATAAATTTGCAGTCCGTAGGCGATAATCCCGGTCCAGGCATCCATAAAAGAGAAAACTTTTGGCGAAGTGGCGGAAAAGGTGAAGTCGGAAAGTATGGAAACAGAGTTCGCAATAATGATTTTTTTGTTCAATCCCAATAAAAACCTATACATGCCGAAGGAAAAAAGCTTTTTGGAAGCGCGGTAAGCATGAATATCGTCTTTGATTTGCGCATAACGCACAATGGGACCCGCCACCAAATGGGGAAACATACAAAAGTACGTTGAAAAATCGAGCAGATTTTTTGAGGCTTGGATTTTTTTTGTATAGACGTCGGCGATATAGCTTATTGCATGGAAAATAAAAAAGCTGATACCAAGGAGCATGATATTTTTATCGATAAATCTGTCTGTCACGAAAGAAAGGCACCAAAGGCTGTATTTAAAAATAAACAGCAGAAGAAGATTGAGAGCAATGAGCGCTATGAAAATTTTTTTGCCGTGTTTTTCATTGGCAAGGTATGATGCGCCGTAATAGTTGATCAGACAAATTGCTATGAGTATCAGCGTATTGGTTGATTCTTCCCAAATATAAAAAAATAAGCTGATGATGAGGACCGAACTGTTTCTGAACGCCGCATTTTTAAAAAATGAGCCGCATAAAAGCGCAGCTAAAAAAAATGGAAAAATTAAAAAGAGAAACGGTAAGGAAGAAAAGACCATATTGTCCCTAAGTATGAAAAATTTTTGAAAAAATAGCTAAGAATACCTGGACAGTCAAGTTTTATTTGCTTTTTACGGTGACAAATTCAGAGGCTTTCAGGTTTTCCTGCGGGCTTATGATATAAAGTTTGACAAGGCTTTTTTCTTGTTTTTCTTCAATCTTGAAAATGCGGGCTTCGAGTTTTTCGCCGTCTTCGGTGAGGACGGTGCAGATATCCCGTTCCTTGAGTTTTTTTGCGTCATTTTTGGAAAATTCCGCAAGCACCCACCATTCTTCTGCATTTTCCGGATGAATATCCATAAGTATTTCATTCCGCTGCACTATCGACCCTGCCTTTACGTAGGTTATGCCGACAACGGCATTGAAAGGCGCGTAAATATATTCGTTTTTTTGCAGGGCGAGGGTTTTATTGTATTCTTCTTCCAAATAACGGTATAAGATACTGTTGGGTTCTCCCAAGGAATTGGTTAAATCGCGGTATTTCTTATCAGCCAAGGCGCGGGCGGTACTGGCTTCGTGAAAAGCCTGTTCCGCTTCTTCATATTTTTTTTGCAGTTCCTGTTCTTTTTGCACGAGTGCGGCATCGGGTTTGCCGTCGACAAAAGAGGAAGGGCTCCGCATGGCGACTTGGGCTTTGGTGTGTTCCCGTGTGATTTGCTGCAATTCCGCCAGTTTTTTCTTTTCCGTTTCGGACAGCGAGAGAACTTCTTGGGTAATTCCCGCAAACACATCATTCAAAAGAGGTTTGAATATTTGTTTGAGTGTTCCGGAATTATGGCGGTTTTCTTTGAATAACTGCAAATATCCGCGGATTTCCGAAACTTTGGAGCGGATATAGGCAGGGTCGAAGCGGATAAGGGCGTCTCCTTTGCGGACAGTTTTTCCTTTTGGAATAAGAACTTCATAAATTATGCCCTCAACAGGGGAATAAATTGCCTCTCCCTGCCTGGTGAGTTCCGCCTTTTCGCTGACGACTTTTTGGCTCAATAAAAAAAGAAGGAAAGCAAGCAGGAAACAAAGGCAGATACCGATGATCAAGTGCTTTTTTTCCGGCATTTTTTGTTTGATGATCGCCATGTTTTCCAAACTTTTGCCGGGCAATGCTTTTAATTTTTTCATAAGAGCCTCACTGTGAATAATGCGGTTTATACTATATATGCAAATTTTGTGCAAAAGAAAAATATTGTGCGAAAAAATTCATGAACCAAGTTTTTAATAACAAAAGCCCCCCATGTGCAGGAGGGCTTTTTGCAAGATTTTTAGGGACTACATGAAGAGATTTTTGTCCTTGACGCAGACTAAATCCATTTCCAAAAGTTTTTCTGCGATTTGTACCGCGTTCAGCGCAGCACCTTTGCGGACGTTATCCGCAACTATCCACATGTTCAGACCGTTTGCGATGGATTCGTCCTCACGGATACGGCCGACAAATGTTGCGTCTTCGCCTGCCGCGACAGTCGCCAGCGGATACATGTTTTCTTTCGGATTGTCATAAAGCTGCACTCCGGGGGCTGTCGCCAGGATTGCGCGGGCTTCTTTTGCGGTGATTTTCTTTTCCGTTTCTATGTTGACGGCTTCGCTATGGCTGTAAAATACCGGAACACGAACGCACGTCGCCGTGACTTTGATATTGGGGTCTTCAAAAATCTTATTGGTTTCGTTGACCATTTTCATTTCTTCTTTGGTATAGTCGTTGTCGAGGAAAACGTCGATATGCGGCAGGCAGTTGAAAGCGATGCGGTGAGGGTAAACGGTGTTTTCCGGTTCTATGCCGTTGAAGAGCTGGCGGACTTGGGTTTCAAGTTCCTGTATGCCTTTTTGCCCGGTGCCGCTTACTGCTTGGTAGGTGGAAACAACAACGCGCTTGATAGGGCTCACATCGTGGATAGGTTTGAGGGCGACAAGCATTTGAATGGTGGAGCAGTTGGGGTTCGCAATAATGCCGTTGTGTTTTTTAAGGGCATGGGCGTTGACTTCCGGAATGACAAGGGGACAGCGTTCGTCCATGCGCCAAGCGCTGGAATTATCCACAACAACGCAGCCGGATTTCACGGCGTGGGGCGCAAATTGCGTGCTTGTGCCGCCTCCTGCTGAAAAAATAGCAATATCAACGCCTTCAAAGGAATTTTCTGTCAATTCTTCAACAACGAGCTCGTCATCGCCGTAAGGAACCTTGGTTCCGGCAGAGCGGGAAGAAGCAAGAGCTTTTATGGTTGTGGCAGGGAAATTGCGGGAATATAACGTGCTTAGCATTTCTCGTCCGACAGCGCCTGTCGCACCGACAACAGCAACAACCAATTTCTCTTTCATAGCGGGTTCCTCTCTTAATAAACAAATTTGTTATATTTAATTTTTTGTGGCAACGGTTTTATCATTGCACTAAATAAAAGCACTGTCAAGCAATAAAATATGATTGATTTTGTTATTTTTTTCATTATTAAAAATTATGAATAACAAATTTGTTATTTTTTGTCTGTCCGTTGTCAAACAGGATTGTTCTTCTGTGCTGCTGGAGAAAGCAGCATGTTTTTATGAATGATGAAAAAGCGTGTTAAAGAAGAAAGGAAAGGAGCGGCAGGAAGACCGCAGGAATTTGCCGGAGATTTGGTGCCGGAAAACTTTGCAGGTTTTTCGGGATAAGGGGCATGTTTTTGCGTCTGTGGCGGAACTATGCGGTGCGACGCAGGTCAATATCCCAAGTTCATATACGGTATTTGGAAATGGAAGACAATTTTTGATAGTTTTTTTGCGGCGGCGGGATTAAATGGACCATATCTGACCGCTTAAAAAGATTGTTATTTAATATGGCGGCAGAGGGTAATCCGAAAGAGGGTTGGGAACCTGTTTTGCAGTATTGCATGCTTTTTTTATTTCTTGGGGGGGATAGCTGCGGGAAATTTTAACAGGAGGAGTTAGGCTGGAGAGGTCAAAGGGCAGCAGTTTCATCGAAAGAGGCTGTTATTGCAGGCAAGGTGATTTAACGGCGAACACTTGAAAATCATTCATGAAGCGGCGTGTTTTTACTGAAAAGTGTTTTTTCGATAAATGCGCTCGCTTCCGCCAAGCCGAAACCGGAAAGCGCAGAAACGGGAAACGCGTTTGAAAAGCGTTCCAGCAGCGGGTCTTGGGCATTTTTTGGAATATTATCCCATTTGTTGAGCAGAAGAATCCGCGGAATATCCGAAAGTCCCAATTCTTCCAGAATTTTTTCAACAGATTCGAGCTGTTGTTCCATTTCCGGGTGGGAAGCGTCAAGCACGTGGATTAATATATCCGCTTCGTTGAGTTCTTCCAAGGTCGCCCGGAAGGCTTCCATAAGCTCTTTGGGCAAATCGCGGATAAAGCCTACGGTATCGGCAAGGACGATTTCATGTTCTTCAGGAAAGCGGAGCCGTCGTGTTGTGGGGTCGAGGGTTGCGAACAGTTTATTCTCGGCAAGGACTTCGCTTTTTGTGAGTTTGTTCAAGAGGGTTGATTTTCCGGCATTGGTATACCCCACAAGGGCTGCTGCGGGCAAATCATAACGCCTGCGCTTCGCCCTGTTGGCTTGGCGCTGTTTTTTGAGTTTTTCGAGTTCGATTTTTATTTTGGCAATTCTGTCTTTGATACGGCGTCTGTCGGTTTCGAGCTTTGTTTCTCCGGGACCACGTCCGCCGATTCCGCCCATGAGCCTGTCCATGGCGCGGTTTTTTCCGACCAAACGGGGCTGGGTGTATTTCAGCTGCGCCATTTCGACTTGCAGTTTTCCCGCTCCTGTTTTGGCGTGTTGGGCAAAAATATCAAGGATGAGCTGTGTCCTGTCCAAGACTTTCCGTTCCGTAAGTTCTGCCAAATTTTGCAGTTGGGCGGGGGAGAGTTCCCCGTCAAAAACAATGACGCCCGCATGTCCTTGCAGGGCTACGACTTCAAGTTCCGCCAATTTGTTTTGGCTGAGAATTTGCCTTGGATTTATCGATGTGACACGCTGGATTAAACTGCCTGCCACATTGAGTCCTGCCGTCCTGGCAAGTTCCGCCAGTTCCGCAAGATTGCGTTCTTGAATGGTCTTGGGGGCTTTGCTCACGGAAACAAGCACGGAACGCGATCCTGCCTGAAAAGTGCCCAATGAGCCGTTCGCATCGTATTTAGGGGGATTTTTTGCGTTTTCCGTGGAATGGGAACCGCGCATAAGACGGGCGAATTCTTCTTCAACGGCTTCAATTTCGGCGGATAAATCAAGAGGGTTTTTGTCCCATGCGAAAAACTCCGTGACATGGTATGGAACGCTTGGACTTCCTGTTTGCGTTCCGGGCTTTTCGAGGGGGGCGTTATAAAGATTTTGCGTAAGAATGAAATCAATGTCTTCCGCTTGTAAATTCGTGTTTGTTTCTTGGGTATTGCCGAGAAATTCAAGCTGTTTTCGGATTTTGTCCGGTTTGCCCGCGTCATGGATGTACGATTCGTCGGAAATAAGGGCGGGGAGCAAATGGGCGGATTGAAAATGCAGGGGGGAACCGAATTCGTCGACGGTCAATACGCCAATGCTGTCCAAACGCAGGAAAAGCAAATCCATCAAATCTTCATTGGAAAGAGCGCTGTCTGTGAGATGGGTATGCAAAAGGCGTATGCCCCGCAAGCGTCCGGCGGAGCGTTCACGGGCGAGGGTCGGAATTAAAATCCCGTGGGCGTCGCCGACAATGGCGAGTTCGACTTTCCCTTGCCTGTTGATAAGCAAACCGATTTGCCTGGCGATAAGGCGCGATAAAGCGGCAAGTTCTTTTGCTTGCTCCTGGGTATAGCCGGTATGTGTGTCATAACGGCGGTTGATGAGGCGCTGCAGGGCTTTTAGCTCATTAGGCTTCAGCCCTGCCAAATTTCCGTCTAAAAGAGCTATACGCTGACTCCTTCAAGATAAAGGGAAATCATTGCATCGTATTCGGAAGTGATTTTAAAGGTTTGGGCGGACATTTCCTTTCTGAAAGCAAGGCTTACCCCGTCGGGATTTTTAATTTCTTCCATAGCACGGAGATAATATTTAGGGTCAGGCAGAACAAGCATGCTGTGGAAATTTTTTGCCGTGGCGCGCATGAGGCACGGACCGCCGATATCGATTTCTTCCACCATGTTGCGGACAGGCAATTTTTTTTGCAAAGCGGAAGCGAAAGCGTATAAATTGACGCAAACCAGATCAAAAGGGGCTATTTCGTGTTTTTTCAGGGTTTCCATGTGTTCCGGATTGTCCTTATCCGCTAAAATGCCGCCATGGATTTTGGGGTGCAAGGTTTTGACGCGGCCGTTTAAAATTTCCGGAAAACTTGTGACGGATTCAACGGCGGTCACAGGCAGGCCCGCTTCTTTTAAAAATTTCATTGTTCCGCCGGTGGAAACAATTTCAACTTGCCGTGAATGCAGAAATTCCGCAAATTCTTTCAAGCCACTTTTGTCTGTGACACTTAATAAGGCGCGTTTAATAGGTAAAAAATCCATATCGTTTCCTTTGTTGAAGATTAGGGGTTTTTTCAGTAACCAAAAATGAGATTGCCATAAAATTGCAGCGGATACATCAGAAGTGCCGCCAAAAATCCCGCCATGACATCATCAGCCATGATGCCAAGACCGCCCTGCAGCTTACGTTCGCAAAGCCCTACCGGTCCGATTTTGCCGATATCGAAAATACGGAAAAACAAAAAGCCTATCATAAGCACAAACCAGTCCTGAGGCGTGATGGTTTGAGAATTGAAATAGGAAAGCGCATTGACCGGCAGGAGCGTAAGCCACTGTCCCACGACTTCGTCAATAATGACACTGGAAGGGTCTTTTTCTTTAAGTTCTTTTTCCGCTTGTTCGCTCGCTTTTATGCCGATAAGAAAAAGGACGGACAAAATCAGCAGGCGTATGGGCAGTGAAAAAGGCAAAAAACAAAGCGGGGCGCATAAGACCGCAAGAAAGGAACCTGCCGTTCCCGGGGCTTTTTTGATACGTCCGACAAGACCGAGCGTCGCAATATTGGTCAGAAGTGAATAACGCATATTTATCCTGTGATAAGGGAATTTCTGTATTGTTCAAGGTTTTTGATACCTAATTCTTCGCAAAGCCCGGGCAAGTCCTGGATGATTTTAAAAATTGCCGCAGGGTCGGTAAAAGAGGCGGTGCCGATTTCCACAGCGCTCGCTCCGACGAGGATAAATTCCAAAACATCTTTCGCACTTGCGATTCCGCCGATGCCGATAACGGGAATACTTACGGCCTGTGCGACTTGCCAAACGCAGCGGAGCGCAACAGGCTTGACAGCCGGTCCGGAAAGTCCGCCTACGATATTCGCGAGCAGGGGCTTACGGGAGCGGATATCAACAGCCATACCCGTAATGGTGTTGATACAGGAAATCATGTCCGCGCCGGCTTCTTCAATGGCTTTCGCCATTTCTGCAATATTGGTGACATTGGGGGACAATTTGACAATCACAGGCAGACTGCCCGCATTTTTTTTGACCGCCTGCACAATGGAACCCGCCATAAGCGGGTTTTGTCCGAAAAGAACGCCCCCGGCTTTGACATTGGGGCAGGAAATGTTGACTTCGAGGGCGGACACTTTTTCTTCATGGGATAACACATTGGCAAGTTCCGCGAAGTCCTCGGCGCTAGTGGCGTAAATGTTGGCGATAATGGGAACTTCGCTTGCCGGCAGGAGGGGAAGTTTTTGGCTGATGAAAGCTTCCACCCCGTCATTTTGCAGCCCGACGGCATTGAGCATGCCGCAGGGGGTTTCGGCTATGCGGGGCAAGGGGTTGCCTGCGCGGGGTTTGAGCGAGAGCCCTTTTACGATGATGGCCCCTAGTTTGCTGATGTCGCCGTAGGGCAGGAATTCCGTTCCATAGCCGAATGTTCCGGAAGCGCTCATGACAGGGGTTTTCAATTCCAAAGCGGAGCCGTTCTTTGCCCGCAGGGTTGTATGCATATTGATCATTGTGTCGAACCTTATGATAAATCTTTGTTGTGCCGGGCTTATTTTATTGTGCGTCTAAATTAAGTTCGTGCGCCCAAAAAACAGGACCTTTTGTACAGGTTTGCACCGGCAGTCCGGCTTTTTCCTTGTCAGGATAGAGGGAGGAAGTTACGGAAACACAGCCGAGACAGGCTCCGATACCGCAAGCCATGCGCTGTTCAAGGGACAGCTGTGCGGGAACACTCAGGTCAAGAGCGTTTTTCCAAACGGTTTTCAAAAAAGGCATGGGGCCGCAGGCTAAAACCAAGCCGTTTCTTTTTGCCGTTTCTTCCATTTTTTGGCGGATAGTTTGAATTGTTCCTGTTAAATCTTCTTGTTTTTGCTCATAGCGGGTTTCAACTTCGATATGGCGGGTCAGGCTTTCCACAGGATAATATTGTTCGGGAAGCCTGTGGCTGAAAAACATGGATAATTGATTTTGCATGGGGTGCTGTTCCACATAGCCCGCAAAAGGCGCAATGCCTATTCCGCCTGCAAGCAGCAGCGTCGGTTTGTTTTCAACGGCGAAGTGCGTGCCAAGAGGTCCCCAGACAGTCACAGTGTCTTTTGGCTTGAGTTTTGCGATTTCTTTTGTTCCGCGTCCTGCGACTTGGAAAAAAAGCACAAGCGATTGGGGAGTGACACGGCAAATGGAAAAGGGTCTCGCCCAAGTGAGCTCGCGGTTCCATGAATTTGGACGGAGCATGATGAATTGTCCCGGTTTCCATTCCGCCCATTGCGGACGGGCAAGGGTGAGGGCGAAAAAACTTCTCTCTTTGTCGTATCCGAAAGGAATGAGGTCCGTAACGGCAAGTTCCGCACGTATAGGCAATATGGGTGCATTTTCCATAGTGTCCTCCTAGCCGAAAAAATCCATAATTGGAATAAGTTTAGTATGATGTTTTCTCTGGGTCAAGTTAAGCAGGCTAAAAAAAAATATTTTCTTGCTGGTGATTTTGTTTATGAATTTTCTTGCAAACTTCTTAAGGCTGTGAAAGAATGTTCCTCTTGCGAGGATGTTATGATACGAAAATACCTGTTGCAAAAACATATATTGATCATGTTGGGCGGTTTGGGGATTTTTTTTGGATATGCGAACCCGTTTCAGACCGTTCCTTTTTTAGTGCTTCTTTATCCTTTCAGCCTGTATTTGCTTGCGCACACCAGTAAAAATTATTTGCGGGAAAGCCTTGTCACAGGCATGATCGGTTATGGAAGCGCCTTTTATTGGATTGCGGTGACAGCCAATATTTACGGGGCTGTTCCATATGTTTTGGCTGTTTTTTTTCCTTTGCTGCTCGGCTTTTATTTTGGCTTATACGGAACGGCTGTCGCTTTTTATGCCAGGAAGATCAGGCATTTTCCGCCCTTGTGCAAAGTGTGCGGATTAGGTTTGTTCTGGTATTTTTGCGAATTGTTCCGAGGCTGGTTTTTAACCGGTTTTTCTTGGTTCACGCTTTCTTCCGCCTTTGCGCCGCTTCCGGTGATGATACAAGGCGCAAATATTTTCGGTTCCTATGTTTTGTCCGGAATTTTTGCTGTGTCCGCATTTTGTTTTGCGGAGCTCGTGCTTATGCGCCGACAGGCTAAGCGCGGTTCTGTTTTGCGTTCCGTAAGGGGAATACAGTTTTCGGGCGTTATCGTTTTGTTTTCGCTTTATTTTTACGGAGCTGCGGTTTTGCAGAATGTCGTGCCCATGGAATACCAAAGTACGGTGAAAGTCATGCGGAAAAAGCTTGATATTCCTTACCGTGCCGTGCATGAATTTCCCTCTGTCCAAGGGCAGGCCGTGCATAAGGCGTATAAATGGACCGATAGGGACATGGTTTATTTTTCCGTCATTCAAGGCAATATCTCGCAAAACATCAAGTGGTCCCCTTTGTTTCAGGAAGATTGCATGAAGAAATTCATACGGCTTTCCGAGGAAGCCCAGTCAACTCTGAACGGCAAGAGCATTCTTGTTTATCCGGAAACCGCCTTTCCCATAACATCTTATCATCATAAGGAATTATATCGGGAATTGCTTGACTGGAGCGGCGATAAGACGCTTCTTTTGGGTATTCCGTATTTTGACGGCGGGAACTATTATAACAGCATGGAACTCATACAGAACGGCAAAAGCCTCGCCCGTTATGCAAAAGAGCATTTGGTGCCTTTTGGCGAATATGTACCGTCTTTGCCTTTTCTGTCTTATTTTGAGGAGATACTCGCACAATATGGCGGCGCATATGCTTCGGGAAAAAATGAAAAAGGCATTGTCGATTTTCGTTTTCAGGATAAAACCGTTTTTGTTTTGCCTCTTATTTGTTATGAAGCGATTTTTCCGGAGCTTACGTGGAAGCGTTTGCAGGGAAATTCCGCCCATGTTTTGCTGAATATCAGCAATGACGCGTGGTATGACAAAACTTCCGCTCCTTACCAGCATTTGTATTCGGCAGTCATGCGTTCCGTGGAAAGCGGTTTGCCCATGATACGCGCAAGCAATACGGGAATTAGCGCATTTATCGATAAATACGGACAAATTCAAATGCAGACGGAACTTTTCACTGATGAAAGTCTGACCATGCCCCTTGCTGTCCGAACCTACGAACCGACTGTTTTTATCGGGCTTGCCCCTTATTTGCCTTATATCGGAATTGTTCTTTTCGGTTTTCTGCAAATGTTCGGCGTGCTGCGGCACCGGCTGGAAACATCACATGGCGGCAAAGACCGCGCAGGAACGGATTAAGCGCCAAATAAAAACTCCCCGCAAAGGGGGAGCTGCAAAGAGAGGGTTGTAAAAAAAGAGTGTAAAGAAAGGTTGTTTTTTTAGGATTGATTGCTGTTTGTCATGATTAAAACATGTTATGCATAAATTTCTTTTTTCAGCCAGTCTTTGATTTTTTCGGAAGGAGAATACAAACCTTTTAAGCCTTCGTGTTCTTTTTTAAATTCTTCTTCCAAATCCTTAGGCAAGTCAAGAACGAGCAGATCGACGGCCTGTTCGGAGTTGCGGCGGACAAGGCGCAGCGTGGGTTTTTCTTCCCAGTTGTCCACGACGAAATAGGTTGCGAAATCATCTTTTGAACGGACCGGTGCGTGCTCCGCATGCCAATTGTTGTTTCCCCATTCCAAATAGAGGGTTACGGCGTCTTCCGGCGCAAGATTCCAATCTATGTTGAGAGAAGCCGCATCTTTCAATGTTTTTATTTCTAAAGCCATATAAGCTCCTTTTTATTCCAGTATGATTCATATATAAAACATCATGGGCTACTTGTCAAGAATTATTCCTGATAAGAACAGAAGAGGAAATTTTCGGTGCAAGCGGTAAGATGAACGGAAAGAGAACTGGGAAAATCAAATCATATAGGAAGCGACCACTTCCTGGCAAATGTCCCATGCCTTATTCACAACAGCCATATGTTCTTCACGGCTGACATTGACCAATGTGTCGTTGACTTCTTTGCTGATAACAAGTTCAATACTGCCGGGCAGATAAAGAAAATGCAGTTTTGCGTCGAATATTTTGCAGAGTTCTGTCTGCAAGTGTCGGAGCATAGGGGTTTCCTGACCCCGGATACAGAAATTCGTCCAAAGTTCCCTCGCAACACGGGCGATGACAAAGGCTTTGCGCGCTTGGGGGTCTTTGAGTTCTTCTTTGGATAAGAGCCGTCTTGTTTGCTTGTGATAAATCATTGTGCGGGTTTCCACCAATTGTTTTTCATATTGGTGTATGCTGCTTTTTGTCTGATATTGCGGCAAACCTTGCAGCAAAGCCCGGACACTGGCTTTTTGCACTTGCTGTAAACTGTTTTTGTCTAAGATGTTAGACATGCTCTTATCCTTTTAATGATACTCATTTTCTTTTTTCGGATATTTTTTTAAGGACTTTAGGTTTTTTCATAAAAAAATGGAATTTTTTATTCTGTTCAAAGTTGATATTATATGCTATCAAAGCATATGGCTATAATGCGTGGAGGAATATATGGGATTTTTTTCTGCAGTCAAAAAGTTATTCGGCTCCGAAACGGCAAAAGAGAATACGCAGGAAGTTTTTCTTGAAAGCGCAAGCGCGGAAGAGCTGGAACAGTTCACTATTCAATTAAGACAGTGTGAGCCGAAGCTTTCCGCATGGCTGCAAGTCATTCTGGAAGGCGTGGATAAGGCGGACGATGTTTTATGGGCGAGACTCGGAATTTTGCTGAACGCCCTTGAAACCCCGGAAGAGGAAGCAAAACGGTTCATCGGTGATTTTCGTGCCTGGACGAAAAAAATGGATTATCGGCAAGTTGCCGATTTTCGTTCGGAATTGCAGTACCGTTTGGCGCTCGCCCTTGATATGGAAGACGAAGAAAGCGAAAAGGACCTTGTTTTTGCAAAATTGCAAAGCGGGCTGGAAAAAACGAGAAATCAGCTTGGTAAGGGGCTGCAAGCCGTTATCGCCGGGCACGGTAAAGTGGGCGAAGCCTTTTTCGAGGATTTGGAAGAACTTTTCATCATGTCGGACATCGGGGCGGAATTGTCTTTGCAGCTGGTTGAAAAATTGCGCCGTCACGCCAAGCAGAACAATATTGAGGGCACAAAAGAGCTGCTGCCTTTTTTGCAGAAAGAAGTGCGTGAACTTTTTAAAACGCCGCGGCGCATCAGCGCTGTCAATCTGCCTGAAGTGGTGCTTTTGGTAGGGGTGAACGGCGTCGGGAAAACGACGACTATCGCCAAACTCGCTTACAGAGCCAAAATGCAGGGAAAGAAAATCCTCATTGCAGGGGCTGATACGTTCAGAGCCGCCGCCGTGGAACAGTTGGAAGAATGGGCGAAGCGTATCGGCGTTGATTTTTATTCAAAAGGAAGCGGCGCCGATCCCGCAGCTGTCGCTTATGAGGCTATGGATAAGGCTTTGGCGGGGAATTACGATTTGGTTTTCATCGATACGGCAGGCAGGCTGCATAATAAGAGCAATTTAATGGACGAATTGCAAAAAATTAAAAATGTGCTTGGCAAAAAGCATGAGGGCGCGCCCCACAGAAGCATTCTTGTCATTGACGCGACCACAGGGCAAAACGCCATTCAGCAGACAAAAGTATTTAAAGAAATCGGCGGAGTGACGGAAATCATTTTGACCAAGCTTGACGGAACCGCCAAAGGCGGTGTCGCCATGGCTGTCGCCCATGCTTTTGAAGTTCCGATAACCTATGTGGGGCTTGGGGAAAAAATGGAAGATTTGCGTCCTTTCGATTGTGATGATTTCGCAAAAGCTTTGCTCGGCGATATTGCGGAATAATCATCGCGGCAGTTCGTTCTTTTTTAGGTAAGAAGCGGGAAGACAGGGGGAATTATGCAAAAGACATTTACGATAAAAACCTTGGGGCAGTGCGGTTTTGACAATCCGAGAAAGCATGGCGCCATCAGCGACGAATACATTCCTGTTTATGTTTCCGAAGAATTTATGAAAGCGTGCGGTAATGCGTCGGAAAATGACGCAGCCACGTTATATTTTCAGGAAGCAGGTCCGAGAGAAAAAATTTTCTTTGAACCGGAAAAAACAAAGGTCGCCATTGTGACATGCGGCGGTTTGTGTCCGGGGCTCAACGATGTGATCCGTTCCATTGTCATGGAATTATGGCATGGATACGGCGTGCGGGACATTATCGGCATTCCTTACGGCTTGGAGGGGTTTATCCCTAAAAAATACGGACATAAGCTTATTGGGCTGACCCCTGATGTTGTTTCAACAATTTATATGTTGGGCGGAACAATTTTAGGTTCTTCACGCGGAGCGCAGAATTTTGACGAAATAGCGGATTTTTTGAATGAGAAAGGGATTAATTTGCTTTTCGTGCTTGGCGGCGACGGTACCATGAAAGCCGCAAAGGCTATTTCAACAGCGGTGAAAGAGCATGGTTTGACCCTGTCGGTTATCGGTATTCCTAAAACTATCGATAATGACATCAATTTTGTGGAGCAGTCTTTCGGGTTCGCCACCGCTGTTGACGAGGCGACAAAAGCCATTGCGGCGGCGCATACCGAAGCTGTCGGTATGAATAACGGCATAGGAATTGTCAAGCTTATGGGACGCGAGTCGGGCTTTATCGCCGCCCATGCCGCTGTTTCTTTAAGTTTGGTGAATTTTGTGCTTATTCCTGAAGTGCGCTTCGCATTGCACGGGGAAGGAGGGCTTTTGCCCGCTTTGGAAGAAAGGCTTGCCAAACGGCATCATGCTGTCATCGTGGTCGCGGAGGGGGCGGGACAATACCTCATGCAGGAAACCGGGCAGAAAGACAGTTCCGGAAATATTATTTTACAGGATATCGGCGGTTATTTGCAAAAAGAGATAAAAGCGTATTTCAGGGAAAAAGATTTTCCCGTGGTAATAAAATATATCGACCCCAGCTATATGGTGCGTGCTGTGCCCGCCAATGCCCATGACAGGGTTTATTGCGGTTTTTTGGGACGGCTTGCGGTTGACGCAGGCATGAGCGGCAAAACGGAAATGGTGGTGTCAAAACTTATGGGACGTTTTGTGCATTTACCTTTTGAACTGGTGACCAAGCAGCGCAGGAAACTGGATATTGCTTCGCATTACTGGCATTCTGTTTTGGCTGCGACAGGGCAGGGGCATTTAAAAGGCATGTTATGATTGAATATCCATTAACAAAAATGAATGCGTCAGCAGGTTCCGGAAAAACCTATGCTTTGACCAATCAATTTGTGGATTTGCTTTTTGTAAGCGATCTTGCTCCCTGTGAAAGCTGTAAGCCCGTAACAAATAAGAAAAAATATAATTTTTCCGAATTGCTGGCGATTACGTTTACCAATCTTGCAGCCAACCAAATGAAAGAAAAAGTAATTCAAATTTTAAAGCAGTATGCGTTTAAAGAAATACCATGTGCAAGCGAAGAGGAAAAAGAAGAAAAATCAAAACAAGCCCATGCCATGCTTGAAAGTATTTTCCGGCAATACGGGGCGTTGAATATTCGGACCATCGACAGTTTGCTCAATCAGATTTTAGGGCTTTTCGCTTTGGAACTCGGATATTCCCCTCATTTTAAAGCAAGTTTCGGTTTCAGAGACTGCATTGACGAACTCTATGCCCGTCTTGCCGAAGAAAGCCTTGCGAACGAAGAAAGCATGGAAAGCGGAACAATCAATTATGCGCCTGTTTTTCACGAACTTTGCAAAAACGTGTTTGACTCCGATAACTATGACACGTTTTTTGCCAAATCATCCGTGAAAGAACGGCTTATTAAACTTATCGAATATTCGATTACGCACAATCATTATTTTGTTTTTGATGAAATACGGGAAGCGGAACAAAATTATGCTTTTTTCCGGCAAGAAAAGGAAAAATGCGCAACTATCATCAAATCGAATTTGGAAAGCCTGCAAAATCTGATAGAGAGCGATGGTATCGCCGTGAACGCATTTTTTAAAAAAGCGCTGAATAATGCGTTTGACGGTGATTTTTCTTCGGCTACCCTGAAAAAAGAAAATTTCAGCCAAGTTCTTTTAAAAGGAAATAAAGCGGATACAGATGAGGCTTCTTTTCTGTATGAGGAATTGAAAAAAAATATTGCGAAAGCCGGTGAGGCGCAGTTTTTGTCGGATAGTTTCCGTTTAAATCTTCCTTTGATGAAACTCAGCCGTGTTATCAATCTTGCCTTGACTCTTTACGAACAAGAAGAACAACGTGTCAATACGCAAAAAATGCCCCATATTATCGCATGGCTTCTCGGTAAGGAAGAATGCGGTCTGCAAAGCGATTTTCTGGTGCAGAAAAAAGAGGAAGAGCAGCTTGTTTCCGCCGCTTTTTGCCGTTTGGGAACAAGGCTCAAACATATTTTATACGATGAATTTCAAGACACAAGCAAGGCGCAATGGAAAGCGTTGAAAGATTTGTCGGCTGAAGCTCTCGCAAACGGCGGTTCCGTTCTTTTTGTGGGTGATGTGAAGCAGGCTATTTACGGCTGGCGGGGGGGAGATTCTTCTCTTTTTCATAATGCGCCGAAAGAATTGATTCCTTACGCCGGTAAGCTGAATGAGGGAAATTTAGCCTATAATTGGCGGAGCGCGGGAAATATCATTCAATGGAACAATGTTTTTTTTAAAAGCCTGTTGGATTTGGATAAAAGCAATGCATTGGAATTGCTTTTGCCAAATTCCGCGAAAGAGGGGAGTTCGGAAACGCTTTTTGCCGAAATGAAAGAAAGTTTAAAAGCCGATTATGAATTTATTGAACAAAAAATTCCGGAGAGCCGCAGAGAAAAGACCGAGGGAGAGGGACTTGTCGAGGTTCATTTTTTGCCGGGAGAAGATTATTTTGATATTGCGGCGCTTGCCCTGCTTCCGGAAATGGTGCGGAATTTATATGAAAAACATAAGGAATACGGCAAAATCGCAATCTTGACAGTGAAAAACGAACAAGCTTCCCAGGTTTCGCAGGTTCTTCTGAGTCACGGCATTCCCGTTGTCAGCCAAGGCAGTTTGGGCTTGAAAGAACACCCCGTCATCGTTGAAATGATGGCGTTTCTGCGTTTTTTGGCAAATCCTCTGGACGACGGCGCTTTTTGCCAAGTCCTTTTAAGCCGGCATATTTTTCCTGAAGATTTTTACTCCGCCTGTCCTGCGGAAGAAGTATGGAATTTTTTGATTGCCGAACGTAAAGGGGCTTGTTTTAATGCCTTCAGAGAAAAATACCCTCTTTTGTGGCAAACATATTTTCATGTGCTTGTGGACGGCGCAAGCCTTTTGACCGCGTATGACACATTGTGCGAACTGTATGAACGCATGGCGGTACTGGAGAGAAATCCCGACGCTTCCTTATATTTGCTGCGCCTGAAAGAACTTGCGTATTTGGCGGAAGAGAACGGTATTGTCGATATAAACGCGTTTTTGTCGTGGTGGGAGGAAAACGGGGATGAGGAAAAAGCTCCTTTGCCTGAAGGCTTGAATTCCGTTTCCGTTTTAACCATTCATAAATCAAAAGGCTTGGAATATGAAGCCGTTATTGTTCCATGGCATGATTTCAGGATCGCCGTTCCGGACAATATTCAAAAAATGAGCATTCCTTACGGGGGTAAAACGTATACCGTTTATTCCGCGCTGAACAAAGAATGCGCAGAACGTTACGAGCAAGCGCTCCTGGAGAAAGTCAAAGAAAGCATTAATGATACGTATGTCGCTTGGACAAGGGCTAAATCCGAATTGCATATTTTTATGCCTGCTGTTTGCAGGGAAAAAACGGAGAGGAATTTTTACCGTTTTATGGGCGCATTGCTTCATGAGCTTGAGAAATCTCCGGAAATGGAATTGGATAAAAATGAAAACCTGCTGCGGTTTGGCAAGCAATCCGATTTTCCAATTATTTCTGAAGAGAGCTTGCAGCTTGCGAAGTATGCCCTTTTTGGGGATGAAACGTATGAGGGCTTGCAGGAAAACAAAAAACAAGCTGTCGATTTGCTGCTTGCCGGCTATATGGTGAAAAATGGCGGCGGCGACGATTTGAAACTCAGGATATTGGCTGATGATGCGTTCCATGTTGCCAAAAAACTTTCGCATATTCTTTGCCCTTTCCGAAAGGAAAAGGAAAAAGAGAGGGAAACAAAGGCAAAACCGAAAGAAACGGTCGATTATGAACACAGCATGGGCTGGCTGCCGCAGCTTCGTATTTTCCGCTCCGATTTGGAGGAAGTGCAGGGGCATAAGAAATTATCCGCTAACAAACGGGGAACGCTTATTCACAAGAGTCTGGAGTATTTAGTGCTTTCCGGGAATATTGCCGAGGATTGCAAACGGGCGGTGTATGAGGCGATGAAATATTTGCCTTTTGGGCGTTTTTTGGACAGCGGCGGGCAAAACATTGTTTCAGGCAATGCTTCCCAATATGAAGTTTTGTATGATGAAGTGCAAAAAGATTTGCGGTGGTTCGCTTCTTTGGAAGAACCGTTTGGCGGTGCCGCTTTGTGGTTTAAATATGGGTATAAGGAACACGGGATTGCCGATGAAAAAGGCAGCTTGTTCCGCGTGGACCTGTTGGTGGAAATACCGGAGCGGCTCCGCAGGGAATATCAGGATATCGCCTATATAGCCGTCGATTATAAAACAGGATATGCAGGAGAGGATTTGCCGATAAAGAGCAATAGGGAGCAAATTCTGAATTATGTCGAATTGTTGGCAAAAGCGACAGGGAAAAAGGCGGTCGGGTTATTGGTGTATTTGGATGTACGGAAATGCTGTATTGTAGAGAGTGAATAACCATGCGTCAGTATTGTAAAAAGTATAGGCAAAACGAACAGAATCCGTTTGCGGTTGTTTCTTGGCAAGATGATTTTCTTTATAAGATTCAAGAACTTGTCGATTGTTTCATACAAGAGCAAAATATTTCCATGCAGGACATAGTGCTTGTTTTTCCGAATGCCAGACCCAAACGGTATTTGACCGCGCGCTATAAAAAATCTGCAGGGCAGAAACAACAGGCAGGCATTTTGCCGCAGATTTACACAAGCTCGGAATTTTATGCGCTTTGCCTGCATCATTTCGAGCGCGGGCAGTCCTTGTTTTCAGAGCAGGAACCTTTGGATAGGTATGCGAAATTATATGAAATCGTAAAAAATATTTTGCAAAAGAAAAGGAACACCCATTTTTCAGCCAGCGTGGAAATCCGGCAATTGGAAGCCAGTGAAACAGATGTTTCTTATAAAAAAGAAGAAAACGGCGTTTTGCAAATGGCGAAATTCTACCCATGGGCGGAAAGCCTTGACATGCTGTTTGAAGAATGTTTTCAGCATTTAATTTTTCCAAGGAATATTGAATATGCCGACGGGGAGGTTTCTCCCTTCGCCCAAAGCCTGCTTGCCGATTTAAAAGAAATTTTCACGGAATATGTGCGTTCCATGCAGGAAAAAAGACAATCAACGCCGGCGTACGGTCTTTTTCGGACAGCCCGCTATATCCAGTCCTATTATCAATATCAAAATGGAAAAACGCCTGACATGGCAGATATGCCTTTTGAAAAAAATAAGGGAGATGCGGAATATTTTTCTGATTTCACGCCCTATTTATTGCAGGGAAAATGCATTATTTTCGCAGGGTTCGTGTCTGTTTCGCAGGCGGAGGAAGTGATTTTGAAATATTTTTGGGAGCGGGGCGCCTGTCTTTGCTTTCATACGGACAGCCGTCTTGTGACCGATATCCGGGCTTTGCATTATTCCTGCGAAGAGCATGGGAAATGGCTGCAAAAGTGGCGGGCAGAGGCTTATTTATTGAGCGCCGGCGAAGAAAGAAAACCTGAAATTTCTTTTTTGCCCGCTTATGATGTCCATTCGCAGCTGCAAAGTTTAAAAAAAGACATCATGCCTTATATTGAAACCGCGCAGGAACGTGATGATTACTGTGCCGTTGTTTTGCCGAACCCGTCTTTGCTCATGCCTGTTTTGCATGAGCTTCCCAATAAGAATATCAATATATCCGTTGGTTATCCCATACAAAGAACGCTGCTTTGGCAGTTCATGGAATGTATTTTCACTTTGCAGCTGCAAAAAAAAGAAAATGCGGGCGGGTATTCATACCGGGCGGAAGATTTGCGCGCCTTATTGCGGCATCCCTACGCGAAAATGCTTTTGGGGCAGGGCAAGCAGGGAAATTCCAAGGCAAGGGCGGAGCAAACCGCTGTTTCCAATGATAATTTCAGCGCATGGCGTAAAGTTTTGTATTATGCGGAAAAAAAATTGGCGGAACAAGGCGTGTATGCGGATTGTGCCGATTTTGTACAAAATACGCTTTTTGATTTGGATAATGAAAACCTGCCCTATGCGTTGAATGAAACCTTGGAAGAATTTATTGACAATTTTTTCGCTTTGACGGTTTTTTCCTGGGAACAAGTTGAAAATTTGCGTGATATCGGCGAACGGCTTTATGCGTTGATTGATTTTTTAATACGTTACGGAGCCGGGGTTTGGTATCGTTTTCCTTTGGATAAGGAAGGGCTTGTGCGATTTTTGCAAAACACCGTGCCTTCCGTCATGCAAAACGGCATGGCGGAAAAGGTACTTCCGTTGAAAGTGTTATACGGCATTGTGGAACAGCTTGTTCATGCGGAACGTGTTCCTTTTGAGGCGGATCCGTTAACCGGTTTGCAGGTTCTCGGCATGCTTGAAACCCGCTTGCTTCGTTTTGAAAATGTTTTTGTGCTTGACTGCATTGAAAGCGCTTTGCCCGCTCAGCAGAACCAAGATCCGCTGATGCCCGATTCCCTTCGGAATATGCTTGGTTTGCCGGATAGGCACAGCCGGGAGATTTTGGTCGCCCATACCTTTTACCGGCTTATCAATGGGGCGGAGAACGTGTATTGCTATTGGCAGGAAGGCGTGCTTTCTTCAGAAATTCAAAGTTCAAAAAATATCCGCTCCCGCTTTATCGAGGAATTGATTTGGGAAAAGGAAAAGAACAATAAAAAAGAGGGGATAAGCGATCCTTTTCTAAGGGCTGCTGATTGCGGTTTCAATGTTCCCGAACGGCGGAAAAAACGCGGTATTCCGATGAACGGCGTTTTATTTGCCGCGCTGGAGAATGTTCTTGCGTTCGGACTTTCCGCAAAAGGTTTGAACGCGTATTTGCAATGCCCTGTAAAATTTTATTATCAGTATTTGGCGAAAATAGGCGGAAAGGAAGAGCCGGAAGCGGGAGACAATTATTCGCTTTTCGGAACGAAAATCCATGAACTGTTAAAAGAACAGTATCAGGGCAAAAGCCGTGTCAAGCATGATGAGGCGTTCGCCCGGCAACTGCTGCAGGGTTTTCATGAAAAATTCAACAAGAAAAACTGGCAGGAGTGTTTTTCTGCCGAAAGTTATTTCATGCTTCAGGAATCCGGGAAATACTTTTTGAACAAATATTGTCAGGAAATGCCCAGCCAGCTTGAAATTCTTGCATTGGAACAGCAGTTTTCCCATTTATTGCAGCATGAGGCTTTTTCTGTTCCCGTTCATTTGATAGGATATGCCGATAGGATAGACAAGCGGGATGACAGTTATTGGATTGTCGATTATAAAACGACGAAAATCAATAAAAAGCAGGCGGCAATATGGAAAAATGAGACCCTGCTGCATGATTTGGCTGAAATGAACGGAAATTGGCAGGAAGAAAAGGCGGAACGCTGCTTTGAAGAATTGGCGGCGGAGCTTTCCGATATTCAATTGCCTTTTTATTTGTATTTGTTTGCAAGAGATTTTATTGATAAGCAAAACCGTGTTGACGGGAATGCGAACATTAATGCGTCTTGGATATTTTTAAGCGAGCGGAAAGAACCCTGTGAGCTTGCTCTTGTTTCTGAAAATGTCAAAAGCGGGCGGACAACGTGGGAGATATTGAAAGATATGCGGGAAAAGCATATGGATACTATCCTGCATTTTATCTTGAACCACATGGCAAAGAAAAAAAAATGGAAATGCAAAGAGGGCAAGTATTGCGGATATTGTCCGTTTGCCGAATATTGTTAAAGAAAAAGGGGCACGGCGCCCCTTTTGTCCATATAAAAAAACACCCGCATAAGCGGGTGAAATTTTTTAAAAGAACCGTGAATAACCTTGCAAAATGATGATACCGATGATGAGCGGCAAAATATAGGCAAGATAAAAATACAGCCATTTGGGGAATTTCGCCCCGCTTCCCGTGTCAGCTTCCTTGCAGAAGTTTTCAAAGCCCCAGCCGGATTTATGGGTACAGAACAATAAGAGAATCAATCCTCCGAGAGGCAGAATATTGTTGCTTACGATGAAGTCCAAAAGGTCGAGAATGACGGAACCTTCGCCGAATGGTGTGATGCCGCTCCAGACGTTGAAGCCCAGAATACAAGGAAGAATAAGGAAGAACATGGCGCCGAAATTGATATTGATGGATTTTTTTCTGCTCCAGTGCAGGGCGTCCATGCTGTAAGCGATAATGCTTTCCATAACGCCGATAACGGTTGTCAGGGCTGCGAAAGACATGAAAACAAAGAACAACGTGCCCCAAAACAAACCGCCGTTCATTTCATTGAAAACATTGGGCAAGGTGATAAAAATAAGGCTTGGACCCGCGCCCGGCTCAACTCCGAACGTGAAACAGGCAGGGAAAATGATGATACCTGCCATGAAGGCGACAAAGGTGTCCAATGCGCCGATGTACAGAGCTTCGCCGGTGAGAGATTTTTCCTTATTGAGGTAAGAGCCGAAAATCATCATGCCGCCCATGCCGACGCTGAGAGTGAAGAACGCTTGGTTCATGGCGTCGTTAATCATATTGAAAAGACCCGCTTCCTGAATTTTTTCAAAGTTAGGGGCGAGATAAAACGTCAAGCCTTCCTTCACACCCGAAAGGGTGAGCGAATGCCCTGCAAGAACGAGGAGAATGAATAAAAGACCCATCATCATGAATTTGGCATAGCGTTCAATGCCTTTTTGCACGCCGAGGGCGCAAATCACATAGCAAATGCCCGTGACGATAAGCCCCCAGACATACATGGGGATCGGCTGCGCGAGCATATTTTCAAAATACGCGCCGACTTCCTGCGGGTTCAGCGGGGCGAGGGTGCCGATGGCGATATTGTAGCAATAACTGACAAGCCAGCCTGCAATGGGAATATAAAACATCATCAAAACAAACGGACCAACGTAACCGAACCAGCTGAACATGCGCCAGCCCTTGGTGGGGCTGAGTTCATGATAACAGCGCGCCATTGTTTTTTGCGAGGCGCGTCCTGCGGAAAACTCCATGACCATGATAGGCAAGCTTACTGCAAGCAAAAAGAAAAAGTAGGCGACAAGGAAGAGAAGTCCTCCGTATTTGCCGACGACATAGGGAAAACGCCAAACGTTTCCAAGCCCGATGGCACAGCCGGCGGAAAGCAGAAGAAAGCCTAAGCGTGATGCGAGTTGATCTCTTGTTTTGTTCATAAAAAATCCTTATTTGCTGTTTCTGGGTTAGAAAAAACGGGCATATCCCTGAATGAAGACAAAGAACATGATGGCGGGCAAGATATAACTCAGGTAAAACCGCAGGCAGCGGGGGAATTTCATGCCTTCGCCGATATTCGCTTCTTCAAGGAATTTATCGTATCCCCAACCGTAACGGCTTGTGCAGAAAAGAAGAATAAGAAAAGAGCCGATAGGCAGCATGTTGTTGCTGATGATGAAATCTTCCAAATCCAAAATGTTGGTGCCCTCGCCTAAGGGGGCGATATGCGACCAGATGTTGAAACCGAAAATACAGGGGAGCATGAGAACGGTAATGGAAACACCCGTCACAACGGTCGCTTTTCTGCGTGACCATTCGTGCACGTCCATATAATAGGAAATGATGTTTTCAAAAACAGCAATGACAGTGGTGAGGGAAGCCGCCGCCATAAAAATGAAGAATAATGTTCCCCAGAAATTACCGGCGGGCATTTCATTAAAAACGTTCGGAAGCGTGATGAAAATTAGTCCTGGACCGGCATTGGGCTGAACCCCGTAAGTGAAGCAGGCGGGGAAAATGATGAAACCTGCCATAATGGCGACGAACGTATCCAAACCCACGATATAAACGGCTTCGCCGGTGAGGGCTTTGTTTTTGTTGAGGTATGAACCGAAAATCAGCATAGCCCCGATACCGACGCTCAAGGTGAAAAATGCTTGGTTCATGGCGTCGTTGACCATATTGAAAAAGCCCGCGCTCATCACCCGTTCCCAAGAGGGAGCGAGGTAAAAGCGTATGCCTTCGCCGGCGCCGGAAAGGGAAAGGGAATTTCCTGCAAGCACGATCAACAGAACGAGTAAGCCGAGCATGAGGATTTTAACGATTTTTTCAACGCCTTTTTGCACTCCGAGAGAGCAGACGCCGACGCCGATTGCGATGACAAGCAAAGACCAGCTGATCATGGGTATCGGTTCTGCAAGCATGGTGCCGAAAAACGTGCCTACTTCCTGCGGAGGCAAGTTCAGAGCCCCCGTCGCTGTGTGATAGCAGTAGGCGATAAGCCAGCTTGAAACCGGCACATAGAACATCATCAGTATGGTTGAACCGATAAGTGCGAAACAGCCTGATTTATGCCATTTTGTACCGATAGGTTCAAGCATGTGCAGGGCATTGCCCATATTTTTTCGGGAAGCGCGCCCGATGGCAAATTCCATGATGATGATAGGAAGCCCCACGGCAAGCAAGAAGAAAAAATAGGTTGCTAAAAAGTATGCGCCGCCATAAAGCCCCGCAATATAAGGAAAACGCCAAACGTTTCCAAGTCCGATGGCACAGCCGGCTGAAAGGAGCAGAAAGCCGAGGCGTGTGGCAAGTTCTTCTCTTGATTGTTTCGTCATAAGTTAACCCTTTGTAAAGTATTTAGTCTAGCAGAGGAGTAAAGGAATTTCAATATAAACTTTTAAGCCTTGTTCTTGGGAAATCCGAAGCTGATGGATAAGATGACGGCAAGAGCAAGAAGAATGCAATACCAGTTGTTCACGGCAATTTCCATAGGCGATATTTTGGATAGGGAACCTGCAAGCAAAAGCTGGGCGCCATAGGGGATAAGCCCCTGAAATACGCAGGAAGCCATATCGAGAATGCTTGCGGAACGGCGGGGGTCGATTTTGCTTTTGTCTTTGATTTCTTTGGCGAGCCCGCCTGTTAAAATAATGGCGACAGTATTGTTCGCAAGGCAAATATCGGCAAAGCTCACAAGGGCTGCTATGCTCCATTCACCGGTTTTGGGGCTGTGTTCGTCGCTGTTCTTTTTTGCGAATTTGTCAATGGCTTGCAAAACAAAGGCGATACCGCCGTTTTGTTTGATAAGTTCGCCAAGTCCGCCAAGCATCATGGAAAGTATCATAATCTCGTTCATGCTTGCGAAACCGTTGTAAACGTGTTGGCTGAACGTTAAAAATCCGTAATCTTCAATGGAATAAATGCCGATTATGCCGCTGAAAACTATTCCGGTCAAAAGAACGACAAAAACATTCACTCCGCAGACAGCCATGACTAAAATAGTAATATACGGAAGAACTTTAATAAATTCGTAGTCGTGAATTTCAACGGCTGAGGGGCTGGAAGTCGTAAAATAAAGAAGAACGATAGTGACAATTGCGGTTGGCAGGGCGATTTTGGAGTTGAAAATGAACTTATCTTTCATTTCACAGTTTTGTGTTCTTGTCGCCGCAATGGTGGTGTCGGAAATCATGGAGAGGTTGTCGCCGAACATTGCTCCGCCTACAATCACGCCAAGCATAAGCGCAGAACTGATTTCTGTCTGTGAGCTGATACCGAGCCCGATCGGGGCGATGGCGGCTATGGTTCCCATACTTGTTCCCATTGCTGTGGCAATAAAGGCGGCAATAATGAAAAATCCGGGAACAATGAAATCAACGGGGATTAAAGACAGCCCGAAATTCACTGTCGCGTCGACGCCTCCAATGGATTTTGCCACGGCAGCGAAAGCGCCCGCCATAATATAAATGAAACTCATGGTAATGATATTGCTTTCGCCGACGCCTTGCAGGAAAAGGGCGATTCCCTGGTTGAGCTTGCCTTTGAACTGCGCGATGGCGATAATGATGGCAGGAACGATAGCGACGGCGGCGGAAAGCTGATAAAATGCCATATTGACATTTTGAAAGGTTAAATATGCACCGGTTCCTATGAAAAGTATTAAAAATACGATAAGTGGCAATAAAGCAGAAGCTTTAGGGCTTGGTGTATTCATAGCGGCTCCCTGTTTTAGAGTTTATATGCAGTATTACTATATCAAAATATCTTAATACTCAAGTATTTTTTAACAAAATTGGTAAATTTTTTATGGAGAATGTGCTTGAATGGATACCGCTTTTTTAAATTATGAGTTTATTCATGAATGAAACATTGACATCCTGAAAAGGATATTGAAAAAAAGAAAATATGCCTGGGTGAGGATAGAAAAGAAAAAAATACGTATTGAATTTACAAATTTGTAAAAATAATGCTTTTGCTCTGATAGTTTTTACAAAATTAATTTTTCTACCGCGGAAAAGGGGGTATTCCCCCGTTCAGGGGAATTGCCGGAATTGAATGTTCACATATTCCTTTTGAAAAAAGTCCTGCCGGCATAAATTCTGCTGCTTTTAGGGCGCGGTGTTTGCTATGAAGAGAATATAAAAAAAATGGTTAACATGAATTTTCCAAAGCGGTATGCTTTGGAAAATTCATGTATCGGAACATTATCAATGCTTATAGCGCGGTTTTCTTTGATGGATACGGAAATTTTCATGGAAGACACGCAAACGCTTTTGAATGCGTTCGACACGGCGGGTGATTTCGCTTAATCCAAAATAGCCGACAGAGGCGAAAACTCCGAAGGCGGCAACCAAGATAGCCGACAAAATGAGCAGTTCATTATAGGACTTATCGTTCGAAGTAGTTTGCCATAAAAGGAATATGCAGGCAATGCAGCCGCCGAGCCACATAAGGTGGCCGCAAAGTTTTAAAAATTGTTCCAGCGGGGCGTTGTTGTAAGGGTTGACTTCGGATAAGCCTTGCCAGTCGCGGCTTCCGCATTCGGGACAACGCGCCAGAAATTCAGGAAAGACCGTTTTGCATTTGGAGCAGACAAGCACGGGTTCTTTGCCGTGTTTCTGCAAACGCCGTTTTTTTTGGAACGTATGGATAGGCCTGTTGAGTTTCGGAATGGTGTTTTTATGGGTGTTTTTGGTAAATCGCATAGTTCATTTCCCTTATATGCTTTCATATTTTGGCATTTTTAAAGGTTTAACCGTATTGGGGCGCGCTTTTTGCGTGCAATAAACGAAAACCATAAGTGCCATGCCGACCAGGGAGCCGGCATAGCGGTATTCATAAGGGAGAATAAACCCGGTGATTAAAAACGGATTGAGGAAAAGAACTGTGCAAAGTGCCAAAATAATTTTGTCCAACGTATTGTTTTTATTAACGAACCAGCCCTGTGTAAAAGAGGCGAAACAGACAGTTCCAAGGCACGTCATTCCGAAAATGAACATTCCCATGGGGAATGAATGAATATTCCATAAAATGATGTCATGGTTGAAAAAGAACATCAAAGGCAAAATCGCCGTTCTGATGTCATACCAAAAGCCTTGGATACCGGTAGTGATAGGGGAGGCTTCGGCAATGGCGGCTCCCGCATAGGCGGCAAGACCTACGGGAGGCGTATCGTCCGCTAAGATGCCGAAATACAGGCAAAACAAGTGGGCGGCTAAAAGCGGAACGGCAAGGTCCATGCCGTGAATATCCACATTGGAGGCAAGACGGACCAAGATAGGAGCGGTGAGCGACGCCATGATGATATAGTTTGCGGTGGTGGGCAGCCCCATTCCCAGCAAAAGGCTGGCAATGGCGGTAATGGCAAGGAGCAGTATGATATTGTTCATGGACAGGATTTCGACAAATGTCGTGATTTGCTGTCCGAGACCGAGAGAAATGCAGCCGACGATAATGCCGGCGCAGGCCGTGGCAAGGGCGACTCCCGCCATGTTGGTAGCGCCTGCCGAAAGGGACAGAAGCCATTCTTTGAGCGCCAGTTTCGCGCATTCGAAACGGGAAAGCCCGTATAGGCGGTTTCGGATGAAACTTGTCCCGAGCATCATGACGCTTAGGACGCAAATCGCTCTGAAAACGCTCATTTCGGCTGAATGCTGCGCGAAAATGAGTTCATAGAGCAGCATGCAGATAGGAATTAAAAAAATCCACCCCTCTTTGAGGGTTTCTTTGGCGTTTGGCAAGGCTGACTTGGGAAGTCCCTGCATGCCGAGCTTGCTCGCCTCGACGTGGGTGATCCAAAGCAAAGCCACATAGGACGCAAACGCGGGAATGGCGGCGGCTTTGGCAACTTCGATATAAGGAACGTTGACGTATTCCGCAATAATAAAGGCTGCGGCGCCCATGACCGGAGGGGCGAGCTGTCCGTTGGTCGAGGCGGCAACTTCAATAGCCGCCGCTTTTGCCGAAGGGTAGCCCATTTTTTTCATAAGAGGAATGGTAAACGTACCGGTTGTCACAACGTTTGCAATGCTCGACCCGGAAATCATGCCTGTCAGGGCGCTGCCCAAAACAGCGGCTTTGGCTGCGCCGCCTTTGAAATGCCCCAAGCCCGCAATGGCGAGCCGGATAAAAAATTGTCCTCCGCCTGCCCGTTCAAGCATGGTGCCGAACAAAACGAAGAGAAAAACGACCGTTGCGGAAACCTGAAGAGGGACGCCGTAAATTCCCTCGGAATCCATGGTCATTTGCGAAATGAAACGGGAAATGGTCGCTCCTTTGAAAGCCAGGAAATCAGGCAAATACGGACCTGAAAAAACATACACGATAAAAACTGTGGCGATAGTCGGAAGAGCGGGGCCGATGACGCGGCGTGTCGCTTCCAGCAATAAAATGATCAGCAAAAAGCCGAAAATCAAGTCGCGGGTGATGGGAAGCCCCGCGCGTGAGGCGATACCCGTATAGTCAAGAATGATATAAAGGGCGGAAAAAGCCGCAAAAATCGCAAAAATATAGTCAATGACGGTAACTCTGTTCATCGCCAGCAAAATGCGCTTGTCCCAGTCGCCTGTTTTGCCTTGCTTAAGCATGGGAATATTGAGGTAAACCAAACTGATGGCAAAAGTCAAATGAATTGCACGGACGAAAATGGCGTCAATAAGAATAAAACCTGCTGACGCGAGTTGGAATAAAGACCACATGAGCCCGATAATGAGGGTCAGGTTTTCTGTAAAGCCGGAGCCTTCCCCCCGAAGCCCGTGCTCGACCTTGAGCATTTCTTCGCGATAGGAGTCGGGTTTAAAAGCTGATTCTTTTTTTCTTTTCATAAGCGACCTTTAAATAAAAAGCGTGCAAAACAAATTTTGCCGTAAAAAAGGGGGAATTGCTTCCCCCGTATTGAGCAGGAAGGGCTTATTTTATTAAGCCGACTTCTTTATAATACCGTTCAGCGCCCTTATGGAGCGGAGCGGACAAACCTTCAAGCATGCCTTCTTTGGTAAGGTTGGCAAGGGCAGGGTGGAGCGTGCGGAGTTCCTCAAGATTTTCAAAAACCGCTTTGGTAAGGTTATAAACAACTTCTTCGTCAACATTGGCGGAAGTGATGAGGGTTGCTTTCATGCCGACAGTGGGGATTTTACCTTCACTTGCGTTGGTTGCTTCCGGATATTGCGCCATGTCGATACTGTCCATGGAATAGTAAGGAGCGACGTCGAAAAGGGCTTTGATTTCAGGAATAGGGATGATACGCGCCTTTCTCATGCCCGCAGTCGCTTCTTTGATGTTTCCGTTCGGATGTCCGACAGTATAGAAGAAGCCGTCAATACGTCCGTCTTGGAGCATGCGGGGAGCATCGGCAGCTTTCAGGCTTTCCGCTTTGAAATCTTTTTCATAGTTGATGCCGAGGGCGTTGAAAATATCAATGGCGTTTTGGCGGTTTCCGGAACCGGGGTTGCCGATATTGATTGTTTTTCCTTTTACGCCGTCAATGCTTTTAATGCCGGAATCCTCTGCAACGACAAAAGTAATCATTTCAGGAGCCAGGGAAAATACGGAGCGTAGTTCGGCAATGGGGGCGTTTTCCCATTCGCCTTTGCCGTTATATGCCAGATATTGGCTGTCAGCTTGGGCGATACCGAAATCAAGGTTTCCGCCTTTCACCGCATTGATGTTGAAAATAGAAGCGCCTGTCGCTTCGGCGGTTGCTTTGATTCTGAATTCGTCAGCCTTGTCATTCACGATTTTTGCGATAGCGCCGCCGGTAGGGTAATACACTCCGGTAATGCCGCCTGTTCCGATAGTGATGAATGTTGTTTTGGCTTCTGCGCTTACCGGCGTGAAAAACATGCCGAGACCCAACAAAGCAAGAGCAAAGCGGTTAAAAATTTTATGCATTGCTTCCTCCAAAAAAATAGAATTTGTAAAGAATTAACAGTATTGTTATTTGTTTTTACAAAAATGTTGTATCAAAAAAAATACAGGGACGCAAGGGATTTTCCGGTAAGAAAAAAGTATGGGGTAATGGCTTGATATTATGAAAGTTATTTTTAAATAGCATACATATTTTACATGGTTGGAAGAATATTGGGGAAATAAAATTTTTTTTGTACAATTTTGCAGAGGCTGAAAATAAAAATAAAATTTTTACAAAATTGTACTTCGTATCGGATCAGCCATTTTCCTGCACGGCAAGTTTTATCCTGCATACTCCGCACAAATCTCCGGAAGACGTGGGGTAACCGCATCGGGGGCAAGGGTTCAATTCTTTTCCCTTGTTTTGTTCTTCCGTGAAAAACGCAGGTTTGCCCCTTTCCAAAAAGCCCTGATAAAAATCAAGCTTACGTCCCGGCATGGCAAGTTCCAAATCAATCCAAAGGCTTTTCAGGACAGAGAAGCTCGCCCCCGTGCTGTAAGGACATGGGGCGTAATGGTTCTCTATGTCCATTAAAAAAGCGTAGTGGGCGGTTTCATATTCGCTCAGCCGCCAGAGGGGTTTGATTTTTTTGCGGAACCCTTCCTCATCGGGAAGAACCGGTCCTTGGTCGCTTAAATAAGCTCTGTCCCAGCGCAGGGTATTGCTCGTGAGGCGGGCGATTTCGTCGTCCAGATTATGTCCGGTGGCTAAAGCGTCAAAGCCGAGTTCGCGGGCGGTCTGGTTGAAATAATAGCGCTTGATTTTTCCGCAGGCGGAACAGATCGGGCGGTTAAGGCGGGCTTTGACTTTCGGAATGGCGAGCCCCTCTTTTTCCATTTCTTTTATGATTAAGGGAATGGCGTGTTTTTCGCAAAAACGTTCCACCACCGCCCTTGCCTTTTCAGAAGAAATACCAATGGAAAGGTCGATGTGCAACCCTGTAACGTCATAGCCCAAACGCGAAAGAACAAGAGCGAGGGCAAGGGAATCCTTGCCGCCGGAAAGGGCGACGAGCACTTTTTCGCCTTTTTCAAGAAGATTATGCTGTTCAATGCCTTTTTGGACTTGTTTTTCAAAAAAACGGATAAAGCATTCCTCACAAAATGCGGCATTGTGTGAGGGCAAATCAATAATGGCAGTGGCTTTACAGCGTGTACACTTCATATTTTCTCCAAAAGGGCGGGTAGGAAATTGTTTTGCCACAGGCTTTTTTTTTGGTCAATGTTTTTTAAGGGCGGCAAAAACGGAAAGCCCCCTTGGAAAAGGGGGGCGAAGGGGAAAGCTATGGGTACGGGGTATTAATCTTCCGACTTGCTTTGTTCGTATTCGGCAATGACTTTTTCCACGACCGGCTGCGGAGCTTCGTCGTAATGGTCAAATTCCATGAGGAATAAGCCTTGTCCGCCGGTCATGCTTCTTAAATCCGAAGCATATTGCATGATTTCGCTCATAGGCACATTGGCTTTTATTTCCGTAACGCCTTTGTCTGTGTCGGAGCCCAAAACTTTTCCGCGCCTTGAAGCCAAATCGCCGATAATATCCCCCATATATTCGTCAGGAATGGAAATGGTGACAAGGGCGATAGGTTCCAGGAGAACGACTTTCAATTCTTCCATGGCTTTTTTGAAAGCGACGGAACCGGCTAATTTGAACGCCATTTCGGAAGAGTCCACGTTGTGGTAAGAACCGTCATAGAGTTTCACTTTGAAGTCGACGACCGGATAACCGGCAAGGAAACCGCGTTTTGCGCTTTCCTGAATGCCTTTGTCAACAGCGGGAATATATTGTTTCGGAATTGCGCCGCCGACAATGGCGTCTTCAAATTCATAGCCTGCGCCGCGCGGCAGCGGTTCCATTTCAATAAAGCAGTCCCCGAACTGGCCTTTTCCGCCGGATTGTTTTTTATGTCTGCCCTGCACTTGCACTTTACCTTTAATGGTTTCGCGGTAAGGAATTTTCGGCGTGGTAAGCTCGATTTCGATTTTGCCGCGGCGTTTCGCCTTTTCAACGGAAATTTCAATATGCAGCTGTCCCATGCCGGAAAGGAGGGTGTCGCCCGTTTCTTCGTCACGGGTGAGTTTCAGGCTTAAATCTTCTTCCGTGAGTTTTTGTATTGCGGCAAAAACTTTATCTTCCTCACCCTTTACGGCGGCTTTTATGCCATAGCTGATAAGCTGCGGAAGCGGGTCCGGACAAGGCACTTCAAAAGGCGCTTTCTCATCGCAAAGGGTATCGCCTGTTTGCGTATTTTTAAGCTTTGCGACAGCGATAACCGCTCCTGCGTGCAATGTGTCTTTGCATGGATTTTGCACTTTTCCGTTCAGGGTGATTAAGGAACTCATTCTTTCATTTTCGCCGGAGCAGACGTTTTTAAGGGTGGAATCGGAAGAAAGGGAACCGGAAATCACGCGCATGATATTGATGTGCCCCGCAAAAGGATCGTTGAGGGTTTTGCAGACAAAAGCGGAACAAGCTTCATCATCCGCCTTGCGGGTGCTGCCGTCTTTGCCTTCGTAAGGAGCCCTGTCAAGAGGAGAAGGCATGTACGCGTCAATGGAATTGAGCAGGCGGCGTCCGCCTTTGTTCGCCAAAGCGCTGCCCACCAAAACGGGCACAATGTCGCGGTGTATTGTCGCAGAACGCAGGGCGTTATGGATTTCTTCCATGGAAAGCGTGCCTTCCGCAAGGAATTTTTCCATAAGTTCTTCGCTTGAGCCGGCGATGTTTTCCACTGAAATATCACGGAGCAAATGGGCTTCGTCTTTGAGTTCATCGGGAATTTCCTTTTCCTCGACCTTGCCGTCCCCGATGAAATAAAGGGCTTTCGCAGGGAAAATATCGATAAGTCCGACAAATTCATTATGCTCGATAATAGGCATATAGAAAACAACGGGTTTCATGCCGAGCGTGGTGGAAAGGCTGTTGAACGCCATATCGAAATTAGCGAGTTCCCGATCCATTTTGTTGATGAAAACAATGGTCGGAAGTTTTTCCTGCTGGATATACGCCCACATTTTTTTGGTTTGAGGACGCACGCCGTCAATGGCGTCGATAACCAATACCGCACCGTCGACGGCTTTGAGCAGAAGCTCCGTGTCGGCGTTGAAGTTATTGTCTCCGGGAATATCAATTAAGGAATGGGGGTTTTTATTCCAAGTGAAATTTGCAAAACCCGGCTGGATTGAACCGCGGCGTTTAATTTCTTCCGGCTCATAGTCAAGAGCAGTCGTACCGTCTTCAATGGCTCCTAAACGGTTGATAATGCCGGATTGAAATAAAAGCATTTCGGCAATGGACGTTTTACCGCAGCCGCTTGTTCCGATAAATGCATACGTGCGTTGATTTTGCAAAGAGTTTGACATACTGCTCTCCTAACTTGAAATTAATAGAAAATATATGCATTCTTTCCATGCGGAAATAATTTTCTATCTAGTATACGTTTTACTGTGTTTGCAACCAATTTGTCAAGCATTGAGAAAAAAAACTTGACTTGCCCGCGGTTTTGTGCGCCTTTTAATGAAAATATGACAAAAGAAATCATGTGAAAAAGGATAGTTATGGCGAAAACCGTACTTGTGGTCGGCGGAGGCTTGGCAGGCTGCGAATGTGCTTTGTATTTGGCGAAACATGGAATCTCCGTTTTTTTGTTTGAACAGAAACCGATACAGTTTTCTCCCGCCCATGTGAGCGGATATTTGGGAGAATTGGTTTGTTCCAACTCTTTCCGTTCCATGCGCGATGAAGGTCCGCAAAGTTCGGGTATCGGTCTGCTTCAGGCGGAAATGCGCGAACTCGGCAGCCATGTTATGGCTGCTGCCTATGCCCACAGCGTGCCGGCGGGAAAAGCCCTTGCCGTGAACAGGGAAGAATTTGCAAAGGCTCTGACAGAAAAAATCGAAGAAAATCCCAATATACGGCTTATCCGCAAAAGCGTGCGGAATCTGGAAGAAATTGAAGCCTTGAAAACGGAATACGGGGCGGAATATGTGGTTTTGGCGACGGGACCGCTCACGTCCGAAAGTTTGGCGCAGTCTTTGTCCGTTGCCGTGGGCAGTGAATATTGTTATTTTTATGATGCCATCGCGCCGATTGTTTCTGCCGAATCGTTGAATACGGATAGTATTTTCCGCGGTTCCCGTTATGATAATGCCGCACCGCCGCCTTATAATGACGAAGTTGCGCGGAGTGCGGAATTGTCAAAAGAATGGCGTGAAAAAATGCAGGCGGAAATGCTGGAATTTAAACAGAAGCAGGCCGCGGAAAAGAGCGGACAGCAAGAAATGCAGGAAGAAAACGACGGCGATTATTTAAACTGTCCCATGCATAAATTCGAGTATGAGGCATTTTATCAGGCTTTGCTTGACGCGGAAAAGGTGCCTTCCCGCAATTTTGAAAAAGAAGTGCATTTTGAGGGGTGCATGCCCATTGAAGCCCTTGCGGAACGCGGGGAAAAAACGCTGACATTCGGTTCTTTGAAGCCTGTCGGCTTTACAGATCCGAGAACCGGCAGGCGCCCTTACGCCCTTTTGCAGCTGCGGGCGGAAAATGCCAGTGCTGACGCGTTTAATTTGGTAGGCTGTCAAACCAAAATGACCTACAAGGCGCAGGACAGTGTTTTTCGCTTGGTTCCGGGACTTGAGAATGCTGAATTTTTGCGTTACGGCTCCGTGCACAGGAATACGTATGTCAACGCGCCCAAATGCTTGGACGGAAATTTAGCCATAAAGGGGCATGAACATATCCTTCTGGCAGGGCAGATCACAGGTGTCGAGGGGTATGTGGAATCAGCCGCCTGCGGATTATGGGCGGGAATAAAGCTCGCCAGCCGCCTGCTTGGAAAAGAGCTTGACGATTTGCCTTTGACAACGGCGTTAGGGGCATTGATGAACCATTTGAAAAATAATCAAATGAAACAGTTCCAGCCCTCGAATATCCATTTCGGACTTATGCCCGATTTAGAGGAAAAAACTAAAAAAGCCAATAGGAAAACCCTCATGGCGGAGCGTGCCAAACGGGATTTTGCGGAATGGAAACGGCATTTTTGGGATAACTGAAAAACTGCTGTCAGTATTCAGCATCATCAAGCAAAGAACAGGCTTTTTCAAATTCCTTTTGTGAGGGCAGAATGCGTTTTTCTTTTGGCGGAAAGTTTTTGTCGAAGATTTCCGCGTCTTGATTATTTATTTCAAATACATTGGAAAATTGCACATATCCGGCAACATCGGACAGCGCGTTTTCTTGCAGGGGAAGCGCAAGCAGGCTTTGATAATAAAGTCCGTCCGGCATGGAAATCCGGTATTTTTTTGCGCCGCAAAAACCGTAGGGCGCATATTCTTTCGGACAGCCCAGAATAAGAATTGCGGAATATCCCAATTGCCGGGCTTTTTGAATGCTGTGCAGAATTAATTTTTTGCCGAAGCCTTGTCTTTGGAATTTCGGTTCGATAAAAACAGGGGCGAACGTTATTGCGGGAACAGGGGGCGAGTCGGGGCAGATAATGCTTGAGCGGGCATAAAAGATGCCGCCGATGATTTCCTTGCCGTATTCAAGGACAAAACTCAATTCGGGAATAAAATCCTTGTGCGTGCGCATGGAATGGATAAGGAAATGCTCATAACAGCCTTGTGTGTAAACATTCCAAAAAGCGTTGCGGCAGCAGTTTTCTGCGGCAAAATAATCTTGTTCTGTTTCATGGCGTATCGTTATGAGCATGTTTCTTTATTCCTGTATGAACAAATCCGTGGACATGTAGCGTTCGCCCGTGTCGCAGGCAATGGTGACGATATTTTTGCCTTGAAATTCCTTACGTTTGGCAAGTTCGAGGGCTGCCGTAATATTCGCACCTGTGGAAATTCCTCCGTTCAAAGCGTCCGTTTTGAGGGCTTTGCGCGCTGTTTCCTTGGCTGTTCGTGTGTTCACCGTCAAAATTTCGGTAATAAGGCTTTTATCAACAATATCAGGAACAAAACCTGCGCCTATGCCTTGAATGCCATGGGGGGCAGCCGGTTTTCCCGATAAAACGGCGGATTCTTCCGGTTCGATGATGCCTAGGAAAATATGCGGATAGTGTTCTTTCAAATATTTGCCGACACCCATAAACGTAGCTCCGGAACCTGCTCCTGCCACAAATGCGTCAATGCTTATTTTTTCTTGCATGGCTTGGGCGCGGATTTCCGGTCCTGTGCTTTCATAATGGGCTTTCGGACCTATGGGGTTGCTGAATTGATTGGGACGAAAAGCGTTTTTGCTGTTATTATAGAGTTCTTCCGCTTTTTCCTGAGCCCCGCTCATACCCTTATTCGCAGGCGTTAAAATAATTTCAGCCCCCAAGCCCTGCATAAGCTTGCGGCGTTCAATGCTTGCCGATTCCGGCATGCAGACAATGAGCCTTATGCCAAGTTCCGCACAGACAACGGCAAGCCCTATGCCTAAATTGCCGCTTGTGGCTTCAATCACTGTTCCGTCTTGGGTAAGTTTTCCTGTGGCGAGTGCGTCCTTGACATAGGCGAGGGACGCTCTGTCTTTGATTGAGCCTCCCGGATTGCGCATTTCCGCTTTTACGTAAATATTCGCTCCCGCTTCTTTGGAGAGATTTTTTAAATGAATGAGGGGTGTATTGCCGATGCTTGTTAAAATATCCATGACAGCCTCTTTATTTGATTATGATTTTCATATGGTATCTTCTTTTGTGAACATGCGCCAATTCGTGCCGTTTTCTGTCGTTTCCGGAACAACGTCAAGTATGGCTCGGTTTTTCCAAAAATAACTTAAGCTGTTGTCAGGTCCGATGTGGCACTTCATATTGGCGGAAATCTCATCAGGGGTGAGTTTTTTTATATTGACGCCAAGTTCTTCCAGCTGCTCACGCAAAAGTTCTTCAATGCGCTGAGCGACTCGGGCGTTCGGTTTCATGGGGTTTTGCATAATAGTATTTCCTGTTTTTTTCATATTATAAGGCTTTATCTTGACTTGTCAAAGTCAAAAAGCGAGGGTATGATTAAAAAAAACGCGAGGTGGAATATGATACATCATGTGGTTTGGTGGACGCTCAAAGACGGCGTCAACGGCAAATCGGCAAAGGAAGCCGCTGATTACTTGGTTAAGCTTGGCATGGAAAAAATGGCGGGAAAAATCGGCGTATTGCTTTCCCTGGAAATGACGGCGCAGTTTGCGAAGACGACAACGCAGGAAATGCAGCTGCTGCTTCACAGCACCCATAAGGACGAGCAGGCTTTGGCGGAATATGCGGCGCACCCCGTCCATGTGGAATTTGCCGGTGAATTGAAACAATATGCAAGTTCAAGACAAGCCATTGATTATATTGTATAAAATTTGCAAAAGTAAAAAACTATAACAAAGAGCAGGAAAATTTTCCTGCTCTTTGTTATAGAAAAATCATATAGTATATTTTGTAAAATAACAATTCCGTATAATTTTCATATCATTTTGTTATCATTATCTTATTATCGTTTTTTTCTTCTTTTTTGGGGAATTATTCCCTTTCCTCCTACACGAAAAAACTTTATAGGTTTTGTCCATAACGGTTTTGCTCTTGTGTAATTTTGGGTATTGCTAAAACGTGTTTGGAGCATTTCCAAAATATTGCAGGAAAATTATTATGAAAAGTTTTGAGAGCAGGATAGAGAGAGTTTTTATCTGCGTGGCATTTTCCCATGATGAGCGTCATTGCATTATTATCATGAAGCTACGGGAATGAAAAAAATAATTTTGTGATTAATTGTATAAGAGAAAAGGTCAATCTTGCGATTGACCTCATATCATACTGGGGGAGTATGAAAAAAAATGGCGGAACGGAAGGGACTTGAACCCTCGGCCTCCGACGTGACAGGCCGGCGTTATAACCGACTTAACTACCGTTCCGTAATGTTTTGAAACGTATTTCAATATATTAAAATGCAAAGCATTATTTTTTTTAGTGGCGGAACGGAAGGGACTTGAACCCTCGGCCTCCGACGTGACAGGCCGGCGTTATAACCGACTTAACTACCGTTCCGCAAGTGGCTGAAAGCCACCGGAAAAAAATATGTATATGGAAGTTGAAAGTTTGTCAATAAAAAAATACTGTTTTTTAATTTATTTTTTCTTCTTCCATCGCCTTTTTCTTGAGGGCGATTTCAATGCAGGAAAGCGCGGCGGGCGTCACTCCTGAAATTCTGGCGGCTTGCCCCAAATTGAGCGGTTTCACGCGGTTGAGTTTTTCTTGAATTTCACGGGAAAGCCCCGGCATGTCCGTATAGTCCAAATCCTTTGGCAGGAGTATTTTTTCCTGATTGGCTGTTTTTTGGACTATTTCTTCCTGCCGTGACAAGTAGCCTGAATATTTGGTGATGATTTCCGCTGTTTCGCAGATTTCCGGATAGGCGGTTAAATATTTTGCAAGTTCCGGCAAGAATTTCGCAATGTCTTTCAGCTGCATATTGGGGCGGCGGCAAAGGTCTTCCAGCGTGATGGCTTTTGTCGGGGCGGCTTCGTTCATTTCCTCGAGGATAGCCTTTGTTTTTGCATCAGGCCGTATGGTATTTTCTTGGAGCAAGGTTAAAATTTCCTGCAAAATTTTTTGTTTTTTGGTGAAAAGCGCAAAATGTTCATCGCTCACAAGTCCGCGTTCGCGTCCGATGGGAGTGAGCCTTTGGTCTGCGTTGTCTTCACGCAGAAGCAGGCGGTATTCCGCGCGGGAAGTGAACATTCTAAAAGGTTCTTCCGTGCCTTTTGTCACAAGTTCGTCAATTAAAACAGCTAAATAAGCTTGGTCGCGCCGCAAAAGGAACGGTTCGCGGTTTTCAAGGCGCGCCGCTACGTTGAAAGCTGCCCATAAGCCTTGGGCGGCGGCTTCTTCATAGCCTGATGTTCCGTTGATTTGTCCTGCAAACCATAGTCCTTCGACTTTTTTTGTTTCAAGGGTGGGTTTGAGTTGGATGGGATTTGCATAATCGTATTCGATAGCGTAGCCGGGACGGACGATTTTTGCATTTTCCAAACCCGTGATGCTGGCGACCATGCCTTCCTGGATGTCAAGGGGCAGGCTTGTGGAAATGCCGTTGGGGTAACATTCTTCGCTGTTTATCCCTTCCGGTTCGATGAATACCTGGTGGCGCTCACGTTCCGGAAAGCGGGCGACCTTATCCTCCACGGAAGGGCAGTATCTTGCTCCGGTTCCTTCGATAACGCCTGTGAACAGCGGGGATCTGTCCATTCCGGAGCGGATGATGTCGTGGGTTTTTTCGTTGGTCCAAGTGATGTAGCAAGAAACCTGCGGAAGTTTCGCTCCTTCGCCGTGGAAACTGAACGTGGGGGGAGGAAAATCGCCTTGCTGTTCTTCCAGCGCGTCAAAGTCAATGGAATCATAGCGTATTCTGGGCGTTGTGCCTGTTTTGAGGCGGCCGAGCTCTATGCCCAAGCGTCTGAGCGCTTCGGACAAATGCATGCTCGGCGCGTCGCCAAGCCTGCCTCCTGCCAAATGTTCCAAGCCGATATGAATAAGCCCGCAAAGGAATGTTCCTGTGGTCAAAAGAATGTGCGGGGCATGGAATTTTTTGCCGACAGCGGTGACAACACCTTGTATTTTATGGGTTGTCCCGTTGTTTTCCGGGATTTCTTCCGCAATTAAATCTTCAACGATATCTTGCCAAAGGGTGATGTTTTTTTCTTTGAAAATAGCTGATTTTACTGTTTTTATATAGGCTTCCCTATCCATTTGCGCCCGTCTTGAGCGTACGGCGGGACCTTTACTTTGGTTTAAAATTCTGAACTGGATACCGGCTTCATCCGCCCAAAGTCCCATGGAACCGCCGAGAGCGTCGATTTCACGGACCAAATGCCCCTTGGCAAGTCCGCCGATGGCAGGATTGCAGGACAAATGCCCGATTCTGTCGATATTGCCCGTAACAAGCAGGGTCTTGTGTCCCAATTTAGCAAGGGCCATGGCGGCTTCGCAGCCCGCGTGCCCCGCGCCTACGACGATACAGTCAAAACGTTCTTCTTTCATAGCAAATCCGATAAATTGTGTTTGTCCAATATATCCGGAACTTGAAAAAAATAAAAGGATTTTTTGCGCTAAAATTTTGCGTTGCCATTATCCGCATAACTTGCTAAAAAGCAAGAATAGTCCAAAAGAAAAAATAAAGGATACGATATGTCACCTGTTTGGAAAGGTTTTTTAATAGGTTCTTCCTTGGGAATTTTTGCCGCCCTTTTCGGAGTGACCGACAATATGCCGAGAAGCGTGCTTTTGGGAATAATCGGCGGCATTTGCGCGGGAATTACTTTTAAAATTCGTGAAAGCAAGAAAAAATGATATGGCGCAGAGGATTTTCTTTTTTTTATATGGCTTGCTGTGGTTCGCGGTCAAGCCTTTTTTGAAAAGGCACAAGCGCCTGAGCGAGGGATACGGGGAACGCATTGTCGGCGGTTCTTGGCTGGAACTCGCCCGGAAAAATCCCGTGTCGCTTTGGATACAGGCGTCTTCCGGGGGAGAGGCGTATCTCACTCTTGAACTTTTGAAGCATATTTCCGCCGAACATGCGGGCATGCATATCCTTTGCACGAGCATGACCAAACAAGGCATGGACGTTTTGCAAAAAGGCAGGCAGGCTTTTGAACGGAAATGGCAGGAAACCCATGCGCTTCCCGTTCCTTTGATTTCGCTTTGCTATTTTCCTTTTGACGATGAGAAGTCCATGCAAAAGGCGTTTTCACTCGCAAGACCGAAAAACTGCATTTTGCTTGAAACGGAGCTTTGGCCTTGTTTCATGCTTATGTGTAAAAAGAACGGAGCCGCATTGTATGTTGTGAATGCCCGCATGACGGATAAAACGCATGCGGCGTACAGAAAATTGAAGGCTGTTTTTTCAGGCGTGAATCCGAAAAAGATTTTTGCGACACGGGAAAAGGATAAGGAGCATTATCAGGAAATTTTTCCGCAGAGCGAATGCGCGTTCATGCATAATATGAAATTTGACGGCATATACCATGAACTTTTGCTTGCCATGCAGGAAAAAAAGGAAAATCCGCTGCAGGCTGTTTTTGACGGAAGAACGTGCATGTTTCTTTTCGCCTCCGTACGCAGGGAAGAGGAGCAGGAACTTGCGCCCCTCATAGAAACGCTGCACAGGCAAAAGAAAAAAAGCGCGGTATGCATAGCTCCCCGTCATGTGGCGCGTTTTGCGGAATGGAAAAGGATTTTGCAGGAAAAAGGGCTGAATGTGCGGTTCGTTTCCGATATTTTCGCTGAAAATGACCAGATAAAAGCCGGAGACATTGTTGTTTGGGATAGGTTTGGCGATTTGAAAAAACTTTATGCGCTTACCGATTATGCCGTCGTGGGGGGAAGCTTCGCCCCTTTGGGCGGGCAGAATTTTTTAGAGCCCCTTGCGTATGGGATTGTTCCGCATACCGGCGTGCATCTGCATAATTTCTTATGGGTATTCGAGAAGCGGGAAAAAAATCTCGCAGAAGAAAATTTGCTTTGCCTGCACAGTTCTGTTTCTATGCTTGCAAAAGCGCTTTTAGTGCAGCCTGAAAAAAAGTTTACGCAACATGCTGAAATTCAAGAACGTTTTAAAATATGGCTTAAACCATTAATTGGTGGTACAAAAACAGTCATGGAAGAAATATTGAAAAATATTTCCCGTTGTTAGAAGAGGCTGATTGGAAAAATCGTATGTTTTTTAAAAAAATTCAGGATATTTTTTCTTCCGTGAAAGAAAACGTTGTGATAATCGGAGCGGGGGAAGTGGGACTGCACCTTGCGAAACGGCTGACCCAAGAAGAAAAAAACGTTGTCGTCATTGATAAGGACAAAAGCCGTTTGGAGAGAATAACCCAGTTTGCGGACGTGCAGACTATTTTAGGTTCGGGGTCTTCGCCTAAAACGCTTGCCTTGGCTCATGTGGAAGACGCCCATTATGTCATTGCGGTCACCAATGACGACGAAGTGAATCTGGTCGCCTGCCTCTTTGCCAACGCCCTTTCCCCGCAGGCTGTGAAATTGGCGCGTATCAGCAATAAGGAATATGAGGAATATCCCAATGTCCTTGGCGGAACAAGTTTGAATATCCAGCTCATGGTTCACCCCGAAAGCGAAGTCGTGCGCAGTATCGACCGTCTTCTGTCCCTGCCGGCGTCGCAGGATTATGCGGAATTTGCCGGCGGGCATTTGCGTATGGTCGCCTATAACATTGCAGATACGGAACTTGTGGGCAAAAAACTTTTTGAATTTAAAGAATTTGTCAAAAGTGACAATATCATGGTCGCCGCCATAATCCGGGACAGCAAACTGGTTATTCCCAACGGACAGGTTGTGCTGCAGGAAAACGACCTTGTTTATTTCGCTTATGTGGATGTCGCCCAACGGGATTTGCTGCGGTTTCTGAAGAAAAACAGGGCGTTTTTCCATTCTGTCTGCATTGTCGGCGGCGGAAAAATCGGGTATCTGCTTGCAAAGCGTTTTGAAGACAAGGGCTTGGATGTCAAAATAATAGAAAAGGATGAAGCCCGCTGCGAAGAACTCGCCGCGCTTCTTGACAGCACGCTGATTTTGCATGGTGACGCTACGGAAACCACCTTGCTCAAAGAAGAGAATGTGGGCAGAATGGATGTCATTGTCGCCGTCACGGCGGACGAAGAAACCAATATTTTGGCTTGTCTTTTGGCGAAAAGCATGGGGGCGAGGGATTCTGTCGCCCGTGTGAACAAGTCGGAATATTTGCCCATTGTGAAACATATTGGAATCGACCATAGCGTAAGTACGCGGCTTGCCGCCGTGAACGGGTTCCTGAGCTATATCCGGCAAGGGAATGTCGTGGCTTTCGCTTCTGTCGCTTCGGACGCTGCGGAAGTTATGGAGGTTTATCTTGCGGAAACGTCGCAGCTTATCAACAAGCCCCTTATGATGCTTGCTTTTCCAAAAAATGTGATCATGCTTGCCTATATGCGCGACGAAAAGGTTTTCATCCCGCATGGGCAGACCGTCTTTTTAGCCGGCGATCATGTGATTTTTTTGGGCGAGCAAAATGCGATGCATGAACTTGATGCGCTTATCGGGGAAAAAACATTTAAACAAGATGATAAAAACAGAATATTGACCACATGGAAAAAGTAATCATTGCAACAAAAAATAAAGGAAAATTGGCGGAACTCGAAGAGCCTTTGAACGCTTTCGGGTTTTGTGTCGAAACCTTGCCTGCCGGCTATCCGGAAATAGAGGAAAACGGCGAAAGTTTTGAAGAAAACGCTCTCATCAAGGCGCGGTATGTCTGTAAGGATTTAAAATGTATCGCCATTGCGGATGACAGCGGGCTTTGTGTGGATTATCTGCAGGGCGAGCCCGGAATTTTCTCCGCCCGGTATGCCAATGATTATCCGCTGCTTGAGGGAGAAACAAAAGACCAAGCAAATAATCGGAAATTATTGGATAAAATGAAAAATGTGCCTATGGAAAAAAGGCGGTGCGCTTTCCATTGCGCCATGGCGGCGGTTTTTCCCGACGGAAAAGAAATCATAGCCCATGAAACATGGGAGGGAAGATTGCTTTTTGAAGAACGCGGAAAAAATGGTTTCGGGTATGACCCGCTTTTTTTTGATGAAGAATTGAAATGTACCGGAGCCGAAATGGAAAAAAGCGTCAAAATGGGGCGTTCCCATAGGGCTAAAGCTTTGCAGGCAGTGATCGAAGCTTTCGGGAACTTGAAATAATGTCTTTGTTTGCTAAAATAAACGCCAGGCAGCAAATGGGAATAGCCGCCCTCATTATGGGCTTCAGTGTCCTTGTTTCCCGCTTTATGGGACTTTTTCGGGACAAGGTTATTTCTTGGCAGTTCGGGGCGGGCGGAGAAACGGATTTATATTTCGCGGCGTTCATTTTGCCTGATTTTTTAAATTATTTGCTGGCGGGAGGTTATGTTTCCATTACCCTTATTCCTCTTCTTTCCAAACTTATGGAGAACGACGAGGAAGATGCGTGGAAATTTTTCAGCGGCGTTCTTATTTGGGCAAGCGGCATAGTCGTTGCCTTATCGGCAGTATTGTGGATTTTCGCCCCTTATCTCGTCACTTTTCTCGCTCCGGGGTTTAGCGAAACGCAGTTTGTGCGGCTTACGGAATTTTTACGCATAATTTTGCCGGCGCAAATTTGTTTTTTGCCCGGAGCTTGTTTCACCGCCTTGCTGTATATCAGGAAAAAATTTGCCGTGCCTGCTCTCATTCCTTTAATATATAACGGCATGATTTTGCTGTGCGGGGTTTTCTTTCCTTATTTAGGCATTGCCGAGGGCATGGAGGGTTTTTGCTGGGGTGTTTTGCTGGGCGCTTTTTTAGGTTCTTTCTATTTGCCTTTTCTTGCGGCGAAAGCGGACGGCATTCGCTTTTATTGGATTTTGAAGCATCGCTGTTTCAAGCGTTTTTTGTGTCTTGCCGTGCCTCTTATGCTGGGACAGTCCATTGTTGTTTTGGATGAGCAGTTCATCCGTATTTTTGGAAGCATGGCAGGCACGGGCGAGGTGAGTTTGCTGAGCTATTCCAGAAGAATCATGATGGTTCCGGTCGGGGTTGTGGCGCAGGCGGCGGGGGTTGCTTCTTTTCCTTTTTTGGCAAGCTTGTTCGTAAAAAACGATATGCAAAGTTTTTGTCAAACTATGCACAGCGCCATAAAAAATACCTTGATTTTGGTTCTGCCCGTTACGTTTTATATGATAGCTGCGGCAAAACCCGTTCTCGGACTTATTTTCGAGGGAGGGCAATTCGGCGCGGAAGAAACCGTTCTCGCAGCCCCTTATTTGCAGATTATGATGATAGCCGTGCCTTTTTGGTGTGTTCAGCAAATTTTGGGACGTTCTTTTTATGCCATGGAAAATACGGTGACTCCGGCTTTGGTCGGTTCAATGATAACGGTGTTCATCATTCCTTTTTATTTTTACTGCGCTCCCCGTTTCGGAGCTGTTTCCGTGGCATTTCTGACCAGCGCGTCCGTTATCGCTTATACCTTAACTTTATGGTTTGCCGGCCGAAAATATTTTCAGAGAGCCTATCGGGGAATACTTTGTCTTTTGTTGAAAAATGTGTTATGCAATGGCATACCTTTTTTCCTTTGCCTTGCGGGAGGGTATTGTTCCGAATTGTTTTTGCAGGGAAAAATCCCGCTTTTGTGGGTGCAGCTCGCGCAAATCGGTTTTGCCGGTTTAGTGTATCTGATCAGTTATTTGATAGTGGCAAAATATTTCATGCCGGAAAATATAACCTTGTTGATTTCGCCTTTTTTGCGGCGTTTGAAAAGGTAGGTGCATATGGAAGTCATCCGTTCGGAGCGGGCAGGTTTTTGCATGGGGGTCGCCTTAGCGCTTAAAAAACTTGATATATTGGTGGAAAAAGGCGGACATGTGGGCACGTTCGGTCCCATCATCCATAATCCTTTTGTGCTGGAAGAATACGCCATGAAAGGGGTGCGCTGTTTTGGTTCCGTGCAGGCGGTGAAAGAAGCGCTGGAACCTTTTTATGTTTTTTTGGAAACAATCGATGAAGAAAAGAGAAAAGAGGGGCAGCTGCAGCTCAATCTTTTAATCCGCGCCCACGGCATTCCGTACAGTACGGAGAGTTTTTTGCGTAATTTGCCCCATGTGCAGCTGATGGATGCGACATGTCCGCGGGTGAAAGAAGCCCAAAATGCGATCGGCAAAGCCTCGCAGGGCGGACAAGGCACCCGGACGCTTCTTTTGTTTGGCGACGCAAACCACCCGGAAGTGGACGGTTTGGTTTCCTATGCGAAAGGAAAATATATCATTTCGCCGGATTCTGAAAAGTTGATCGGTTATGCGCAGAAAAATAACCGGGAAGAAATGGTTTTAGCCGCTCAAACGACACAGGACAGGGCTGTTTTCGACACGATAAAAAAAGAACTTCTTGAGGTGGCGGCAACAAAGCCGATTATCTTGGAAACGATTTGCGATGCGACGAAACTCCGTCAGGATGAGGCGCTGGCTATTGCGGAACGTGTGCAGGCTATGGTGGTCATAGGCGGAAAGGAAAGCGGAAATACGAAAAGATTGGCGGAATTGGTTTTTTCTAAAAATATCCCTACAGTTTTGGTGGAAAGTGCCGATGAGTTAAAAAGAGAATTTTTTAAAAACGTTAAAAAAGTTGGTCTGACCGCAGGAGCATCAACCCCGAAACGCTTGGTGGATGAAGCGGAAAGGCTATTGGCTTCATGGTGAATGCTAGACGGTTTTAGGAGGAATATATGTCTCAAACAAATATTTTATTGGAAGCAGGTACAAACGAACTTGAGATTGTGGAATTTTATATTGATGAACCTGTGACCGAGCTTGATTCAGGCACTTCCAGTGCTTTGAAATTGATTCAAGAAGAGGGCAAAGAACCTATTTATCGCGGTTATTATGGGGTTAACGTTGCTAAAGTTTTGGAAATCATCCAACTGCCTCATGTGACTCCGCTGCCGGAATTGCAAAGTGATTCCGTTTTGGGCGCGTTTAATTTGCGTTCGCAGATCATTCCCTTGGTTGATTTGAATATTTGGCTTGAAAAACAAAGCTTGCTCAACCATAATCCTCCTAAGGTCGTTGTGACGGAATTCAACAATGTGACGACAGCGTTCAAAGTTTCAGGCGTAAACCGTATTCACCGTATCAGCTGGGAAGACGTGGACGCTCCGAACTCTTACATGTCTTTCTTCTCCAAAGGCTGCATTACCGGGGTTGTCCGTCTTGAGGACAGAATTGTTTTCATTCTTGACCTTGAAAAAATCGTGACGGAACTCAATCCTAATCTCGGTCTTCGCCTCGATGCTGCAATCAATTGGAAAGAAACGCAAAATTACCGCGCATTTGTTTGTGACGACTCTTCCCTTATCAGAAACATGCTGAAAACGCTTTTGCAGGAAGCGAATTTTGAAGTGCGTGATTTTACCAATGGTCAGGAAGCTTGGGACGAACTTTGCAGTTTGCGCAAAAAAGCCATTGAAGAAGGCAAGGATGTCAGCGATTATATCCAAGTTGTCATTTCTGATATCGAAATGCCGAGAATGGACGGGCATACGCTTTGCAAAACCATTAAAGAAGACCCTTATATGAAAAAAATTCCTGTTATTTTGTTCTCTTCCCTTATTACGGATAAGCTCCGTCATAAAGGGGAATCCGTGGGGGCGGACGAACAGATTTCCAAACCGGGTGTAACCCTGCTTGCACAGCGCGCCCATGAACTTATTCATCAGTATGCCGACGGTTATGTTCCGGAGCCTTTTAAAGAAGAAACAAAATAATATGAAAATTTTAGTTCTTGGTGTTGGAAATGTCCTCTACCGCGATGAGGCCGTCGGTGTGAAAACTGTGCTGAAAATGCAGGAAGAATACAGTTTTCCGGAAAATGTACGCCTTCTTGACGGCGGAACGCTCGGTATGGGACTTATGGACAGTTTGATGGACGCTGATTTGGCTGTCATCATAGATGCGGTCAAAGGCGGGCATGAAGCGGGAACCTTATACCGTTTGGTCGGCGATGACCTGCGAAAAAGCATGAGCTTTTCCGATTCCTTGCACCAGACCGATTTGGTGGACACGCTTATTTATTGCGATTTGATAGGGCATAGACCCGATTGCGTGGTCATAGGAGTTGAGCCGGAAGACTTTACGTCCCTGAATTTGGAATTAAGCCCGAAAATTCAGGAGACTGTGCCAAAACTGATACAAGAAGTTTTGAAAGAACTGGAAAAACATGGTGTCCAATACAGCAAAAAATAGAGAAAGGAGCGCAAGCTCCTTTTTTTGTGGGAATTTTGTTCCATTATCAAAAATTGTGTGCAATATTACAGGGAAAGGTAATAGCAGTTTTTGGATTATTAATAGCTGATAGTTTTTATTCAATGCATTTTATCCTGCAGCAAGTTGTCAATGCTCTTTGATTTTCTTTGCTTTTTGCCCATGTTCTTATTTTTTTTGATTGGTTCTGATAAAATATTTCTTGCCTGTATTTCGGGTGTTTTTTGGTGGGGAATACCTCCCCGCACCGCGTGAAAAGCGGGGTGTGCTTGGGGGGAAATAAAAGCGTCTTCGCATGACATTAAGAATTATCGTCATAGAACTTAAACCGATTTGCAGCGGTAAAAAGGGTGATTTTTTCAAGAGCTTTTTTTATCGCATGAAAAAAATTAAAAAACAAAGAAAGAAGATAGCCCCTTATTTTTATGCATTCACATGAATATGATACGGAAATGTTTTGGAATATAAGGATAACAACTTGTTATTTATCTATTTTTCAAGTTTTAAATGCAGTAAGGGGAAGTGATTGCCTAAATCGTCGTATTCACTGCGGGCGAATTGGGTAAAGCCCATTTTTCGGTAAAAAGCAAAAGCGTCGGGATTTTCTTCGTTCACATCGACAAATTGAATTTTGTAGGCATTTTTTGCATGTTCGACAAAGCATTTGCCCAGTCCTTGTTTTTGGGCTTCCGGGTGTATGAAGAGCATTTCCAATTTGTTGTTTTCAATGCCCATGAAGCCGAGCAGTTCGCCCTTTTCATTTTGTGCTGTCAACAAAAAGGGAACGTTTTTTATTGCGTCCAAAACAAGGGGATACAGGTTTTCCTTATCTTCCTTTGTTAAAAAATGGTGCGTGCTTGAGACCGATTGTTTCCAAATTTCTCCGAGTTCCAGAATAAGTTTTTTGGGGCGTTGGTATTGGGATATGATATTTCGCATAGGCTTCTCCGCAGTATGGAAAAAAGTATGAACCAATAAGGGGATATCCGCAGGGTATGCATTGCTTATGATTACATATGGATACCGGTATTTTTTGCATTGTGCCAAATTATTTTGATTTTCTTTGATAAGCAGCGCTTGGTCAATTTCATCATTTTGCCGGTTTTCTATGAGTGAGGCATATTTTTGCATGTCCGCACAATGTGTTAGAATATATTCCCGGCTCATGATTAAGCAGCAAAAGCGGATACGGGCTAATTCTTCGTTTGAAAAATCTTCTTTCCATGTGAAAGGAATATAAGCTCCTTCGACAATTAAATTTTGTCGGTTTTCAAGGGCTGTTCTGATAATTTCTTTCGTTGTCCCCCAAAGATAAGGAATAAGCTTTTCATCGTCTTCCGGGGTGAGCGCTGTTTGTTTGCTTCTGATAAGCCCCATTTTCAAATGATCGATGGAAAGGTACGGATAATGATATTTTTCAAGAAGTTTTTGTGCCAGCAAGGTTTTTCCCGTATGGGAAGCCCCGGAAATTAAAACAATCATTATTTTGCCCGTACAACGTTTTGCCGGTGGAGTTAAAACGGCGTCCCTGTTTCAATGAGTTTTTGATAAATGAGTTTTTGCAGTTTTTTCGCGTTTTCCATAGGTACGCCGTCAGCAATTTTTTCGCCTTCGTAATGGGTAATGGCAACGCATTGCGAACCTGTGCCGAAGAGCAGAAATTCTTTTGCGTCAAAAATTTCTTCTTCCCGGATATTGCGGGTTTCCGTTCGCATATAGGGTTCGGCGATGCTTTTTGCCATAAGGGCGGTTGTTCCTGCCAAGGCGCGTTTGAAATGGGGCAGGACAAAAATATTGTTTTTGTCGATAATGCCGACGTTCGCAATGGCGGCTTCGGCTAAATAACCGTCTTCATCAAAGGAAATGCTCACATCGACGCCTTTCGCTTCCGCTTCTTGCGCCATAAAAACATTGGGCAGGTAATTTGTTGATTTTATTTGGGCTAAAAAAGGCTGTTTCGCAGGAATGGCGCTTCTGCAGGCGGTAATGCCTTTTTCCCAATAGCTTGGAGCCGGCGGGTTTCCTTTTGCCGCAACGCAGTAAAAACTTGCGACAGGGCATTCTTTCGGGCTGATACCAAGTCCGCCTTCTCCGCGTCCCATCAACAATTTGACGGAGCCATGGGCAGCGCCGCCCGCTTTTGCGGTGTCCAAAACAATTTGGCGGATTTCATCATAGGACAGGGGAGCCTGTATGCCGAGTTTGGCGGCGGAATGTTCCAAGCGGGCGATATGGGCGTCAAGTTCCAGCACTCTGTTTTCGGCGATGGTTAAGGATTCAAAGCAGCCGTCCCCCCTGTGGACCAAGTGGTCGTCCAAAGGAATGCGCAATAATCTTGCGTCCGTACAAATCGCGCCAATGCTGTGTTCATAAAAAGCGGTGACAAAATTTTCCGCTTTCCGCGGTGTGTTTTGTACTTTTTGTATCCATTCCTGACTGCTGATACGCGGTGTCGCCATGATGATTTCCCCCGTTATGCGTTATATGAGTTCGATTTCTCCGGAAAAGACTTCCCGTGCGGGTCCTGTCATATAGACAATGCCGTCGTCAGCCCATTCGATGACAAGCTCTCCGCCCCGAAGTTCGACAATCGCTTTTTTGTCCGTATAATTATTGAGCACGCAGGCGACAAGAACGGCGCAGGCGCCCGTGCCGCAGGCAAGGGTTTCACCGGAGCCGCGCTCCCAAACACGCATGCGCACTTTTTGCCGGCTGAGCACTTCGATAAATTCCGTATTGACCCGTTCGGGAAAGAGTTCGTGATATTCGAAAAGAGGTCCGAAAGCAGGCAAATCAAGGCTTGCGATATCATGCATGGTGACAACGAAATGAGGATTGCCCATGGAAACGCCGGTGCCTTTTATGCAGGAGCCGTTGACAAGGATTTCTTGATTGATAAAGGTTTCACCGTTTGCTTTCATGGGGATGTCGGCAGGTTTGACAATAGGTTTGCCCATATCCACGGTGACGCTTGCGACCTTGTTGTTTTCAAGGGTCAGCTCAAGGGTGCGGATACCGCTTTTTGTTTCAAGGGTGATGTTTGTTTTGCCGGTATGTCCGTGTTCATAAAGAAATTTGCCCACGCAGCGGGAGGCGTTGCCGCACATGTTTCCCTCGGAACCGTCGTTATTGAACATTCTCATTCTGAAATCGGCTTTTTTTGATTTGCCGATAAGGACGAGACCGTCTCCGCCAACCCCGTAGTTCCTGTCGGACATGAAAATCGCAAGCGGGGCGGGGTCGGTGAGAGGAGTATCCAAATCTTCAAACCAAACATAAACATAATCATTGCCGATGCCTTCCATTTTCGTAAAGGCGAGTTTTTGCGGAAGCCGCATTTTCTCAATATAGTCTTGCCCGAGTTTAGGCAGTCGTTTTTCAAATTCAGCCATAGGAACCTCATAGGATGATGTCTTTTTCCTATACAGCCTTTTAGGGAAAAGAACAAGGGGAAAAGAGGAAAAATTTAAGAATATCGGTAATAATTTCAGAATGAAATCAAGTAGTTATTTTATCCAAAAAAAGTATTGATTTTTTGTGGAAAAAAGCGTATTAAAAATTATTTTGTTTTATCAACAATCAAACAAAAACGGAAAGATTATGACTATCAATACAAAAATGCCGGCTTTATTGATGCTTGATGACGGCACATGTTTTGAAGGATACGCCTTGGGGGCTTGTCAGGAGGCTGTGGGCGAAGTCGTTTTCACAACAGGTATGAGCGGATACCAGGAAACGATTACCGATCCTTCCTATTACGGACAAATCGTAGTGTTTACTTCCGCGCATATAGGAAATTACGGAGCAACGGCTCTTGACAGCGAATATCCCGAATCGAAGCCGGAATACGGTGCGGGCGGCGTTGTTTTTCATGATTTGTTTGTTGATGCGGAAAATATTGATTTTCCGCATTTCCGTGCCGAGAGTTCTCTGCAAAAAAAATTGGAGCAAATGGGATTGAGCGGCATTTATGGAATCGATACCCGCGCCCTGACGCTGCATTTGCGTATGCATGGGGCGAGAAACGGCATTATCAGCACCAATTTGGACCGTGATTATTTATTGAAAAGGGCGAAAGAGCTTCCTCAAATGTCCGGGCTTGATCTTGCTTCAAAAGTGACTGTAAAAGAAAAATTCGTCTTCAATACTGACCCCGGCACTGTTCTGACGTATAAAAAACGTGATACCTCCAAGAAAATGCTCAATGTCGCCGTTATCGATTATGGTGCCAAACGTTCGATTTTGCTTCACTTATTCAATAATAACATGCACCCGACCGTATATCCCGCCACTGTGACAGCAGAAGAAATTTTAGCTTCCAAGCCCGATGCCGTCATGCTGACGAACGGTCCGGGAGATCCGGAGCCTTGCGGCTACGCCATAAAAACAATACGGGAATTGGTCGGAAAATTGCCTATTTTCGGAATTTGCCTGGGACATCAGCTTATCGCCCTTGCCATGGGTGCGAAAACCTTCAAAATGCCTTTCGGTCACCATGGGCTTAATCACCCTGTAAAGGATGTGGCGACAGGAAAGGTTCTTATCACGAGCCAGAACCATGGTTTTTGTGTTGACCCTCAGACGCTGCCCGGCAATGTGAAAGTGACCCATTGGAATTTGAACGACAATACTGTCGAGGGTTTGGCGTTGACCGACGCCCCGGTCTTTTCCGTGCAATTCCATCCGGAAGCCGCTCCGGGAACTTGGGACGCTTACGGTTTGTTTGACGCTTTCCGTACTATGGTTGATGATTTTTATAAGAAATAACAGTGGCTTTTGCCATAATTATTGGTAGTATCTACTAAGAAGGATTTTAAAGAAATGCCGAAGCGTGAAGATCTGAAAACGATTATGGTGCTTGGTTCCGGTCCGATTGTGATCGGACAGGCGGCAGAATTTGATTATTCTGGCACACAAGGGTTGAAAGCACTGAAAGAGGAAGGGTGCCGCATTGTCTTGCTGAACTCGAACCCGGCTACTGTTATGACAGATACGGCTTTTAGCGACGCAACATATATCGAGCCCATGAACAAGTTCATGGCGGCTGAAATCATTATAAAGGAACGTCCCGATGCCATTTTGCCCACACTGGGAGGGCAGACGGCTCTCAATTTGCTTATGGATTTGCACCATATGGGTATTTTGGAAGAATACAACGTGGAAATTATCGGGGCGCAGCCAAAGTCCATCGAACTTGCGGAAAACCGCCAAAAATTCCGTGAGACCATGGAAGCCATCGGGCTTGATTTGCCGAAAAGCGCCCTTGCGACCACGTTTGAACAAGCCATGGACGCAATAAAAGAAATCAGCTTCCCTGTCATCATCCGTCCTTCCTATACCTTGGGCGGCACCGGCGGCGGTATCGCTTACAATATTGAAGAATTTAAGGAAATAGCCAAGGGCGGTATCGAAGCGTCGCCCATCAGCCAAATTTTGATTGAAGAATCTGTGCTCGGCTGGAAAGAAATCGAATTGGAAGTTGTGCGCGATAAGGCGGACAACGCCATTGTCATTTGCGGCATTGAAAACCTTGACCCTATGGGCGTGCATACGGGCGATTCCATTACCGTCGCTCCTATTCAAACCCTTTCCGATGCGGAATATCAAGCGCTCCGTCAGGACGCATTCCGCGTCGTGCGGGCTATCGGCGTTGAAACCGGCGGCTGCAATATTCAATTCGCCGTTTGTCCGAAAACAGGCAGACGCGTCGTTATTGAAATGAACCCCCGGGTTTCCCGTTCTTCCGCCCTGGCTTCCAAGGCGACCGGTTTCCCTATCGCCCGTATCGCGGCGAAACTTGCCCTCGGCTATCGTTTGGATGAATTAAAGAATGATATTACCGGCACTTCCGCTTGTTTCGAGCCTACCATTGATTATTGTGTCGTCAAAGTTCCCCGCTTCAATTTTGAAAAATTCACAGGAGCGGACACGACGCTTGGTTTTCAAATGCATTCCGTCGGGGAAACCATGGCTCTTGGCGGCAATTTCCGCGAGGCTTTGCAAAAGGCTTTCCGCGGACTTGAAACAGGGCTGCAAGGCTTGCAAAACGGCAAATTGGAAGCGGAAGCCCCTATTGAACCCGCCGCCCGCCGCGAATGGATACGGGAAAAATTGTATCTTCGCCGTCCTGACAGGGTTTTGCTTGTTTACGAAGGCATGCAGCTTGGTTTGACAGTTGAGGAACTGAATGAGATTACCGGCATTGACCCTTGGTTCCTGCTGCAGATCAAACGTATTTTGGATGATGAAAATTCCATACGCCAAGATTTTTGCCATGAAATAGAAAAGGCGGTGAACAGCAAAGCTGCCGATGCCGCTTTCGCAAAGAAACTGCGTCATTATAAAGCGCAAGGTTTCAGCGACGCCCGCATTGCGAACCTTTGCTCCGAAAGCCTTGCGAAAACAGTGCGTGAAACGGATATCCGCTCTTTGCGCGAGATTAATGCCGTCGAGCCTGTTTTTCATACTGTTGATACCTGTGCAGGGGAATTTGAAGCCCATACGCCTTATTTTTATTCGACGTACGATGCGGTTTCTCCCGATCCGCTGCATACAGCCCATGTGGGCGCCGCAACACGCGGTTTTGCGCGTAAAGTCGTTATCATCGGCGGCGGTCCGAACCGTATCGGGCAAGGATTGGAATTTGACTATTGCTGCGTGCAGGCGTGTTTTTCCCTGCGTGAACTCGGCATAAAAACCATTATGATCAACTCGAACCCCGAAACGGTTTCCACTGACTATGATACGGCGGATACCTTGTATTTCGAGCCGGTGACGACGGAAGACGTGCTTGCCGTCTGCCATGCGGAAAAGCCAGACGGGGTGATTGTGCAGTTCGGCGGACAGACTCCGCTCAATATCGCCATGGCATTGCAGGAAGCGGGCGTTCCCATTATCGGCACGAAGCCTCAGGATATCGCTCTTGCGGAAGACCGTGAGGATTTCAGCGCCCTGATTGAGGATTTGGATATTTTGCAGCCTGCCAGCGGTATGGCTGTCGACCTTGAAACAGCCTGCAGGCTTGCGGAAACAATCGAGTACCCGGTCATGGTGCGTCCGTCCTTTGTGCTTGGCGGACGCGCAATGCGTATCATTCATAATGAACAGGAACTTATTGAATATATTGAGGATAAATCAACCGGCTTGTATCTGAGCGTCAATACTCCTATTTTGGTGGATAAATTCCTTGAAGAAGCCATTGAAATAGATGTCGATGCCGTTGTTGACGGCGATAAGGTGACCATTGCCGCCATTATGGAACATATCGAACAAGCGGGCATCCATTCGGGCGATTCCTGCTGCTCTATCCCGACCCATACGCTGAGCGACGAAGTGAAAGGTATTATCCGTTCTTATACCCATAAACTTGGTAAAGCCTTGCATACTGTGGGCTTACTGAACATTCAGATGGCTCTTTACAAGGGCAGCGTGTACGTCATTGAAGCAAATCCGCGGGCGTCAAGGACCGTGCCTTTCGTTTCAAAGGCGACAGGACGCAATGTCGCGGGCATTGCGGCAAAAATCATGACGGGGCTTTCTTTGAAGGATGTGAATTTCACGGAAGAACCGAAACTTATGTACAGCGCGGTAAAAGAAGCGGTCATTCCTTTTGAGCGTTTCCCCGGAACGCAAATCCAGCTCGGACCTGAAATGCGTTCCACTGGCGAAGTTATGGGCATTGACAGGAGCTTCGGCATGGCTTTCCTTAAATCCCAGGCCGGCACAAGAGTCCCCATTCCGGTATCCGGCAATGTCATTCTGACGGTAACGGACCAAGACAAAGAACCTCTTGTTCCTCTTGCGGCACGCCTGAAAGCCCTTGGCTTTACGCTTTACGCAACTCCCGGAACAAAAGCCATGCTTGAAAACAAAGGCATTGACTGCAAGCTTATTGTAAAAATCGGACAGCAGCGCCCTCACCTTTTGGACTTCATCCGCAACGGTGAGGCGAATATGATTGTCAATACCGTAAGCGGTCCGACTTCCGCCCGTGACGCAAACACCATAAGGACGGAAGCCCTCGCCCGCCGTATCAACCTCATTACGACACTGGCGGCTCTTCGCGCCACTGTCGAAGGTTTGGAAGCCCGCCGGCAAGAACAACGCATAGTCGCTCCTTTGCAGGATTATTATGCAGGATATATTCAAGGAAAAACAAATGAATAATTCTTTTGGAAACATCTTTATCCCTGATACCTTGACGTATGATGACAAGGCGCATGATGAATGCGGAATTGTGGGGCTTTACGGAGTAAAAGACGCCGCCCAGCATGCTTCATTGGCTTTGCACGCTTTGCAGCACCGCGGGCAGGAATCCGCCGGTGTCGCGAGCGCCAGCGACGGACAGATATTCATCCACCGCGGCATGGGTTTGGTTTCCAGCGTGTTCGGTAATGGAGAAGGCCGCAATATGGCAGGCAATTCCGCAATCGGGCATGTCCGGTATTCCACGGCGGGTTCAAGCACCATAGCCAACGCCCAGCCCCTTATCGGATATTACAGCGAAGGGCAGGTCGCTCTTGCCCATAACGGAAATTTATACCACGGGGAAAAATTGCGGGAAAAGCTTCTTCTTTCGGGGGCTTTTTTGCAGACAACGAGTGACAGTGAATTTTTCCTGCAGCTGTTAGCCCAAAAGCAAGCGAGTTCCGATGAAGATATCGCCAGTGTTTTTGAACAGGCGGAAGCCGCTTTTGCGGTTGTTCTGCTTTTCGGCAATAAAATGATTGCCGCCCGCGATCCTTGGGGCTATCGTCCTTTGGTGCTCGGGCGCATGGGGGACGGATATGTCGTTGCCTCCGAAACGTGCGCTTTTGACCAAATCGGGGCGATTTTCGAGCGGGAAGTCGAACCCGGAGAAATGCTGACCTTTACGGCGGGCGGTTACCGTTCCACGTATTTTGGCGACAGAACGGTCCGCCAGCAGCGCTGTTTATTGGAACTTATTTATTTCGCCCGTCCCGACAGCACTGTTTTCGGGCATACTCCCCATGTTTTCCGCCGTCAAACAGGGCATATGCTTGCGAAAGAAAAACCGGTCGATGTGGATATCGTGGTTGCGATTCCCGATTCCGGATTTTCAGCCGCCATGGGTTTTGCGGAAGAACTCGGCATAACGCTTGACCGCGGACTTATCCGCAACCACTACATAGGACGCAGCTTTATCGCTCCGGGACAAGGCGCGAGGGCTGCCGCCGTGCGCATGAAGCACAATGTCGTGAAAGAAGTCGTGCGTGGAAAACGGGTCTGCCTTGTGGACGATTCCCTTATCCGCGGAACAACAACGGCGGCTCTTGGCAAAGAACTCCGTGATGCGGGGGCGACGGAAGTGCATTTGAGAATTGCCTGCCCGCCTGTGCAGTATCCTTGCTATTTCGGGGTCGATTTCCCCCATTATGAAGAATTGCTCGCCTATCAGCATACTATTGAGGAAATACGTTCCATTTTGAATATGGACAGTCTGGGCTATTTGTCCTTGGAAGGTATGCGGGCTTGCCTTGGTGACGAGGGCATGCAGTATTGCACCGGCTGTTGGAGCGGTGAATATTTGCAAAAGAATTAGCTTTACTTCACTTAATGATTAAGATTTTTTTGAAGAAAGATTTTTTGCATGCGGTCGCAGTCTTTTTGCTTTGCTGAAAATGGCGTGAGTGTCCCCGTTGCCGGTTTCGGTTCTGTTTCCTGCCGGATATGTATCATGCGGGCATTTGGCTGAATTGAAAAAAGCGAAATTTTTTGGAATGAACCGGAAAAGGCAGGGCGGCAAAAAGAAGCGCAAGGATAACTAAGGATAATTAAAGAACAATGAAAAAGCGTACTTCGGTACGCTTTTTTTTATGCTTTCAGGCGAGTTCTTTTTTAATTTGCTCCAATACGGGCGGTATGCTGTTTTGTTTTTTCAGTTTTTCCAACAGACCTAGAAAATTTTTTTCCAATGCAGCCAGGTCCGCACTATTTGGAATTTCATAATCGGCAAGATCGATTTTTTTTTCTTGTTCCAATTGCCAACTGTCCATATAGGCGACGGTTTCTTCCGTCCACCTCCGTTTTTTGAGGCGGGCTAAACGGATTTCGGCATTTGTGCTGACACATACCGTCAGCGGTTTGATGGGGAAATTCTTGGGTTTGCTTTCGAACCAAAGGGGGATTTCCGCAAGAGCGAAGCGTTTGCGGTTGTTTTTGTTAAAAAATTCAATCATCCGTGAATAAACAAGAGGGTGCAGCAAATTTTCCAATTCATGTTTCTTGGCGGGGTCTTGCATCGCCTTCGCAAGGGCGGTTTTATCCACCGGCTTTTTATCGTCCGGAACAAAAAGTGTGCCGTATTGCTGTTTGAGCAAATACCATGCATCGTTATTTACTTGGTATAATTCATTGATACATTCGTCGGCACTGAAAGTAGGCAAATTTTGCCGTTTTGCAATTTCAATGAGGGCTGATTTTCCGGACCCGGAATTTCCGGTGATCACAAGGGGTATCGCCGTTTGGTTTAAAGCGATTTGATTTTCAGCGCATTCCCAAAAATCAGCAGGCGGTAAAGACGTGAAGGTCAGGGTTTCATGGGTGAAAGGGTGGCGAAATGTCAATGTATACGCGTGAAGCATTTGTCTTGGCGCTTTTTGGGCGACATCCGCAGGAGCATAGACCTCATCACCCAAAAGGGGATAGCCCGAAGCGGACAAATGCACACGGATTTGATGTGTTCTGCCTGTATGGATTTGTACTTTCATTAAAGAAAAAGCGTTTTCATTCGTATTTTGTTTTGCGGGCTGTTTCGGGTAAATGCGTTCCCATTTTGAAAAGGCTTCCCGCCCGCCTTTGGAAACAGGGACAAGCGTCATTTTTGTTTTGATTGCCGAGTGGCGTCCTATGCTTTCGCTGCTTTCACCATTCGGGCAAATGCCCTGCACAAGGGCGAGATACATTTTTTTTATTTCCTTATTGCTGAAAGCTTCCGTCAGTTTCAACCGGCATTCTTCCGTCAGGGCGACAAGCATAAGCCCTGATGTGTCCTTATCCAGTCTATGCACAATTCCGGGGCGTTCGCCGTCCATGCTTTTGAGGCTTGGGAAATGATAAAGCAAATGGTGGACAAGTGTTTCCTCTTGGCAAGAGGGGCAGGGGTGAACAGTGAGAGCGGGCTTTTTTTCAATAACGGCTAAGTATTTGTCTTGATAATAAATGGTAAGGTCATTTTCCGCAGCCTGCAGGGAATTTTCTTCCTGAATGATTTCAAGCCGGACGCAATCTCCTGAAAGCAGTTTTCTGGAAGCGTCGGCACACGGGATGTTATTGACGCTTACGAGGTTACTCTCAATATATTTTTTTATTTTAGAGCGGGATATCTTTGTTTCCGCGCTTAAAAAGCTATCCAGCCTGCCCGCTTTTCGGTCTGCCGTAAATTCCTGTTTCATATTTCTTCCTTTCTGCATAAAGGATACGGTATTTTTTTTGCATTGAACAGTTTTTTTTAGGGACGATAACCGTTGGGAAAAATTTTCCTGATTTTTGTCAAATGTCTGACAAAAATGGATAAAAAAAGAAACTTGAAAATACAACATATTGAAATTATATAAAAAAATATTTTTGGCATGCTAAATGCTTATTAGGGGTATGCCAAGAGGCACAAAATTATTACATGGAGGGGAAAAGACCATGAGTGATTTATTAGATTATGAAATTAACAAAGAATTAGGCGAATGTTACCTTTTTATGGGTGAATATGAAAAGGCGACAGAGTATTATGAAAAAGCTGCGGAAAGCGGCAGCGAATTTGCCGCACCTCAAATGGGCTTGGCAACCATTGCCGTGCAAGTCGGCGATTATGACAAAGCGACCGTGCATTATCAAAAAGCGCTCGAACTTGAAAAATCAGACAATGCGTATACGGGCTTGGGACTTGTTGCTATGACCAAAGAATTGCATGCTGAAGCTTTTGAATATTTCAAAAACGCTCTTGAAATCAAAACAACAAACACCGTCGCTCTTGGCTGCTTGGTCCAAGAATCCTATGCTTTGGACAAAGTCGACGAAGCTGTTTTATTTGTAGAAAAATTTTATGAGGAAACCAAAGATCCTCAAATCAGAATTACGTTAGCAGGCTGCCTTATTTATTTGGGCAGAAAAGACGAAGCAAAACTTCACCTTGAAGAAGCTTTGAAAGAATTGCCTGATAACGAAGACGCAAAAGACCTGTATTCTTTTATTGCGGCATAAACAAATCCCCTCCTGTCTTTCGGATCTGTTGTTGGCGCTCAGAACTGAAAGATATCACCCCGTCTGAATGCGAGGCGGGGTGAATCCAACGGGGTGATTATATGAGTAAAACAAAGGATGGTTTTATCATATTGGTCGCATTTCGTCCACATGGTTTATCCATTGTGTACAGTATTCTTATTAATGAAGTGTAAAGATGTGTTTGGAATACATGAATATTCATGTTATTACCCCAAATATGTGCCTATGTGTGGTGCCCCCCGCTTTTTTTCGGGGGGCATCATTATTTTAAGCGTACTGTATTGCTGAAGGCATGTGTTTCGTAAAGGAATATCCATGCACCCGCTTTTTAATTTTTTCTTTACACTTTTAAAAAGCTGGTTTAGCATGAAACATGCTTAAATGGAAAAAGAATATAAAGAGATATTGTTTTGCCGGCTTTTTACTTTTGTTTTTTGCCTTGGCTTTACAGGTGAACCTTGCGGCGGCTGAGACCGATTCCGGTATTGCGGAAATAGAAATGGATTTTCAAGCCGAGGCGAAATCGGAAACAGCGGAAGAAATCCTTCCTCATGGGGAAGATTTTGATCTTGAAGCCCGCTCCGGCTTACGGACTTTTTTTGCTACGCTCGGCGGAACCATTCAGGAAAATTATACGATGATCATGGATAGTTTCCATGAAAAATATGCTGAATTCGTGCAGTTTTTATTTGATGAATATATTTTCGCCCTTATTCCCCAAGTTCCTCAAAAAGAATATAAGATCGATGTTGTCGGCGAAAATCTGCTGCTGCTGAAATCAAGCATTGGCAGCGGCGACAGTTTGGGTTCCCTGCTCAATGGCTGGATTTCGTTTTCCACGATTTTAAATCTTGTCGAGGAATCAAAAAGCGTTTATTCCCTGACTGCGCTCAAAGCGGGCAGACCCTGTTCCTTTTTGATTGACCTTGACGACAACAGCCTGCAAAAGTTTGAATATGAATTTGACGACACGCACAAGGTGATTATTCAGAAAACAGAGGACGGGCATAAGGTTGCCTTTGAAGAAATCATTTATGATTATGAACTTAAGTTCATTGAAGGTACGGTAACCTCTAATTTTTATAACGCTGTCATCGACCTTGGCGAGAATGCCGTTTTTGCCATCAGGCTTGCCGATGTTTTCACGTTCGATATCGACTTCGCAAGGGAAATTAAAGAAGGTGACAAATTTTACGCCCTTGTGGAAAAGAAATCCCGTGACGGAAATTTTAACGGATACGGCAGAATAATCGCCGCACGTTTCATTAATGACGGCACAAGCTACGAGGGCTTTTTATTTTACGATTCGGAAGAAGAGGGCAAGTTGAGCTATTTCGACAGAAACGGAAAAGCCTTGCAAAAAGCCTTCTTAAGAACCCCCGTGCATTTTACGCGTATCAGTTCCCGTTTCACTTCCGCAAGAAAACACCCTATTTTAGGCATAACCCGCGCCCATCCCGCTATTGATTACGCGGCGCCCAAGGGCACGCCGGTCATGGCTGTCGGGGACGGAACAGTCACCCGTGCCGCTTATACGGGCGGATACGGGCATTTGATTATTTTAAAACACAGGGGCGGTTTGGAAACCCAATACGCTCATTTGTCCGGCTACGCGAAGGGAGTGAGGAGCGGGGCGAAAGTCAGCCAGGGGCAGGTGATCGGCTATGTCGGTTCGACCGGGTTGTCAACAGGTCCGCACCTTGATTTCAGAATAAAAAAAGGCGGAAAATTCGTAAATCCCGATCATATTATCATCCCGAGCAAAGCACCTCTTCGTGCGGACCAAATGGAAGAATACGGCTTGACTGTGCAAAAATTGGATTTGCTTTTGCAGGGGAAAGAGGACGTGAAAGAATTCAATGCGGAAAATTGGCTGAACGGTTTGCGGTAACTGCATGGTTTTAATGTGTCTGCAAAATATGCCTGCAAGCGGAAAAACGGATAAAAACCGAATAGGAAGTTTTGCCTGCCTGACAGTGCCGTTTCCTTTTTGCATTCAAGGCGGATCGGTCTTAAAAAAATGATGATGAAAATTATGATAACTAATTGAGATAATGGATATTATATTATCTTTTTAGTAAAAATGCTCTTTTGAAAAGCTTGCCCATTGTATTGAAATAGTATATTCTGCTTCCTATCACAAAGGAATGGTCCATGAAGCAGAGCAAATATAGAACGCAATTTTTGAGTATTTTTATTTTCAGCATATTTTTTTGTGTTTCTTCTGCTTTTGCAGAACCCGATTTCGATATAGAACTGCCTGCTGCGGAGACTCCTTCCATTACGGCTGTGGCGGGTGAAGAGCCTATTTATCTTGCTCCCTATATTCGTTATGCGCATAATCTCGACGCAAAAGACGCAAAAAGCGCCTTGGCGCAGAGAAGTCAATTTTCGCCCTATGATGTGCTTGCTCTGAAAAAAGAACTCGGAACGTATTGGTTTTTAATTTCTTTCGATGAAATAAAAGATAAGGATATTCCGACCGCTTATTTGGATTTGGGAAATTTTTTGCCCAAAAACAGCCATGTTTTGGTTTATTCCAAGCGAACAAAGCGCTGGCAGGTGGCAGAAGATGTGTATACGAAGGAGCGGAAAAACCATGCGGAAAATTTCGATGTCGAAGATGAGAACAGCGTCAATATATTCCATAGCGGTTTATATGATTTGACCTCGCTGCGCGACGGCGGGGAATTGTTGATTTATTCTCCGGGCGTTCCAAGCATTTGGTTTTCACCGAAGCTTTTATCTCCCGCCAAAGCTCCGCTTACCCTTGACAGGCGTTTGACGCCTTTTATTTTGTTGGCGCTCTTTGTTTTGATGATTTTTATTTTTTGGCGCGGCGCAAAAGAAGAGGGGGATGCGCGGATTTGGGCGTCCTTGCTTTGTCTTGCTGTTCTCGTGCAGTTTGCGTGGGGTGTTCCGCAAAATGTGCACGGCAGGTTGGATTATCTTGATATGGTGGGCGTTATCGCCTCGTGTTTAGCCATTTTCTTTCTGCCCCATATCGGCAGGCATTTGCTTGTTACGGAAAAGAAAAGTCCGCATTTTGACAGTTTGTTGCAGTTTTTGGCAATTCCCGCCATTTTTCCCTTAATTGTTTTATTTGCCCCTATTCCTGAATTTTTATATATTATCCGTTTCGCACCGCTTTGGGGCTTGTATGCGCTGATTTTGTTCGTGCTTGTTATCCCTTTTGTGCTTTCAGGCCGCAAGGGCTCAAAATTATATGCTTTTTTCTGCCTGTCCATTGGCGTCGGCTGTTTGAGCGCTTTAGCCCTGCGGTATAATTCCGAATGGTATTTCTTCAATTATTTAGGACTGTTCATGGCGATGGTGGCGATTTTTCTCGCTCCGCGCCAAACAGAAAAAAATATTTTCAACGAACAGCTGACCCATGAAGATATTGTCAGCGCTTTTGCGGAAAATAATTCCATCATGCGCGATGCGCTGTATCGGGTCGAGCTGAAGCTCCGTGATCCTTTTGACAGAATCATGCGCGAAACCTGTTTTTTGGATTTTGACTTAAAAACAGAAGAATTGGCGGAATCTTTAGCGTTGCTCAATGAAAAGGAATTTGGCGACAGGTTTGAAAAGCATGCTCTTAATGCTGTTGACGAGATCAGTTCCCGGGCAAAACGCCTGCAAGACCATACGTCTTCCTTGGTTTTGGCTTGTCGTGACTTGTCCGGCATGCTCGGGCACATTACGGATTTAGCCCAGAAAGAGCCGAGCCATAACCAAGGACATGAACTGTTCAATGTGAAAACCTTGATTACGCAGGCGTGTGACAATATCCGTGCGGAAGCGCAAGACAGGCAAGTGGGTTTAGGCTGGTATATCGCTCCCAATATCGGTCTGCATTACCGCGGCGACAAAGCCAGTTTGGAAGTCGTGCTTTCCCTGCTTTTGCGGGATGCCATCCGCGCCACGGAAAAAGGCATGATCAGTGTGCGCGTCAGACGTGCGAACAGCCCGAACCCCGGGCATATCGTTTTCACTATCAGCGATTCGGGAAAAGGGCGCCCTCCTGTTCAGCGGAGCATTTTAACCTTGGTGAAAGCTTGGGAACTTTCTTCCGCCTATAACGGAGAAGTGGAGCTTCGGTCTTCGCCCGGCGGGCTGAGTTTTTCTTTCAGCATGCAATGCCTCGCAATGGACCAGAACGGCGAAAAGCCTTTGTCTTATGCTTCCCTTGACGATATTGTCCTTTCCCATGGTGAAGCAAGCTACCATAAGAAAAATACGGGACGCAGCGGGGGAAATATTCTCTTTAGCCGTGAAAGCGGACAGGAATTTGAAGAGGCGGAAGAAGATGATGTGCCAAGTTTTGTCGGCAGCAAAAAGGAGATGAGTATTTTAATCATTTCCCCTCTTGCGATACAGCGGCAGAACTTTGTTTATTATTTGAATACGTATGAAACATGGGAAGCCCTTGATGTGGACAGCGCCTTGGCTTTTTATGAGAAAAAGCCCTCTTCCTTGGTGCTTGTGCACAGTGCGCTGTCGGCGAGCGGGTGCAGTGCCGTGATTGCAGGTATCCGTTTGCTCGAGGACAGTTTGGGGATTGCGCATGCCCCTTGTGTCGGTTTGTACCAATCTGTCAAGGATATGGAATTTCTCCGTTTGGCAGGCTGCGATCATATGCTGCCGGATAACATCGGGCGTGACGATTTATGCACGGCGGTTGCGGAAATTTTGGGAGATAGGAATATTCAGCCTATTATGGATATTGACGCGCCTCATGCCGTTGTGAAAAACGTGAATAAGAAAGTGAAAAAGGCTGTTGAGAAACGCCTTAATACCGAAGTCGTGCATGTGGGGTCGGTCGTCGACGGGGCCGTTTCCACCTTTGCTTCACCGAAATATCCTGAACACGCGGAAATGTATGAACAAAGAAACGAACAAGCAAGAGGAGCGGGCAAGGCGAACTATGAAGATACCCTTGATTTTCGTGAAGAAAAAACAGGCGTATTTTCTAAATTGGTGCAGTCATTTAAATTAAAACCGCATATTCAGGAAGGAAAGGCCGAGGATGAATTTGACGCCATGGTTGGCGAGCCTCAGCCATTGGAAGCGGGCTTAAGCGGTTCTTTGGAAAAGAAAGATTTTAAATCTGCTGAAACAGAAGAAGATATTGCTTTGCTGCAGGATGAAAATTCTTCTTTGGAATATGAAAAAACAGCTGAAGAACGTTCAATTGATACCGCAGAAAGCGAACCGTTTGAACGCGGTGCGGAAATGCATGCGTCTTCCTTGGAGTTTTTTGGAGAACCTTCTGGGAAACCTTTCGGGGAATTTTCCGATACGCAGGAAGAAAACGGTCCGAAGGAAAATCCCTTGTCTGCACCGATGGAATTTTTATCTTTGCAGGAAACGGAGCAATCTGCCGCGGGCGGTGAAACCAAAGAAACGCAGGCGGATGAGAAAGCAAAAGTCACGTTGAGTTTTCTGCCGGGCGATACGAGTTATGAAGTTGCGCAGGACGAGGATTTGCCTCCTTTGAGTTTGCAAAATGCTTTGGAAAATATGGGGCAGCCGGAAGAAATTCCTGAACATTCTGTTTTTGTGCAGTCAGGACTTATCATGTTTTCCGATGAGGCTGAACAAACCGAACAGACCGATCAGACCGGGGCGGGCGAGGATTTTACAGAAGCCGCAGCAGAAAACGATACGCAGGAGAAAAATATTGAGGAAACGAAGCCTGCCGAACTCGATGAACAAAGCGGAGAGGAACAAGACAGTCCGCAGGAAGAGCGGGATATTCCGCAAAATGAGGAAAGCAATTCAGGCGAAATGGTCGAAGAACAGGCTGTTCTTGAATTATCCCATGATATGCTCGTTGATGTGAAAGAAGAAAAAGCAAAAAAGAAATCAAGAAAAAGAAAAGAAGAAAAAGAAGAGAAAACAGGTTTGGATATTTTGCTTGATTATTCGCCAAGAAACAGCGGGGAACAGAAAAATGACGAAGAGGAAGAAGAAAACCGTCTTCATAAGAAAGAACTGATACAGCTTTCGTTCTTTCCGATAGACGATGAAAACGAAAATAAATGAAAAACGCGGAGCAATCCGCGTTTTTTTTGTGCGCTTTAGCACAAAAAACCACCGGCTGAGCCGGTGGAATGAAAAATCTTCAGATACAAAAGTATCCTTTTTTGAATGTTTCGATGTTTATTTTAAATAAAATGGAATTGCGAATATCGCATGGCTGTTGCGCTAAAATTTGGACGTCAGGAACTATATGTAATATTAAAGATGGTATTGCTGAAATGGTATGATAATTTTGTGACTGAAAGAGTATTTTTATATAAAAACAGTTGGTTGTGATTATGCCGGTATGGTATTTTATGTTGACCAACCTTGGCGTATTTTCTTTTATGGGATAGTTAAAAGAAAAATTTTCTCATGATATTTGATAGCTATGCAAATTTGATAAACTCAATGAAATAAAAAAATAGGGCAGACGACTGGTATCTGTTCAAAGAATATCACGTATCGTTTGCAGGGATAGAATAAATGAGGCGGTGGTAAACCGCGTTAACATGTTGTGAATGAAATGTGCTTGGCGGACACACTTAAAACTCCTCAAGGCGTAAGTCAATCCACAGCTTTTTTAGCGCTGGAGAAAAGCATGCATTGAGCGGTGTTTTTATTTAGGCAACTTGTTTCTTGGAAAAGCCGATTATTTCGGAAACTCTCATTTCATGCGGTTCATTTCTTATCATAGCCGGATTTTACGGTTACAGCGTCAAGATAATTTTCTCCCCATTTGCACATGGCTTCCAGTATCGGAATGATACTTTTCCCAAAATCGCTGAGAGCGTATTCCACTTTCGGGGGAACGACGGGATAACAAGTACGGACAATCAAGGTATCCGCTTCCAATTCCCGCAGCTGCTGCGTCAGCATTTTTGGCGTAGCTTGCGGAATGAGTTTTCCTATTTCATTGAAACGCAATGTGGTGTCAATGAGATGCCATAAAATGAGAGCTTTGTATTTTCCGCCGATTAAATCCAATGTCGCTTCAACGGGACAATTGAATGTGCTTGGGCATTTCACCGGGTTTTCTCCTTGATAGTATCTTTTTGGGTACTCTATATCAAAAAAGTGCGTTCTTGCTTTTTTTATTGTCACTGATAAAAGTATAGTGTCAGATATTTGCTCAGTCAACTGTTCCGCATATATTCTGCATAAATCATATTACCGGAAAGGAGTTGTTATGGATTTTTTAAGTCTTGCTAAAAAAAGATACAGCGTGCGGGCTTACACAAAACAAAAAGTGGAAGAAGAGAAATTAAACGCGGTTTTGGAAGCTGCCCGTGTCGCCCCGACAGGCGGAAATTGCCAGCCTCAGCATTTGATTGTCGTGCAAAGCGAAGAAGGGCTGAACAAGATTGCGAAAGCCGCCCGCATTTATGATGCGCCGCTTGCGGTCATTGTTTGCTGCGATACGGAAAAAACATGGACACGTCCGTTTGACGGTAAAAAATTAACAGACATTGACGCCGCAATCATCACTGACCATATGATGCTGGAGGCAGCCGATTTGGGATTGGGCAGTGTTTGGGTCTGCTATTTCAAGCCCGATGTTTTGAAAAAGGAATTTGGGCTTCCCGCGCATTTTGAACCTGTCAACATACTTGCTGTCGGGTATGCGGACACGGAACGTCAGCCCGCTCCTTCCGCAACCCGGCACGGCACAATGAGAAAGCCGTTGTCCGAAACCGTATCTTTTGGAAACCTTTAAGCAAAAAGCGGACTTGAAATTCTTAGTCCGCTGATGTCATGAACTCATAAAAAAGCCTTGGTTTTTCCGCCAAGGCTTTTTATGGTTGATATGTCTTTGTCCTATACAACGCCGTGTGCGCCGGGTTTTTCTATTTCCACATCTTTCGCCTGTTGGTTGATATATAAATCAATATCCCCAAAAGCCATAAGAATCGGGCTTGCCACGAAAATTGAGGAGTAGGAGCCGACAATGATACCGATAAGCATGGTCAGGGCAAAGTCGTTGATAACGCTGCCGCCGAGCAGGTAAAGGCTGAGGCAGGCGGCAAGGGTCGTGAGTGAGGTCATCAAGGTACGCGCCAAGGTTTGGTTGGCGCTTAAATTAATAACTTCGCCGATGCTCGGTTTCTTGTCCTGTTTTTGGATAAGGGAAATATTTTCACGGATACGGTCGTAAACAATGATGGTGTCGTTGAGGGAATAGCCGACGAGGGTAAGCAGGGCGGCTATGACATTGAGGTCGATTTCTTTGCCGAAAAGCGTAAGCAAACCGAGTGTCACAAGCACGTCGTGGATAAGGGAAAGCAGCGCGCCCAATGAGTAATTGAGTTTCGCCTTCCACGATAAAATGAGCGTGACCACAAGGGCGAAGCAAATGGCGTACATCTTATTGAAAAGAACAATGTTGAATTGCGTTGAAAGGAAATCCAAAATAAAGATGATTCCCCATAAAAGCACGGCAATGCCCGCGGCTGTGAACCAGTTATGCTCAAAGCGTCCGGAAATGTAAACGGTGATAAGCAAAATGGAATAGAAAACAGCTTCGACAGCCATGTCCCGCAGTTCGGAGCCGACTTTGGGACCGACCATTTCAAGGCGCGTGATTTCAACTTGGTTATCGCTGAAACTTTCCTGCAAAGTCTTATTCAGGTCTTGTCTGAGGTTTTTATGCCCGCTTTCGGACGCGCTGAAACGCAAAAGATAATGATTGTTGTCATCATCGATTTTTTGCACGATAAGTCCGGGCATTTCAATATCTTTGAGGGCTGATTTCACTTCATCGCCGCTGACCGGATTTTTAAATTCAATCTGCACCATGACGCCGCCTGCGAAGTCGACGCCGTAGCTTAGTCCTTTGTTCATGATAATAGCGAAAATACCGATGAGCATGACGAGGGAAGTAAGGATATACGCAATTTTCCTATATCCGACAAAATCAATATTAACAGTAGGTTTTATAAGTTGAATAGGCATATGCTTCTCCTACACGCTCAACGTTTTATCCGGATTTTTGCTTGTCCACCATTCAAAAAATGCACGGCAGACAAAGACAGAAGTGAACATCGAGGCGACAATTCCGAGACTGAGGGTAATTGCGAAGCCGCGTATCGGACCTGTTCCGAATTGGTAAAGGATAATCGCGGCGATAATGGTGGTGATGTTGGAGTCGATAATGGAAATGCTCGCACGGCTGAAACCGGCATGAATGGCTTCCGCCGTACTCATGCCCAAACGAAGTTCCTCGCGTATTCTTTCAAAAATCAACACGTTGGCGTCAACAGCCATGCCGATAGTCAGCACGACCCCTGCGATTCCGGGAAGGGTGAGGGTTGCGCCGAACATGGAAAGTCCTGCAAACAAAAGGGTCAGTGTTCCGCATAAGAGAATATCGGCAACAATGCCGGAAAAGCCATAGAACAAAGGCATCATGCCGAGAACGAGCAAGGCGCCGATTACGGAAGCGGTTATACCGCTGCTGATGGATTCTTGTCCGAGGGAAGGACCGACTGTGCGTTCTTCCAAAATATTGACAGGAGCGGGCAAAGAACCTGCTCTTAGAACAACTGCCAAGTCGTTCGCTTCTTCGGTTGTGAAGTCGCCGTTGATGCTTGCTTCGCCGCCTGCGATCCTGTCTTGAATGACAGGGGCGGAGTATACTTCGCCGTCAAGAACAATGGCGAGGCGCTTTTTAATATTTTCGCCTGTGATTTTTTCAAAGGCGATAGCCCCCTGCGGGCTGAATTTCAATGAAACATAGGAAGAACCGTATTGGTCGAAAGAGGGGCGGGCATTGGCGATGTCGGCACCTGTGAGCAATACTTCATTATCCAAAATAACAGTCGATTTACCGCCTTTCTTGTCAAGCAGAGGGAAACGGCTTGTGCCGGCAGGCAGAACCATGCTGTTCGGGTTGATGTCGTCGCGTACAAGCCTGAATTCCAGATGGGCGGTTTGCCCGACAATTTGGATTGCGCGGCTTGTATCCGTCAGCCCTGGGAGCTGGACCTGCACCTGATTATTGGATTGTTTGCGGATATCGGGTTCAGCAACGCCGAATTGGTCGATACGGTTTCTGATGGTGCGGACAACTTGGTCAAGGGTGAGGCTTTCCGCTTCTTTCCTCGCCATATCGGTCAGCACATATTTCAGGCTCAGTCCCTCGGCGGAACCGGCATTGTAAACATTTTCGGAAACGAGCTGCAAGTTGGGATACCATTTTTGGATAATCTCTTTAATTGCTGTGGCGTCACCTTTTTTAGGAACAATGATTTCCAGCTCGCCGTCGGTCATTCGCGGGCGCAAAACAGTATGCCCTTCGGAAATAATACGGTCACGAACGCCTTGTCCCGTGATGGAAAGAGTGCTTTCAATGGCTTTTTCAACGTCAACGCCAAGGGTTAAATTCATTCCGCCCTTGAGGTCAAGCCCGAGATTGATACGCTGGCTCGGAAGCATGTCACTGATGAAACTGTTTCCGATAGCAGGAATGTTGGGTAAGGAATAGTATAATCCTGCCAGTAGGACAAGAATGGACAGAAATAAACGAAAGTTGATTGATTTCATGGAATATCCCGAATTGAGTTTGGCTTTCTGAACAAAGAAACCCCTCCTTGAGAAGGAGAGGTGAATTTGTCTTATTTATCCGGAGTGTTTTCTTCAGAAACTTTTTCCAAATGTTTTGGGTCGTATGTTCCGCTTACATAAGAACGGGGGGTGCGGACTTTGGAATCGCCAAGGTCGATGGTGAAAATATCGTTGTCAATTTCAACGATACGGCCGAGCAGCCCGCCGGAAGTGATAACATAATCGCCTTTTTTCAATGCGTTGAGCATTTCTTTGTGTTGTTTCGCTCTTTTTTGTTGTGGACGAATCAATAAGAAATAGAACACAACAAACATGAGGATAAGAGGTACGAAGGATGCGAAAAGTCCGCCGGTTTCACCGGCTGCTCCGGGATTTCCCGCAGCGGCGTAAGCAATTGAGGTAAGCATTTAAGCCTCCAAAATAGAATTTACCAAAAGGTATGAAAAAAATAATCACGTTTGATATTTTGACAATATCAAAATATTTATAACGCATTTTTTTTATAAATGCATTAGTTATTTTATTGAAAAAAAATTTTATGTTTTTTCTTATTTGCCAATGCAAAATTCTTCAAAAATGGCATTAAAGGTTTCGTCCACGCCGCATAGCCCGGTAATGGCTGAAAGAAATTGTGCGGCGCTTTCAAGACGGATTGCCGTGATGTCCGGCGGAAGGAAGTCTATTTCGGTTTGTAAAAGGGCGAGCTCGTCATAAGCGTTTTGCAGAAGTTTCGCCTGTCTGCGGTTAGGGGCTATTTCGCTTTTTATTTCATTGCCTGCAATGAGCATTTCATGTGCTTTTCGGGCTAAGTCGTCGATGGAGTGGTGGAAATATGTTCCTTGTTTTTTTTCACGCGCACAAAGGCTGAGGACGGGACAAGCCGTTTTTTCTTCAAGAACCCGCAGTTCTTCCTGAGCGAGAGGGGCGATGTCCGCCTTGTTCCAAATGCAGATTGTTTTGGCATGGCTTGGCAGTAAAGAAAGTTCCGCCTGCATGGCGGCATAGATTTCATCTGTATCTTTGCGGCACTGCTGCAAAATCGCATTGCCGTCAAAAACAAGCAAGACGATGTCGGCTTTTTCTATCAAGGAAAGGCTGCGGCAAATTCCCTCCGCTTCAATGGGGTTTATGGGGGCGTTTCGCCCTGAAAGGGCATTGCCGCTTATGCCTGCAATGATTTCTTTTGTGCGTTCATCGTCCAAGTGCGCGCTTTTGTTTTGATAATTTTCCATTATCCACGCTATTTCGCGAAGCCCTGCCGTATCTGTCAGCCGGACGGGAAGTCCCGCAAGGGAAGTCGTTTCTTCCAAATAATCACGGGTTGTGCCTGCCTGGTCTGTGACAATGGCACGTTCCCTTCCCAAAAGAGCGTTCATAAGGCTTGATTTTCCCGCATTGACTTGTCCCGCGAGCACAACCAGGGCTCCTTCCTGCCAAGGCTTTGCCCTGTCATAGGCATTGATGAGGGCTTCGATGTCCGTTTGGAGCTTGCCGGCAAGCGCATGAAATTCCGCATGGGGCAGACATTCTCCCTCTTCTTCGGGAAAATCAATGGCAAGGCACAGCCTGCGGCGTATGTATTCGATTTGCGTGCGGAGGTCTTCAATGCATTGTCCTAAGCGTCCGTGCAGTTTCGCCGCCGCAAGGCGTAATCCTTCGACGCTCGGGGCGGAAATGATTTCAGCCACGGCTTCCGCTTGGGAGAGGTCCAAACGTCCGTTCAAAAACGCGCGTTTGGTGAATTCCCCGGCTTCCGCTTGGCGTATGCCTAAAGAAAGAATGTAATCGAGCATGGCATGCAGCAGGAGATTGCTTCCATGGGCATGAATTTCCGCAACGTCTTCCCCGGTATAGGAATGGGGAGCGGGAAAATAAACCGCCAGTATCTCGTCCAACAGCTCTTCCTGCCCTTTGTTTTTGAGAATAAAGGAGCCATAATGCATGTAGCGGGGTTTGAGCGTGAACCGCGCTGCTTTACGCGGGCGGAAAACCGTTGTTAATATCTCTTTCGCTTTTTGTCCGGAAATTCTGATAACTCCAAGCCCTCCGGCGGAAGAGCCGGTGGCGATGGCTGCGATTGTATCTTTTTTATCCATTTTGTCCATTTTATCCATGGTCTTGCATATGTTTATTCTTGGAAATTAATTCTTCAACACCGCCAAGGCAATAGCCTGTGATCTGTCCCTGCGCGACAACAGTTTTTTCCCGGTCCGTAATGGTGATTTGGTAGACGACCATTTTTGAACCGTTTTTTAAAAGATCAGCCCTTGCGAACAGTTTATCGCCAATGCCCTTATTCAAAAAAGAAAGGGAACTTTGGCTGTTGACGCAAAACCGTCCGCAGGCATGGCAGGCGGCTTCAAAACATAAGTCAGCCAAACTGAAAATCGCTCCGCCGTGGGCGATGCCAAGGGGATTTTTATGTTTGTCCGTCAAAGGCATGGCGCATTCGGCAAAATTTGCCGAAAAATCAAGAAGTTCGATTTGAAAATAATTTCCGATAATGTCTTTTTCGCCTATGAGGTCTTGTATTTCTTCTTTTGTGATTGCGTACATCTTATTCGTCTTCTATCAAAAATTTTTCGTTTTCATCAGCATAAGCTTTTTCAAAATGGGCTTTGTATTCTTTATATTTTCCCTCAAAAATAGCTTTTCTCGCATTCCGCACAAGATTTAGGAAAAATGTCAGATTATGCAGGGAATTGAGCCTGAAAGACAAAATTTCCTGACTGGCGTAAAGGTGCCGCAAATAGGCTTTGCTGAATGTTCTGCAGGTATAACAGTCGCAATGCTCGTCAAGCGGGCTTTCGTCTTCCGCAAATTCCTTTCTTTTGATATTGATTTTGCCATTGTAGGTGTAAAGGGTGCCGTTTCTTGCGTTTCGCGTGGGCAGGACGCAGTCGAACATGTCCACGCCGTTTTCAATGCCGTAAAGAATGTCGAGAGGCGTTCCCACGCCCATGAGATAGCGGGGTTTCGTCCGTGGAAGAAGAGGATTGAGCTGTGCGATAATCTTTACCATCTTATGTTTCGGTTCGCCCACGGCAAGACCGCCTATGGCGTATCCCTCCATGCCGGTGTCCATAAGGGCTTTCGCGCTCATTTCCCTCAGTTCCGGATAGGTTTCCCCTTGGACAATGCCGAATAAAAGATTGCCGCGGGAATTTTCGCCGACGGCGTTTTCGCTTTGAGGAATTTCATTGACCAAATGGGGCGGATAGGCGTCACGGCAGCGCTTTGCCCACGCGGCACTGCGCTGTACCGCTTTCAGCGCTTCTTTTTCCGGCGCTCCGTAACCTATGCATTCGTCAAGCTGCATCATGATGTCGGAATTTAAATTCCGTTGTATGGAAATGACTTTTTCCGGTGAAAAAATATGTTTTGAGCCGTCGAGGTGGGAGCGGAACTCGACATATTCGTCTGTCATTTTCCGCAGGGAACTGAGACTGAAAACCTGAAAGCCGCCGCTGTCTGTCAGGATAGGCTTGTCCCAAGCGATAAATTTATGCAGTCCGCCGCGGCGGGCGATGAGTTCGTCATTGGGGCGCAGATACAAATGATAGGTATTGCCTAGGATAATCTGTGCGCCGAGGGCGTTTAAATCATCGGGAGCAATGGCTTTCACGCTGCCGACTGTTCCGACGGGCATAAAAATCGGGGTTTCGATTACCCCGTGCGCCGTATGCAAAAGTCCCGCTCTGGCATTGTTGTTGGCAGCTTGCAATGTAAAATTTCCGATGAGGCTTCTGTCCATTGTTTTTTTCCATTAAGTTTTTTTATCTTGTTTGCTATGGTATAATAAAGCGTTCTTCTTGAAAAGGAAAAAGTTTTCGGGCTTAAAATAAAAAAGGAAGCTTGAAACGGCTTCCTTTTTTTCTTTTTGGTTAAGAAAAATTACAGATTGTAATCGCCTCGATTAAATTTGTACGTTTCTGTTACCGCCATAATTTCCAAATCGTTAATCACGGCGTCCAATGAAGAATCTTTTTGAGAAAGACTTGCATAGTTTTGACGCAAACCGTTCACACTTTGGCTGAAAGCTGAAAGCTCTTTCCATGCTTGCTTTAAATCGGAATCGGAGCTGAGATTTTGCAAGTTTTTAGTGTATTCGTCAAGTCCTGAAAGGGAATTTTCAATGTCAGCCATAAGAGAAAGAACATCATATTCATCATTTTCTTCATCTTCCGCGCTTGCCCCCGTCATGGGTGCGGCGCCGCCCATAGGGGCGCTTTGCGCGGTTTCCGCCTTTTGGGCGTTCATGTGCTGATTTGAAATTCCAAGAGAAGTCAGCGAAATCTCTTCATTCGTACTTGTTGCGTCTGGCTTTTGGAGGGCATTTTGCAAAATGTCGTCAAAAGCAGCGGAGCTGTCTGCACTCTTCGTTTTAGCTGTTTGAGCTTGTTGTTGAGCGAGAAGAATTCTTTCTAATTCTGAGTTTATCTTCATACTTCACTCCTTGGGGAATAGTCCCCGCACGCAGTCCATAGACAAGACCATATGCCGAAACAGGCAAAAAGTATAGTCTTAATCTTTGGTTTCCTTACCTTATGCAAAAGGCTTGCCAAAAAGTCTAGACTTTTTTTAACCTATTTATTTTGTTATTTTTATTTTTATATTGTGCGTTTTTGCAAGTAAAAAAACGAGTAAAAATTTCCTTAAAAAAAAATTTTTTTGCAAATTATCATTAATAACTTGTGCAGACGGAAAAAAATACCTATTATGGATTTAAGAAATTTTATGAACGTTAATTCTTGGAAGGAGATTTTGTTATGGCATCTTTTAATAAAATTGTATGTGCTTTGGATTTGGCGGAGCATAGCAAGGAAGTTGCTTCCTATGCAACCATGCTTGCGCAGCTTTCCGGCGGAAGCGTGGTGGCTCTTTATGTCGCTCCGACCATGACGCAGTATACCGGTTTCCATGTTCCGCCCAATTCCATTGATACGTTTGTCAGTGAAATTGTCGACGGTGCGAAAGTTACCATGGAACAATTCGTGAAAGAAAATTTTGCCGGCGTGAATGTGACTTTCGACGTTGTCATCGGCTACGCCGCCGAAGAAATTTTAGCTTGCGCCGAAAGGGAAAATGCGGATCTTATTGTTATGGGCACGCACGGCAGAACCGGTATCGACCGCATGCTTTTCGGCTCTGTTGCTGAAAAAGTTGTTAAAAATTCATCTATTCCGGTTTTAACCATCCGTCCGACAACAGCAGCCGAATAAACAATACAGACAGAATTTCGAAGGGCTTTGGCAGTCGTCAAAGCTCTTTCTTTCTGCGGGGATTTTCATGGACATCAAGAAAAGCACGTTACCGATTTGTGAACACATCCAATCTTTTGAGCCTTATGTCGCAGGCTTGTCCATTGATGAAATTAAAGAAAAATATCAACTGGAACATGTTATTAAAATGGCGAGCAATGAAAATCCGTTCGGCTCTTCAAAGCTTGCGCAAAAAAGCATGGCGGAAAATGTTCACAACGCTTTCCGCTATCCCCAGGCTGGAAATCCCAAGCTTGTCAAAGCGTTGGCGGCATCTTACCGGAAAAAATACCCTTTTTTGACCGAAAAACAAATTTTTGTGGGCAACGGTTCCGATGAAATCATTGATTTGCTTTTCAGGGTGCTGACCATTCCGAACAAGCATAATGCCGTGATGTTCAAGCCGTGTTTCGGACTTTATTCGACACAGGCGAAAGTGCAGAACTGCGAAATCCGCACGGTGCCGTTAAAAGAAGATTTCGGTTTTGATTTTGCCGGGCTCAGGGCTTTGGTTGATGAAAATACGGCTCTGGTTTTTGTCACAAGCCCGGACAATCCGAGCGGGCGTCTGGCGGACAGGCAGGAATTGCTTGCTTTTGCAAAATCGCTGCCTGAAACGTGCTTGCTCGTGGTTGACGAAGCCTATGTCGAATTTGCGGGAAATGAAGAAGACTGTTCCGTACTTGCTGAATTGGGTTCTTTAAAAAATGCGGCGGTTATGCGTACGTTTTCAAAAGTTTATGGTCTTGCGGGCATGCGCGTGGGTTATATTTTCGCGCCTGAAACAGTGGCGGATTATTTATGGCGGATCCGTTTGCCCTTTTCCATAAATGTCTTGGCGCAGGAAGCGGCTGTCTGCGCTTTGGAAGATGAGGAATTCAAGCAAAAAACCATCGCCCATACGGTGTCGGAACGGCATAAGATGGCGAAGGTTTTGGCTGAACTCGGCTGCATGGTTTATCCGTCCCATTCCAATTTCATCATGTTCAAACCTTTGTTTTCGTCTGCAAAAGCGCTTTGTCAAAAGCTTTTGGAGCGGGGCATCATTATCCGTTCCCTGTCCAGTTACGGCTTGGACGAATATGTTCGTGTTTCTATTGGGACGGAAGAAGAAAACAGGATGTTTTTAACGGCAATGCGCGAATTTGCGGGAAAAGGAAATTTCATTGTGACCATTGACGGTCCCGCCGGCGTGGGAAAAAGCACGCTGGCCAAAAGGCTGGCGAAGCATTTGGGCATTGCCTATTTGGATACCGGGGCGATGTACCGGAGTTTGGCTCTGCATGCGGGAGCGGGTGTTGCGGATTTGAGCGATGCCGAAATGCGCGAAACGTTCGCAGCATATTCTTATGCCCTGAAAAAAGAAGATGAACAATATGCGCTTTATTTCAACGGAAAAAAAATAGGCGAAGAAATCCGTACGGAAAAAGCGGGCCGTTTGGCTTCCGTTGTGGCGAAAATTCCGGAAGTCCGCAAAGCGCTGCAAAAATTTCAGCGTGAAATAGGGGAAGAAACGGCTTTGGTTGCGGAAGGCAGAGATATGGGAACAGTTGTTTTTCCTTACGCCCCCGTAAAGTTTTTCCTTGACGCCCGTCCGGAAGTGAGGGCGAAACGCCGTTATGACGAGCTTACCGGTAAAGGTCAGCAAGAAAAATATGAAGATATTCTGCAAAATATCATCGCCCGTGACGAGCAGGATAGAAACAGGGCTGCCGACCCTTTGGCTCCGCATGAAAACGCAATTATCGTGGATACGTCCGAACTCGACATCGAGGGCGTTTTTCAGGAACTCGTCAGGCACTGCCAAATTGTTGCCGCCGGAGACAAGTAAATGCGGATCAAAGTTCTTTCCTTTCAAGAGGAACTTTTCGAGGCGAAGCTCATTCAAAGGGAACGCCGTTTCTTTATTGAATTTGCGGATGAAAAAACCAGCTTGGAACAGATTACTGCAGGGAGGTATGAAAGCGGATTCGCCCATACCAACAACACGGGTTCCATGCTCGGGCTGATTAGGAAAGGACGCTCCATTTTGCTTTCCCATGCCCGTAATCCCGCACGGAAACTCGCTTATACGCTTGAGGCGATTAATTTGAACAAGGAAAATGAAAAGCCTTTGTGGCTTGGAGTGAATACTTCTGTTCCCAATCGTTTTTTGCAAAAACTTTTTGAGCTTAATCCGTCGTATGATTATGCTTTGCTGCCTTTTGCAAGAGGGTTCCGGCAAATAAAAATGGAAGTGAAAAACGGTGAAAGCCGTCTTGACGCTTGTCTTTTTTCCGAAAATCAAACTGAAAAACTGTGGGTTGAATGCAAAAATGTTTCCATGGTGGAATATGATGCGGCAGCTTTCCCTGATGCCGTGAGCGAACGGGGGCGAAAACATTTGGATACCCTTATGCGGTTAAAAGCTCAGGGCGACAGGGCGTTAATGTTTTATGTGGTGCAAAGGACCGACGCGTCCTGTTTCATGCCTGCGGATTTTATCGACGGCGCCTACGCCGAAAAACTGCAAAAAGCCTATGCCTGCGGCGTTGAAGTATACGCGGTTGCCGCCGACGTGCAAAAAGACGGAATTTATTTCGGGGGTTATCTAAAACTTGCGCCTTGTTATTTTAAAGGATAATATATAAAAAAAAATCAGCTTTCAGGATGTGTTGTGAAGAAACTGTTCTTGCTTTGTTTAATGGTTGCAGTGTGTTGTCTTTCTTTTTCCTATAAAAAAGTTTTGGCGCATTCCCTTGATTTCACTGTTTTGCAGCTGGGTTGCCATAGTGCCGGTTCAACAATGGAAAGCGTTCCCCATATTCTGGTTATCGGCGGCATACAGGGGGATGAACCCGGAGGCTTTTCCGCCGCCACGCTTCTTGGAACGCATTATGAATTTAAAAACGGTTATGTGACCATTATCCCCAATTTGAATTTTTTTTCCATTGTCAACAGAAATCGCGGTTCTTTCGGGGACATGAACAGAAAATTCGCCAAAATCAGCAGGAATGATCCCGATTACCGCGCAGTGAGGCGCGTGCAGGAACTTATCCGTTCTCCGGAAGTCGATTTGATTTTAAATTTGCACGACGGCAGCGGTTTTTACAGCCCAATCTACGTGAACGAAATGCAAAATCCCAAACGTTGGGGAAATTCCGTCATTATCGACCAAGAGGAGTTCAAGGATATTCCTTTTGGCAATTTAGGCGAAATCGGCCGCAGGGTCGTGGCAAAAGTGAATGAAAATTTGCTTGAAAAAGGGCATTCCTATCATCTGAAAAATACGGAAACCGCCAAAGGCGATAAGGAAATGGAAAAGTCATTGACTTGGTTCGCCCTCGGTCAAGGAAAACCCGCCTTTGGCATTGAAGCGACAAAAAATGTGAACACGCCAGGAAGGGTTTATTACCATTTGCATGCGATAGAAGCTTTTTTTGAAGAAGCGGGCATTGAATTTTCGCGTGATTTTTCTTTGACGATAGAGGGAATCGGCGAGGCGCTGAATACCGATATTTACCTTGGATTTATGGATGACAGGCTTATTTTGCCTCTGGACGATATTAAAACCTCGCAGATCGGGGTTTTTCCCATGCGGAAAAACTACGGAGTCAAGGGAAACAGCCCCATATTAACCGCCCTTGCTGAAAAGAATATGATGCAGGTTTATTACGGAAACAACCGTTTGACGAATTTTAAAGTCGAATGGCTTGAATGCGACACTTCGCTTGAAAGTATGGAAATAGAAATTGACGGAAACGTTTATGACGCAAAGTTCGGAGATATGCTTTTTGCAGAGGAATATGTGAAAATCCTTCCTCAAAAAGGGTATCGCCTGAATGCTATCGGAGCTGTCGTGGGCAACGGTCCGCGCGGTGACGAAAGCGGAATAAAAATTTATAAAAAAGATTTTCAAAAGCGTTTTTCGCTTGATAAGAAAGGAAATCAATATCGTTTGGAAGTATATTGCGGAGCAAAATACACAGGAACCTTTGTTTTGAATTATGTGCAGGAATTTCCGGAAAATCCGGTATATTCTCCTTTGGAGTAAAGGTGTCGTATGCAAAGAATCCCAGAACCTTTGAAAATTCTTGTCGAGCAAATAGCCAGACTTCCCGGTCTCGGTCCGAAATCCGCCATGCGTGTCGCCATGACGTTATTGAAATGGCCGGAAGCCGAAACCATGCGTCTTGGCAAAAATATTTACGAGCTGCGGGGAAATCTGCATTTATGCGGTGAATGCGGGGCATTGTCCGATGTCGACCCCTGCACGATTTGCTCCGACCCTTTGCGTTCCGATGATATGCTTTGTTTGGTTTCGGAATGGGACAGCATGCTGACCCTTGAAGAGGGCGGCTTTTATAAAGGAAAATATTTCATCTTGGGGGGCTTGCTTTCGCCGTTGGACAGCCGTTCGCATGAATATTTGGAAATGGATAAGCTTATGCAAAGGCTGGATAGGGGGGACGTGAAAGAACTTGTGCTTGCTTTGGGCGCTACGGCGGAAGCTGAGGCGACTGCCGTTTATGTGCGTGAAAAAGTGACGGCGCGTTTTCCGGCAATGAAAGTGACGCGCTTGGCCCAAGGCATTCCTTTGGGCGCGGAAGTGAAGTTCATGGATAAGGAAACATTACGGCAATCTCTGCAATACAGACAGGAATTATAAAAAAGATGACGCAGAAAAATAAGATTTGTGTTTTGCATATAGGAATACGGATATGAGGAAATTTTCCCCTTTGCCTTTAATTGCGTTTTTATTGCTGGCGCATCTTTTTCTTTTCTTCTGCTTCCGTTTGATTTTATTTTATTTTGCCTATCCTCAAATCACGGATCATGACGCCATTCTGGAGGGGCTCTATATCGGTTTGAAATTTGATATGCGCTATGTTGTTTTTCTTACGCTTTTATCAAATTTGTGCCTCATCATCCCTTTTTCAGAGCGGCTGCTTGCGGAAAACCGTTTTTTCAGGTATTGCGTCTGCTTTTGGCAGACAGCGGTGTTTTTTGTTTACTTGCTTGTATATCTTATTGATATTTTAGTTTATTTTTATCTCAATCAGCGAGTGGATCTGACTCTGCTTGATTTGCTTGAAGAAGCCGATATCGGTTTCGCCATGATTTGGCAGTCCTATCCCGTCTTTTGGATAAGCCTCGCTTTTTTTATTCTTTCAATCGCTTATTTTGGGTTTTGGAACAGGGTTTTTGCAACGCATGCCGCCGTGCCCGTGCATAGGAAGAAACATATCGTATTCATAGGGAAACGAGCCGGAACTTCTTTAGGTTTCGCCGTTTTTTTGCGTTGCTGCATTTTGCTTTTTCTGTTTGTTTTGGGGTATGGGCAAATCAGTTCCAATTTATTTCCCCTGCGCTGGAGCAACGCATATTTCAGTGTGGACAAGAATATTGCTTTAATTGCGTTGAATCCGATGCAAAATCTGTTTGACACAAGGGACGCTGTCGATTTCATCATTCCGGATGAAAAATACGCTGTCGAAGCGTTTCCCCGCATGAAAAAATTGCTGCGTCTTCCTGAGCGGAACAAGCCGGTTGATTTTTCGCGGTATTATGCGGGTGACAAAACGGATAAGCCTTTGAACGTGGTTATTGTCATGATGGAGTCATGGACAACGCCTAAAGCCGGTTTGCCCCATGGGACAGGTGCTAAGGCGGGATTCACCGACCATAAGGAATACCCTGCGGAGTATGCCCTCGACCCCACTCCCTTTACGGAAAAATTATTGGCGACTTCCCTTTATTACCCTAATTTTTATGCCAATGCGAGAACCACTGCCCGCGGTATTTTTTCAACGCTGACAGGCATTGCGGATACGAATTTTTTGGCTTCGACAAGTTCGCGCAATCCGAAAATGGTGGATCAGCATATTCTTTTTGATGAGTTTGCAGGGTATGAACGCTATTATATGATTGGCGGAAATGCCAACTGGGCAAATATCCGCGGTATTTTTCAAAATAATATCGAGGAATTGCAGTTACTTGAAGAAAGCGATTGGAAAGCTTCCAATTCCGATGTGTGGGGGGTTTCCGATTTGGCTTTATTACGGGAAAGCGTGGGAGTTTTAAATAAAAGCAAAAAGCCGTTCATAGCCTTTATTCAGACGGCGGGGTACCATAGACCTTTTACCATTCCCGATGACAATGAAGGGTTTGAATATGCGCCAAACCCGGGCAAAGAAGTTTTGGATGCCTGGGGGTTTACGAATGAAGCGGAATATCAGGCTTTGCGTTTTGCGGACCATGCTTTGAAAAAGTTTTTTGAACGGGCTGAACAAACCGATTGGTATGAAGATACTGTTTTTATTTTGTTCGGCGACCATGGCACTATCGAATACAACAGCATCATGAATAAGGGATATTTGGCTGCGCGCGCCCAGTTTTGGCATACGCCGTTTTTTATCCATTGCCCTAAGCATATTCCGGCAGGAATCAATCCCGCCCTGCATTCCCAAGCGGATATTTTTCCGACAGCGGCAATGCTTGCGGGGCTTTCCTTTTTGAATACGACGCTGGGTTCTCCCATGCTGCAAAAATTGCCGGGCGGTCTTTTCATTCCCCGTGAATTTGAAGCGATTGAAGAAAATGGCGCGTATACGTATGAATACAGTCAAAAACTTGATGAGGCTTTCGGAAATTATGTTTATATCGCTGCATCGGAGGGTGTGAATTTATTGCTGAAAGATCAATATGCCCATGTTTCCGATATAAGTGACAAAACACATGATTTCGATGCGCTTTACGATATGTCGGAAGACAGCGGTAAAAATCTGGCAGGGGAATTGCCGGAATTGGCAAAACGAATGCGGCAGATTTCGGATGATTATTACTATACGTGCAAGTATTTGATTTTACATAATCAAAAAGATAAATATCAGGGCAGCCTGCCAGGCGCTGAATGAAAATTTTTGCTCTCTTTCAAGAATAGACAAAAGAATAAAAAAAAGATATAGCTAAAACAGAATGTTATTATTAAAATAATTCTCACCCCCGATGAGGTGTATATGTATAAAATTGTCTTAATGGGCCGTCCCAATGTGGGCAAGTCAACCCTTTTCAATAGACTTATCCGGAGCAACCGCGCCATAACCCACGACAGGGCGGGCATAACGCGCGACAGAATGGAAGGTACGGTAAAAAGCAAGTTTCACCGTCCTTTTGTTTTGATTGACACAGGCGGAATCACGCTTGACAGCCACTCGCAGGTGGCGGAGGGTCCCGAGGGCATACGCGGTTTTGAAAAGGAAATTTTGCGGCAGGCTGAAGAAGCCATGCAGGAAGCGTGTGCGATTTGTTTGGTGGTTGACGGGCGCGACGGGCTCATGCCTTTTGACGAGCATATTGCAGCCTATATCCGCAAGCTTGGAAAGCCGGTTTTGCTTATTGTCAATAAAGTGGACGGCATGGAAAAAGAAGAGCTGATGTGTTCCGATTTCCATGTGCTCGGTTTTCCTCTTGTGGCGGTTTCCGCCGAACATGGCAATCAAATTCGGTATTTGGAAAGTCTGATGGTCGATTTGCTTCCCGAATTGCCGGATTTTGACGAAGAAGAAATCGCTTTGCAGGAAGAAGATGAGGAAATTGTCCGGAAAAAAGGTAACAAAGCGGATAAACGGGCATTAAAAGAAGAAAATCATGCCGAAAATCAGGAAGAAAATACTGATTATGCGGATACCGGTTTTGAAAATGAAAATCCGGAAGATTATCTTGTCGATTTTGCCGAAGCGGAATTTTTGCAGTCAGGAAATGATGTTGAAGCAGAGCAGGAATTTGCTTTGAGCGGCGAAGATGAAGAAAGTGAAAACATTGATTTGGACTTGCCGCAGCTCCAAAGGGAAAAAAATCAAAAGCAGAGTCCTTTGAAGATTTGTCTGCTGGGCAGGCCTAATGCCGGAAAATCCTCTATTTTGAACGCTTTTGTGGGAAAAGAGCGTATGATTGTGAGCGATTTGGCGGGAACGACACGGGACAGCGTTGACGTGCCTTTGCTTTGGAACGGAAAAAAGTATGTTTTTGTGGATACGGCAGGAGTCCGGCGCCGTTCGAAGATTTTTGATACGGTGGAGCGTTTTTCTGTTAATTCATCTTTAAAAAGCACCACCAAAGCGGATGTGACATTTTTGGTGATTGACGCCCTGCAAGGTTTGACGGCGCAGGATAAAAGGCTTGTGGAACTTCTTGACGAGCGTAAGACGCCTTTTCTCATTATTTTGAATAAGATGGATTTAGTGCCTGCTCCTGCGAGAAAAGCGCTGCAAAAACAGTTTTCCGAAACCTTGGCGTTTTGCCAGCATGTGCCTGTCATGCCGACTTCCGCCAAAAACCGCTACGGCTTGAAAATGCTTTTGCCCATGGCGGAACAAATAAAGGAAGAATGCGGCGTGCGTGTAAGCACCGGACAGCTCAACCGGGCTATGGATATGGTTTTGACCAAACATCAGCCCCCTGTGGTTCGGCGTGTGCGCCCCAAATTTTATTATTTGACCCAAGCGGAAAGCGAACCGCCGACGTTTGTTTTTTTTGTGAACGACGCAGACAGAGTCGGGGAATCGTATTTGCGGTATTTGGAAAAATCGCTCCGCCGTTTATTTTCTATCGAGCATGCGCCCATGCGCGTGCATTTGCGTTCTTCCCATACCAAAAACAGCGGGAAAGGCTCCAAAAAGAAAAATGATTTGCCGGAATTGAAAGCGGAACCCCAATCTGTTGAGCCAAAAGAGGAGAAACAGGAAAAAGCGGGCGCCGGCAAGGCGAAAGCGAAGCCGAGCAAAAGAACGACAATAAAGGCAGCTTTGCGAAATCCGAATTCGCCGCAAAGTCGTTCTTTGAAAAAAGCATTGAAAAAGCAAAAATGATAAAAACAGTTTTGAAGAGGTTGTTATGCAGAAACTAGATTGTAAGGGGCTTGCCTGTCCGGAACCTGTGCTTCGTACCAGAGAATTGATTGAAAAACAAAATCCGCCGGAATTTGCCGTTATTGTGGATAATCAGCCCGCTGTTGAAAATATAACCCGCTATGCGAACAATAACGGGTATGTTGTTTCCAAAGTGGATAAAAAAGGGGACAGCCTTTTTGAATTGTTCCTTGAACAGGTTGACAGCACAATGCCTGATCCTGTTCCCGGTTTTGAAAAGACCCATTTTTTGAAAGATACGGAAATTTTCAATAAAAACCCCATGTTTTTGAAAAATGGTGAAAGTTATGCCGATTATCTGAGTTATGACAATAAAAACAAAACCGTTGTCCTTCTTGCGACAGATAGGCTCGGACATGGCGATGATGAACTCGGTACCAAGCTTATGGAGAATTTTTTGGCAACCCTTCCGGAAATGAATGTTTGGCAAATCATAATGGTGAACGGCGGGGTGCGCTTGGCTGCGCAGGAAGGGAAAAATCTTGAAAATTTGAAAAAACTTGCGGCGCAAGGCGTAAAAATCAATGTTTGCGGGACGTGCTTAAGCCATTTCGGGCTTGTCGAGCAGAAGAAAATAGGCGAAACGACCAATATGCTCGATATTGTCACAACCCTTGATTTGGCGGATAAAGTCATCCGTCCGTAAAATAAGGAAGTTTTGCAAAAGAATATGTTGCGAAATGAAAATGGTTTCCGAAAGGAAACCTTTTTTTGTGCGCTTGAGCACAAAAAAACGCCAAGCGGCGGGCTGTGTTCATGACAGCAACGCTTTGACACAGCCCCCGGCGGAAATGACAATAAGCAAAATCATTACAAAACGTTTGAAATTCTGTTCGTCTATTTTGTGATAGAGTTTTGTGCCTATCCAAATCCCAAGAGCCAGGCAGGGAATGCAGCAAAGCGCCGTGATGAGGATTTCAACGCCCATAAGTCCTTGCGCTGCTAAAACGGAAGAGGCGAAACAGTCCGTAAAGAGAAAATAGGCGATAAGTGAGGCTCGTCCGACATTCGCTCCGGCAGGGCTTGAGAAGAAAAGCAGAATGACAGGCGGACCGCCATTTGCGGACGCACCGTTGATAATCCCGGAAATTGTGCCGGTTCCTATGATTTCAAAAGCATTGAGGTTTCTTTTCAGCGTATAGCCTCTGAGCATGACGATACTTAAAACGATAACTGTCGCATTGATAAGCACTGTCATGGGGGTTGGCGGAATGAGAATAAGGGAATAAACGCCGAGGGGCGTACCGAGAACACATCCCGCACAAAGCCATTTTAAAGCGTTCCAGTCCACATGTTTCCAAACAAAGGGCAAGTGCAGAATGCTGGCGGAAATTTCCCAAATAAAAATAAGGGCTGTCGCTTGCAAAGGGGGCAGAAAGAACGTTAAAGCGACAATAAGGGTCAGAGAAAATCCGAAACCTGAAATGCCCCTTAAAATTCCTCCGAAAATTACGGCAAGCCCTATGAAGAAATATAAAAAAGCCGACAGTTCATCCATAAGAAACACAATCCTTTTCTTTTTTTATTGCGGTATGTTTTTATTTCTTTTTTGTTTTTAGCATAATCAGTAAGGTATTGTCTATCTCTCATATGCTTTCAACTCAAAAAAATCCTTTCAAAAAAATCCTTGATTTTTTCTTGTTTCCTATATATATATATATATTTAAACTTTGCTCCAAACTCATTTTTTTGGACAAAATCAGTTTGCTGCAAATGGGAGAAAACCATGCACGAAGAGGCGCTTATTTCAATCATAGCCCCAATGTATAACGAAGAGGCTGCTATTGATATTTTTTTCGCTGAAATGAGGAAATTTTTAGCCGAATGTCCGTATCAATATGAAATTGTTTGCGTGAACGACGGCAGCAAAGACAATACGCTGAACATATTGAAAAAATATGCGGCAGAAGATAACAGAATAAAAGTTGTCAGTTTTTCAAGAAATTTCGGCAAAGAAAGGGCGTTATATGCCGGATTGAAATACAGCTCAGGTGATGCGGTGATTCCTATTGACGTTGACCTGCAAAATCCGCCGATGACCATAAAAACGTTTCTTGCCAAATGGGAAGAAGGCTATGATATTGTTTACGGTGTAAGGGAAAACAGAAAAAATGAAGGACGCCTCAGAAGATTTTTGTCTAAAAAATTCTATGAATTCTATAATTTGATTTCGGAGCAAAAAGCTCCGTATAATGCCGCGGATTTCCGTTTGATGGACAGAAAAGTCGTCAATGCTGTTTTAAGGATCCGGGAAAAACATCTTTTCATGAAAGGAATTTTTAATTGGGTCGGTTATAAATCTTGTCCTGTATTGTATAACCATGCCGACAGAGCTGCAGGAAATTCAAAATTCAATTTTTGGAGATTATGGAATTTGGCGTTGGACGGAATAACAGGCTCTTCCACGCTGCCGCTTCGGATTTGGACTTATTTAGGCGGGGGAATTGCTTTTGTTTCTTTTGTTATTGCCTTGTTTTTCTTGATAAAAACTATTCTTTGGGGTGATCCGGTACAAGGCTTTCCGACTTTGGTTATTTTGCTTCTGTTTTTCGGGGGTATTCAGCTCATAGCTTTAGGCATTATGGGGGAATATATCGGCAGAATTATGATAGAAGTTAAGAACAGACCTCTTTATATTGTTGATGAGTTGATAAATATTAATGAATAAAATTTTTAGGTGAAAAACTATGTTTCAAAAAAAGTTTTTAACAACTTTTGCTGCTCTTTTTTTATTGCTTGCCGGTTTGTTTTTATTATATCACAGTAATATCAATGAAACTGTTTTTTTGGATATTGCAGCGGACAATCCGATACGTGTAAGTGCCGATGAGCAGGAAGAAGGCATTGCCGTTGATGAAAATAATGACGGAAGTTTTACTGTCAGTCTGCCTTCGACATTTTTATATCAGACAAGAACCGTTTATTTTCAAAATACCGGCAATGAAGCTGTTCAGTTAAAATTGTACAGCCGGCAAAAAAAAGACGGTGACAAGGTAATTAAATTTTCCATTGATGTTAAAACTGTTAGTGTAAATGGGAAATTATATAACAGTAAAAAGCGGACCGCATGGTTCGAACGTCCGTATGTGGTTTCCATACCGGCAGAAAAAGAACAAGGTCTTTCCCTCACTGTCCAGTATAAAACAAAATTCATGCTGAGAAATATGTATCTTCCTGAATTTGCAATAGGTATTGCACTCTTATTGTTTTCAATAACGGCATTATTCGTTTGCTGGCGTGAAAAAATTGAAGAGCTGTTTTTTTGTAAGAAACTTGCAGAAAAATTCTTTCAAAAATATTCTGTTAAAATAAATTTGATAAACAATTATGAATGGGATACTGTCATCATAAAGAAATATCATGCTATCGACGGGGTATACAGAAAGACGTTTTGGACTGTTTTCATAATTCTTAATCTTGTGTTTTTATATTATAATGTGCATTTTCTCTGGGGAAACCATGATTGGTATTTTGTCATGAATAATGGTCTATGGGGGCAAATTTCTTGGGGAAATGGACGTATAACAAATTATTGGTTATATCAGCTCTTAGGGGGTAGAATTCTTCCGATTGTCAATGTTTCTTTTGCATTATTCGGTTTTTCGTTTACCGGAATTCTATTGGCATATTATTGGAAGGTACCAAAAAACATTTTTAATTATTTGGTTCTTTCCCTGGTTGTCGTGTTAAATCCAATGGTTCTTTATTGGCTTTATTTTGGTCTTGATGTGATTTCTCATTTATGGCTGCCGGCAATTGTTATTCTCGCTTTGATTGTATCAGAGAAAAAATCATATTTTTGTTTTGTAATTGCTTATTTATTGTTTATTATTGGTTTTGGGATATATGCTTCAGGAATTGCAACTATTACAGCAGTGCTTTTAGGCAAGATTATTATTGTTTATTGTTTTGAAAAACATTCTATTTTGTTTTTATATCAGAAATTTAAACGGACTTTTTGCTGCATTGTGTTAAGTTTAATTTCTTTTAAGATATTGCTTAGCATATTAATGGTATTAGGTTTGTTCCAAACAGATTGGTATTCCAACCAAATGAATCTGTTAGGAGGTTCTTTTGAGAATTTTTGCAAATTAATAAAATTAAGTTATGAAAACCTCATACATACGGCTCCGTTTTATGATAATACTATTGTCAGTGTATTATTTGGCATAATTATTTTTTCTTTTATTGTCTTATGCTGGCACCAAAAAAAATATTGTGCAGTAAAAATTTCACAATTTTGCTTTATTATGGCCGCATTATGTTTATTTCCTTTAGCTCTTAATGTTTCTTCTTTTATTTATGGAAAGAATTTAAGCGACCTGCGAATCCTTTTTTATGGATATATTTTTTTAGGAGCTTTTTGTGTCGGACTGCTTTTAAAAACTAAATTTGTGTGGGCAAAAAATATTTTAATAGTTTTTTTAATTTTTCTTTTGCCTATGAATGTTTATCGGTTATATGACGCACAAAAACTATGGAAAATAGAGTTTGAACATGAAAATACTATGATGGAAAGAATTGTGGAGAAATTGCAGGATTCATCAGATATTCAAAATCAGCCATATACCATTATTCTTTTTGGAGAACACCAGCCTTTTGTTTTATCCTTTTATAAGGAACCGTTTATTTCTGCTGATAATTTTATTATGGGGCATTCCTCATTTGAGCATTATGCCTTAAGTGGTTTTATTAAATTTTATCATCCTGAATTTAAATCCAAAGAAGTAATTACTTTCTTTGTTAACGGTGCTATTTTTACATATGGCAATAAAGAAAAAATTGATCCTTTTCAAGAATTATTGCCCTATTATGATATGTTGAGAAAGGAAATGGCACAGTGGCCTTCCAGTAATTCAGTATTAGTGAAGGATAACTATTTATTTATCAATTTTGATAATGAAGTATTGAATGCCGTTTTTAACGCTATGGAAGAAAAATATCTGGAAAATAAATGATAAAAAATTTTATAAGTAAGTATTGGTTGATTATAAAATTTGTTGCTGTCGGCACGTGTAACACGCTTATTTCATTTTTATTGTTTACGTTATTCATTAAAGTGTCAGGAGAAGAGAATTATCAGGCGAGCTTGTTTGCTTCCTGGTTTTTCTCTTCTTTTATTTCGTTTGTGCTGCAAAAAACCATTGTTTTTCAAACAAAGGGAAATTGGCTGAAAGAATATGTGAAATGCATGATTTCATGGTCCGTCGGATATGGGATAAACGCCCTTTCTTTGGAACTGATTGTTCAATATTTCGCTTTTCCTGTTCTTATCGGGCAACTGATCGCAATAGTTTTAACAACATTGTGCACGTTCGTCTTATTTAAATATTTTGCTTTTAATCGTTCAAAATGATTTTCTTTAGATTGCCTGCGCAAAAATGCAGAAATGCGTTTCAACACATTTTGTGGTATTAAATATTAGGTTTCTTGTTTTTATACTTGGTTACGATAATTATTATTGGTATTTCATTGTAATTATCAAATAAATTAATTTTTTGATAAAATTGCTGGTATTTTTATTTGAAATGTTATATTAACCAAAAAAACGGAGAACGGTATGTATACGAAGAAAATTATGGATTCCATGCATAAGTGCAAAGAATGTTTGTATCCCATGGATGAATATAGAGTGCTTGCGAAGGCTATTTCTGTTTTGGCGGATGAGGCGGAATTATTTGAAAAATATATTGGAAAGGATTGTCCGTCTTGCGACCATTATTTTAAAAATCATTTCAAAGAATTTTTGAAAATGCCTTTTGACTGCATAACCGCAGATGATTGCGTAACCCTATATGAAGATGTCGTCATGCTGATCAGGGAAAAACAGCTGCGTTTGGGGCTGGCAAGTCTTGGCGGAGATGAGGTTGATTTGCTGAAAGATTTTGAAACGCGTATAACGGATAAAAATTGTTTGGCGTATCAATGGTATTATGAAAAATTACCGCTGAAAATCGTGAAAGAAGTTTCAGAAGCGATAGTGCATAAATATTGAAAAGGGGCTGAAAAGCCCTTTTTTGTTTGTGCTTGAGTACAAAAAAACCACCGGCTAAGCCGATGGTCTTTATTGTATCAGAACTCCTGCGTATTTTCTAATCGCCAAAATGGTCTTCAATCTCAACCGTATCAGGCAAAGATAAATAAAAACGGCTCTTTTTTAATGCTATGTCTGCGTTAAAATTTGTAAATTCAATGGTGTTGAGGTTGCCGAAAAAATCAAGCACAACAATTTTCTGAATACGCTTTGTTTTGGTATTTACGGTTAATGTGATTTCCGTCAGCTGCGGATTGGGTTCCAACGGATAAAGGGTGAATTGCTGCGTGTTTTTTTCCGTATTTTCAGAAAGAAATTCGGTTTCAAAGCCGTCTTCAAGTTTGGCTTGACCTGTGATGACATTTAAAATCGCATGGGACGTATCCAGTACCTTCGGGGAATAGTGGTAAGCCAATTCTTCATCGGGCAGGTAATTCCATACTTCTTTGTCGTTGCAGACGATAAGTTCCCTATTTGGCGCGTTTGTTTCCCAAAAAATGAATGTTTCGGGCATAAATTCGAGGGTCCCCGTCCTTGTTTGGGTGGTGTTGCTTTCACGGTGAAACAGTTCTTGCTTAAATTCCGCTTTGAAATTTTTCATGTTTTGATAGGCTTGTTCCACTTCATGCAGGAGCGAAGTTTCTGCAACTGAGGGAAAAACCAAGCAGAAAGCAAAAAAACAGGTGAATAGAAATCGTTTCATAGTATTCCTAAAAAGAAGGCTGCCAAACGACAGCCTTCGTAAAATTATTCTTCGTCGTCAAACTCTTCGTCATCAAGCCCGAAATGGGAAGCGAGAATAGGACCGAAATAAATGGCGCTGTCGTCCAAATCTTCTTCAATTCTGAGGAGTTGGTTGTATTTTGCAATACGGTCGGAGCGGGAAAGGGAGCCGGTTTTTATTTGGCCTCCGTTCACGGCGACGGCAAGGTCCGCGATAAAGCTGTCTTCCGTTTCGCCGGAGCGGTGGGAAATAACCGTATTGTAAGCGGAACCTTTCGCAAGTTCAATGGTGTCCATGGTTTCGGTAAGCGTGCCGATTTGGTTTAATTTGACAAGAATGGCATTGGCAATACCTTCCTCAATTCCTTCCGCCAAAATGTCAGGGTTGGTGACGAAAACATCGTCGCCGACAAGTTGGATTTCCTGTCCCAAACGGTCGGTAAGAAGTTTCCAGCCGCGGCGGTCGCCTTCGTCCATGCCGTCTTCAATGGAAATAAGAGGATAGCGTTCCACAAAGTCGGCAAGCCAATCACACATTTCTTCGGAAGTGAGTTCCAGATTTTCGCCTTTAATGTGGTATTTGCCGTTTTCATAAAATTCAGAAGAGGCGACGTCAATGGCGAGGGCGACTTCCGCTCCGGGAATATAGCCTGCTTCTTCAATAGCTTCGATAAGGTAACGGAACGCTTCATCATGGCTTTTAAGGTTGGGGGCAAAGCCGCCTTCATCGCCGACGGCGGTGGAATGTCCGTCCCGTTTCAGAATAGCTTTGAGGGTATGGAAAACTTCCGCCCCGATTCTAAGAGCGTCCTTAAAGGTTTCGGCGCCTAAAGGCATGATCATGAATTCCTGAATGTCAAGATTGTTGGAAGCGTGCGCTCCGCCGTTGATAACGTTCATCATAGGGGCTGGCATGACTTTTGCGTTGATGCCGCCGATATATTGATACAGGGGAATGCCGAGAAATTCTGCGGCGGCTCTGGCACAAGCCAAAGAAACGCCAAGCATGGCGTTCGCGCCGAGACGTGATTTATTTTCAGTGCCGTCAAGGTCGATAAGCGTCGTGTCAATTTGGACTTGACGCAATGCGTCCATGCCCACAAGCGATTCCGCAATTTCACCGTTGACGAAATTCACGGCATTGGAAACGCCTTTGCCTTTGTACCGGGATTTATCGCCGTCACGCATTTCAAGCGCTTCTCTTGAACCTGTTGACGCACCGGAGGGGACGGCTGCTCTGCCCACGATGCCGGATTCAAGCCCGACCTCAACTTCGATAGTCGGATTACCACGGGAATCTAAAATTTCTCTCGCCCAAATGGAGGTAATGGTGCTCATAAATGCTCCTTTACAGTTAAATGATGTTTATTTTAAGCTAAAAGCGAACAAGACGCAAGGCGTAAACCTTCTAAAATTAAATCTTGCTGTATGGTGTTGATTCTGTTGCTGAGTTTTGCAATATCTTCGGCATAGCCGCCGGTGGCGACAATGTGCAAAGGCGCGGGGAGCTGCTCCGCGAGTTTTTGGCAAAGCCCGTCAGTCATTGCTGCAAAGCCGAAAACAAAGCCGTGGTTCATGCTTGTGACCGTGCTTTTGCCGATAAGCGGAATGTTCCGGTCGAAATCAAGGGTGATATGAGGGAGCTTTGCGGTTCCGTTCGCCAAGGCGTTGTGCGAAGAAAACAGCCCCGGGCAGATGAGCCCGCCGAGATAATCCATATCCGTTATGCAGTCAAAGGTCGTTGCCGTGCCGTAATCGATACAGATGATGCTTTTGGCTTCAGGGCGGAGCATGCGGGCGGCATACGCCCCCATGAGCCTGTCCGCACCCACTTCCTGCGGGTTGGCGTATTGATTGTTCAGAGGAATATTGAAATCTTCCGGAAAAATTCGGGGTGCGCAGTGCAGGTATTTTTTGCAGGCTTGGCAAAAAATTTTTCCAAGTTCAGGCACAACGGAGCAAAGGGAAACGCTTTCGATTTTTTCAATATGATACAAATCAAGCAGCTGAATGATGTTAAACCCTAAGCTGTCTGCGGTGTAAAGGGATTTTGAAGGGAAGCCGAAACTGTGAACAATTCCGTGTTCATCGGCGATACCGAGTTTCATCGTGGTATTGCCGACATCGGCAAGCAAAGCGAATTTATTCATCTTCAAGAGTTTGTTCGGCGATTTTTTGAGCGGAAATTTTATGGATTTGTTTCGTATCCGCTTCAATAACGGTGAATTTCCATTCTCCGACGGTGAATTCTTCATTGACAAGGGGCACATGCCCGGCTTGCAGGCTCAGATAACCGCCTATGGTGTCCACTTCGTCCGAGCTGACAGGAATGTCGATGTCATTCAAATCGTCAAGCATGGCGCGTCCGTGCAAAAGATATTGTTCGTCGGTGATTTTTTGAATATCTTCCTCTTTCGGGGCGTCGAATTCGTCTTCAATATCGCCGACAATGACTTCCAAAAGGTCTTCAATGGTGATAAGTCCGCTTGTTCCGCCGTATTCGTCAACAACAATGGCGATATGGTTTTTTCTTGAGCGAAATTCCTGTAAGAGTTCGGCGGAAATTTTGGTTTCAGGAATAAAAAAAGGCTGACGCATGATTTTATTGACATGGTCGTCAAAATTATGATTATCGCCGACCAGGTAAGTGAGCAGGTCTTTTGCGTAAATGATACCGATGATATTGTCTTTGGTATCCTTATATACGGGAATCCTTGAGTGTCCGTTGTCCAAAATGCATCGGGCGGCTTCTTGAATGGTTGTTTCACTGGCGAGACAGGTGATGTCCGTACGCGGAGTCATAATTTCCTGAACCTGCTTTTCGCCAAGTTCCAAAATGGATAAAAGCATATTGCTTTCTTCCGCTTCGACATCGCCTTCGTCACGCGCTTCCATTATGGCTTGTTCTAAATTGTCTTCAGCTTTGCCAAATAAATGGGTAATTTTATCCCACATAGAACGTTGCGAATCACCGTCCAAAATAAAACTCCTTTGTTGTGGTCCGTAAAAACTGCAATGCAGTGCATTTCCCTATGAAATGATTTGTTTTATAAGTAGCCTATTTTTATTTTTCTGTCCAGCGTGCGGCGTTCCGTTCTTAAAAAATAAATCAGGCGAAATTTTTAAGGTTGTCCGAAAGGAAATGGATCATGATATTGTTTTCGCTTTCATTTTCCGTATACAGCATGATATCGTCAAGCGCAAAAACCGTGACAGGCATGAGCGTATGTTTTTGCGTCGGCAGAAGGGGAGGCAGGTCAAGTTCCGCAATGCTCTGCTCTCCGAAAACAACAAGGACGCGCGGACGGATCAAATCAACGGCAGACCAAAAAAAGGAATAGCCCTGTTCTTTGGCAAGTTCCGATTGTCCCTGCGCGTTGATATGCTTATAGGGCAAAAATATATGCGTTCCCCGCGGAAAAGAAAGGGTTTTTATGATTTGTCCGATAAGCCGGCGCCTTTTGTCGCTGCTGTTATCCGTAAACAAATCATATTCCAAGCCCGCATAGGTCCAAATGATTTGGCGGGAAATATGTTTGGACTTTTCAGGAGGAAATTTGCATTGCCTTTGAATTTTTTTCCAGTCTTCGGGCCATTTGTCAAAAGGCAAAATTGGCTGTTTGAGGGGATTTTTTTCAAAAACGCTCAGTTCCTGCTTTTCTTTTTTAGGTTTTTCGGGTTTTAAAAGCGGAGGAAATTTTTGTTTATAATTATTTGCCGCTTGAGGATTGTTTGTTTTAAATTGTCTGGCAGGACCGGGAGGAATTTTTATATCGGGGCTTTTGGACGCAGTGAGGCTGTATTCTTTTTTTTGTTCGACAGTATCGAAAAGAATATAGTGAAATCCTTGTGATTTTAAATTTTGGAGCAAATACGGGTTATTCATATCAGACACTTTCCAAATAAGAAAGCAAATCCCATGCCAAATCGGCTTTTGACATCGTTCCCCATGCTTCTTCGATACCGTTCTTGTCGGCAACATAAACTTTGTTGGTTTTTTTGCCCATAGCTTCGCTGATAAAATTGCCCACGACGATGTCACAGTTTTTATTGACCAGTTTTTGTTTGACGGCTTTTGCCAATTCGTCCGTGTGCGAACCTGATTCCGCACTGAACCCCATGAGTTTTTGCCCGGGCTTTTTGATTTGTCCGATACTTTTCAAAATATCATGGTTAGGGGTAAAATGAATATCGAAACCGTCTGCGTGATTTTCTTTTTTGAATTTTACCGTATGGAAAGAGCTAGCGTCTTCTTCGTGCGCAAGTCCCGCTCGGGGTTTGAAATCAGCCACGGCTGCCGTAAAAATTCCATAATCCATAGCGTCCCATAATTCATGGCATTTTTCATACATTTCATCGGCGCTTGTCACGGAATGGCATTGTATGCGGCTGTCTTGGGGAATGTATTGACTGTTCGGACCGGCGACAACATAAACATCCGCTCCCCTGAGCCATGCGGTGACAGCAAGGGCTGTTCCCATGCTTCCCGTGGAATTATTCGTCCAGACCCTTACAGCGTCCCATTTTTCGGCGGTGGGTCCCAAGGTGATGAGGATTTTTTTGCCATACAGGTCTTGTTCGGTCAAAAGAGCCAAGGAGTCATAATAAATCTTTTCAAGCCGGGCGAGCCTGCCTTGTCCCTCGTCTTTGCAGGCGACAGCGCCGCTTTCCGGTTCCGTAAGAAAGAAACCGCGGTTGAGCAATGTTTCAATATTGGCATTGGTGGCGGCATTTCCCCACATTTTAGGGTTCATGGCAGGGGCGAGAAGAATCGGACCGTCAAAGGCGAGAGCTTGGCAGGCAAGCATTTCATCACCCAAGCCGTGGGCGAGCCTTGCGATGGTGGTCGCACTGGCGGGCGCAATGACCATTGCGTCGGCTATTTGGCTTGGCTCCAAATGATCAAACGGAAATTCCCCCTGAAACATTTGCCTGTAAACTTTATTCGCACCGAGAGCTTCAAAACAGAGCGGCTGTATGAATTTTTCAGCAGAGGACGTAAGGGTGGCGCTTACATGGATATTGGATTTTAAAAACGCACGCATGAGCTCAAGGCTTTTGTAGGCGGCGACAGATCCGCAAATTCCTAAATGGATATGTTTTTTTGCGTGTTTTTTGTAATGCAGCAGCTCGTAAGGCATAGCGGCGTCCTTTGCGTATCAGAAAACGGATTCAGCCCCGAAGTCATTAAAATTGTCATTGATCGGCGCGGATTGGAAGGCAGGAGTATCGCCGAAATTGAAAGGATCGTTGCCTTGGGCGGGCAATGAGAAATTATTGATATGGTTCACGACCCAAATCTGCATATTGGTATTGAAACTTCCGGCTTCAATGAAAATAATGAGGTATCTGGTATCTTTCTGATAGAGCTGCAAACTCTTTTCGCCTTGCATGGTTCCGATTAAAGACCAGCTTTGGGACGTCAGGTTTTGTATCATGTGGGCGGCAAGATTGCTTGCTTCCATGTTTCCGGTAAAGTTTTCACGGCCCAATTTCTCACCGGCGGAATTGACGGTGGTAAGGGTGTTTTTAGGGTCTGTTTTCATAAGCATGGGAATAGGCACTTCCGGAAATTGGCTTGTATAAACATTGCTTACGGTGCTTGAAGCGGGAGTTTCGGGAGAAGAATTAAAACCGGAAACGCATGCCGTAAGAAAAAGTAAACTTGAAAGAAGAATTATTTTTTTCATAAAAGCTCCTTATTTTTTATATTCATAGCCTTTTTTGAGAAATGGTGCAATATAATTGTTACCGCCAGAATTTCGGCATGAAAAGCAGGAGAATGGTAAACATTTCAAGGCGGCCGTAAATCATCAAAAAAGAAAGTATGGTCAGGTCAAGGTCGTTGAAAATGCTGAAGTTGTTGGTTGGTCCAAGTTTGCCGAAAGCCGGGCCGACATTGGAAATGCAGCTTATGGTCGTCGAAAACGTGCTTTCCAAATTGAGGTCTTGCGTACTTAAAAACAGCGTGCCGAGGGCAATACTTAAAATATAAAGGGCAAAAAAGATGAGTACGCCTTTTATGGCTACATCGTCAATGGGCGTGCCATTGATTTTGATACGCTCGACAGCGCGCGGGTGGCTGAGGCGTTTGAGTTCGTTTTTTATAAGCTTCACAATGATAAGCAGACGCAGAAATTTCAATCCCCCTGCCGTCGAACCTGTGCAGCCGCCGCATACGATGGACAATAAAATGACAAGGTGGGTGAAAAGGGGCCATTGGATATAGTCCGCAGTGGAAAAACCCGTCGAGGTCATAAGGCTTATGAGCTGAAAGGCGGCGTCGCGGAACGCCCTTTCAAAGGAATAAGCGGTTTTTTCCTCATGCAGGAGATATTGTGCGGGCGTATCCGTAAAATAGAGCCAAAAGGCGATAAGGGTTATGCTGACCAGCAAATACAGCGTATAAAAAACAAATTCCTCATTCTGAAGATATTTTTTCACGCCTTCGTGCAAAAAGAGAAAATGCAGGGTGAAATTGACGCTTCCGAGATACATGAAAACAACGATGGTCCATTGGCTGGCAGGGCTGAACGCCGCAATGGAAGCGTTTTTCGTTGAAAATCCGCCGGTCGACAAGGTGGAAAGGGCTTGGGTGAGCGCGTCAAAAAATGTAAGTCCCTGCAAATATAAAATAATTGCAAGGGTGAACGTCAACGCAGAATAGATACCCCATAAGGAGCGGGCGGTATCGATCATTTTGGGGGCGACTTTGTCTTTGTTGATTCCGGGGGTTTCAGCTTTATAAAGCTGCATGCCTCCCGTCCCGATAATGGGGAGCAGGGCAAGGGAAAAAACAATAATGCCAAGTCCTCCGAACCATTGGGTGAAACTGCGCCAAAATAAAATTCCTTTGGGCAGAATTTCCACGTCGGAAAAAATTGTTCCGCCTGTCGTGCTCAGTCCGGAAGCGGATTCAAAAAGGCTTTTGGGAAAAGAGATGTCCGTAATGAAAAAATAGGGCAAGGCGCAGATGAATGTTGCTGAAATCCAGCAAAGCCCGACAATGGCGACGCCTTCGCGGGTTGTGATTTGAATTTTCTCCCCTTTGGGCGGTCTTGCGAGAAAGGCGAGCAAAAGACCGAAGCAAAACGTTCCTGCAAAACACTGCGCAAAAAGGGTCAGGGTTTTATATTCGCCGTACGCAAGAGAAACCACGCTTGGAAAAACCAAGAGAAATGCGAGGCATATCGCCAGCAAGCCCAAGACAAAAAAAATGTTTTTTAATTGCATTATGGTACCCTGCGCATTGAAAACTCCGCCGAACGGCTATTTTGCCAATTCGATTTTCAAATGTTCGGCAAGACGCGGGTCGTGGGCGGGAAGCCCGCTTGATTTCTGAAAATGCTTTTTCGCATCATCCTCTTTATTTAATTGATAGCGATACAGCATTCCCAAAGAATAATGAACTTCCGCAGATTCCTGCAGCGATAAAGCCCGTTCCCATTGTTCGGCGGCTTGCGCGTATCGGGAATTATGGGCGAGGGCTTGTCCGTAAAGATAGGGCAAAACCGCGCTGTTTGGCGCTGCCATGATACCTTGTTTCAGAAGGTGTTCGGCGGCTTCCGTTTCCTCATGGGCTATGAAAATTTCCGTAACGTCGGAAAGGGCGGTTTCATCGCCGGGATTTGCTTCAAGCGTTGCAAGGCTGTGCTCCAAATGTTTTATCATGTTTTGTTCGCCGTGGCTCTTGATATGCTCAACGGCTTTTTGCAGGGGATCGTTTTGCTGTCCCTCGGATTTGTTGTTTTTCTGCATTTTGTTTTGCTCTTGCATGGCTTTTAACATTTCTTCCGGAAACTCTTTGCCTTTCATGCCTTGCATGTCAGGCATATTCTTCATGTTCTGCATGCCGTCAGGATTGTTTTTTTGCAAATCTTCCAGAGTGATGCCCTGTTTTTCCATGGCTTCAAGCATCGCAGGCGGAATATTTTCGGGAAGCATGGTGTCGGGAGCGAGGCTTTTGCTTTGTCCCTGGTTCGGGGTGAATGCCTTTTTCATTTCATTGCTTGCCGTTTGCGGGCTGCCGTTTGCAGGGTGCTTATGTTTGTTTTGTTCAATATAAAAATTTATGGACGTGAAAAGCATGGTGAGAACGCCGAAACCGCAGAGGGCTAAGATAAGTTTTTTCATATTCTTGGAAACTCCGTTTATTTAATATCCATTTGTTCGGAAAGAATTTTGATTTGTCTTTCTATTTGCCGCTGTTTTTTGGACAATAATAAAAAGTAAACGGCAAAACCGAGCCAAAGACCGATGTTCGCACAAATCAAAGAAGTGACAGCATTCATAACAAATCCTTATTCTTGTTCTTCCTGATACAGAAGTTTTGTTTTTAATGTTTCAAGTTTGAGTTCTTGGGATAATTGTTGTTTTCGGTACCTGACAAGCCAAAGCCAGATAAAGGCGAAAGAAAGCACGCAAAAAACAACGGTGTGCGCCATGGCGGGTTCAAGTCCGCCGCCTTCGGAATGAAAAACAGCAGGGTGGATGGAACGCCACAGCCTTGTTGCGAAAAAGACAAGGGGAACATCTAAAAAGCCGATAATGGCGATAACCGCGGCAATATTGTTTTTTTGCTCACGGGGCATGGGCATGGTGCGTATCACCAAATACGCCGCGAAAATGAACCATAAGATAAGGGCTGTGGTGAGTTTCGGATCCCATGTCCACCAAACTCCCCAAGAATGTTTGCCCCAAAGACTGCCTGTGATAAGCGTGAGAGTCGCCAGTAAAAAGCCTATTTCGGCATTGGCGTGGCTTAATATGTTGAAATTCTCTCCTTTTTTCAGAAGATAAAGGACGCCGAAAAGGGCGGCGAAGAAAAAGCTGGCAAAAGCCCACCACGCGACAGGCAAATGATAATAAAATATTTTTTGGGCGTATCCCAAGGTTTGTTCAACAGGGGCATAGAAATAAATGAGGTATTGTGCAATGGCGGTGCAGATGACGACGCTTGCCGCAAGAAAAGCCGGATAGGTATGTTTCATTTCATTCACCATGATATAGATAAGGGAAAAGGAGCAAGCTTGCAGCGCTGAAAATAAAATCGAAAGCAAGCGTAATCCCGATCCATTGGATTATTCGGGCAGTTTGCACGGGAGGGTTATGTAAGTCCAGAAGTCCCGCCGAACATAAGGAAATAGCAGATAATAAAAGAGGAATCAATAAAGGAAAAAGGATGATGCTCAGCAAGGATTCTTTGCCTGATTGTCCGGTACAGAGTGCTCCGAGCAAGCTTCCGCACGTGCAAATTCCTATATCGGTAAGAAAAATTCCAAAAAGCGCGTAGAGGAAATGTTCGCCGGGGTGCTGGTTGAGAAAAACAAAAACCGCGGGAATGAAAAGGACTTGGGAAGCCAGTAAAAGAAAAATGCCTGCTGAAAATTTGCCAAGCCAGATAGTTTGCAGGGGGCAAGGCAAGGTTTGCAGTCCGGTTCTTGCCCCGTTTTGTTCTTCAACGGCATAGAGCATTTGAAAAATAAGGACTTGGCAAAATACGGAAGCAAGCCAAAACATGGTCGATGCCGCATGGGGGGAAAGGCTTTCCCCGTTTTGCAGAGAAAGGCTGAAAAGGAAAATGAGCAATAAGCCGAGAAGAAGGGCTTGGCATAATCCTGCGCTTCTGCCCAAAACAATGGTTAAATCTTTTTTGGCAAGGAGGAGGGCTGTTTTTATCATGCCAGCGCCCCTTGGATTTTAGTGAATGCGATCTGCTGTTTTTCAATGTGCAGCATATGGCTTGCGCAGCGCATATCTTCCTGCGGGTTGTGGCTGACCCAAAGAATAGCCGCGTTTTTTGCCTGAAACTCTTGAATGACGGCATAAAAAAGTTCCTGCGATTCTTTGTCGAGTCCCGTGCAAGGTTCGTCCAGGAGCAACAGGCTCGGGTCCTGCAGGATGATACGTGCGATATTGAGGCGCTGCGCCATGCCCCGTGAAAAAATTCCCGCTTTGTCGTAACAGAATTTTTCCAAGAACACTCTTTTGAGAAGTGTGAGAATTTCTTTTTCCGAGCATTTTTTTCGGGTGAACGCCTGAGTCCAGAAAAGCAAATTCTCATAGGCGGACAAGTGCGGGTAAATGAATGTCTGATGTCCCAAATATCCGATTTTTTCCTTTTCAAAAGAACAGATGATTTTGCCTTGTGTCGGCTTGGTCAATTCCGCCGCCAGTTTTAGGAGCGTGGATTTGCCGGAACCGTTTTTTCCCGTGACAAGAGCCGTTTGCTTTGGATACAAGCAAAAATGCACGTTTTTGTAAAGTAAACGCAACTCGTACATTTTGCTTATGTTTTCAAAGGTTAAAACCGGCTTGTCCATAAGAATTTCCTATGATTTTTCCTAGGAATTTTCGGGAGGGTTTTCTTGTGTGCTTTTCCTGCGCTTTCTGTTTGCGTACACACTGATAAACGGGGCAAGGCTCATAATGGTTCCGCCGATCCACAGCCAGTTGACAAGAGGATGTACGGATAAACGCATCACGGCACGTGTTTTTTCATCAAGTCCGAGGAATGTCGCATAAAATTCTTTGCCGAGGGAGAAAATCGTGCTTGCTTCCGCATAGGCGTTTTGCGGAAAGCTTGCGTAAATTCTTCGCTGCGCTTGGGCAATGCCCGTTTCTTTGCCGTTTTGGGTCACGAGCAATTCCGCTTCTAAAAAATCATACCGTCCCGTGCGTTCCCGCCCTTCGTAGATTTCCAAAAGTTTCACCGTAAACGTGTCAATTTGTATTTCTTGTCCGCGTTCAAGCGCAACTTCCTGTTCAACCTTGTAAGGACCTGAAAAAGCGACGCCAAGGCTGATGACAGCCAAGCTCATATGCACGAGCACGGGGGAAAGTTTTTGCAGCGGATGTTTGAGAACCATGAAATACAATGCCCAGCTTGCCATGCAGGCGACGGAAAAACTCGCGGCTATGAGCGGAGTGGGTTCCTTGACAGCGAAAAATGTCCAGAAAATTCCCATGAAAGCGATAAAGATCAAAAGAACGGCAAGAAAATGTTTTGCATGGTTCAATCCCTGTTTCCATGAAAGCCAAGGGCAGACGGTTAAAAGAGCGATGACCACAGTCAGCAGCGGCAAGATTACGCCGTTATAAAAACTCGCCTGCAAGCCCACCGGATTGTCTGACCAAAGTTTGCTGATAACGGGCCACAGGGTTGCAAGCCCGATGATGAGGCTGATAGTGATTAAGACAATACTGGTGGAAAGCAAAAAGCCTTCTTTCGTTTCCAGTCCGTTGAAAGGCTCGCCTTTTTTCGGCATGATGAGAACGGTTAAAAAGACTACAATGCTTGTGCCGATGACGAAACATAAAAGTAAAGGACCGACGCCTCCGCTTCCGAAAGCATGGACGGATTCCACGACGTTTCCCCGTACCAGCCATGTAGCGAAGAACGCTGAAATACAGGTCAATGCCATGAAAAGGGTATGAAAACGATGGGCTTTGTTTCTGTATTGTTCGATAAAGCCGAAATGAAGCGCTGCCGTTGCGAAGAACCATGGAATTGTTGACGCGTTTTCAACGGGATCCCATGCCCAATAACCTCCCCAGCCAAGTTCCATATACGCCCACCACGCACCAAGGATTATGCCGGCTGTGAGCAGAAGCCATGCAACCAAGATAAGGGGTTTTGTGCAGACATGCCATGCTGTTTCAGTTTTTGAAACATTGTGCTGCGTACCGCCTTGCAGGGAAAGGGCTTGCGCCAACGCAAGGCATGCGGGAATGGTAAAACCGCCGTAACCCAATAATAAAAGGGGCGGGTGGAAAATCATTCCGGGGTTTTGCAAAAGGGGGTTCAGTCCCCGTCCGTTGGCAGGGACCGGGGATAAGATTTCAAAAGGATTGTTGTATGTTGTGAGCAACACTCCGAAAAAAGCCAATATTGAAAAATAAAAGAGCAGATACCATACTTTTGTTTCAAGGCTGAGTTTTGCGTATGATTCCGTGCTTTGAAAATATGCGCCGCACAGCACGAGGCTCAATGCCCAAAAAAGCAGGGAACCTGCCTGCCCGCCCCAAAATGCTGTCAGCCGGTAAAAAAGAGGTAAGGATAAGTCGCTGTAATCATGCACATATTTTATACTGAAATCATAGCTCCAAAAACCGAAAAAGAGAATGGCGGAAGCGAGGCAATAGAAAAGCGTTACGGCAAGATTTGCATTTTCAAGAAGTTTCAGGGAAGAGGCTGTCATTTTGTTTCTGCCGAGTCCGAATATGCAAAAAAGTGTTCCCAGTGTCGCAAGAACAAGGGAGAGAAGCATGAGAATATGGGCGAATTGTGTCATAATGGTTTGTTAAATCCGTAAGATAAAGGTTAAACGTTTTTTTCTCTGTTTTCTTTTTGATATTTTGAAGGACATTTCGTCATCAAGGTTTTTGCCGTGAACACGGAATGTTGCAGCGAACCTTCAATGATCACTTCCGAGCCCGCTTTAAATGTGTCAGGCACAACACCCCGATAATGCACTTGAATCGTTTGTGATTTGTTTTCATAGTCTTCAAGGGTGAAGTTCGCTCCAAGTCCGTCTTGGGGACGTTCTATGGGCGTATCGGAAACAATTCCGAAAACGCGGGCGGACAGCGCCGATTGAGGGGTTTCTTGGGCGAGGGCTTCGGAAACATTGAGGAAATAAACGCTGTTTTGCGAAAGTCCTGACCAAATCATATATCCGATGCCGGCAGCAAATAAGAAGAAAGCCGTATAATAAATTGAGCGGGATTTTTTTGCCATGGTGATCCTTTATTGTTTTTTGTAACGCTTAAAAAGCAGATTAAGTATAAAAGAAAATATTTTTTTAAGCAAGTAGGAATTATTCCTATTTATAAAAAAATTATATAATAAGCATTGCGTCCCCATAGGAGAAAAAACGGTATTTCGCCTCTATGGCATGCCGGTATGCCCGCATGACATGTTCATAACCCGCAAAAGCCGAAACAAGCATGATCAGGGAGGATTTGGGCAGGTGGAAATTGGTGATCAGCCCGTCGATAATATGAAACTCTTTGCCAGGATAAAGAAAAATATCGGTATGTCCGAAACAGCCGTGGGAGGGAAACAAGCTGTTTTCATTCAATTCTTCGGAATTGCTGCAGAAAAAAGCATTGTTTTGTCCAAGTTTCGCTTCGGAAAAAGCTTGCGCCATACCTTCAAGACTGCGGGTGCTGGTTGTGCCGACAGCAATGACGGGACGCCCTTCCTTTTTGGCGTTGTTTATTGCTTGGGCTGTTTCTGCTGAAATTTCAACATATTCGGAATGCATGGCATGTTCCCGAATATCGTCAGCCCGCACAGGGCTGAATGTTCCGTAGCCTACATGAAGCGTCAATTCCTGCCATGAACAGCCTTTTTTCAAAAGTTCCCGGCGTATTTCTTCCGTAAAATGCAGGCCTGCGGTCGGAGCCGCCACGGAGCCGATGTTTTTTTCTTTGGCATAAACGGTCTGATAGCGTGTGAAATCTTCTCGCTCCGAACCGTGTTCCCTTTTGATATAGGGAGGCAAAGGCAGGTCTCCGTATTTTTTCAGCAGGGGAACAAGGCTGTCTTTATACATGATGCTGACAATATGTTTGCCAAAATCCCGTTTTTCAAGAGCGGTGAGTTCCATTTCGGGAAAGTCCAAGGTTTCGCCTATTTTCACACGTTTTGCACCTTTGAGCAAAACTTCTGTCCGGGCAATGCGGTATTCGCCGTTTTTTCTGGCTTTTCTGTCGATAAGCGGGGCTGGTTCAAGAAAGAGCAGTTCAATTTTGCTGCCGCTTTTTCTGTGTCCTTGCAGGCGTGCTGGGATCACTTTGGAATTGTTGGCAATGATGAGGGCGTTGTCAGGGAGCAGCTGAACAATGTCTTTGAACGTGTGGTCCGCGTATTTTCCTGTTTTTCTTTCCAAAAAAAGAAGGCGGGAATTTTGTCTTTCAGAAGCGGGACATTGGGCGATACGTTCTTCGGGAAGAACATAGTCATAACTGTTTAAAAGAAAAAGGTTTTTATCGTTCATAACTATCAAAAGAAATTGTTTTTAATAAGAAAAAAGAGAACGGGGACAAGCAGGGAGGGCAGAAGATTGAGGGTTTTGCAATCCTTGATTTGCAAAATGCTTAAGCCCGATGCCGCAATTAAAATACCGCCTATAAGGGAAAGTTCATTTAAAAGAGCGCCCTGTAAAAAACCGGATAAACTTATCGCACCCACATACAAGGAGCCTTGCCAAAGAAAAAGCACCGCGGCGGCAAGCATGATTCCGTAACCGTAAGCGGAGGCGAGAACGATGGATGTGATGAAATCAAGGGTCGCATTGGTATAAAGAAAGGTGTTGTTTCCATTCAGCGCACTTTCTATCGGACCTAAAATGGACAGTGTTCCGATACAGAAAATCAAAATCGCCGTTGAAAGCCCTTTGCCTAAATGTCCTTTTCCGCATTTTGCCGCGAATTTATGGAAATTGTCGTCTATGCTGCAGTATGTGCCAAAGCTGCTTCCCAGCGCGAGGCTGACGATAAAAAGCACCGGATATTCGGTTTTGGGCATAGTATGCACAACGGAATTAATGCCGATGAAAAGTGCGGCTAAACCCATGGCAAGAAAAAGGCTGTCATGAATTTTTTCCGGGAGCGCTTTTTTTATTGTTCCGCCGATAAGCGAACCGAGAAGAATAGCTCCCACATTTACTGTCGTCCCCAGCATAAAACCTCCTGACGCATGAACAACAGTAGAAAAATCAGGCTTAAAAATCAAGCAAAATTAAGAAGCCGAACCAGTTAAAAAACAGAAAGTTTTGTGCAAAATTGATTTTGAGGCTGAGAATGCAATGCCGAATACGGTTATCTGAGAAAAGGAAAGCAGGCGGAATGCCTATGCTCTTTTTCTGTTCGCCATGACTTGGAAAACCCAGTTGGACAAAGGAGGTATGCCATTATCGTCCGGTATGCTGTTCCATGTGCTGTAATTTTCCAGATAAGCCCAGCGCACAAAGCGTATGCCCATGGAATACCATTCGGAATTATGGGGATTTTTCACATAACGCCTGATTGTCGAAAGCATGGAAAGGCAAAGCGGCGCTTTATTGGAATAAGGAAAAATCGCCGTAAGCAAAATTTTGGAGCCTTCTTTGAGCTGTTTTGCGATTTCGATATTTGCGTTGAGCAGAAAAAGCATGCCCCCGGTGGAAACGTCCACAATATCAAATTCTTCGTCCTGAATGGCAAGCCACTGCACTTGCTCGTCCGAGCCCGCTTTGCTTTCAGCCCAAAGTTTCAGGTTGGGAATTTCTGATTTCGTAATGGGAATGCGCACGCAGTTGCGGCGTTGGGAGTGTCCGATGAAATTGGGTACGCTGACGTCGATGAAAAACAAGCCCTTATGGGTAAAGGTGTTTTTTATGGTGCTTAAGAAGTTGCAGGGAACTTGTTTTCCGTCTTTTTCCGTATAAAAAAGCATGGAAACTTCCGCGTGCTGGGGGAATTTTATTTCTTGTTTCGACTGCACGAAAAGACGGATGATGGATTTGTTATGGTCAATGCAATAGGCGCGAATTTGGTGGATGGTTTTTCCTTCGCTGATGATGTCAACAAAAATTTGCGTTTTGTGCGCTTGGGCGTAACTGAGCGTGCTGTGGATGTCTTTAGCGCTTTGCACAGTCGTTGACGTGGATATTTTACTAAAATTAGCTTGTACCATATTTTAATTCCTAGTTTGTTCTTTTCTTTTTGTCAAGCTATAAAATATGGATTTTACCATATTCACCGTCAAATCCGTAATTTTTACGGATCGCGTTCGTCCGCATGTTGTAAAGAGCTTTCGCAAGCATGTTGTTTTCATGCGATATTGTTTCTATCGGCACATTTTGCAAAATATCAAGCTCATTTCCGTAAGAATTTATTAATTTTTCATAATGGGAATGGATTTTTTTGCTTTTTGCGCCTGTTTGGTAGAGTTCCGCAAGAATTTCTTTCAAAGGCACGCAAGATTCAAATTGTTCTTTGGCAGTCAAGGGTGTTTTTCTGTCCGCTAATTCCGTAACCCTGTTCAATACGCCGATAGTCAGAGGTTTTCCGCAAACAGGGCAGATATTTTTGTGTTTTTCGCTTTCTTCCGGCAGAAAACAAATGTCGCAGTTTCTGTGTCCGTCCGCAAAGTATTTGCCTTCTTCCGGATAAAATTCCACTGTGCCGTAAAAAAATGCGTTTTTCCGCCTGAGCGATTCAAACAAGCTTTGATAGGTCGGGACGGAATGAAAAATATTCACTTCGCGTCCGAGATTTTCTCCGGAATGGGCGTCGGAATTGGAAATAAGAACATATCTGTCAAGGGCGGAACAAAGCCTGTTCATGGGAGGATCGGAAGAAAGCCCTGTTTCCAGCGCGAAAATTTCTTCCGTCAAGTCCTCAAAACATTCTTCAAGCGTATTAAAGCCTGATTTTGAACCGAAAATTGAAAACCACGGAGTCCATATGTGGGCGGGAATAAGGTGGCTGTGTTTTTCTTCAAGGACATATTCCAAAAGGATTTTGGCATCAAGTCCGAGCATGGGGCGGCCGTCTGCGTTCAAATTGCCGATACGGGTGAGTTTCGCATTGATTTTTTTCGCCGTTTCAATATCGGGCACGTATATTAATTGATGATTTTTTCTCGTGGCGTTGTTTTTTTTATAGATACAGCTGATTTCGCCCTGCAAAACGAACTGCGGCTGGAAAGAAACCTTTTTTAAACGGATATTGGTCTGCTCTTCGATGTCGTGCGTGCCAAGAGGTTTTTTCAGCCGATAAAAGCCGGTGTTGTCGTCATAAACAAGTTCTTCCTCGATTTCCTGCAGCCATTCAGGGTGGGTGCAGTCGCCCGTTCCGAGAAGGTGAATGCCTTTAATACAGGCATGGCTCGCAAGGTTTCTTAACGTAAGATTTTTCGATGTCGCCCTTGAAAAGCGGGAATGAATGTGTAAGTCTGCCCTGAACATACGCTGTCCGATAAATTAATTTGCAATAGTATAAAGAGCTTAGTATACTTTGGCAATACTTTTATATTTGAGGGAATATGGATTTTTATCAACCGGAAGGAAGTTACCGTTTCAGCTCCGATGCCGTTTGCGCCGTACGTTTCGCCTGCTCTCTCATCGTGCAGGAACTGCAGAAAAAGAAAGTGAAAGCTCCTTATTTGATTATGGATGTCGGCTGCGGGTGCGGTGTCATCGGCATATTGGTTTTGCAGTTTTTTAAGGAATTGTATCCGGAATGGTATCCTTATTTAATGGTTGTCGGCATTGAAAAAGAAGAGGAATTGTATCAGGCCGCCAAGTATAATGCGAAACTTTTCGATCATGAAAAAAACTTTTTCGTATTTCAAACGGATATTTTTCAAAAGGAAAGTGTCGCTTCGGTGCAAAAATTTGTGCTTGAAACGGTTTTTCTCGATAAGCTTCCGCTTTTGCGGCAGCAAGACGGCGGAACGTTTAAAAATCCCCGTTTATTTGACCTTGTTATCACAAATCCGCCGTGGTACAAGGCGGACAGCAAACTGCACAGCGTTTTTGCATTGAGAAACAAAGCCTTGTTTGGTGATGAAACCGTGCTGAATTTGTTTTTTTCATTTGGCGAAAAATTTTTGAAAAAAAACGCTTCGTTAGTGACTGTCGCCAAATGTGCGTGCTATATGGATTTTGTGCAGGCCATGCCGGGAACAATCCGGCTTGTGGCTATGCAGTCTGTGCATAATTCCTTGCAAAAAAATGCGATTTTCTTTATTTTGCAAGGGAAATATATGAGCAAAGCGGTTTTTGAGATTGTAGCGCCGGCTTGCGTGTGATTGAAATTTTATTATATTGTGTACGAGAAAGGAAAAAGTATGGCTTTGGAAGATTATCAGGAAATTGTCGCAATACCCCGCATGCATGAGGAATTTTTATCCGGCGGCAGCGTGAAAGCGCTTGACCCGACAAGGCAAAACAGCAAAGCCTATGCGGCTTGTCCCTCTTTTTGCTGGAACAGGCAATACGCCTTGCAGTATCTTAAGGATTTACAGGAAAATACCGCCCGGCTGGCAAAGGAAAAGAACGGCTCTTTGCTTGACACGGTCAATTTCCAGATGCAAAGCGTTGAAGCGCTCTCTTATGATGAACAATGCGCTTTGCAGGAATTTTCAGGGGAAAAGGCTTCGCAGGCTCAGGAAGGGAATATGCAGGAGCTTGCGCAGCGTATTTTACTTATCGCATATCATAATGAGGCGCTGTATTTGGAATTGGCGCGAGCGAATGAAGCTTTGCTGGAACAAGAGCGGAAACTGAAAGATTTATTGGATGAAAACGAGTATGTCGTGCAGTCTTCCTATCACGTCGAAGACGTGCTTTTTTCGTGGAAACAGCTTTTGCCTGCGTTTTTGTTTTTTACGCAGGACGCTTCAGCCTATTATATTAATGATGAAACCATGGCGGAGGAAATCGCCGAATCGGGACAAAAATTTGCAGAAGATGATAATCATTCTTATTATAGACTTGATAAAAATGTTTTGATGTATTATATAACTGGCAAATTGAAGAAATGCTGCAAAAAAAACGAGTATATTTTTATTGTGGCAAAAAAATAGGATAATATATGTGTTGCCAACAATGTATGAAATTAGAACAATTAATTGAGTTTATTGAAGAAAACTGCAAAGGTATTCCTAAAGGGCTGATTTTTGACTGTGACGGCGTTTTGGTTGACTCCGTTGAAGCGAATATGGCTTTTTATAATGCGATACGAAAAAAATTAGGTTTGCCGGAATTGAATGCGGAACAAAGGGAATATTGCCAAATGAGCACGGCTGCCCAAGCACTTGAGCATATCACTCCTGAACCTTTGCGGGAGCAAATGCATATTGCCGTCAGGGAAATTTCTTATGCCCGCGATATTGAACCCATGATCCAAGCTTCGGAAAATTTGGTGCCGCTTTTGAAAGCCCTTTCAGGAAAATTTCTTTTGGGTATCCATACCAACAGGACGGGACCTATCGATTATATGCTGGAAAGGCTGGAAATGGGCGGATATTTCGACCCCATAATGACTGTCCGCTATTGCGAACCCAAACCTTCCCCTGACGGCGCATTGAAAATTTTGTCCAAATGGGATTTGGAACCCCATCAGGTCCTTTTCATAGGGGACAGTTCCATGGATATGCAAACTGCGCGGGCGGCGAAAATTCCTTTCCTTTCCTACCGCAACGACAGCATTATCGATTATGGAACATGCTGTGATTTCGCTTTGCTTGAAAAGGCGTTATTGTCTTTTATCGAGGAATGATTGCTGCGTTTGGCGGGGAATATTTTGCTTTACAAAGAATTAAAAACAGCGTAAACGAGGCTAAATTTAATGCCAATAATTCATGTTAGGATTACTAGCATTGAGAGGAGGAACTTTGACACCTGACGATTTAGAGTTTTTTAAAAAACTGCTTGACCAAATGCTTGTCGAAGCACAGCAAAACGGTGATTCCACATTGGAAGATCTGACCGAAAGCCCAAGCAGCTATGCCGACCCTACGGACAGGGCGTCTGTGGAGTCCGATCGTTCCTTTACTTTGCGCATTCGAGACAGAGAACGCCGTCTTATTCATAAAATATATGAAGCTCAGCAGCGTATTGAAAGCGGTACATACGGAATTTGTGAAGAATGCGGAGAAGAGATCGGGGTTGCCCGTTTGAAAGCCCGGCCTGTGACAACTTTGTGCGTTGACTGCAAAGCCCGTCAGGAAGAGGGTGAAGACATTCAAGGCAGCTAAAAATATATGGCTCTTTTATGATTATAAAAGAGCTTTTTTTTTGACTTTGTGAGGAAACCGTGGACGCACACCTTTTTCGCCGTTTTTGTGAAGACTTATTGCCGGCTTTGATCGGTTCCAGAATAGAAAAAATTTATCAAACCGCGGACGGCGTCATCACGTTTTCTTTATACGGACTTGCAAACGTTCAGCAAAAAAATTCCGCTTCTGCTAAAGATACATTGAAAACAAATGTATTTGCGGACCGAAAGCATTATTTGACATATAAAGAGGGTAAAGAGGCGTTTTTATTTTTAAGCCACAGCCGTATAACGAAAAATGATGAACCTCCCGCTTTTGTCATGCGTTTGCGGAAGCATTTGGCGGGAAAGCACATAAAAACCGCCGCTGCGAATTGGCTGGAGCGGAAAATCATTTTGGAAGTTTCGGATTGCTGGGTTTCTCTTGATTTACGGCATGGGATTGAATTGCATTTCGAGTGTCCGGAAAACGCCCTTTATTCGCCCACAGGCGGTTATTTTGATTTTGAAGCGTCTTATACGCTCAGTCCGGCTTTGTCTGATGAGAATTTTGATTCGTACTGGGCTGATTTTTCACAATTGCGCCGGATTCAGGATAAGGATGTTTGGAAAAAATACCAAACACTTACGCCTTTTTTAAGAAAAACATTGCCTTACCTCGCCGAAGAGGAGCAAGCCGCCTTATATGCCGATTTGCAGTACGGCGGAGGTGATGTTTTTGTATATACGCAAAATTCAAGGCAGTTAAAAATAAACCAATCGGCAGAAAACAATCCGTTGCGGTTCGCCAGAAACGATGACGCGTTCTTGTTGAGTGCATGGAAAATTCCTCAGGAATTATTGAAAAATATCAGCGGGATGCAAGCCGCGAACGAGCTTGTTTTTGAAAATGCTCTTGAAGCTTTTTCATATATCGGAGATATGGTTTTAGCGAAACTGCAAAAGCAAAATTCCGCGGGGACGATAAAACAATTCCAAGCTCAATTGAAGCGTCTTGCCCGTCTTGAGATAAAACTTGCGGAAGAGGAGGAAAGGCTCGCGCGTCTTGTTCAAAAAAAAGATGAAGCCCTTCTTCTGCAGGCGAATTTGTACCGGTTCGCAGCTGACTATAAAGCTGAATACGTTATTCTTGAAGACTATGCGGGCGAGGAAGTGAAAATTGTTCTTGATAAAGCCAAAACCGTGCGTGAAAATATGCACGGCTATTTCCATGCGGCGGCACGGGGCATGCGCGGGCTTGAGCATTTGGTCAGGCGCAGGCAGGAATTGGAGCGGGAAAAACAGAATGTGCTGGATAAGATTTGGGAAGAAGACGCAGGCGCAAGCATAAAAGAAACAAAGAAAAAAGGGCAGAAACAGCCTGTTTTTGAATACGGTTTGCTTGGAAAAATAAAGAATGTCAATAAAAAGGCAAAATTCAGCCAAGAAACCGCAATAAAAAATGAAAAAAGCAAAGCAATAAGCAAATACCCGAAAGAAGTGCAGGTGTTTCGCAGTTCTGACGGCTTCATGATTTTGCGGGGACGTGATACGAAGGGAAACGGCTTGGTTTTAAAAATGGCATCGCCGTATGACATATGGGTGCATATTGCGGAGGGAACATCCGCCCATGTGCTTATCAAACGCGACCATGCGAAGCAGGAAATTCCGTCCCGGACCATGCAGGAAGCAGGGACTTTGGCTCTTTTGAAAAGTTGGGCGAAAGCGCAGGAAAAAGGGTATGTCCAGTATAGTTATGCCAAATTCATCCGCCCCATGAAGAATGCCGCAAAAGGTTTGGTGCATGTGGATAGGAGCGAGGGAACGCTGGAAATAAAAATAATTCCGGAATATGAAGAGCGGTTAAAAATCGAAAAGCACGAATGATACGTGCTTTTCCTTTTATCAATATGTCAAAAATTGTTGTACAGGCGGTTTTATGCTATTGTAGGCATATCGAGCTGCGATACTTGGGTGTTTGAAAATAAAAAGTTCATGTTCAATAAAATAAGTAAATTATCGTCAATTTTTCCAACACCTTCAATATATTCCGCACCGACACCCGCGATAACCGGAGGGGCGCTTTCAACCGTATTGGAAGGTATTCTCAAAACTTCGGAAACGGAATCGACCAAAAAACCGACAAGCTGATTTTCCCAAACCATGACGATAATTCTTGTTTGGTTGGTTTGTTCGACTTCCGGCATGTGGAAACGTTTTCTGAAGCTCACAACCGGCAGGATACGTCCGCGTAAATTGATGACACCTTCGATAAAATGGGGCGCATGAGGAACGGGAGTAATCGGCACAAGGCGTATGATGTCGTTGACAATCAAAATATCGACGGCAAATTCTTCTTCCCCGAGTTTGAAAGATACCAGCTGCAATATCTTGTTATCAGGTTCTTTATTGTTGGAATTTATTTCTTGCGTTTGGCTCATAAATATCCCCTTTCAAGAAATTACATAATTCAAGCTACTTTATACATCGGCAGCATTGCATAAAAGTATAGAGAGTTAAAAAAATTTTTCTTTTGCTCATACTGCACCAAAAAATATCCGCTCGTCAAGATTTTTCCTCCGGGAATGACGGCGGAGGCTAAACAGTATGGATGATGGTTTCGATAATGGGTTCCCTGCCGAGAATATCGCGGAAAAATCTTCTTAACGCTATGCGGATCATTTCCGGCAATTTGTCGCGGTTTTTGCTGTCGGGCATTTCCAGCTGTTCCAGCACAAGACACTGGGCATCCTGCAGGTAATGATTGAACTGCTGCTCGAACACGAAACCGTGGGACAGAACAAACGGACCCGAAAGAACGGCGTTTGTTTCTTTGGCGAGGACAATCGATACAATCAGAATGCCTTCGTTGGATAAGACCCTTCGTTCTTTCAAAACCAAGCGCCCCACATCGCCGACTCCTTTTCCGTCAACAAGCACAAAGTCCACGGGTTCGCTTTTCTCAATTTCAAAAGTGTTGTCGCCGTAAAAGCAAATTGGCTGTCCGTCTTCCAAAAGGTGGCAATGTTCAATGCCGACTTGTTTCGCTAAAGCGGCATGCTGTGATAAATGCCGGTATTCGCCGTGCAGCGGGATGAAATGTTCAGGTTTTGCCAGTTCCAAAATTGTTTTGAGTTCGGCATGGCAGGCGTGTCCGGTGGCATGAATGGTGAACCGGTCGTCATTGTACACCGTCGCCCCTTGTTTGTACATTTGGTTGATCATGCGGAATACGGCTTTTGCGTTACCCGGGATAGTCCGGGAAGACATGATGACAGTGTCCCCTTCATGCAGGGCGAGGCGTTTGTGCTCTCCGGAGGAAATGCGGGTCAGGGCGGAAAGAGCTTCCCCTTGCGTGCCGGTTGCAAGAACAACAGTGTTTTCACTCGAAAGTTCCGTTATGGTTTCATCGCTTTCAACATAATAATTTTCCGATGTCAGGTAACCGAGTTCATTGGCGATATTGATATTTGTTGCAAGGCTTCGTCCGCTGATGATGACGTGTTTTCCATGTTTCTTCGCCAATTCAAAAACCGTGCCGATACGTTGGATATGGCTTGCGAAAAGCGCAATGATGATACGTCCTTTGGTTTGCGTAAAAATTTTGTCAAGCCCTTCCCTGACCATGCTTTCGGAAGCGGAATGTCTGCGGTTTTCTATGTTTGTGGAGTCTGAAAGCAAAAGCTTTATTCCGTCTTTTGCGAAATCTTTTAAATCGGATTGCAGTGCGCAGGTGTTTTCAAGGGGATATTCTTCAGAAAATTCATCAAGTTTGAAATCGCCCGTGTATGCTATTTTTCCGATGGGGCTTTCAATAAAATAGGCATAACCGCCCGGAATGGAATGACAGACAGGAATCGCCTGAAACTTAAGCGAACCGATGGTTATGACATCATAGGTTTCCACAAGGATAAGGTTCGCCCTTTCAAGCAGTCCCCGTTCTGTGAGTTTGTGTTTGACCAAAGCAAGCGTAAAGGCGGAACCGTAAATATCGATATTTTTAACGATACGCAAAAGCCATGGCAGCGCCCCTATATGGTCTTCGTGCCCATGGGTTAAAACAACTCCCAAGAATTTTTCCTTATTGTTGATTAACGATTCGAATGAGGGAATGACGGCATCGATCCCGTAGTGGCTGTCGTCGGGAAACATAAGTCCGCAGTCCATAAGGAACGTTCCTTCGGGACATTCCCATTTTTGACAGTTCAGACCGATTTCCCCAAGCCCTCCGAGCGGGTGTATGCGCAGAAATTTCTTATTCATGCTTGCTCCTGATGACAACTATATGGTATTTTTCCAAAAAAGACAAAACTTTTTCTTTTGCATTTTGTGTTTTTTTCTCTGAAAAAAGAAAAAAATAGTGCTGTTTTTATCCTTGCCATAGTTTTTAATATATGTTAAAAAAAATAAAATTAATTAGGGTTGATAGTGGGTTTTCCTATGCTTAAACAAAAAAAAGAACTTTTTTATCTTGTTTTGCGTTCTATGAAAAATCTTAATCTTGCCACAAAGATAACGATTCTTCGTATTATTATCATTGTCCCTGTTTTAATACTTCTTTCTTTTGCAACAAAACTTACGTGTTTTATTGCGTGTGCGCTTTTTGTCGTTGCGGCGCTTAGCGATTTCATTGACGGTTATATCGCAAGACGCTACGGGCAGGTGACGAGCCTCGGCAAATTTTTGGACCCGCTGGCTGATAAATTCCTTATTTGCACTGCGCTTATTGAACTGGCTTCCCTTAATTGGATTCCCTCCTGGACTGTGCATATCATTGTCATCCGCGAACTTGCCGTTACGGGGCTTCGGGCGGTCGCCGCGGATTACGGCATAGTTTTGGCTGCCGACACGTATGGAAAATGGAAAACAACATTTCAGATTTTGGCTGTTATCCCCCTTATGCTGCATTATCCCTATTTCGGAATGGATTTGCATTTGATAGGCATGATTTTATTGTATGCGGCGGTCTTTTTTACCGTGCTTTCCGGATATAATTATTTTTATCAATTTTGTGTCGATATGCATGATAAGGAAGTGTGAGAGCGTATTTTATGAAAAAAACAGTTTCTTTATCTTTTTTTTGGAAAACATTGTTTTTGAGTTTCGCTTTGCTTTTGAACGTGACGCTCGGCTATCGTTTGCTTTTCAGCGAACAGAGCATTTTTTCATGGCAAGGCGTGCAGGAACATTATGCCGGTATGCAGCAGGAATTGAAAGCCATTCAGCAGAAACTCGCCTTTTTGAGCGAAGAAATCAGGCTTTTGCAAAGCGACAGCGGCTATATCGAGCGTGCGGTTCGGGAACGTTTGAATTTTGTGCGTGAAAATGAAATTTTATATGTTTTTGAAAAAAAACAATCTGTTCATTCCATTTGGACTGAAACGGAAGATGATTTGCTAAGTGAATAAGTTTGTGCTATAAAGAACTCGATGAAAGGTATGAATATGTCCGCAGATGATAAAACAGTGAAATATGCGAAACTGGAATGGTATAAAGAAGTTGTTTCTTTAGAACCGAATTCAAAGCTGTTTTTACCACTTGCACGGCTTTTGGCTGAGCTCGGGACTGAAGATAACAATGCGGATTTGATGAATGAGGCGTTTGAAGTTTTGCGCCGCGGTCTTGATATTCAGCCTGATTTTATGGAAGCCCGCCTTTTTCTTATCGAATTGCTGAATATTTGCGGCTGTAAAGCCCAATGCGGGGCGGAAGTCGCCCGTTTGGCTTCCTTGTTTTTGAGTTATCCGGATTTTTGGGACGCATGGCGCGAATATGCGATAACGGAAAATGAAAGCTCCGATTTTACTGTCGCCCTTGGTTTCATGAGCGCGATTATGCGGAATAAATCCTTGAGCATCGTGCAGGTTTTGGAGGCGGGGCTTAATTCGATAAAAACAAGCGCAAGCCCTGTTTTTTCCGCTGAAACGGTAAATGCGGCGAAAAATATCGGAAAAAACGCTTTTGCGAAAACATCCGGTGTTTCCGGCATTGAACCCTGCATGCCGCAAAGCGAGGCGCAGCAAACCGCACGGCAAGATGCTGTTTTTGAAAATCAGGAACATGCGGAAGATCCTGCGGATTTGGAAAATTTTTCCGGCAATGAGGAAGATGATACCGCATTCGGAAACGGCGAAGAAGATGATTTGTCGGTTGTTCTGCCAAAATCACATGTTGACAATTATGTGAATTTTGCGGAACAGCAAGAAGTTTTGCAGGAAAAAACGAAGAGTACCAAGGAAACGCTGGCGGAACTCATCAAAGATGCGAATATTACGGTGGAACCTCTTGAAAATTCCCCTTTCAGAACGAAAAGCATGGCGGATTTGCTTGCGGAACAAGGTGATTATAAGGGCGCATTGGAAATATACCAGGAACTCTTGGCAAGAGGCTACGGCAATAAAGAAGAACTGGAAGAACGCATTGCCGATGTGAAAATGCTCGCTCCCGAACTCAATATTGAAATCGATAAGTCAAAATTGCTCGCCATTGACGATTTAGTGGATACTTCTTTCGGAACTATGGCGAAAAATTTGTCAACACTGGAAGCGGCAAATGCCGATATGGACGGTTTTGAAGCCGATACTGCGGAATTGGAAGCAAATGCTGCGGATTTTGCGGAAAATACGGCGGAAGACACGGAAGCTGCCGAAACGGCGGAAAATCTTTTGACTGAAGAAACGGCCCCGGTGGCGGAAAACGGTTTGGATGAAATGCTTTCTTTCGATATGCCTGCGGACAGTGAAGGCGATGACATGCCGGAATTTGCAGAAATAGAAAACGCCGCCCAAGAAAGCATGCCTCATGATATTGACGAAACAGAGCAGGCGCATTTTCAGCAGACAGCGCAAAGCGAAGAAAAAGAAGAAAATCCGAAGTCCCGGTCCGATGTTGCCGATTTATTGACAAAACTTGCTGAACGCTTGGAAATCCGCGCAAAGTAGGAGAAGATTTTGAAAAAAAATATAATTATTTGTCTGTGTGTTCTTTTGGCATGTTCAGCTTGTTCTTCTTTAACGGATTCCAGAACATTTAAAGATACGAGAAGATTTTATTATACCCATATAAACAAACCCGCTGTCGTCGATTATACCGTCGCGGAGATTTCACCCATAGACAGCCGTCTGACGCAAACCTTTGCGGGTCTTGATAAGGAATTGACAAAATTAGAACGTGAACTTGACAGCATTTTGGATATTGGCAATGCGCAGGCGATTACCAGTTTGTTTTCTAAATTCCCGTGGATTTCTCACATTTATGCATTAAGCCCCTATGGAGAGGTTTTAGGCGCTATTCCTTCGTATGTTCCGGATTACGCCCAATTTGATTATATTGCGGAAAAAGAAGTGAAATCCCGTGAAATTTACGCGGACATCAGGGAAAATGCCGTGGGCAATGAAATTGTTTTGCTTCGCCCTTATCTGATGAGCGGGGAAATTCAAGCATTTTTAGCCGTATCGTTCGACCCTAAATCATTGCTTCCTTATGTCGGTGATCCGTCAAATGTCGTGTTTTTAGCGGAAAACACCGTGTTTTGGGTGGGGAACCATACCTATGAGGATACTCCTTTCGCCTTGGAATGGGAAAAAGAGCTGAAAAACAGGTCTTATGACATTGTCAGCAACGACAGGTATGAAGGGGCGTGGATAGTACGGTATTATGGCGGATTAAGACTTATTTACGGTATCATAGAAGAAAAAGGACAAGAATAACATATGGAAAAAGTCCGGAACCGGACTTTTTTATTGAGGTTTGACATGGCAGAAATCAGTGTTATCGAGCATATCCATTCCATGCAATTGAAGTGGTCGCCCACCGCTACCGGACAATTCACTTCCCTTTTGCATGATTTGATCTTATCCGCCAAAATCATTTCCAGAAGCGTCACAAAAGCGGGACTTGTGGATATTTTGGGCGGAACGGGAAATATCAATATCCAAGGCGAACAAGTGCAAAAGCTTGATGATTTTGCAAACAGCGTGATGATTTACCGCATGAAAAACTGCGGAGTGGTTTGCGCTTTGGGTTCGGAAGAAGAGGAAGAACTTGTCATCATTGACAATGCGGGAGAGCGCGGGAATTATGTGATTTTTTTCGACCCGCTCGACGGTTCTTCCAATATTGAAGCGAATGTGAGCATCGGCACTATCTTTTCCATTTACCGTGTCGACGATAACACAGCCTTGACAAAAGAAAACATTTTACGGAAAGGCAGCGAACAGGTTGCGGCAGGGTATTTTCTGTACGGACCTTCAACCATGCTTGTTTATTCCACAGGGCATGGGGTTTACGGCTTTACGCTTGATCCCAGTGTCGGGGAATTTTTACTTTCCCATGAAAATATTAAAATTCCTGAAACGGGCAAATATTATTCTGTCAATGCCGCCAATTATGACAAATGGGCGAGAGAGGACCAAAAAGCGATGGATATGTTCACGCATGGCGGGTATTCCCTGCGTTATGTCGGTTCATTGGTCGCGGATTTTCACAGAACGCTGCTGTACGGCGGAATTTACAGTTACCCTGCTGACATGAAAAATAAAAACGGAAAACTTCGTTTGCTTTACGAAGCAAACCCTCTTTCTTTTTTAATGGAGCAGGCAGGCGGACTTGCCGTAAATGGGCAAGGAAACCGCATTCTTGAAACTATGCCTGAACACGTGCATATGCGGACACCGTTTATTTTCGGTTCCGTCAGGGAAGTCGAGAAGTACAGAAGCGCTTTTGGCTAGAGGGACATATGCTTGTTTTGGGAATAGAAACTTCCTGTGACGATACGGGCTTGGCACTGGTTGACGAAAACGGACTTGTGGCTTCCGTTATGGCGTCGCAGGTTCCCATTCATGCGCTTTTTGGCGGTGTTGTTCCTGAACTCGCTTCAAGAGAACATGCGCGGCTTATCGGTCCGCTTTTTGACAGACTTTTGCAGGAAAGCGGAAAAAGCCTGCAGCATATCGACAGGATTGCCGTGACGCGCGGTCCCGGGCTTTTGGGCAGCCTGCTTGTCGGGGTTTCTTTTGCAAAAACCCTTTCTTTGGCGGCTGACATTCCTCTTATCGGCGTCAATCATCTGCATGCCCATTTATTGGCGGCAGGGCTGGAGAACGAAATACCATTCCCTGCTCTCGGTGTTCTCGTATCCGGGGGGCATACGCACTTGCTGCGGATGGACAGTCCGGTTGACATGCATGTGCTTGGAAAAACCCTTGATGACGCGGCAGGGGAAGCCTGTGACAAATTCGGGAAAATGCTTGGTTTGCCGTATCCCGGCGGTATGTATCTTGATAAATTGGGACAGCTTGGTGACGTTGATAAACATCTTTTTCCACGTCCTTATATTAAAAATGAAACCTATGATTTCAGCTTCAGCGGCATGAAGACCGCTGCCGCCTTATGGCTTGAACAGCATAAAAACGCCGGATTACATCTTCCGCCTTTAGGGAAAGAATATGCGGAAGAATTTTTTGAAAATGCCCCTTCGGAAACCAAAAACGGGGCTGCTTCCTATTTGTACGCAGTAGCCGATACGCTTGTCATAAAAGCGAGACGGGCTATTAAAGAATTTCCGGCAGCCTGTATTATCGTTGCAGGCGGAGTTGCCGCAAACAGTTTTGTCCGCAGGCAGTTTGCGGAATTTGCCCGTGAAATGCGCTTGCCTTTATACATCCCTCAAAATAAATTTTGTTCCGATAACGGAATAATGGTCGCATACACCGGGTTATTGCTCGCAAAATCGGGTTTATGCCATGACGATACGCTGACCGCCGTACCGAGAGGGAGAATTATTCCTTGTGATTACAAGAAATGCTGACGGGTTTGGAATTAATTATAACGTTGACAGAATGGCATTTTAATCTTAAATAAAAGATTATACAGTTAAAATTTAAGCTTAAGAGCATGAAAGGAGAAAAATATGGCTATTGAAGTAAGCGATGCAAATTTTGATGCAACTGTTTTGAAAAACGAACTTCCTGTTTTAGTGGATTTTTGGGCGCCTTGGTGCGGTCCATGTCGTGCTGTTAGCCCTATTGTTGAAGAAATTTCCAAAGAATTTGACGGCAAAGTTCTTGTCTGCAAAGTCAATGTTGATGAAAACCAATCCGCACCGAGCCGTTTTGGCATTCGTGCTATTCCGACCTTAATCATGTTCAAAGACGGTGAAGTTGTTGATCAGGTGACCGGTGCCGTCGCAAAAGACAATATCGTTGAATTGATCAATAAGGCATTGTGATATGTTAAAATTTGATGCTGTTGTTATCGGTTCAGGTCCGGCCGGTTTGAATGCCAGCCTTTACTTGGTCCGTGCAGGATTGCGAACCGCCCTTATTGAAAAAAACAGTTCGGGCGGACAAGTTCTCAGCACATCGGAAATTGAGAATTATCTGGGTTTTCCCAAAGGCGTGAAGGGCTGGGAATTGGCTGACCTTTTCACCGCTCATGTCAATGAGTACGATGTCGAGCATATTCGCGGCGAAGTATTGAAAATTGAAACGATTGAAGAAAACGGGACGATGCATGTTTTGCACATGCAAAACGGAGAGCAGATAAAAACCCGCGCAGTCATCATCGCAACAGGTGCGAGCAGCCGTCCCCTCGGCGTGCCCGAAGAAGAAACGTATAAAGGCAAGGGCGTGTCTTACTGCGCCTTATGCGACGGCAACTTTTACCGCGGATTGGATGTCGCAATTGTGGGTGGGGGCAATTCCGCCCTTGAAGAAGCGCTGTATCTTTCCCGTATCGTGAATAAAGTATATATCATTCACCGCCGCGAAGGGTTCAGAGGCGCGCAAATTTATCTTGATAAAATACGTGCCGTTCCGGAAAAAATCGAACTTGTGACAAGCTGCGTCGTGGATAGCCTCGCCGGTGAGCCCACTTTGAAAAAAGTCATTGTCCGGCATGTTGAAACCAATGAAAAACGCGAACTTCCGGTGGAAGGTATTTTTGTGTACATCGGGCATGTTTCCAATGCGCGTTTTGTGCCTGAAAATCTTGAAAGGAATGAACAGGGCTTCATTCTCACGGATCAGGAAATGCAGACGAATATTCCCGGAATTTTTGCAGCCGGGGATACCAGGGCGAAATTATGCAGCCAGGTTTGCACGGCTGTTGGTGACGGTGCGACTGCGGCAAATTCCCTCATTCGGTATTTGGAGCAGTTAAATGCGTAATTTTGTTCTTGCCTTGATGTTCTGTTTTTCTTTAACAGGCTGCGGCGGGCTTATCGACAGTTATTTTGTCGAAACTCCGACCGATACCGTGCAGGAAAAATTTGAAGTCGCCGTTGAGTCCATGCAGATGAAAGAGTATGGAAAGGCGGTGCTTCTGTTTACGGATATTAAAGACAATTACCCTTTCAGTCCTTATGTTATTGAAGCGGAACTGGGACTTGCGGATGCTCTGTATTTGAATGAGGATTATCTCAATGCCGCGGATGCGTACCGTGATTTTGAAAGTTTGCACCCAAGGCATGAAGCCATTCCGTATGTTTTGCTGCAGGCGGCGCGGTCTTTGCGTTTGAGTTACCGTTCCATCGACAGGGCTTCTTCAAACGTTCAAATGGCGGAAGAATATGCAAGCCGTGTTGTCAATGAATATCCTGATACGGAATATGCGGCGCTTGCGCAGGAAGAACTGAGAACATGCCGCAGGCTTTTGGCGGAACGTGAGGTTTTTATCAGCAATGTATATTGGAACATGGGCAACTACGAGGCTGCCTATAACAGATATACCCGTATCATGGAGCAATTTCCCGATGTCGAGCAGGTATATGAATATTCCAAAAAACAGGCTGAAGCTTCTTATATCCTCTTTAGAAAAGAAAGTGCGGAGGAAATAAGGGAGCGGAAAGAAGGTTCATGGAAAAACTGGCTGAAAAGCTGGTTATAAAACATACGGAAATTTTTCTTGCTGCGGCATAAATAAAAAATAAACTGAAAACTCCCTTGCGTTCCGAATATAAAAGCCGGGCAAGGGAGTTTTTTATTTCCGTTTTATATTGGTTTGTTTCGCTCTTGCAATGGCGAGGCCGTTTTCTTCCGTGTTTTTGGTGATAACGGAACCAGCTCCCACAAGAGTATTTTTCGCAATAGTCACGGGTGCGACAAAAGCGCAGTTTGAGCCTAAAAAGGCGTTGTCTTCAATAATGGTTTGGTGCTTGTTTTTTCCGTCGTAATTACAGGTGATACAGCCTGCTCCCACGTTGACCCCGCTTCCTACGAGGCTGTCGCCGATATAGGATAGATGATTGATTTTTGAACCGTTGCCGATGGTGCTTTTTTTGATTTCAACAAAATTGCCCAAATGCACATCGTCACAAAGCTGCGCCTGCGGACGCAGGCGGGCGTAAGGTCCGAGCTTTGCATTATTGCCGACGCCGGCGTTTTCAAAATGGCAGAAGTTTTGGACAGTGCAATTTTCACCGATGGAAGTATTTTTTATGACGCAGTGGGACTGAATGGTGCTGTGATCCCCAATCACGCTTTTTCCGTAAATTTCACAAGGTCCGAAAATTTCCACTCCTCGTGAAATGGCTGCAAAAGGACTGATACGGACAGCGTCGGGATTATGCAGGACAACGCCGTTTTGCATAAGGGACGTATTGATTTTTTTTTGTAAAATCGTTTCCGCTTGGCTGAGTTCCAAAGGGGTATTGACTCCGAGCAGGGCGGAAGCGTTCTCATAGCAAAAAGCTTCGATAGGAACATCGTTTTCTTTCGCAAGGCTGACAATATCGGTAAGGTAATATTCCCTGCTCGCATTCGCGCTTGAGATCTTAGGCAGAAAATCAAGCAGCAATCTTGCATTGACAAGGTAAATTCCGGAATTGACTTCAAAAATTTCGCTTTCCGGATAGGCGAGTTTAAAATCTTTCGCCTCGATAATTTTCGCGACGTTCCCGGTGTTGCCTGCATGGTCCTTTATGGAGTTTTTTCGGGCTTTTTCCAAAAAACCTTCACGCACGACACGTCCGTAGCTTTGAGCGTCATCAAGCAATATGCTGATAAAAGCGAGAGGATAGTCCTTTGCTTTTTGTATGAAATCGGAAAGCAGTTCTTTCTTTATAAGAGGAACATCGGCATTTAAAATAAGAATTTTCGTATGGTCCAAGTCAATGGTGTTTTTAATTTTTTCCATTGCGCAAAGAACCGCGTGTCCCGTGCCTAACTGTTCCGTTTGCAAAATGCAATGCCGGCTTGCTGTTTCGCCGAACTCTTCCGACAGGTGCTTTTCCACAAGTTCGGCTTTATGTCCGATCACGGTCCAAAGAGCAGTGCTTATTTGTGATGCGGCTTGGTAAACATGGGAAAGCATGGCTTCGCCTAAAACGGTTTGCAAGGCTTTAGGCTTGGCGGAAGGCATTCTTGTTCCTTTTCCTGCTGCTAAAATAAGGGTGCAGATTTGCATAGGTTCTCCTTATGGACGTGCTGACCAGACAAAGAAAATTCCGAGGACGAGCAAAAAATAGCCGTAATATCTTAATTGGTCGGCATTGACGGCTGATAATTGCAATAAAAAATCCCGCATTTTTTCCGGGCTGATAAGCCATGGCAGCGCCTCGAAAATACAGGCGAAGCCAAGTCCGGTGACAATATAGGCAAAAAACTCATTCATTATTGTAATTCATAACCCCGTTTAAGAATTGCAAGCACATCTTCTTTTGATAAATTCAAAACAAAGGTTCCCGCCCGTTCAGGGGTGAACATCTCGTCGATTTTGCTTTGCGCTTCTTCCAAACTGCAATGTTTGCGGATGAGGATATAGGGCTTGTATCGGGTTAAGAACTCATGCATGCCGTTGATGAAATCTTCTCCCAACGGAAGGACAAAGGCGTTATTTTTTATGACAAGTTCCAAAATAGGCAATAAAAAGGCGGAACACGCCAAACCGTGGGGAGCTTGGTAATGCAGAGTCAGCGGATAGGAAATGGAATGGGAAATGGAGCTGTGGTTTTGGCTGATTGCAACACCTGCCGCCATGGCTGCTTCCTGCAGGTGATAGCGGTTTTTCATGTCGTAGGGGTCGTGTTCGATATAATGGAGCGAATTCATCACAATTTGCAGGGAACGTTTGGCATAAAAAAGGCTTATGGGGGTCGCATGCTTGTTCCACAAACTTTCAAGAGCATGGGAAAAAGAATCCAATGCGCTGTATACGGTTTGTTTCCAAGGCAATGTTTTCGTAAAATACGGGTCAAGCAGCGCCACTTTGGGATAACATGCCCTTGCGGACAAAGAGCATTTTTTCATGTTTTGTCTGTCCCAAATCGTTGCGAAACTTGTAACTTCGGAACCGGTGCCCGCTGTTGTCGGTATGGCGATAAGGGGCAGGGCGGAAGCGGGCAGAGGCTTCTTTTCCCTGAGCCAGGCATGCAAAGGTTTTTCATGTTCGGTCTGCATGAAAGCGCAGGACAGGGCTTTTGCGCTGTCGATGACGGACCCGCCGCCGAGGGCGATGATGATATGGAAGATTTTTTGTTTGTTTTGCTGATAGAATGTATCCAATTTATCCAAATCCGGTTCGGGTTCGGCAGTGAAAACTTCATAGGGCAAGGGTAAATACCGGGTGAGTTCCGCCAGTTGCCCTCTTTCCTGAATGCCTTTGGTGGTGACAATCAATGCAGTTCCGGCATTCGGCAAGAAATAGCCGATTTCTTTACGGCAGTCGAGCCCTGCGTGAATTTCAACGGGATTATAGTGATTCCAACCAATCATACGTACCTCACTTGAAGAAGCATATAACCGGATAATACTAAAAAAAAGGAGAAAAGCAAAGCTTCTCTCCGTAAAAATTTTTGTGGATTTCGCAAGATGTTCAGGACATTTGAATTTTATTTTCCTTTAACATGGCTGATATCTGGTCGACATCCTTGTCACCGCGCCCTGAAAGGCAGACAAGAATTTTTTTGCCTTTCATATTCGGAGCGACTTTTATCGCATGGGCAAGAGCGTGGGCTGATTCCAAAGCGGGAATGATTCCTTGTGATTTTGAAAGGATAAAGAACGCTTTGATAGCTTCTTCATCCGTAACGGCAACATAGCTTGCGCGGCCTATGTCTTTCAGATGGGCGTGTTCCGGGCTGACGGAAGGATAATCAAGTCCGGCGGAAATGGAATAGACAGGGGCGACTTCGCCTTTTTCGTCCAAACAGACATAGCTTTTAAAGCCGTGCAAAATGCTTTCTTTGCCATGCACGAGGCTTGCCGCATGTTCGCCGATTTCATTACCGATACCGCCGGGTTCCGCACCTACGAGGGCGACGTCCTTGTCTTTGATGAAGTGGGAAAACATACCGATGGCGTTGGAACCTCCGCCGACACAGGCGACAACCATGTCGGGAAGGGAATTGGTCATGGTTTGGAATTGCTCCCTTGCTTCAAAGCTGATAACGGATTGAAAGTGATGAACTATTTCGGGATATGGATAAGGACCGACCGCAGAACCCAGAAGATAAAAACTTTCCGGGTCGTTCACAAAGGCGTCAAGCGCTTCGTCCACAGCTTCCTTGAGGGTTTTTTGTCCGCTTGTGGCGGCAATGACTTCCGCACCCATCATTCTCATTCTAAGCACATTGAGTTCTTGGCGGCGAATATCCTCTTCTCCCATGTAAATAGTGCATTTCAAACCGTATAGGGCGGATACGGCGGCGGTCGCGACACCGTGCTGTCCTGCTCCGGTTTCTGCGATGATGTGGGTTTTGCCCATGCGTTTTGCAAGAAGAAGCTGCCCCAAGGCGTTATTAAGCTTATGCGCCCCCAAGTGGTTGAGGTCTTCGCGTTTTAAGTAAATATCCGCGCCGCCTAATTGTTTTGAAAGATTTTCGCAGTAAAAAATCGGGGTTGGACGGCCGCAAAAATGCTTGTAAAGATCGTCCAATTCGGCTAAGAAATTTTTGTCGTTTTTATATTTATTGAAGCAGTCAGCAACTTCATTAAGACGCGCTTTCATTTCATCGGGAACAAATTGCCCCCCGTGGCTGCCATAAAACCCGAGTGAATTTTCCTGAGAGTTTTGAATGTTGGAATTGTTGGATTGAGTAGACATGGTTTTCTCCTTTTTTTTTCGAACTATGCCTAATCTGGGATAAAAAAAAACGACCAAGCAAAGTTCGGTCGTAATTTTTAGTTAAAATTTGGCTGCAAAAAATCCGACCCGTTATTTCACGAGCCACCACCAAGAAATGTAAGAGTGTTGTATTTTTTGCGTTTTCATAAAAACATGTATAAAAAAAGATCGGGCTTTTGTCAAGCGAAAAGCGAGGATAAAAAATGGGACATAAAAAGAAAGTGTATATTGACCCGAAAACATTGAATTTGCCCTTGGTCGGCTGCGACAGCCATGCGCATATCGTGACGCCTCCTTTGTGGGAAGAAAGGGATGACGTGCTTTTGCGGGCAAAAGAAGCTGGAGTGAGAACCATTGGGGAAGTTCTTTTGGGGCATAAGCAATATATTGAGCATAAGGATTATTTTGATGACAAGGAACATGTCTTTTTCATCTATGGTTTGCACCCTACGGATTTGTTGGAAATCGACGCAGGCGAAACGGAACGCATATATGAAGATATCATGCGGGATAAGAAGGAAAAGCGAAAAATCCGTGCTGTGGGCGAGATAGGGCTTGATTATTATTGGAAAGAAGTCCCGCATGCGTTGCAGCAGGAATATTTTATTAAAATGCTTGCTCTTGCGAAGCAATGCGCATTGCCTGTCGTTATTCACAGCAGGGATGCTTTTGAAGATACTGTGAACATTTTGCTGGAACAGGGATTCCATGATTATCCTTTGCTGTGGCATTGCTTTGACAGGGACAGGGAATGTGCGGAAATTGTGCTTTCCCACGGCTGGCACATATCCATTCCGGGCTCGGTGACATACAAAGCCAACGCCCATGTGCGCGAGGCTTTGAAAATCATAGACAGGGAACGTTTGCTGCTGGAAACGGACAGTCCTTATTTAAGCCCCGAACCTTGGCGCGGCAAATCCAATGAGCCTGCCTTCACCGTGTTCACGGCGGAATGTGTGGCTAAGGAGTTGGAAGTCGGCACAGCGGAACTTTGGGAGCAATGCGGAAACAATGCCCGCCGGTTTTTTGGCGTGGAATGATTTTCCCATAAAAAAACTAAATAAATTTTTGAAAAAGCCGATAAAAGGAATATATTGTAATAAGGAGGCTTTTATGGAAATTGATACCGCTAGCCTTGGTTCTGTTCAGGGTCAAATGTCTCTCGGCATTCAAAAGCAAAGTCTTGATTTTGATGCTCAAATGACCAATAAGCTCATGCAGGATTCATTGCAGGCAGCTGATAATATGCGTGCAAGTCAAGGGATTGGAACAAATCTTAACATCACCGCATAAGCTTATTTTTTTTGCTTATTACACAAAATAAAACGCCTTTCCGGGCGTTTTATGCATTTAAAAAATCCAAAATGGCGGGCAGGCTTTGTTCTTCCGGTCTGAACCAATGTATGCGGGGATCCGCCCTGAACCAGGTCCATTGCCGCTTTGCGTAGGCACGTGTGTTTTTATTCCAAAGTGTTTTGCATTCTTCTAAGCTATGTTTGCCCAGAAGATAATTCGCCAATTCAATGCAGCCTATGCCGGACCAGCCGGGAGCGGCAATATCGGGGCAATGCTCCAAGGCTGTTTTTGCTTCTTCCATTGCCCCGTTTTCAAGCATGAGCGCCGTCCTCTTATATAAGAAAGGAGTGAGCTCGCTGAGCGGCAGGCCGATACCGATACGCAGAACGTCGTATTCCGTGTTTTTCGGGGTTTCCTTATGCCATTCGCTGAATTTTTTGCCTGTTGCCGCAAAAACTTCCAAAGCGCGGGCTATGCGCTGTTTGTCATTGAAATGAATTTTTTCCGCATATTCCCTGTCTGTTTTTTGCAATTCGGCATACAGCGCCCTGCTGCCTTTTTTTTGAATTTCCTGAATGAAATGGGTATGAATATCTTGCGGAATGTTCGGAATTTTAACAATGCCGTCAAATAAAGCCCGAAAATAGAAACCAGTTCCGCCCACTAAAACGGGAATTTGTCCGCGGGCATGGGCGAGTTCTATTTCGTTTTTCGCTTTTTCCAGCCAGTCACCTGCTGAACTTGCTTCTTTTGTTTCCAAATATCCGAATAACATATGCGGGCATAAGGCTTTTTCTTCCGTATCCGGCTGGGCTGAAATTATGGGAAAATCCTTATAAAGTTGTCTTGAATCCGCATTTATGATGCAAACGGGCAAACCGGCTTTAGCCATTACCAAAGATTGGGCGGTTTTTCCCGACCCCGTCGGACCCATGATACAGATGACTTTATTCATAATTTTTTTGCTGATATTTTTGGCAAAGGGCGTTCCAAACATTGGAGGGGGTGAGGTCCGCAACATTGCCCCCTAGACTTGCCACGGTTTTTAAATTGGTGGAACTGACGTACATAAGATGAAAATCCGCCATTAAAAAAATGGTTTGGATGGAGGGCGATAATTTTCTGTTCATAAGCGCCATTTGAAATTCATAATCGAAATCGGAAATCGCCCTCAGCCCCCGGACTATGGCGATAGCGCCTTTTTTTTGGGCGAATTCCGCTAACAATCCTTCAAAAGGTTCGACAATGATTTGATTTTTATGCGGGGTCGCCTGAAAATATTCACGGATGAGCCGAACGCGTTCTTCAAGGGAAAAAAGTGTTTTTTTTCCCGTATCGTTGGCAACGCCGATGACCAGCGTATCCAAAAGGGGGAGGCTTCTTGTGATAATGCTTATGTGTCCGTTGTGAATAGGATCGAACGTACCGGCATAAATTCCTATTCTTTGTACCATATGATTATCCTTGTGGAGCCGTAATTCCTGTCGAGCTCCAACGTCAATCCCTCAAAACCCTCCGTGTTTATTCTGAGGTGTTTTTCAACTTCCGCCACAACGAAAGCCCCGTCTTCAAGCCATTCGCGGCGCAGAAGATTTTTCAGGGTTTGGGGCAGAAGGTTTTCTGCATAAGGAGGGTCGATAAAAACAACGGAAACCTGTTCCGTCGGTTTTTTTCCTGCAAATTTAATTGCGTCTTCCGCGGCGACAAGGCATTGTCCGCTGATTCCCAAATTGGCGGCGTTGGCGGCTATGCAGGCGGAAGCTTTGGCGTCTTTTTCAACAAAATAGGCTTTTTTCGCTCCGCGGCTGACGGCTTCAAACGCCAGTGAGCCGCTGCCTGCGAATAAATCCAAAACAACGCTTTCAGCCCAAATGACTCCGCGGGCTTCAAGAAGGGAAAACAGAGATTCCCTCACTTTTCCCATGGCAGGTCTGTATCCTGCCGGACCGGTCAACGTTTTCAAGGTGCGCCCTTTGAGCGCACCCGCTATGATTTTCATATGATTCCTTATAATTGTGCGATAAGCTTATAAAGATCGTTGTTAAGCTTTGCAACCTTGTCATGTATTTCCGTTTGGTCTTCCCATGAACGTTCCTGCACATGGTCGAGCTTATTGTGCAGCTGCCTGAAGCGAAGATCCAAATCATCAAATACGAATTGCCAATCGAGTTTCGGCATGGCGTGCTTGGCAAGGCTGAGGGCGGCTTGTTCTTCGCTCGCCTTGGCGGTAAGCTCGATTTCGTCCAGATATGCAGGAATGGTGACATCAAGGGCATATTTTTCCTTGATAAGCCGTCCGAGTTCTTCCTGGGCGGATTTTTCACCGTGTATCAAAATAATGTGCGGTTTGGATTTCGCAATGGTGCTGACCCAGTCAAGAAGCTGGTTTTGTCCTGCGTGGGCTGAAAAACCGTTAATGGTATAAATTTTTGCGGATACGTTCAAATCGTTGTTCATAAGGTTGACGCTTGTCGCACCTTCGACGATCTTACGTCCGAGGGTGCCCACGGCTTGGAAACCGACAAAAACGATAGATGTTTCAGGACGCCAGATGTTGTGTTTCAAATGGTGTTTGATACGGCCGGCGTTGCACATGCCGCTTGCGGAAAGAATGATGGCGGGACCTTCCATAGCGTTGAGCGCTTGGGATTCTTCCGTTCCCAACGTATAGTTAACTTTAAAATCAAAATCTGCGATGGAAGGCATGTCGTTCTTGATTTCATGGAAATCAAGGTCGTCTTTGTAGCGCTCAAAAACTTCTGTTGCTTTAATCGCAAGAGGGCTGTCCAAGTAAATAGGCATATTTTTTGGAAGCTGTCCGCGTCTGTGTATCAGGTACAGGGAATAAATGATTTCCTGCGCTCTTTCAACGGCGAAGGTAGGAATAATGACTTTGCCGCCTAATTTGTAACTCCGTTCTATGGCGTTGGCGAGTTCGTCCAGACTGTTTTCGTCGTCCTTGTGGTTTCTGTTGCCATATGTTGATTCAAGGAATAAATAGTCTGTTTTTTCAAGCGGCTGCGGGTCAAACAAAAGCATGTTTTCATGCCTGCCGAGGTCGCCGGAAAAGGTGAGGCGCTTTGTTTCGCCGTTTTCGGTGATGTCAATGACAATAAAGGCGGCGCCTAAAATATGGGCGGCATATTTATATGTGACTTTGATATTGGGTACGGGTTCGAATGTTTGATTAAATTCAACAGGTTTGAATTGTTTTATGCATTCGCGTGCTTCTTCAACGCTGTATAACAGGTCGTCTTTTCTTTTTTTCCCTTTTCTGTCCCTTTGTTTTTCACGCCAGCTGTATTCCATTTCCTGGATATGGGCGCTGTCTTCAAGCATCAGGGTGACAAAATCAAGCGTCGGGGCTGTGCAGTAAACATTTCCTTTGAATCCGTGGGCGGCGATACGGGGAATAAGACCGGAGTGGTCAATATGGGCATGCGTGAGCAAAATAAATTCTAAAGAGTCAGGCTCATAAAGCTCGGAATTAAAGTTTCGTTCTTCAATTGCGTTGTTGCCTTGGTGCATTCCGCAGTCAACAGCAAACCTGTGTCCTGCCGCTTCAATAACATGGCAGGAACCGGTTACTGTCTGAGCAGCACCTAAAAATTGTACTTTCATACATCCTCACTTTATTAAAGATTATTATATTGTAGGAACATAGCTTAATTTTTTTAGGTTGAAAAGTGTTTTATTGAAATTAAAATTTGGTTGATTTTTTTCAGATTTATTTTTATGCTAAGAGAAAACTGTTTAAAGAGAGGTTTTTATGTTCAGAAATTGCGACCAATATCAAGTCGACAATGTTATCAATATGGAGTCCTGGCGGGTATTCAGGATTATGGGCGAATTGGTGGACGGTTTTGACACGTTGAAAGGACTTCCTCCTTGTGTTTCCATTTTCGGTTCCGCCCGCGCCAATGAAACGGACCCGGTATATAAAGCGACGGAACGCATCGCACAGCTTGTTTGTGAAAAAGGATACGGCGTCATTACCGGCGGCGGTCCGGGATATATGGAAGCCGGAAACAGAGGCGCCAAAGACGTTGGCGGTGTTTCTGTCGGCTTGCATATTGAACTGCCCCATGAGCAGGACCCTAATCCGTATATCACAACCCGCTGCGATTTCAGATATTTTTTCCTGCGTAAGCTTATGTTTGTGAAATATGCGTTTGCGTATGTGGTCATGCCCGGCGGTTTCGGAACGCTTGACGAACTTTTTGAAGCGGCTGTTTTGGTGCAAACCCATAAAATCAACCGTTTCCCGATTATTTTGTATGACAGCAAGTTTTGGTCCGGCATGATCGACTGGATACGCGACCAAATGGTTTCCCGCGGATATGTTCGGGCAGAAGAAATCGATTTGCTCACCATTTGCGACAGCCCGGAAGAAGTTATCGCCGCCATAGATAAATTCAACACAGAAAAATAATGCGGGAAAGTTTTTTGGCGGCGAAGCCATGGGGTCCCGTACCGGAAGCCCCCAGGGGCTTTTCATGGGAAGGGCTTATGGAATTGGCTCTTGACATGGCAAGGAAAGGCGCTGAACAAGGGGAAGTTCCCGTCGGTGCTGTGGTTTGCGACCTGCAGGGAACTATTTTGGCGAAGGCTCATAATCTCAGCATACAAAATTGCGACCCCACAGCGCATGCGGAAATTCTTGCTTTACGTGCGGCAGGACTGCGGCGGAACAATTACCGCTTGTCCGACTGTGTGCTCGTGGTGAGTTTGGAGCCTTGTTTCATGTGCATGGGGGCGATCCGCGAGGCGCGCCTTGCAGGGCTTGTTTTCGGTGCGTATGATAAAAGGGCGGGAGCGATTTGCTCTTGTTATGAGGGATTGAATTGCCCGGAACTTGGTGTCGGTACCTGGCATTACGGCGGGCTTATGGCTGATGCTTCCATAGCGGTTTTACAAAAATTTTTTAAGGAAAAGCGATAAGAAATGAGCAGTACCATTGATGAAATTACAATTAATTATGAAGAGAACGGCATTTTGCTGGTAAAGGAAATCGACAAGGAAATTCTTTCAAAAGGTTTGAATACGACTATTCTTTTCCGATATAAGGAATATATCGCCGATGTGGATGATTACGGTCCCGATAAATATACTATCCGTCGGTATAAAAAGATTGCCGGTGAATTCAGGCAGCAGGCGAAATTTAATATTTCCAGCGTCAGACAGGGCAAAATCATTGCGGAAACACTCAGCCGCTGGTTGCAGGACGTCGAGGAGGAATGAAACTTAATTGTTTTGCCTGCGGTTTTTAAATATTTTTTGCTGAGAACCGCAGAGAATGCTTGCGGTAAAATGATGAAGGAAAACTATGGCATGGTATAAAAGGGCGGAAGAACGCCTTGTGAAGTTTTTAATGGAAGACTGGCAGCGGCGCGGTTCGCATTTTTTGCATATCGGACTTCATGCTCCGCTCATTCCGGAATTTTTTTGGGACAGCGGTTTTGACGTCACCGTGTGCGAAGAAAATCATCATGCCGTAGAAGAGAGCCTTTTGCGTTCAGGTCCGAGAATTTCGTATCAGTTAGGAAAATTCGATGACCTGCCTTTTGAAAACGACAGCTTTGATTATGCTTTTTTTTCTTTATACGCAACTGACGCGTACCGGCAAAATTTCGGTTTGCCAAGCGCTTTGCAGGGAAAAATGTTTACGGAAACCATTCTTGCGGAACTTTGCCGCGTTGCGAAGCAAGGAGTTGTTTTTGTTGCCAAAAACCGTTTTTCTCTGAACAAGTCGAAGTATCAGGGCAAATTGTGTAATCCGTATGGCTTGTGGCGTGAAAGCAAAGCCTATTGTCCAAAAGGGCGGGTTCGTTTCGCAAGCACGGGCTTCGTTCCCCGTTTCGCTCCCAAGCCGTTGGAATTTCTCAATAGCTCCGTATCGTATTTACCTTTCGGGGCGTTGATAGGGTACGGTTTGACGTTCAATGCTCCGCCTGTCAGCGGCATTGGCAATTTTATCAAAAATGAACAGCGGAAACTGGAGCAAGTTTCGTGCATGCAAAGAAATGCTTCCTTTGAACATGTTGAAAAATAAAGCCCTTGCGGGCTTTATTTTTTGAATGGCAATATATCATGCTTGGTACACCAATTCGCCGTCGACATACGTAGCCTGCACTGTCAGCGTATTGAGTTTTTCCGGCGCCATGGTTAATGGATTGTCGGAGAGAATGGTCATATCCGCTTTTTTGCCTGTTTCAAGCGAACCGATGTTCTCTTCCATACGATACATGCGTGCCGTATTGATTGTCACCCCGCGGAGGGCGTCCATCACACCAATCCTTTGATCTTCGCCTAAAACATACCCGCTTGAAGTCACACGGTTAACAGCGGAATAAACATCTAACAGCGGAGAGATCGGGGTTACCGGCGTATCATTGTGCAAAGCGAACCGTATGCCTTGTTTTAGAGCCGCATTGCACGGGCTGATATGTGCCGCCATTTTCGGGCCTGCAACGTAATTGCGGTGTATGTCGCCCCAAAAATATGTATGAGTCACGAAATAACTTGGAATAAGCCCGATTTCCGCAATACGGGAAACTTGGTCCGGGCGGTTGAATTGGCAGTGGTTTAAAATATGCCTGTGGTCATCATGGGGATTGTCTTTCAATACTTGCTGATAGGCATTGATCATATCTTCAATCGCCTGGTCGCCGTTCGTATGCGTAGCCATCTGCCAGCCGTTGTCATGCAGGCTTTTTATGCGCTGCATCAAGACTTCCGGACTTTCAAAGTAAGAAAATCCCCTGTAATCACCGGGTTTGCCTGACATTTGTTTAAAGTACGGTTTGGAAAAATACGCGGTATATCCTTGAGGGCTGCCGTCGGCAAAAAGTTTTGCGGCACCCAGGATAACTTTGCCTTTATTATCCAAAATACTGCCGGAACGCTTATTTTTGTATGTTTTTACTATGTCATCATTGAGATGCGCATACGGCCAAATAACGACACGGATAGCCAAATCGTCGGAATCGGAACATTTTAAGAATAATCCGTCGATAGTCGGGCTGCCGCCGTTATTGGCAGTTGTTACGCCATTGGAGGCATAAACATTTGAATCGAACGCTATTGCTTTTTCATAGTCAATTTGAATGGTTGGCATATCGGGTGTCCAGAAAAGGCGCTGCGCGTCGGAACCTGCCAATAAGCCTGTTTTAAAATTGATTTGTCCTGTTTTGGGCTGCGTGTCTGCGGTAATTTTAGCGATTTCAAATCCCTTGCTGTTGGCAACCGCCAAGTGTCCGCTGACATGTTTTATGAAAATCGGATGTTCGGCAGAAACATCGTCAAGTTCCGCTTTTGTGGGGTGGCGCTGCTCACTCATGGCAAGGTCGTTATAGTTAACCCCGTAAATCAGCTGCCCTTTCGGGGTGACTTTCGCTTTTTCGCGCAGGCGTTCCTGCAGGTCGGCAATACATGTTACATAGCCGAGGGGAGGAACATTAAGGTTGACATAATATAAATCATATACTCCGCCGTTTGGAAAATGGCTGTGTCCGTCAATAAGCCCCGGAATTAATGTTTTTCCTTGCAAATCAACGCGGTTGGCATAGTCACCGGCTAATTTGAACATGTCCGTTTTTGTGCCGACGCCGATGATTTTATCTTTTTCAATAACAATCGCTTCCGCAATGTCATTGTTTTCATTCATCGTTAAAATCGGTCCGTCATAGAAAACCGTGATTTTTGCTGAATTGGCAAAAGTCATTTTAGGAAGGGAAAGAGCGATCATCGCGGCGGAGGTGTGTTTGATAAAATCTCGTCTGTTCATAATAACCCCTTTGTTTGTTAAAAGGTTAATGAGTTTGTTATCAATATAACTTGAATGCAATCCATGTCAATAAAAATAAAAAAGGATAATTTTTTTTACGAGAATACTGTTATGATATTTATTATTTAAGAAAAAGATATCAAGATTGGAAAGTGGAAAAATAAACAAAAAAGAGCTTTTTTGTGAAGAAAAGAATTAAGTGAAATTTATTTGAATGGCATTTTCATATTGTTTGAGCATATCCCATGGAAGGGATTGGATTTTTTTCTCTTTGAGGCTGGCAAGCAGTTCCCGGGCGCTGCCGGCATTACCGTCAACAGCTAAAAATCGGCTGAGATATTGAATGAGCGGGGCGGGGCTTTTGTATTTTTGGCGTAACGTTTTAAGGCTTAAGCTTGCATGGCGTTTTGCCAAACGTTCGCCTTTTGGGTCGAGCAAAAGCGGAATATGGGCATATTCCGGAGCGGTATGGCCAAATAATTGAAAAAGGTAGAGCTGGCGGGGAGTGGAGGTGAGAATATCTGCACCGCGCACCACTTGGTTTATGCCCATAAGCATATCGTCAATGCTGACAGCGAATTGGTATGCCCATACTTTGTCGGAACGCTGTACGGCGAAATCTCCGCCGCAGGCATTCAAATCGAATTTCTGTTTGCCCAGGATTAAATCATTAAAGGAAAAAATAGGGGCAGCAGTATGAAATTGTTCAGGAATAATTTCATATTCCTGTTTTTCAAAAGGCGGGCAGGCAAGACGAAGACAGGCGTTTTTGCCTGTTTTTTGCTTTCGTTCTTCCGGACTGAAGAAACGGCATGTGCGGTGATAAACAGCCCCCATATCGGGCATTATCAATCTGTCACCCGGAGCCGTGATTTGCGGAGCCCCGGCAACTTCCCGCAATTCTTTGCGGGTGCAGAAGCAAGGATAAACAAAAGGGGAAATTTTTTGCAGGTATTCTTCGTAAATTTGAAGCCGTTGGCTTTGAAAAACAATTTCTCCGTCATAATCAAGTCCGAGCCAAGCGAAATCTTCTAAAATTCCGTCAATAAATTCAGGTTTGGAACGGGCAGGGTCGATATCTTCCATACGCAGAAAAATTTTTCCGTTGCCGAGGCGGGCGGAAAGCCATGCGAGAAGAAAAGACCATGCATTGCCCAAATGCAGGTATCCGGTGGGGCTTGGGGCTAAGCGCCCGATGACGATGCGTTCTTTCTGTGTCATTTTCCTGCTGTCAGTTTGGCTTGGTTTTCTTTGATGTTTCTGAAAAAATGTTCCAAAATGCTGTTGGATACGAGCATGCCGTTGCGTGTGAAAAAGACATGGCCGTTTTTTATCCGCATGAGATTGTTTTTATCCAAAAGTTTTAATAACCTGCTGTGTTCTTTGAAAAAATTCTTTCCGCTCAGCGCTTCGTACTCATCGGCATTCAGTCCCTTGACGGTACGGAGCCTCAGCATGACAAGCTCGCAAATCCGTTCTGTTTTGGATAAATGTTCCGTGGTATAATTGCTTATGCCCGTGTATGCTTCATTTCTGGATTGCGCTTCAATGTCATCGGCGAAACCCGCTGCAATGTCAACCGCCCATTTCTCCAAATCGGCACTGTGCGTCCTGCGTATGTTTCCGACCGTGCTCGCCGCGGAAGGTCCGGCTCCGAGATATTCGCTGCCAAGCCAATAGCCCAGATTATGCCGGCATTGATAACCCATTTTGGCGTAATTGGAAATTTCATACTGCATATAGCCGGCTTCTTCCAAAATGGCTGAACCTGTTTTGTACATTTGGGCTTGTTCCTGTTCGCAGGCTAATTTGAGTTTGCCGTCCTTATTCAGCAAGTCGAAATAACTGCCTTCTTCAATGCTCAGACCATAGGCGGAAATATGCTCCGGAGCCAGCTTGACGGCATTTTTCAAATCATCGAGCCACGTTTTGAGCCGCTGTTCCGGCACAGCCCAGATAAAATCGAGGCTGATATTGGCAAAACCGGCAGAACGCAGCGAATGGTAAGCTTTTTGGGCGTCATGGGCGGAGTGGGGGCGACCGAGCATTTGCAAATATTTGTTGTTAAGGGACTGCACGCCTAAGGAAATTCGGTTGAAACCCATTTTTTTATATGCGACAGCCTTGATATTGGAAATGCTGTCAGGATTTGCTTCTAACGATATTTCGCAATCTTCCAGAACAGAAAAATGGCCGATAATGAAAAATAAAATGTCTTCCATATCTTTTATTGGTATATAAGAAGGGGTGCCTCCGCCAAAAAAAATGCTTGTTATGGGATTTTCCTTATAATACTGCGCAAGTATGGACAATTCTTTTAAAAGGGTCGTTTTCCAAAGATGAAATTCATTGCTTTGTTTTAATGGATGTTCTTCGATGAATTTAAAACAAAACTCTTTGGGAAGCTCAAGGCGTTTCGCTTTTTTCACTTGTGTTTGCTGATTTGAAAACCTGCCGGCGCCGAGTTTGTTCCGTAAGACCTGAGCCTGCTCCTGCGAAAAAAACGCATCAGCCAAGGTTAAATTCGGTTTTGCCTCATTGATTAAAATGTCCGGACTCATCTCTTGTTTTTTGTTTACAAGAAACGAAGAAAGCGATTGCACGGATTGGCTTTTTTGAGGGACGAATTTTTCTATACCTTCATAAATATCGGCCGATGTATCTATTAATGAGAGCGTGGAACGAAAATTTTCCAAAATATTTAAAGAAGCCGCAGGCATGGAATAAAATGAGCAATAATGGCATTTTTTTACACAAAAAGGAACGTGGATATAAAGCTGCATAATTTTTTTTCTCGAAGTGGTATGAAAAAATAAAAATAAATTTTAAGCATTAAGGCAAGAAAAAAAATAAATTTTTTAAAAAAAAGTTGACAGAACTAAGAAAAATAGGTAAATATTCAAATTACCTCTTCATGAGGCAATCTCTGGACAGCAGAGAAAGACAAGTTGAGCTTGTCTTAATGTGTTTTCAACATATTGAAAACGTTTGACATTTACAGGCGTCACCATGCCGGTATTGTCAACCGTGACAACGCATAAATCAACGGTTTATGGGTTGAAAGGTTATCCAACAAGCAAAAGGCTTGTGCATGCGTGATCCCTGTGGGACCACCTATCTATTACGAAGTTATTTCGTATCGGACAGGATCGGCAAACCCGGGTCGGCTTTATTTTTTATGATGGATTTTTGTTGCGAAACGGGTGGGGCTGGTTCTCTTCTCTTTTCAAAAGGAAAAAATCATAAAAAGTCGCCCTATGTGATGGCATGAGGGTTTTTGTCGTTGTCTGATAACAAAGGTGTATGGAATGAGGAGCAGGCATTTCCTGAGTTTTTGTTTGCTTCTTTTTGATGGTCAAGATAATTGACCGGCCGCCGTTATCCGGCGGTGGATACTCCGAAAGAAATTTTCAGTATCTTTCGGAGCGAATTGCCTAAAATGGAGATTCGCAATGACAACAGTTGGCAGTGATCGTATCCGTATTAAGCTTAAGGCTTACGATTATCGCATCCTGGATAAGGCTGTGGCGGAAATCGTGGATACAGCGCGCAATACAGGCGCTGGGGTGGCAGGACCAATTCCTTTGCCCACCAATATTCATAAATACACGGTTAACCGCTCTGTGCACGTAGATAAAAAATCTCGTGAACAGTTTGAAATGAGAGTTCATAAACGTCTTATGGATATCCTCGACCCCACGCAACAGACCGTGGACGCTCTTGGTAAGCTTTCCTTACCAGCCGGCGTGGATGTGGAAATTAAGCTCTAGTGAGGGGCGTTATGTCTGAGAAAATGGGAATATTAGGACGTAAATTGGGTATGACCCGTATCTTTGCTGGTGACGGTTCAGCAGTATCTGTTACTGTAATCAAGGCAGGACCATGCCCTATTACACAAGTGAAGACGGCGGAAAAAGATGGGTATCATGCTCTTCAGATCGCCTTCGATGAAGCTAAGGAAAAGCATGTGTCTAAAGCCATGCAAGGGCATTTTGCCAAAGCTAACGCAGGTAACTATCGCACGGTTCGTGAGCTTCGTTTGGAAAACGCAGCTGCACAGCAGGTTGGTGAAGTTCTCACTATCGATATGTTCGGCGTTGGCGATAAAATCAAAGTAACCGGAACAAGTGTTGGTAAAGGTTACCAAGGCGTTATGCGCCGCTGGAATTTCGCCGGTATCAAAGACGGTCACGGTAACGAAAAAGTTCACCGTAACGCAGGTTCTATCGGTAACAATACTTTTCCCGGACACGTTTTCAAGGGTAAAAAAATGGCTGGTCATTGGGGTAACGAACAAGTTACCGAACAAGGTCTGACCATTGTGGAAGTTCGTCAGGAAGAAGGTGTAATCCTTGTGAAAGGCAGCGTTCCCGGTCCTAAAAACGGTCTTGTGTTCGTACGTAAGCAGTAGTTAGGAGATAATATGGCTACTTTGAAAGTTTACGATCAAATGAAACAAGAACAAGGTGAAATCAGCCTTGCTCCTGAAGTATTTGAAGTAGAGGTACGCCCTGAGATTCTTAACTTGGTTGTCCGTGCTCATCGTGCTGCTTTACGTGCAGGTACTCATCAAGTTAAAACTCGTGCGTTTGTAAGTGGTGGTGGTAAGAAGCCTTTCAAACAGAAAGGCACAGGTAATGCCCGCCAAGGTAGCAACCGCTCACCTATCATGCGCGGCGGTGCAATTATTTTTGGACCACAACCTCGTGATTATAGTTTTAAAGTTAATAAAAAAGTGCGTACTTTGGCTTTGCGTATGGCTTTATCCTCCCGTGTCGCCGATAACGACATTATGGTTGTTAAATCCATCGATTTGGCTGAAGCAAAAACCAAAAACTTTGCAGCGGTTGCAAAAGCTCTTGGTTTGACCAAAGCACTTGTGGTTACCCCTGGTGATGATATGCTGAAAGATAACGGCGTGGCTCTTGCTGCCCGCAATATCCCCGGCATTACTGTGGTAACGCCAGACAAGGTCAATGTTTACGAAGTGCTCAATCACAAACAAGTTGTTCTTCTCGAAGGAAGCTTGTCACATCTTGAAGCACGTCTTAAATAGCCTTGAGTGAGGAATGAAAATGGATTATACCAAGATTCTTCTCCGCCCTGTGGTAACCGAAAAAGCAACTATGCTCCGTGAAGCCGCTGAGCAAATCGCTTTTTTTGTTGACCCTAAGGCAAATAAGATCGAAATCGGAAAAGCTGTTGAAGAAGCTTTTAAGGTTAAGGTCGTAAAAGTGAATGTGGTAACGGTCAAACCACGCGCAAGAGTGCGTGCTGGCCGTGTGAAAGGTCGTATCGCTGGCTATCGCAAAGCATACGTTACCCTTGCTAAAGGTGACAAAATCGAATTCTTCGAGGGAGTGTAAGACATGGCAGTTCGTAAGTTAAAACCTACCTCTGCTGGCCGTCGTTTCCAAACTGTTTCTGATTTCGCTGAAATTACCAGAAACACTCCAGAAAAGTCGCTCACTGAAGGTTTGACAAAGAAAAGTGGTCGTAATAATAACGGACGCGTCACAAGCCGCCGCCGCGGTGGCGGACATAAACGCTTATACCGTATTATCGACTTTAAACGTAATAAAATGGACATTCCTGCAACGGTTGCCCATATCGAATATGATCCAAACCGTACGGCGCGTATCGCTCTTTTGCATTATGCCGACGGTGAAAAGCGTTATATTTTAGCGCCTGTCGGCATCAAACAAGGTGACGCTATCATTGCTGGTGAAAAAGCTGATATTAAGCCGGGTAATGCTCTTCCGATGGCTCGTATTCCCGTAGGTACAAATCTACATAATATCGAACTCAATCCGGGACGCGGCGGTCAAATGTGCCGTGCTGCCGGAACCTATGCTCAATTGGTTGCCAAAGAAGGCAAATACGCAACATTGCGTCTTCCTTCCGGTGAAGTCCGCCGCGTGCTTCTTACCTGCATCGCAACGGTCGGTCAAGTTGGCAACGTTCAGCATGAAAATATCAGCCTTGGAAAGGCAGGCCGTAACCGTTGGTTATCCCGCCGTCCAAAGGTGCGCGGTGTTGCGATGAACCCTGTTGATCACCCATTGGGTGGTGGTGAAGGTCGCAGCTCAGGTGGTCGTCATCCTGTAACTCCTTGGGGTATCCCAACGAAGGGTTACAAGACTCGTGATCCTAAGAAACCTTCAAGCCGCCTTATTGTAAAGCGCCGCGGTCAGAAGTAAGAGGAGCCGATCATTATGCCTAGATCATTAAAAAAAGGGCCATTTGTTGACGGCCACCTCATGAAGAAAGTAGAAGTTTCAGTCAGTGCCGGCGACCGTAAAGTTATTAAGACTTGGTCACGTCGCTCTACTATTCTTCCGGAAATGGTTGGCCTTACCTTTGCCGTACATAACGGTAAAAAATTCATCCCGGTTTTTGTCACAGAAAACATGGTAGGTCACAAACTTGGTGAGTTTGCTCCAACTCGTACTTACTATGGTCACGCTGCTGACAAAAAAACCAAAGCAAAAAAATAGCGGGTAACGTACATGGAATCTAAAGCAATTGCAAAGTATCAACGCGTATCTCCTCGTAAGACCCGTCTCGTTGCTCAAAACGTTAAGGGCTTACCGGTTGAAGACGCATTGAACATGCTTAAATTCACGCCTAATAAACCAGCTGGTGTTTTATATGGTGTAGTTCGTTCAGCGTTGGCTAATGCTTCCCAATCAAATATCGACGTCGACTCAATGATTGTCAGAGACATCATTGTCAACGAAGGTCCGACTTGGAAACGTTTTATGCCACGCTCACAAGGTCGTGCAATGCATATTCGCAAACGCACCAGCCACATCACCGTAATTCTCGCGGAAGGACAGGAGTAAGGTTATGGGTCAAAAAGTACATCCTTACGGCTTCCGGCTCGGATATAATAAAAACTGGCTTTCTCGCTGGTACAGTAAAAAAGATTATGCTTCCTTTGTTTTCGAAGATCACAAGATCCGCAAACATGTGAAGAAACTTCTTTACGCAGCAGGAATTTCCAAAATTGAGATTGAACGCTTCGGCGATAAAATCCGCCTCATTCTTTCAACAGCCCGTCCGGGAATCATCATCGGACGCAAAGGTGCTGAAATTGAAAAACTTCGCGGCGATCTCAAGAAAAAATTCGGCCGTGAATTTGCACTTGAAGTTAATGAAATTCGTCGTCCCGAAATCGATGCTCAATTGGTAGCAGAAGCGATTGGTGCTCAGTTGGAACGCCGCGTCGCTTTCAGACGTGCTATGAAGCGTACTGTTACTATGGCTCGTAAATTCGGAGCAGAAGGTATCAAAGTTACTGCTGGCGGCCGTTTGGCAGGTGCAGAAATTGCACGTTCCGAATGGTATCGCGACGGTCAGGTTCCTTTGCAAACCCTTCGTGCTGACATTGATTACGGATTTGCCGAAGCTAGCACCACGTATGGTATCATCGGTATCAAAGTGTGGATCTATAAAGGTGAAATCCTTGATAAAGAGGTGGAACAATAATGCTTGCGCCAAAAAGAATAAAATTCCGCAAATGGCAAAAAGGCCGTTTACGTGGTCCTGCTACTCGTGGTGCTACCGTAGCTTTCGGTGACATCGGTTTGAAAGCGGTGGAACATGGCAAGCTCTCCAGCCAGCAAATCGAAGCGGCCCGTATCGCTATGATGCGTCATATTCGCCGCGGCGGTAAAGTTTGGATTCGTGTGTTCCCCGATCATCCGGTTACTGCAAAGCCTCTTGAAACCCGTCAAGGTAGCGGTAAAGGTGCTCCGGTGGGCTGGTGCGCTCCTGTGAAACCTGGTCGTATCCTTTATGAAATCAAGGGAGTTGACCTTGAACTTGCAAAAACAGCTTTGATCCGTGCTTCCCACAAGCTGCCTATCAAAACTGTTATTGTAACAAGAGAAGGGGCTTTCTAATATGAAAATGACAGAAATTCGTGAATTGAGCGAAAAAGATTTGAAAGAAAAATTGACTTCTCTTCGTCAGGAACTTTTCAATCTCCGTTTTCAGCATGCAACCGCACAGCTTGAAAAAACCGCCTCAATTCCTGCCACTAAAAAAGATATTGCCCGTGTTTTGACTGTGATGTCAGAAAAAGGCATTAAGGCATAGGAGCGTATATGACTAGCGCAATTGAACACCGCAAGGGCAGAACGCTCGTAGGTATCGTCATCAGCGATAAGAGCGACAAAACCATTGTTGTGCGTGTAGAAACGTTGGTAAAACATCCTCGTTTAGGTAAATATGTGCGTCGTCGTAAAAAATGCACCGCACATGATCCGATGAATGAATGTGGCATCGGCGATAAAGTTAAAATTGTTGAATACAGACCAATGAGCCGCAACAAACGCTGGCACTTAGTGTCTGTGCTTGAAAAAGCTATCTAGCCTAAAAAAATTTTTTTCACGCATATTTTTGCTTTTCTTTTTGAAAAAATTAGCATAGTATGCGTGAAGAAAAATTTTAGGATTGATTTTTTTAAGAGGAATAAGCCATGATTCAAGTAGAATCTCGACTTCAAGTGGCGGATAATTCCGGTGCCAAAGAAGTGGCTTGCATTAAAGTTCTTGGCGGTTCCCACCGCCGTTACGCTTCTGTCGGTGACATTATCATGGTGTCTGTAAAAGACGCGATGCCACACGCAAAAGTAAAAAAAGGCGATGTAATGCAGGCTGTTATCGTTCGTACCGCTAAAGAAGTTCGCCGGGTAGACGGTTCCTATATCAAATTCGACACCAACGCAGCCGTGCTTCTTTCCAAGCAAGGTGAACCTGTAGGTACTCGTATTTTCGGACCAGTAGCACGTGAACTTCGTGCTATGAACTTTATGAAAATCGTGTCCCTCGCGCCTGAAGTGTTGTAGGAGCATTGTGATATGAATAAATATCGTATTCGTAAAGGTGACGTAGTTAAAGTTATCGCGGGTAAAGACGCGGAAGTCGGCAAAGTAGGCAAGGTTTTGAAAATCTTGAAGAAAAGCGACCGTGTATTGGTAGAAAAGGTCAACATGGCGAAACGCAATGTGAAACCTAATCCTTACAAACGCGAACCTGGCGGTATTGTTGACAAAGAAATGCCTATTCATGTATCGAACGTGATGGTTGTTTGCCAATCTTGCCAAACTCCAACCCGTGTCGGGTACAGAATGGAAAACGACAAAAAAGTTCGCTTCTGTAAGAAGTGCAACAAAACTCTTTAGAAGGTGCTTTGATGAGCCGTCTTGAAACTATTTACAGAGATAAAGTTGTTCCGGTATTGCAAAAAGAATTTAATTACAAATCTTCAATGCAGGTTCCTGGAATTGAGAAGGTCTCTTTGAATATCGGGCTTGGCACTGCTGCTCAGAACAATAAGGTCATTGAAGAAGCAGTACAAGAATTAACCGCCATTGCAGGTCAAAAAGCAGTCGTAACCCGTGCGAAAAAGTCTATTGCGGCGTTCAAGCTTCGTGAAGGAATGCCTATCGGTGTTCGCGTAACCTTGCGCAAAGACCGCATGTGGGACTTTTTAGATAAGCTTATGAACTTTGCTTTGCCGCGTGTTCGCGACTTCCGTGGTATTCCTGACCGTGGATTTGACGGTCGCGGAAACTTCACCCTTGGTATCAAAGAACATATGATTTTTCCGGAAATGGAATCTGACCGTATTGAAAACAACAAAGGTCTGAATATTACTATTGTTACAACCGCAACCACGGACAAGGAAGGCAAAATGTTGCTCGATCAACTCGGTATGCCTTTCCGTAAGTAAGGAGTTAGAGTATGTCCCGTACTGCTCTTGAAGTTAAAGCTACTCGTAAACCAAAGTTCTCTACTCGTGGTTACAATCGTTGTCCAATTTGCGGTCGTCCACGAAGCTATATGCGTCATTTTGGTTTATGCCGTATTTGTTTTAGAAAAATGGCTCTCCAAGGCGAATTGCCCGGAGTACGCAAATCAAGCTGGTAATCAGCAATAAAAATTAGGAGAAATCCCATGACCGATCCCATTGCCGATATGCTTACGCGTATCCGCAACGCACACATGGCCCTTCATAAGGAAGTAAGTGTGCCGCGCTCGAAGATGAAGGAAGCTTTAGCTGGCATCCTCAAGCAGGAAGGCTATGTGGAAGATGTTAAGGTTGAAGACCGCAACATCACCATTGAGCTGAAGTATGTCAAAGGTCGCCCTGCGATCAACGGTTTACGCCGTATCAGTAAACCCGGTCGCCGCATTTATGTAAACGCCCACCATATTCCACGTGTTCAAAACGGACTCGGCATTTGTATTTTGTCAACCTCAAAAGGTATTCTCGACGGTGCAAGTGCTCTTGAACGCAAGAGCGGTGGTGAACTTCTCTGTGAAGTTTGGTAAGCCAACATACTTAGCAAGGTGGAATGATAATGTCTAGAATAGGTAAATTGCCCATCACTCTTCCTAAAGGCGTAGAAGTGAAATTGGGTCAAGATATAGTGGAAGTAAAAGGACCAAAAGGTTCTTTGACAACTCCGCTTTGTGGCCTTTTGGATTACGAAGTTACTGCTGAGAAAGTGACTATTACCCGTAAAAATACCGAAGACAGAGCTACTGCTCAGCAGCACGGTCTTCGCCGTACCCTTTTGGCCAACTGTGTTGAAGGGGTGACAAAAGGTTTTTCAAAAACTATGGAAGTTATCGGCGTTGGTTACAAAGTTGCCGTAAAAGGCAATATTGTCGAACTTGCGCTCGGTTTCTCACATCCGGTTATTGTTGAACTTCCTAAAGGTATTGAAGCAAAAGCGGAAGGTACAAAGCTCACGATTTCTGGTATCGACAAACAATTGGTCGGTGAAATGTGCGCTAAAATTCGTCGTTTACGTATGCCTGAACCATATAAAGGAAAAGGTATCAAATACGAAAATGAAATTATTCGCCGCAAAGCCGGTAAGTCCGGTGCTAAGGGCAAATAGGGGTTGTAGATATGATGCTTTCTAAAAATGAAGTTCGCATGAAGCGTAAAACCCGTATTCGTAAGCGACTCTCCGGCACATCCGAACGTCCTCGTTTGGTGGTGTTTCGCTCTAATTTGCATATTTATGCCCAAATTATTGATGATATGACTGGTTCGACTTTGGCTCAGGCTTCTACGTTGGTTCTTTCCAAAAACGGCGATAAAGTAGCTTGCAATAAAGCCGGAGCTGAAAAAGTTGGCAAAGAAGTTGCTCGTATTGCGAAAGAAAAAAATATCACTCAAGTTGTTTTTGATCGCAATGGCTACCTTTATCATGGTCGCATCAAGGCTGTCGCCGACGGTGCACGTGAAGGTGGCTTAGAGTTCTAATGGACAGCCTTAAGGCTATAATCTGACTATCATAGTACAGGAAAAAACATGGAACAAAAGCAAGAAACGCAAGATTCCGGTCTTATCGAAAAAATCGTCCATTTGAACCGGGTTGCAAAAGTTGTGAAGGGCGGCAGACGTTTTAGTTTCAGTGCCCTTGTTGTTGTTGGAGATGGTAACGGAAGCGTTGGTTTTGGTCTTGGCAAAGCTCAAGAAGTGCCGGAAGCTCTCCGTAAAGCTAGTGAAAGAGCTAGAAAATCAATGGTGAAAGTTCCTCTTGTTGACGGAACATTGCCTTATGAAGTTTTAGGTCGTTTTGGTGCGGGACGTGTGCTTTTGAAACCTGCATCCCGCGGTACCGGCGTTATTGCCGGCGGTGCGGTTCGTGCAGTTATGGAAGCCGTAGGTGTTACCGACGTTCTTTCTAAGGCTATTGGAACAAATAATTCCCATAATGTGCTTCGCGCAACTATGGAAGGGCTTACTTCTTTACGCAGTGCAGAACAAGTTTCTGAAATCCGTGGCAAGAAGCTTGAAGCTCCTCGTAAATAAGGGAGAAAATAGCCATGTCCGAAATTAAAGTAAAACTCGTACGCAGTCGCATCGGCATCAAGCCTGCTCAAAAGAAAACTCTTGATGCTCTTGGACTTAAACGTCGTGAAATGGTAAAAACTTTTAAGGATAATGCTGCTGTTCGCGGCATGATCGAACAGGTAAAACACCTAATTGAGGTCAGCGAATAATGAGACTTAACGAACTTTATCCATTCCCTGAAGAACGCAAAACACGGAAACGTGTCGGTCGTGGTGACGGTTCCGGTTTTGGTCACACAGCAGGCAAAGGCCATAAAGGTCAGAATGCCCGTGCCGGCGGTGGCGTAAAAGCTGGCTTCGAAGGTGGTCAAATGCCGTTGCAGCGCCGTTTGCCAAAGCGTGGTTTTAAGAATTTTGATTTCAAAGTGACATTTGAAGTTATCAATCTTGATCGCTTGGAAGCGTCCTTTGAAGGAAAAACCGAAATTACTCTTGATGACATTTACAGCCGCGGTCTTTGCAGCTATGGCGCCCCTGTGAAAATTTTAGGCGGCGGCAGCGTAAGCAAAGCGTTGACTGTGGAAGCTCATCGTTTTACTCAATCTGCAAAAGCTAAAATCGAAGCAGCCGGCGGCAAAGTCACTGAATTGTGCGAATGTGACTGCTGTTGCGCCGATAAAGCGGAAAAGGAATAATACGTGGCTGGCGGAGTAGATAAATTGGCATCTTCTAGTGAATTGCGTGTAAAAATTGCATGGACATTCTTTTTATTGGTTTGTTACCGTGTGGGTGCGCATATTCCTGTCCCCGGTGTTGATACTGCTGCTCTTGCGGACTTCTTCGCTCGTTTACAAGGTTCCGTTTTTGCCTTGTTAGATATGTTTTCCGGGGGCGGTCTGTCCAATGTGTCAGTTTTCGCCCTGGGAATTATGCCATATATTTCAGCGTCGATTATTATGCAGCTGCTGCAGGTAATCAGCCCTGAAATTAAACGTATGGCAAAAGAAGAAGGGCAGGCAGGACGACGTAAAATAACTCAATATACTCGGTATTTGACAGTTGCTATTACCATTGTTCAAGGATTTGGCATTGCCGCGATGCTTGAAGGCATGACAAGTCCAGGAAGCAATTTGCCTGTCGTACTTAATCCCGGATTAGAATTTAAAGTTGTTACTATCATCACATTGACCACAGGCACAGTCCTTATCATGTGGCTTGGGGAACAAATCACTTCCCGCGGTATTGGCAACGGCATTTCTTTGATCATCTTTTCCGGTATCGTGGTTGGAATTCCGAGCGCAATCGCACGTGTGTACCAACTGGTAAGCGCAGGAGATATGAATATTCTTTTTGTGCTTGTCCTGATTGCACTTATGGCGGTTGTCTTGTTCGGCATAGTTTTTGTGGAAAGAGCTCAGCGCAGAATTCCCATTCACTATGCAAAAAGACAAATGGGAAGAAAGGTTTACGGCGGACAAACAACGCATTTACCTTTAAGAATCAATACCGCAGGTGTTATTCCTCCCATTTTTGCGCAAAGTTTGCTTTTATTTCCCGCAACCATCGGGTCTTTTTCAACAGCTTTGTGGCTGCAGGAAATTGTTCGTTGGTTCCAGCCATCAAGCATAATTTATAATATTTGCTTTATTGCTCTTATTTTCTTTTTCTGCTATTTTTATACTGCGGTTATCTTTGATCCAAAAGATATTGCGGAAAATTTGAAAAAAGCAGGCGGTTTTGTTCCGGGCATCCGTCCGGGGGAAAAAACCAGAGAATATATAGATTCTGTACTGAGCCGTCTTACTTTGTGGGGTGGCGTGTACATTGCTGCTATTTCTATTCTTCCTATGTTCCTCATTGCAAAGTTCAATGTTCCGTTTTACTTCGGGGGCACAAGCTTGCTGATTTTGGTCGGCGTTGCGATGGACTTTATGGGACAAGTTGAATCTCATATGATTTCCAAGCAATATGACAGCTTAATGGAAAAGAATAGAATTAAGGGGCGCTAGGATATATGAAAAAGTTTCGCGGAATTTTTCTGAAAAACGAGAAAGAAATTGCTAAGATGCGCATTGCGAACGGCATGGTTTCTCGGATTTTGGATGCTCTCGGCGAAGCGATTAAACCTGGCATCTCCACTATGTTCCTTGAAGAGGTTACGCAGGATATTTGTCATAAGATGAATGTCAAACCAGCATTTCAAGGTTATTACGGATTTCCGTATGCACTTTGTTGTTCTGTGAATGAAACTGTCGTGCACGGCTTCCCTTCCAAAGACAGGATCTTGAAAGAAGGGGATATTGTGAGCTGTGATATGGGAGTTTGCTACGAAGGCTTTTATGGTGACAGCGCAAGAACCTTTTTGGTCGGCGAAGTTTCACAGGAAGCGAAAGATTTATGCAGAGTGACAGAAGAAAGTTTGCATTACGGAATTGCGGCTGCTAAAATCGGTAATACCTTGTATGATATTTCTGCAGCGGTGCAGCGTCATGCAGAGAAAAACGGTTTGAAAGTTATTCGTAACTTTGTAGGTCACGGAATTGGTTCTTCTCTTCATGAGAAGCCGGAAGTACCGAATTTTGTGCCGAAAGGGGGAGCGAATGTTCCCCTGCAGGAAGGAATGGTGCTTGCTATTGAGCCCATGCTTGCCATCGGTACATATGAAGTGACGATACTTTCCGATAAATGGACAGCAAACACCAAAGACGGAAGTTTGGCTGCCCACTTTGAACATAGTGTTGCGATTAGATCAGATGGACCGGAAATTTTAAGTTTATCTTCAAATTATTCAGGTGCTTACTGATAAAAATAAGGAAATGGCGAGGATAGCCTCTTGACAAGGATAGAAATATCCTCTATTAAACACAATTCCAACGCTAACGTTGAGTTTTGAATAAAACGGAGAGAGCGATGAAAGTTAGGCCGTCCGTAAAAAAAATATGCCCTAAGTGTAAAGTAATTAGACGGAAGGGTGTTCTTAGAGTTATCTGCGAAAACCCCAGACATAAACAACGTCAGGGCTAAGTTGCAGGAGTAGTACTGTGGCAAGAATTGCAGGTGTTGATTTGCCTCGCGGCAAAAGAGCGGATATTGCGCTCACCTATATCTATGGCATTGGTCCGAAGACCTCTTTACAGATTTTTGAAGCTACAAAGATTGAATGGAATCGTAGCATTGATGATTTGAATGCTGATGAGGTGAACGAACTCCGTAAGGAAATTGAAACAAATTATAAGGTTGAAGGCGATCTTCGTCGTGAAGTAAGTTCCAACATCAAACGTTTGATGGATGTTGGTTGCTATCGCGGACTTCGTCACCGTCGTGGTTTGCCTGTTCATGGTCAACGCACAAAAACCAATGCACGTACCCGCAAGGGACCTCGTCGTGGTGCTGTGGGTAAAAAGAAGTAAGGGGACTGCCCTCTAATTTTTCTGGATCATAATCCAAGGGAAGTGTACAATGGCAAGAGCCAAACGCGCAGTTAAAAAAAGAGAAAAGAAGAACGTTCCATTGGGTGTCGCCCATATTCAAGCGTCCTTCAATAATACCATTATTACCTTTACCGATACTCGCGGTAATGCTATCAGTTGGGCATCTGCAGGTCAAAGCGGTTTTAAAGGTTCACGTAAGTCCACTCCGTTTGCTGCACAGGTAGCTGCTGAAACAGCTGCCAAAAAAGCGCAGGATAACGGAATGCGTACAGTTGGTGTTTATGTTAAGGGTCCCGGTGCTGGTCGTGAATCTGCATTGCGTGCAATTAACGCAGCAGGTTTCAAAGTTGCGTTCATTCGTGACGTAACCCCTATTCCTCATAACGGATGTCGTCCTCCAAAACGACGCCGCGTATAATTAGGAGATAGACCGTGGCTAAATATAATGATGCAAAATGCCGTATATGCCGTCGTGAAGGTGCAAAATTATTTTTGAAAGGTGATCGCTGTTTTACAGACAAATGTGCGCAGGATCGCCGTCCGTATGCGCCTGGTCAGCATGGTCGTGCTAGAAAGAAGCTTAGCGAATATGCACTCATGCTTCGTGAAAAACAAAAAGTGCGCCGCATGTATGGTGTATTAGAAAAACAATTCAGAGGATATTTTTATTCTTCTGATATGGCGAAAGGTGTTACCGGTGAAAACCTTCTCAAAACCCTTGAACGCCGTTTAGACAACGTTGTTTACCGTATGGGATTTGCTAATTCCCGTGCTCAGGCTCGTCAGCTTGTCCGTCATGGAATTTTCACTTTGAACGGTCATAAAGTCGATATCCCTTCTTTGCAGGTCAAAGTAGGCGATGTGATTGTTGTGAACGAAAAGAACAGAAAAATCCCCGTGATTGCGGACGCGCAAGGCGCTATCGCCCGCCGCGGCTGCCCTGTATGGCTTGAAGTTGATGGTACAGCGTTCAAAGGCACTGTGAAAGCATTGCCTCAACGTGACGATATTCAAACTCCTATCAACGAGTCCTTTATCGTCGAACTTTACTCCAAATAATAAACGGGAGTTCACATGTCCACAAACCAAGCCAATAGGCTCATCAATGCTCGTAATTGGGCAGTGCTTGTTAAACCTGATCAAATTGTTCGTGACAATGAAGTTTCCGGTCAGATGTATGGAAAATTCATGTGTGAACCGCTTGAAAGAGGGTATGGCACAACCATCGGTAATGCCTTACGCCGAGTATTGTTAGCTTCTTTGCAAGGTTCTGCTTTTGTGTCTGTGAAAATTGCTGGTGTTCAGCATGAATTTACTACGATTTCAGGCGTCCTTGAAGATGTGACCGATATTATCCTCAATATCAAACAGGTCCGTCTTGCAATGGATACCGATGTTCCGCAAAAATTAACATTGAAAGTTAATAAGAAAGGCGTAGTGACTGCTGCTGATATTCAAGAAAATCAACATGTAGCTGTGTTGAACCCTGAATTGCATATTGCAACACTCACAGAAGACATTGAATTTGACCTTGAATTAGAAGCTCGTATGGGTAAGGGTTATGTACCAGCTGATATGCATGTTGGTCTTAATGAGGAAATCGGGCTTATTAAGCTTGATTCCAGTTTTTCTCCCGTACGTAAAGTTTCCTATACGATAGAACAAGCACGTGTCGGTCAAATGACCAACTACGATAAGCTCATTTTGGAAGTTTGGACCGACGGTTCATTGACTCCTGAAGATGCTATCGCATACAGTGCTAAAATTATAAAAGAACAGATTTCTGTATTCATCAATTTTGATGAACAAATCTCTGATGAAAGTTGTCTTGGTTCATCTGAAGCAGGAGACATCAACGAAAATCTCTTTATGAGTATTGACGATTTGGAACTTTCCGTTCGCGCCACAAACTGCTTGCGCGGTGCTCAAATCGCAACCGTCGGTGAATTGGTGCAGCGGTCTGAAAACGATATGCTCAAAACAAAGAATTTCGGTAAAAAATCTCTTGATGAAATTAAAGCCTTGCTCGTACGCATGGGACTTGATTTCGGTATGAAGATTGACGGTTTTGACAAAAAATACCAAGAATGGAAGAGGAAGCAACACCATGAGGCATAACAATTCTGGCAGAAAGTTGGGTAGAAATCCCTCCCATCGTAAAGCTTTGTTTAATAACATGGCTAAAGCTCTTTTGATTCATGGTCGTATTCGCACAACAGTTGCTAAAGCCAAAGATTTGCGTGGGGTAGTAGAACCATTGATCACTTTGGCACAGCGCAATGATGTTCATTCACGCCGTCTTGCTTATCGTGTACTTGGCGATCACCAATTAGTGAAAACGCTTTTTGATGAAATTGCTCCACAATATGCAGGTATTGCAGGTGGTTATACAAGAATTATGAAACTTGCCATGCCTAGAAAAGGCGACAGTGCTCCAATGGCTATTATCGAGCTTACAAAGAATGCAGGCGAAGTAAAAGCAGAAAGTGCTGAATAAGACTTTGTTATAAAATTGCAAAAGCCCTAGACTGAACGGTTTAGGGCTTTTATTTTTTATTGCCTTTGATTTTTCAAAGGCTTTTTTGTTACTTTGACATGAGTAATTATTTGCCAAACCGGCGGAATAAAAAATTGTTAAAGCAAGTCTGTCCACCATCGGCATATTTCGGTGTGTTCGTTAATGATACCCAAAGAAAGACAGAGCCGTATGCAAGACAGTCAAAGTTCATCCCATACCAAATGGAATTGTGAATACCATATCGGGTTTGCTCCCAAATATGGAAGACAGGTAATTTATTTAAAATTAAAAGGAGTTATAAAAGGACACTACTATTTCGGATATGGACTTTGCAGGAAATTGGCGCAGCAGCAGAAAAACGGTTATAGAACAAGTAAAAAAGTTGATCTGCTGTAAACAGCGGCAGAGCAGGATACAGAATGATAACAAGGAGGCGGAATAGTCAGCATCTTTCCCCATTGCCCGGCTTTTATCTGCCCGATATACGAGAAACTATACTTGTGTTGCTCTGCGATAAATCTCGTTAATATGTATTTCTGTCGTATTCAGAATAGGGACACTGACATCACAATACGTTATCGCAAGCGGCAACTCTGTACAGCCCAACAGTATAGAATCCGCATTCTTTTCAGAAATATACTTTTCCGCCATTTTGACTAACTTTTGTTTATCAGCAGGAATAATTATTCCATTTTCCATATTGGGATAAATCAAGCTGTCAATGGTTGATATATCATTTCCGGACGGAATAATCGCTGTAATTCCTTGATTATTCAAAGCGTTTTCATAAAGTCTGCTTTTTAACGTGAACATCGTACCGAACACAAGAACGTTTTTGAATCCTTTCCGTTTTATTTCACGGATTGTTGCCTCTACAATACTGATAACAGGAAGTGGAAATTTACTATGTACCATATTCCACACAATATGTTCTGTATTTGCGGTAATTGCGGCTAGTTCAGCCCCCGCCGCTTTCAGGTTTGAAAGGCTGCGAAGCAGATAATGAGCCAATTTGTCATAATCATTTTCAACTAATACTTTGTCATGCTGCAGCATATTCACACTGTCAATTACAATTTCAGGATAGACGTTTCCCCTTTGCTCAATACGGCATTTTTTAATAATACCAAGATAATATTCTACCGTTGACGCAGGACCAATCCCGCCAACAAGCCCTATCTTTTTCATTCACGCCTCCTTAATCCTCATTATCGGATAAAAGCATACCCCATTTTCCCGCTGCAAACAATCAATATTTCATGTCCGTTCAGCCAATCGAGACTGTCAAGGAGAGAGTAGTATTTTTTCTTAAAGAACGCGAAAAAATATTCACGCTAAGACCCTTGACCGTCTGAATTTTTGAAGCTGTCATTTCTCTGCCGAGAACGGGAACAGGATTTGAAAATTCTGCCCTCACTTTCGTCAGCTTCATACTAACAGCAAAACTGTCTGCACTATCGCGGTGGCTGTTGTTAGATTTTGCGGCGGCTCTGTCTCTGTGCCTCCGACCTCTCTCCCAAAGAACAGAATGGAATGTTACGCAATAGGGCTTTATAAGGCTTGACTTACAAGGCGTTGCAGACGCGAAACCATAAGGTTTTCTATTGCCTGTCCCCAAAATCGGCTTCTAAGCTTCCGCAGGCGGGTTTTGCCCCCTTTCGTTCTCTCCCGTTTTCCGCCGCTCTGAACAGTTCTGAACAGTTTCCGTCAATAACTCAAATAACAAAATATTCTGAATATTATCAGGAACTGCTCAAGATATAAGACTGTTCTCTTTTGGTATCATTTGATGTGTTTGTCAATTATAACCAAAGGAGAACAGTGTCATATAAACAACAGTTGTCAAAGTTTATCCCATGAGAACTGAAATTGCAAATATCACAGTGTATTTGCCTTCAAATTTTATCATATGCAGGAGGTAAATAACGTTTTGATATACTGTGATTAGCCCTTTTTCATATTTTCAATCAAGTATGTCAATTTTTGTGCCTGTTCTGCAAGTTCTGTTACTGCATCGGAGGCTTGACGCATTGCTTGTGATGTGTCTTCGGCAATAGTGTTAACCAGAATAATAGAATTATTAATTGCTTCACTGGATGTGGATTGTTGTTCCGAAGCTGTAGCGATGATTCGTACCTGATTGGCTGTAGAGTCAGCCATATCAACAATCTGTTGCAGAGCCTCTCCGGATTTTTCGGCAAATCCCGTTGCCTCATTGATAATTCGTACAGCTTCTTCCACCTGTTCAACGCTTTTGCCTGTACTTTGCTGAATTGCTGAAATAACATTGCCTACATCATGGGTGGAAGCCATGGTTTTTTCAGCCAATTTGCGTACCTCATCAGCTACTACGGCAAAACCGCGCCCGGCTTCCCCTGCCCGAGCTGCTTCAATAGCAGCATTGAGAGCCAACAAGTTGGTCTGATCTGCAATATCTGAAATCACGCCCATAATTTGATCAATAGACTGTGATTGTTCTGACAGTATTTGCATGTCATTTTTAAGTGTTATGGATTGTTCTTCCACTCTGCGGATACTTTTCACGGCTTGGGAAACTATCTGTGCTCCGGCTTCAGCTTTCTGTCGTGTGGCTAGAGAAATTTCTGAGGCAACTCCTGCATTTCGAGCCACTTCAGCCACAGTAGAATTCATCTCTTCCATAGATGTGGCGGTTTCGGTTACTCTTGACGCCTGTTCTGCTGCACCACGTTCAGATGTTTCAATTTGCATGGAAAGTTTAGCTGCTACAGAACTGACTACACCCACGACACCTTCCAGCTGTTCGGCGGCGGTCAGCATGCCTTCATGTTTGGCTTTTTCGGCTTTGTTGCGGGCATCTTCTGCCATATTCATGGCATCTTTTGCCTTGGCCGTTTCCTGCTGTGCCAGAGCTGATTGTTCCCCTGCCTCGGAAATACGGGTTTTGAGTGTTTTTACCATAGTGTCCAAGGCATTGGCCAATCTGCCGGTTTCATCTTTTGCACGAACCGAAAGTGAGGCACTTAGATCTCCATTTGCCACGGTTTCGGCATAGGCAGTGATGCGTTTGATGGGTGACGCCAGTAATTTTCCCATAGCAAAAGCTACTAAGGCAAAAACCAGAGTTATACTTCCCATGGCGAATAAGGCGTTGCGTAAAGCTTCCTGCTGTACCTGAATTACATGATTTAGCGGCTGTCCGGTAAACCACATACCCACAGGTTTACCCTCCATGTTTAGAATAGGCCAATAAACCACACTAAAGGGTTTTCCCAAAAGTTCTAAACGCCCAGAAACAGTTTCCCCGCGCTGCAATACAGCTTCAGATACAACGGTGTTTTGCAGCTGTGTGCCAATTACGCGTTTGCCGTCCTTTACCAAAGTAGTCATCACACGAACGTCATTTCTGAAAATGGTTGATTCTAATCCGGTATCTTTTTTCAGCTTATCTACATAAGATTCATTGGTCAGGGAAATGCCGATACCTATGGTCCCCACTACTTTACCTGCATGTATTAAAGGTGCTCCCGCACGCAGAGAAAAAGGTACTTCCGTGCCAACTACGATGCCAACTACGGATTTTCCCTGACGTCCTGCGCTTACAGTTTCCTAACTATTAACGTCATCGTTGTATTTCTCGGAATGTCCCCGAGCGACCACTATACCTTTTTCGTCAGTGATGGTGATAAATTCTGAGTCTGCCATTTCCATCAATTTTTTACCAACAGCGGCGGCAGCGGAGTGATCCTGTTGTACCACGGCTTCAATCAGAGCAGGATTTTGGGCTATCAGTTGGGCTTCTTTTAGAAATTTTTCACTGTTTGCCTTATAAGCAGCGTCTGTGGCTGCTTTTGCCAACTGTGTCATTCCCTCGATACTGGCATCCAGGGGAGGAGTTAAAAAGTGCATGGTCATTAGAAGAACTGCCGTACATGATAGAACTACAGCCATAACTACAAATGTAATGATTTTTCCAGCAATTGATAACTTCATAAATTTCCTTCCAAATTTTTAAGATTTCTTTAGCAGTCTGTTTTATGATGAATTTCATCATATCTATCGGTAAACTAAATAATTATTTTAGGGGGTATTTCTAAGTTTTTCTTTTAGATGAACAGTGGAAATTTGTAATAATATCACTGTAATTTCCAAAAAATAATACGAATATCATCCTAAAATGCTCTACTGTTTGCCGTAATATATCACCAAACCGCCGTCACAAGCATGCGCACGCCGACAAAGAGAAGCAGAAAAGCGAAGAATTTTTTAATTTTTGAAACAGGCAGGGTATGGGTGAGGTGGGCGCCGTAAGGAGCCACAAGCGTGCTGCAAACCACAATGGCGAAAAGGGCGGGCAGATAAATGAAGCCAAAGGAGTATTCGGGAAGGTTGGCGGCGGAGCTTCCATTGAAAAAATATCCGATACATCCGGAAATGGCAATAGGCATGCCTATTGCTGCGGAAGTGGCAATGGCATTACGCATTTCAACGCTGTGGTAAAGCATGAAGGGAACAGAGATAGTTCCGCCTCCGATACCCACAAGGCTGGATAAAATCCCGATTCCAAAACCGGCGATATTCATGCCAAGCGTTTGGGGCAGAGGTTTTTCTCCCAATGTTTTTTTGGAACTTAAAATCATTTGCGAAGCGACATAAAAAATAAAGCAGGCAAAAATCAGCTGCAAAACATGCGTGGGAATTTTTGCGGCGATAAAAGAACCGAGCCATGTTCCAAGAACAATGCCAAGCGTGACTTTTTTTACAATATCCCATTTGACCGCCCCGTGTTTGTGGTGGCTCATGGCGCTTGAAAAAGAGGTGAACATAATGCTTGCAAGGGAAGTGCCGAGAGCCATATGCATGATATGCTCGGCAGGAAAGCCCTGCAAATTGAACATATATACAAGAATAGGCACAATAACGAGTCCCCCGCCGATTCCGAGCAATCCCGCCAAAAGTCCTGCAATAATTCCAAAAAAGGCATAGAGAGCCAAATACGCAAGCATAAATCCACCTCAAGATTTTTTTAAAAATTATTCTTTTTTTTATGGTTAAGCAAGATTTATTCTTTAACGCGATTATGCTATTCTGTTATCCAGAGGAATGGAAATGATTTTCGAATACGGAAAAAAAGAAGCGGCTTATTTGCGGAAAAAAGATGAAGCTTTAGGCGCTTATATGAAAAAACGTGGTTTTGTCGGGCGGAAGGTTGAAGCGGATCCGTTTCAGGCATTGACGCGGCAAATCATCGCCCAGCAAATAAACGGCAAGGCGGCGGAAGCGGTTTATAATCGGGTGCAAGCCCTCTGCAGGAATGAAATATCGGAACGGGCAATCATATCTTTGGAAATCGAAGAATTGCGCTCTTGCGGTATGAGTGAACGGAAAGCGCGGAATTTGCAAGACTTGGCTCGGTATTTTTCAGAAAAAAACATTACGGGTTCGTATTTTTTGCAAAAAAGTGACGAAGAAATTATTGCGGAGCTTACCGGTTTATCCGGCATAGGCGTTTGGACTGCGGAAATGTTTTTACTTTTTTCCCTGCAAAGGAAAAATATTTTAAGTTACGGCGATTATGGCATAAAAAAAGGGCTTTGCCTTTTGCATGATTTAGGGCAAATGGATAAGAAAACCTTTATGGCTTTTAAAGAACTGTATTCGCCTTATGCCAGTATCGCTTCGTTATATTTATGGGAAATCGCCAATGAAAACCAAAAATGACGGAGAACTTCCATTGCGGACGGCATATAAGAAAATTTCCATTTCCAATGGGCTTGTCAAGCATGATTTGTGCATAGAAATTGCCTATCAAAAAGAAATAGTGTATAAGGTAAATGCCGTTGAGGAGCAAAAAGAAACTCCTTTGCCGGATAGTTTTGCACAAAAGGTCTTTTTTGAACTTGCAGAATTTTTTTCGGGAAAAAGGAAGGAATTTACGTTTTCTGTTTGCTTTCAGGGCACAGAATTTCAATGCAGGGTTTGGCAGGAAATTGCAAAAATTCCTTACGGGCGGACCATAAGTTATGCAGAACTGGCAAAACGTGCCGGAAATCCGAAAGCATGCAGGGCTGCGGCGAGGGCTTGCCATGACAATCCCCTTGCCTTTTGCGTTCCCTGCCACAGGGTTATTGCGAAAAACGGTTCCATCGGCGGATACGGATACGGTACGGCAATAAAAAGCGCCCTTTTGAATATGGAAAGAAATATGGAGAAATATAATGATAACGGATAAACAAAGAGATTTGGCAAAAAAATTCATGAACATGCATCATGCAAACAAGATGTTTATTTTGGCTAACGCGTGGGATGCGGGTTCCGCCTATATTTTCAAAAAAGAAGGTTTTGAGGCTCTCGGCACGACAAGTCAGGGCATGGCTCTTTCCTATGGTTATGCGGACGGGCAAAATATGCTTTTCGATGATGTCGTTTATGCTGTCGAGAGCATGACAAGACGTGTCGATATTCCGGTAAGCGTCGATATTGAGCGCGGTTTTGCGGACAATACCGACAAGGTCAAGGCAAATGCGCTGCGGCTTTTGGAAGCGGGTGCGGTCGGTTTTAATATTGAGGACGGAAAACAGGATAAGACTCTTGATGAGCTGCCGTTCTTTTTGAAAAAAATTCAGGCGTTGGCGGAGCTGAAAAAAGAATGTAATCTCAATTTTGTGATAAATGCAAGAACGTGCACGTATTGGCATAATATCGGCGATGAGGAATATAAACTGCAAGTCGCCCTTGAACGCGGAAAAGCGTTTAAAGAGGCAGGCGCCGACTGTGTTTTCTACCCCGGAGCGGTTCCTCTTGAAAGCGTTAAAATTTTGGTTAAAGAAGTCGAAGCTCCTATCAATATTTTATTAACCCCCGCAACCAGTGATTTGGACGCGCTGCGCGACGCCGGCGTCAGACGGCTCAGTATCGGTTCCGGTCCCGCAAGAAGCGCTTACAACCATGTGATCGCCATGGCGGAAGACTTGAAAAAAGGGGAAACGGACAAAATATTGAAACATGCTTTTGTTTATGCGGAAGCGAACACGTATTTTAAAAAATAACCGGGGTATCGTATGCATATAGCTGTTCTCGGCGGGGGCAATTTCGGCACGTGCTTAGCCCATGTCCTTGCAAAATCAGGGCATGATACGCATCTTGTCCTGCGTGATGAAAATGTCGCCAAGTCCATAAACACGATACATGAAAACAGCAAGTATCTGTCAGGAATAAAGCTCTGCGAACGGATTGAAGCGACAACGCAGTTCGGGGTGCTGACCGGGTGCGAGTATTGGATTATCGCTTTGCCTTGCCAAAAACAAGCGGAACTTCTGCCGCGTTTCGTTCCTTATTTCGGAGAAATGACGACATTGATAAATGTTGCAAAAGGTATTGATTTGAAAAGACTTTTGCCTTTATCGATGGTTGTTCCGCAAATTTTCGGCTTGGAGGATGAATCAGCCCGTTACGCTGTTTTGTCAGGGCCTTCCTTTGCCAAGGAAGTGGCTCTCGATATGCCCACGGCTTGTACGCTTGCCTGCGCAGATGAAAGCCGTGCCGTGCATTTGCGCGATATTTTCACGACGCCATATTTCCGTTGTTATTCTTCTACCGATGTTTTGGGTGTGGAACTTGGCGGAGCGATAAAAAATATTTATGCGATAGCGGCCGGCGTGAGCGACGGTTTGAACTATGGCGACAATGCCAGAGCCTCTTTGGTGACGCGGGGATTGGCGGAAATGTGCCGGCTTGGTTTGGCTATGGGGGCGAATTTCCAAACATTTATGGGCTTGTCGGGTATCGGTGATTTGATGCTGACTTGTAACGGGGATTTGTCCAGAAACAGGCAAGTCGGTCTGCGTCTTGGCAAAGGTGAAAAAATCGATGAGATCATAGCAAGCATGAACAGCGTCGCCGAAGGCGTGGCGACAACGCATGCCGTATATGCCATGGCGCAAAATCTTGGGGTTGAAATGCCCATAACGTATACCATGAAGAAAATTTTAGACGGTGAATTTACCCCGCAAGACGGGCTGCAATATCTTCTCAGCCGGGAACAGAAGCCGGAACGTTTTTAGAGAAAGCAAAATCAGGCAAAGCCCTTTTCATCTTGTTGGAAAAGGGCTTTATTTTACCCCGCAGCGGGGGTGTGCGCGGGAATAAATTTCTTGAATTTTTTGCTGGCAAATATGGGTATAGAGTTCTGTTGCGGTAAGGTCGCTGTGCCCCAGCAAAATTTGTACTGTTCTTAAATCCGCTCCGCCTTCCAAAAGGTGGGTGGCAAAACTGTGGCGCAAGGTATGCGGAGAAATAATCCCTTGGATTTCAGCTGACTGCCCGTAGCGTTTAATAAGTTTCCAAATGGCTTGGCGGGTGAGTTTTTTGCCGGAACGGTTTAAAAAAAGTTCGGCATCGCCGGGAATGTCTTTGATGAATTGTCTGCGTGTGTTTTGCAGATAATCGGTAAGAACGGAGAGGGCTAAGCCGTGTATGGGGATGAGGCGTTCTTTTTTGCCTTTGCCGAAAACACGGATAATGCCTTTTTGAAAATCTATGTCTGTGGGTTTTATATTGATAAGTTCGCTCACGCGCACGCCGGAGGCATAGAGCAAATGCAGGATCGCCGTATCCCGCTGTCCCAATTTGGTTGCAGGGTTGGGAGCAGAGAGTATTTTTTGTATTTCTTCCATGTTCAGAACTTCGGGCAAATATAGGGGGATTTTGGGGCTGTCCAGCAGTTCCGCAGGATTTTTGCCGATATGTTTTTCCTCGAAAAGCCATGCGAAAAATTTCCGTATGCAGGATAAGCGTCTTGCGATGGTGCGTTTGCTGTCTCCTTTTTGGCGTAAAAAAATAGAAAAAAGCAATAAGTCGTCTTCGTCAAGTGTATCCAGCGGGCTTTTGTTTTGGTCTGTGAAGGCGTGCAGCGTTTCCAAATCTTGTCTGTATGCCGATATCGTATGCTCCGATAACCCTTGTTGAACGAGCAGGGAATTTAACCATTCCTCAGTATATGCTGACATTTTTTTTCCTTTTTTCTTATCTTGCTCTCTGAATGGATTTCTTTTACAATATTTTAAAATATTTTTGAAGAGTTTAATTTTTTATGAAATATATTTGTTTTTTACTTATGTTTTTGAATTTTTCTTTTATTCCGTATTGTTATGCCGGCAAAGAAAAGGAAAAACCCAATATTCATGAAATCACGCGTGATATTGATGCGGAGCTCACCACCATATTTAAAAATAAGGTATTGGATTTTTTTCCTGTGAAAGAACAGTTTCCGGATTTTTTTGAAGAGGTGAAGAAACAAATCCCGGAACAGGCGGAATTGCTGGAAGTTTATTTGCCGACTATGTCCAAACAGGATTTGGAACGCGGGCATTATGACAATATTTTGGGAATGGTGTATTTTTACCGCATGCCGCAAATTTTGCATAAGCGTATCCCTTTGCAGAAATTGCAGTTGTCTTTTGTAAAAGAATCGTTGGAAGCGGTTTATCAGAGTTTTGCAAGGGTCGACCCGCCCGCCCCGAAGGAAAGGAATGCTTGGGAAGAAAAAATGTATGAGAATTTATGCGCAGGAAAAAATGTGTATATTCAATATAAAAGGGACAAGGGGGCGCTGGACCATATCTACAGTATCATGCTGACGCTTGCTTTAAGTGATGAACATAGTGTAGCCGCTTTTTTATCCCATTACCTTTTCTTGTCCGAGGGGCAAATTTATTTTTTATCTAGTTCATCGTATTTGCTTGATAACAATTATTACGAAGTGCTGCAGTGGACACGTTCGGTTTTGCACAATTTTATCGTGGTCATTCCTTTTGATATGTTTCCTGAGAATACTTTTACGGAATAAAAAAACTGCCCGCAGGCAGTTTTTTTATTACACTTCAAAGAGCATTTCCAAATCATCCCGCGTAAGCGATTTCCACGAATCCTGTCCCGGAATGACAGCTTCGGCGACGCCCCGTTTCATTTCCTGTAATTTGAGGATTTTTTCTTCAACCGTATTTTGGCAAATCAGCTTATAGGAGAAAACTTGTTTTGCCTGTCCGATACGGTGTGCGCGGTCTGTCGCTTGGCTTTCGACGGCGGGGTTCCACCATGGGTCATAGTGGATGACATAGTCTGCGCTGGTGAGGTTGAGCCCCGTGCCGCCCGCTTTTAAGGAAATAAGGAAAATAGGAATATCAGGACTGTTATTGAATTTATCCACTTGTTCCAAACGGTCTTTGCTTGAACCGTCGAGATAACAGAACGGAATATCCGTCATTTGCAGCCAAGCGCTGATTTGCTGCAGCATTTGCACAAATTGGGAAAATACCAAGATTTTATGCCCTTCTTCCACAAGGTTGATAACCATGTCTTTAAAGGTTTCAAATTTTCCGGAAGAAATATTTGTGCTAAATCCCGGCATATCCATTTTGAGAAGTTTCGGATGGCAGCAAATCTGACGCAATTTGAGCAAGGCGTCCAAAATGGACATCTGGCTTTTCGCCATGCCTTTTTCATCCACATCGGCAAGCACCTGTTCACGCAGTTTGCGGGCGAGGGAAGCATAGAGTTCCGTTTGTTCTTCCGACATGGCGCAGTAGGTGACGCTTTCCACTTTTGGAGGCAGATCTTTGACAACTTCAGCTTTGGTACGGCGTAAAATAAAGGGTTTCACCCTTGTACGCAAATAATCGAGGGTTTCGGTGTCGCCCTCTTTGATAGGTTTGATAATGCCGCGTTGGAAAGCGTGCTGCGAACCGAGAAATCCCGGCATAAGAAATTCAAACAAGCTCCATAATTCAAAGAGGTTGTTCTCGATAGGCGTACCTGATAAGCAAAGACGCATGCGGGCATGGATATTGCGGACGCTCTTTGTCGTTATGGTGTTGGGATTTTTGATGTTTTGCGCTTCATCAAGGATAATGGAGTTGAAATCGTATTGCTCCAGTTCTTCAAGGTCGCGGCGCAAAAGGGCGTAGGTGGTGATGACAATGTCGGCATCCGCGATTTTCCGGAAAATGTTTTCACGGCGCGTGCCGTAAACAATGACTCGTTTCAAATCAGGCACGAATTTTTCGGCTTCCCGGTCCCAGTTCGGTAGAACGGAAGTCGGAACGACAATGAGGTTTGGACCGACAGCTCCCTTGTTTTTCATGTGCTGAATGAAAGCGAGCGTTTGTATGGTTTTGCCAAGACCCATTTCGTCAGCCAAAATACCGCCGAAACCATATTCGTCAAGGAAATTGAGATAGGAAATACCTTGGATTTGGTATGGGCGCAAAGACGCATTAAGTCCTTTAGGTGTTTGGATTTGTTCCACTTCCTTAAAGTGACGGATATTGTCGCGTAATTTGCTCCAAAAAGAATCTTCAATGGTGTTGGGCAAATCGTCCAGAATACTGTCAAGAACAGGCGCTTCAAATTGTTTGAAATGATGTTTCGGTGGTTTGTTGGGGTCGAGACCGAGGACTTTCAGCTTATGGGCAAGCCTTTCAAGCCATGATTCCGGCAAACTCGCATATGAGCCGTCTTTTAATTGCACATAGCGTTTTCCCTTGAGCCAGGCTTTCCAAATTTTTTCAAGAGGCAGGCTTTGTCCTTCGTATTCCACATTGACATCGAGGGAGAACCATTTTTCTTGTTCATTGCTTTGCACGCTGGCATTGATGGTCGGCGTGGTCGTGCGGACTTTGTAGCGTGAAAGGGTGGTTTCCCCGTATACTCGCCAGTTTTGCAGCAGGGTCGGATAGGAGTCCAAAAGGAAAGAAATGGCTTCTTCAGGCTCCATGAACCAAAGTTTGTTGTTACGGGGTTGAAAACGCATTTCGGAAAGCTGGGATAAAAGGGAAGCCTCTTCATCCTGGGCGCGCCGCAGAAGGAAAGTTTGCCCCTCAAAAACATAGCTTCCCGTTTGAAAGTCGGGGTTAGGGCCCGGAAGAATGAATTCCCCGTGTATGCTCTCATAAATGTTTTGGATTTCAAGCGTGAGCAAACTGCCTTCCTCATCAAGGAAGAGCTTCGGATTATAGCTTCCCGGCTGGAATACCGGTTCCATGATTTTCAGAAATTCTTCCTGTTCATAAAGTTCCGAAGAAGGAAGACGCGTCCAAACCCTGTCTAAAAATTCTGAAATATCTTCTTGCGGAATAACGGGGCTGGCTTGTACCAGCGATTGGATGACATCATGGTTCAGGCAGGTCTGTACGGGATAAAAGCATTGGTTCCAGCATACCCAAAGAGGAATTTGCCCATGGAATGTCGCGACGGTTTGGTCGGGTCTGTCTTCATCCCATTGAATGGAAAAAGGTTTCTTTTCTTCTTTTTGGAGCATGATATCGAAACGCAGACCGTCGTCGTCAAGGGACGGACGCAGTTTCAAGTCCATGGTTGAACTTTCGATGGTGCAAGGTTTTTCCGTATCTTTCCAAAAAATATATTCTTCATTGCGCAGCGCCCAAAAAAACCAAGATAAGAGCCCGTCCGGAATTTCGACCCTGTGTCCGTAATAATCGAGGTATTCCGCAATTTGTTTTAAAACTTTGGGAAGTTCGGGGGAATAGTCGCACCAGTCAGGATTTTGCAAAATATTTTCAAGGGTCACAGCCTGCCTGACAGTGGAAAGTCCTGTTTTGTTTTGTCTTGCGCGGTAAAATTCAACGGATAAGCGTCCGGGTTCGGGGAAAAATCTAAAAAGGAAATAATGCCTGCCGGTTTCCGGTTCGGAACTTGTCGCAAAGAAATTTCTGAAACTTTGCCGCCATTCGGGGCGTATGCTTGTGGTTTCGCTGGGGGTATCCTGAGAAACATCTATGGAGGACAGCGCGCTGAGGGCGAGCGCCGCCACGTGGCGGCAGGGACTTCCGAAAGACTCCATGCAGTTGCATTGATATTCGACATGCTTATCGCTCAGCCGGATGGTGATGGTCGGGCTGTAAGCTTGGAAATCTTCTCCGTGCACGGTGCAGCTTGCTTGGCTGTATGTATCTTCCATATGCCAAAGCAGATTGCTGATTCCATTTTCTGCAACAATCATTTTTCCTGTGTCGGTGATATATTCAGGAATTGTTTGCTGAATGAAATGTTCCAGTGCGGAGCATAATGTACTTTCATGGCGTCTACTCATTATAAACCTTAACCTTTTTTAGTCTTTTTTAGAAGTGTGCATTAAATAGTAAGAGGGTTAGACTTAAATTTAAAGGGAAGATATTTTAATTGTGTTAGTTAAAACGATTTTTTATTATTACAGCATAATCTTTTGCTTTTCAAGTAGTATTAAGTCTGTTATATTTATTTTTAAGGAATATTATTGTCTGAAACAAAAAACAATTTTATTACAATATATAGAAATAATTTATAAAAATAAATTTTTTACCGGTATTTGCATGAATAAAAATTTTTTAAAAATTTTTTTGGGCGCATGTTTCTTTTTCGTTCTTTGCTCCTGCGGTTCCGAAAGCGAACCGAACACGGACAAGGCCCTTTCTCTTGAATGTATTGAAATCCCGGAAGAACCGGAATATGGAGGAAGCCTTGTTTTGGCAAGTATCGGCGAACCTTCGAATTTAATCCCTATTTTGGCTGCCGATTCCGCTTCCCATGAAATCGCCGGTTTTTTGTACACCTCGCTTTTGAAATACGACAAGGAATACAATATTGTTCCTCTTGCGGCAAAAAAATTTGAAATTTTGGAAGAGGGGCGTCTGTTCCGCTTTGAATTGCGGGACGATATTTACTGGCAGGACGGAACACAGCTGACCGCTGACGATGTTTATTTCACATACCGGCTGACGATCGACCCCGATACGCCGACGCCTTATGCCGCCGATTGCTTACTGGTTAAAGAATTTAAGCAGACAGGAAAATTTTCCTTTGAAGTCCGTTATGCGGAACCGTATGCCCGGGCTGTCATCACGTGGATGATGGCGATTTTGCCGAAGCATGTATTGGAACATGAAACCATTACTCAAACGGCTTTTTCCAGAAATCCCATAGGGGCGGGTCCGTTCAAATTAAAGGAATGGAAAACTGGCTCGTATCTTATACTTGAAGCGAATGAACGATATTTTGAGGGACGCCCGTATATCGACCGGTTCGTGTATAGGATCATTCCCGATGTGACAACGATTTTTTTGGAGGCGAAAGCGGGAAAAGTCGATTATTTGGGGCTGACGACGCAGCAGTATCTGCTGCAGACTCAAGGAAAGGAATGGGAAGAAAAATGGCAGAAATACAAATATCTCGCCAACGGATACACGTTTATCGGTTTTAATTTGAAACACCCGTTTTTTCAAGACAGGCTCGTGCGTCAGGCTTTAGCCCATGCAACCAATAAGGATGATGTGATAAAAGGGGCTTTGCTCGGACTTGGGGAGAAAAGCATAGGACCTTTCAAGCCTGATACGTGGGTATATAATAAAAACATAGAAAGTTACGCCTATGACCCTCAAAAAGCATTGGAACTTTTTGCGGAAGCGGGTTGGACAAAAGGAAAAGACGGGTATTTGCAAAAAGACGGACAGCGTTTTTCTTTTACCGTTTTGCTTAATCAAGGCAATAAGGAACGGGAAAATGTTTTGCTCATTTTGCAGGCGGAATGGGCGAAAGTTGGAATTGAAATGAAAATCCGGACTGTTGAATGGGCGACGTTCATTAATGAATTTGTGATGAAAGGGCGGTATGACGCTGTGATTTTGGCATGGAACATTTTGGAAGACCCTGATGTGTCCAGCGTTTGGCATTCATCCGCCATACGGCAAAACGGGCTAAATTTCGTGTATTTTAAAAATGAGGAAGCGGATATGCTTTTGGAAAAAGCCCGCGCGTCGACAGACAGGGAAATACGGAAAAAATATTATGACAGGTTTCAGGAAATTTTGCATGAGGAACAACCCTATTTATTTTTGTATGTCCCCTATGCTTTGCCAATGGTGCAGAAACGTTTTCAAGGCATAGAGCCCGCCGTTTCCGGAATTACCCATAATATGGAAAAATGGTGGATACCCGCTTTTCTGCAATAGTATTCTTTTGACAACTGTTGCGATATGCAGTAAAAATACGTTAAGTGACTTGAAAAGGATAGATATATGGCAGAATCAGAACATGTGCATGATACCGGACAAAAACAAAACGGTTCCGCGTCTTCAGCGGATACGGCGGAAAAGTCTTCCGCTTTGATTGCCGGTCAATCTTCTTCCGCAAAGAATGATGATGCCGCAAATCACATTGTTCTTGCTGAAGAGATCGTTCAGGCGGCGTTAAGATTTAATCCTCAGGTTGATACGAAACTGATTGAAAAAGCGTATGATTTTGCGTCAGTCGCCCATGCCGGACAGCTTAGAATGTCCGGTGAGCCTTATTTTATCCATCCTGCGGCTGTGGCGAAAAATATTGCGGAAATGGGTTTTGACGAACATACCATTGCGGCAGGGCTTTTGCATGACACGGTTGAAGATACCAATGCGTCCATCGAAGAACTGGATGAGGAATTTGGCGAGCAAGTTGCCGATATTGTTGACGGTGTCACCAAAATCAATATGATGACTTTTGATACCAAGGAAGAAGCCCAAGCTGAAAATATCCGTAAAATGATTTTGGCAATGAGTCACGATATCCGCGTTCCCATTGTGAAATTGGCGGATAGGACGCATAATATGCGGACACTGCAATTTCAAAAGCCTCATAAAAAAATTTCCATTTCACAGGAAACCATGGATATTTATGCGCCGCTTGCGAACCGCCTGGGGCTGCATAAGATAAAGCAGGAACTTGAAGACTTGAGTTTCCGTTATTTGCAGCCCGATAAATATGCCCATATCGCAAACTGGCTTGAAACGAACCAGGTTGTCGAGCGTCAAATCATCAGCAAAGTCATTTCCAAAATTGAAGAAATCATGGCTGAACATGGCATTGCGGGCCGTGTTTTCGGGCGTATCAAGCAGGTATACAGTATTTATCTGAAAATGCAGGCGCAGGGCTCCGCTCTTGATGAAATGCATGATATTATCGCATTCCGCGTTATTGTGAAGGAACTGCGTGATTGTTACGCCGTGCTGGGTTTGGTGCATGCCTTGTGGCGTCCTGTTGCGGGGCGTTTCAAAGATTATATTTCTTTGCCGAAAGCTAACGGTTACCAAAGTTTGCACAGTACGGTGATAGGTCCTGAAGGGGAGCGCATTGAAATTCAGATTCGTACCGAGGAAATGAATGATTTTGCGGAACACGGGGTCGCTTCCCACTGGCTTTATAAGGAAAATAATAAAAATCATGCCATTAAAGCCGGGGATATGCCGCAGCTGCAATGGATACGGGATATTTTGGAGCGTCAGCGCGATGAGGCGGATTCCCGCGAGTTTATGAGCACGCTGCGTCTTGACCTTTTCAGCAATGAAATTTACGTGTTCACGCCAAAAGGTTTGGTAAAGCAATTGCCGGACGGCGCAAGCCCTCTTGATTTCGCATTTTTAATCCATACCGATGTCGGTTTCCACTGTGTGGGCGCGAAAGTCAACGGACGGCTCGTTCCCCTTTCGACAAAACTGAAAAGCGGGGATACGGTTGAGATTATTACGGATAAAAACCGTTATCCGAGCCGTGACTGGCTGAAACTGGTAAAAACTTCAAAAGCGCGTTCCAAAATTCAGAATTATCTGCGTACGGAGGAACGGGAAAAAGCCATCGCCCTCGGCAGGGATATGCTTGAAAAAGAAGGGCGGAAAATGGGCATTAACGTTATCCGTGCAGTGAAAGACGGAACCTTGAGCGATTTGATTTCTGAATTTTCCGCTTCCAGTGTTGACGATCTGTTTGCAAGCGTCGGGTATGCGAAGTTCACCCCTAAAAAGATTTTAACCAAATTACAGGCGTTGATCGACCCTAAAAACATTGAACCGCAAGATACGCCGACAAAGCCTTCGACAGCTGACAATAAGGACCATACCGGCGGTATTGTCGTAAAGGGAATTGACGATACTCTGGTACATTTTGCAAAATGCTGCAAACCGGTTCCGGGTGATCAGGTTGTCGGTTTTATCAGCCGCGGGCGCGGGGTTATCGTCCATTTGTCCAATTGCCCTCACCTTTTGGATTTGGAGCCGGAACGGCTCATTTCCGTAACATGGCAAAATGAAGAGCCCAGACCGTTTCCTGCGACAATCAAAGTTTCCGCTAAAAACGAAAAAGGCCTGCTTGCTTCTATTTCTGCGGAAATTGCCAATTCCGACGTAAATATCGAAAGCCTGATTTTGACAAGCACCATTGACGGAAAGGCTGAAGTCGATTTCACCGTTGAAGTTACGGATGCCGTGCATTTGTATCAGCTTATGGATAAAATCAGAAAATTGCCTAATATTTTAGAGGCTGTCCGCGGCATGAGCGATTACGTATAGGGGGAAGCATGTTTTTTGACCGATTGGAAAGCATAGGAAATTACGGAAAAGGGGCGAAATGGCGGGAAGTTATTTTGCAGTTCATTCATGAATATCCAAGCGCTTATGAAAAGAAAGACGGGACATACCGGCTTTGCCACGGGGCGTTTTACAATATCATGAGTGCGGAACTCAAAGCCGACAATGCCTATGAATATCATAAGAAATATATTGACGTGCATTGCACTTTGAGCGGAACGGAAAAAATCGAGGGTGCGTTTTTTTCATTGTTCATAGGGACAGGCAACTATTCGGAAGAGAACGATGCGGGATTTTTTCCTGATATTCCGGAAAAAGATTGTGTTTATTATGTGGAAACAGGAAATTGCGCGGTTTTCTTCCCTTATGAGGCGCATAAGAGCCTCCTGCTTGACGATAGGGGCGACAGTCCTAAGAAAATAAAGAAAGCCGTGCTTAAAATTCCGGTTGAACTTTGGGAAAAAATTTAATATATGTTTTTTATTGGAAGTGTATTGTCACCGGTGTGGCACGCAGTCTTCAAAACTGTTGTTAGGCGGAAACGTCTAAGGTAGGTTCGACTCCTATACGCTTCCGCCAAATCGCAATGAAAAAAGGCTTCATATGAAGCCTTTTTTAGGGATAGCGTGTGTTTTTATGTGTTTTGGCTTTTATTCGGATTCGTTCTCCTTTTCTTAGCGGTAAAAATTTAATCCTCGAGCATTTGCATATCGTTTGCTTGCTGAACGCTGAACTCTTGATTCAAGAAGATTTTGTCTGATTTGCTCTTTGAGTTTCAGCCCTTCTTCATAAATGATTTGATGAAAACCTTGGAGGGCAAGCAATTTCATTTTACAATCTTCGGAATTTTCGTCTTGATTTACTTGTAACTGGTCAAGAAGGGCAACTCTTTCCTCAAAAAAAGATATTGCTCCGTCCACATCTCCTTGCTGCATTGCTTCAAGCTCAAATTGAGCAATGATAAGCATTCTGTCAAGTAACGTTAAGCTGCTCATCATAAACCTGTCTTCTGAAACCTGTTTTTTGAGAATTTCGGGTGTATTATTGAGAAACCGTATTGATTTCAGAGTTGAAGAAGAAACGGAGCGAAGTCAGATAGGTGTCCCAATCTGAGCAAAGAGGTGCGACTTCAAATCCCAAAAGGTCGGCAACCAAAATCCAGTCTTCGTTTTCCATGGCGTCGTTCACTTCAAGAAGGATTTGGTTGTATTTTTCGGAAAGGCTTTCATATTCTGCCGTGATAGGCGCATTGAAATCCGACTGGAAACAAGCAATCATGCTTAAAAAATTGCGGATGACTTCGGTCATATTGGTAATGGTTGCAAGCGCGTCCATATCGTCTCCGCGGCGTAGTGATTCGGAGGCTTGGGTTGAGGCGATGCGGATAGAAGACGTGACTTTGAAAAGTTCCGTGACAATTTGAGAAGCCATTTCAATATATTTTATGGAAGTGATTTCAACTTTTTTCACTTCGCTGATTTCAATGTCTTCTGCTTGGTGCGGATAGAGTTCTTGGAAAAGTTCATCATTTAAATGAACTTCCGTAATAATTTCGTTGGCGTTGTTGCAGGCTGCGTTGGTCGCAATGATAACTTCTTCAAAATTTGAAAATTGATTAAGTTCAAATTCACTTTTTTGACCATTAATATAAATCATATTTCCCTCCAAAGGTCATGAATGTGCTTAAATATGTTGGAAAAATTTTCCGTATGCATATTTTTGAAAATATATTAGCAAAATATGTGCCAATATTTATTTTTCAGCGTCAGATTTGAGGAAAAGGGAAAATAATGTCAATTCTTCTTTTAAAATGTCAAAAAAGTGGATGATTTCTTCCATGCTTTGGGCGTTATCCTGAAGAAGCTGCTCAAAAAGCAAAGAAAGAGGAATAAGAAACTGTGATTGTTTGAGAAAAATTTTTACCCTTTGGGTTGAAGCAAGGAATTTTTCTTGATTTTTTTGCACGGGTATTTTGGAAAATAAAAAAGCTTGTTCCCTTGCCAACAAAACAAAGGCTTGCAGTTTTTCTATTTCAAGTTTTGCCGGCAACAGTTTTTGGTTGTCAATGCACAGATCGGGATAGGTGTTTTCGCTGCCGTTTTGCAGCTTGTTGAGAAGATTTTTATAAAAAAGTCTTTGGCATTGCATCCAAAGCGAACGGATATCATGTTCCTTATGCAAAGGTTTATAGTTGATAAAGCCGTCATGCTGGAAAAATCCTTCCCAAATGCGGGCTGTGTTCTCTTCTTCCAAAGACGTGCGGACAGTTTTTGAACCGCCAGGTCCTAAACGGTGGCAAAGCGCATTGAAAACCGTTTCAGCGGAGATTTGTTTTTGGCAAATATGGTTATTTTGACACGTTACGTTGAAATTGCAGGGGTGGCAGTCAAGGTTTGGCTCAAGGCATATTTGCTTGCAGCCATAAGGTCCCGTATCCCAAACTTGGGCTGTTGCCAGATAAATTCCTATGACCGGCACGCTAAGTCCTGTCGCCAAATGCAATGTGCCAGTGTCATTGCTGACCAATGCCGTCAATTGGCAGAGCATGGCTCCGAGTTCCTGAAGGGAACTTTTTCCGCAGTAATTGAAATAGGGAACCGCAGGGTCGGCGTACTGGGAAAATTTTTCCGCCAGCGCCAATTCTTGCTTTGTTCCGAGCAAAACGGGAATAAATTTTTCTTTTTGCCAAATCAGTGCCGCCAGTTTGGCAAAATGTTCGGTATCCCATTGGCGGATAGGGTTGCTTGCTCCCAGCTGAAAACCGACAAAGCCTTTTGTGTCCGGAAAAGGTTCGGAAAATTCTGTTAAAAGCTTTCGGGCGGCATCAAGACGGTGTTGTTCCGGCTTTTTTAAACGGTATTGCTCCGGGGCAAGACCGAGCATGGAGCGGAATTCGTCAATCAAATTATAAGGGCTTCCGCCGCGGAACTGCGTCACGGCTTGGGTGTAGCTTGTCCAGACGTTCGTATTGTATACGTATCCGAAGTCATTCACGCAAAATCCGATTTCTTGGATATTGCCTTTATATTGGCTTAAAAGTTTGGCAAGAAGCCTTGTTTTTATGGTCGGGGTAAGATTGATGATACAATCTGTTTGAAATTCCTGATGATATTTTTTTACCCATTCCATGATTTCCTGATAACTTTCGACCCAGCGGGAAAAATCTCCGGCATGCAAATTGGTTAAATGCTTTGCTCCCGAAAAATCGAAAACATGGTCGAGATGGGGAATGAATTGGGTGACATCAGTAAACTGGTTCAGGCAGATAAGGGAAATTTTATGTTCACCGCTGTTTTTTAACGCGGAAATAGTACAGGCAGTTTGCAGCAAATCACCGAAGCGGGTTAAATTAATGATAGTGTAATGCATAGTTTTCAGCCTGAAGACATTACTTTACGGACTATGACGGTTTGATTGGGGTAAAGGGGAACATCGGGTGTTAAAGGAATGCCTTCCCTCACAACCATTGCGGTATACGGACGCAAGCCTAAGAATTGAATGAGCCGGGCGACGTTTTTCGCTTTGTGGCGCGGAATGATGCGGGTTTCTTCTTCTGGCTGGAGCAGAACTGTCAGTGTCGGCTCTATACATTCTTTTTGGTCCATATTCACCTCGGTACGTTCCGACAGTATACTCATAGATTTAAGAAAGGCAAAGCATTTTTTCGTTTAAAAAATTTTTTTATTTATTTGAATTTATTGTCTTTTAAATTAGTTGTCAAAGTCTTGACAATGGTAAAAAAGCTCTTATTTATTTTAATGTAAAAAGGATAAAAAAAGCATTAATAGTGATAATATAAGCAGATAGAGGGAAAATATGCCAGTTTCATATAAAGATTATTACAAGATTTTGGAAGTTGAAAGAACTGCGACGACGGAAGAAATTGATAAATCATATAAAAAGCTTGCACGTAAATATCATCCGGATTTGAATCAAGGCGACAGCAAGGCTGAAGAAAAATTCAAAGAAGTCAACGAAGCCCACGAAGTTTTGAAAGACCCTCAAAAACGGAAATTGTACGACCAACTCGGACCGAACTGGAAAGACGGGCAAAACTTCCAAGGCGCTCCAGGTTTTGAAAATTTCCAATTTAATTTTCAGGGCGGACAAGGCGGTTTTGGCGGAGGAGATTTCAGCGATTTCTTCGAAATGCTCTTCGGTCAGCACGGCGGCTTTGGCGGCGGCGCTTTCAATAACGGCGGTTTTGGCGGTTACCAACGTCAGCGTAAAGGGCATGATGTGGAAGCAACCGTGCAAATCAGTTTGGAGGAAGCCCATAAAGGCGGAGCGAAGCATTTCACACTGAATCAGCAAGGCGGTGAAACGAAATCGCTGAATGTCAACATTCCCGCAGGAATAAAAAACGGAGCGAAACTCCGCTTGGCGGGACAAGGCAGGGCGGGCACGCCCAATGGCGATTTGTATTTGACCGTTCAGTATGCCCCGCACCCGAAATTTAAAAGTGACGGTTTTGACATCAGCTGTCAAATGTTTATCAAGCCTGCGGAAGCAGTCTTCGGTACGAAACTTCGTGTCCCCACCCTTGAGGGCGAAGTTGAGCTCAATATTCCGGCTGGAATCAAGAGCGGCAAGAAACTCCGTTTAAAAGGAAAAGGCATAGGGGCGAAAGGAGATGAATATGTTGTCATCGATATTGACACCCCGAACCTTGAAACAATGGGTGAAAAAGAAAAATCCTTATGGAAGGAACTTGCGGGCTTGACTGCCCAAGGTGAATAAGGAAGGAAATTAAAATGGAAAATTCTACTTTTCTTTCATTCATGGAATTTATTCAGGAAGCGGAAATTGAAGAAAAAAAATGCAGGGAATATATTGATATTGGGTGGCTGCAGCCAATAGAAGCAGATAAATTCTTATTGAGCTCCAATGATATTTTCAAAGTCCGCAAAGCGGACAGGCTTTGCAGGGATTTTGAACTGCCTTGTCATGCGGGAGCGATGATCGTGGATTTGCTGGAAAAAATTGATGATTTGGAAAATCAATTGGCGCAGCTGCGCAACGCATTGGAATAATAAGAGAATAAGAGGAAAAATATAATGGATATCAATAGATTGACACAAAAAGCTCAAGAAGCTTTTTCACAAGCGCAAAGCATAGCTTTTGCCAGAGAACATCAAGAGATTGATGCCGAGCATTTGATTTATGCGTTTTTGGAACAGGAAAAAGGACTTATTCCGTCCATTTTGCAGAGAATGGGCGTAAACATTTTGCAGTTCAAACAGGATATTGAACAGCTGCTCGCCAAAAAGCCTGGTGTGAGCGGTCCTGGCAGCGATACGCAAAGCATACATGTCACAACCCGTGTCAACAAAGCTCTTGCGCAAGCTGAAATGCTGGCAAAAAAAATGCAGGATGAATATATCAGTGTCGAACATGTTTTTTATGAACTCATCGGTCCGAACCCCAGCGGTTTGCTCGGTGATGTTTTCAGAAAATACGGCATTGAACAAAAATCGTTCATGAAAGCTGCGGAAGAATTGCGCGGACCTCACAGAATAACAAGCCCTAATCCTGAAGATACGTTCGAGGCTCTTTCAAAATACGGACGGGATTTGGTTGAAGCTGCAGGCAAGGGAAAACTTGACCCTGTCATCGGGCGTGACCAGGAAATCCGCCGTGCTATCCGCATTCTTTCCCGCCGTACCAAAAACAATCCTGTTTTGATCGGGGAAGCGGGGGTAGGCAAAACGGCTATCGTTGAAGGGCTTGCTCATCGCATTGTCAAGGGTGACGTGCCGGAAGGCTTGAAAAATAAACGCTTGATCGCTCTTGATATGGGGGCGCTCATTGCCGGCGCAAAATACCGCGGAGAGTTTGAAGAACGGTTGAAAGCCGTTTTGTCTGAAGTTGAAAAATCCGACGGGCAAATCATTCTCTTCATTGATGAACTGCATACCATTGTCGGTGCGGGCAAAACAGAAGGTTCAATGGATGCGGGCAATTTGCTCAAACCCATGCTTGCCCGCGGCGAACTGCATTGTATCGGGGCGACAACTATCGATGAATACCGTAAATATATCGAGAAAGATCCCGCGCTTGAACGCCGCTTCCAACCAGTCATGGTTGATGAGCCTAGTCAGGAAGACGCTATTTCCATTTTGCGCGGATTAAAAGATAAGTTTGAACTGCATCACGGTGTCCGTATCAGCGATTCCGCGATTGTCGAGGCGGTAACGCTCAGTATCCGCTATATCCCCGATCGTCAGCTGCCTGACAAAGCCATTGATATCATTGATGAAGCCGCGGCAATGATCCGTACGGAAATTGACAGCCTGCCAACGGAACTTGACGAAGCCAACCGCAAGGTGATGCAGCTTGAAATTGAAAAAGAAGCCTTGCGCCGCGAAACCGATTCCGCTTCTATGCAGCGTTTGCAAAGGCTTGAGGGAGAACTTTCCGAACTCAAGGCGAAACAAACCTTGCTCCGTGAGCAATGGGAACAGGAAAAAGGCTCCATTGACACGGTACGTAAGATAAAAGAGGAAATCGACAAGGTAAAGCTTTCAATTTCTGAAGCTGAACGCAATTATGATTTGGCAAAAGCCGCGGAATTGAAATATTCCACTTTGCTTGATTTGCAAAAACGTCTTGAAGAGCTTGAAAAGCACGGTAATACGGAACAAGCAGCCGAACCCCGTTTATTGAAGGAAGAAGTTCATCCTGACGACGTGGCTGCCATTGTGGCGAAATGGACAGGTATTCCCGTGACACGTCTTTTGCAGTCAGAACGGGAGAAACTTCTTGCTTTGCCGGATGTGCTGCATAAACGCGTTGTCGGACAAGACATTGCGGTACGGCTTGTGGCTGATGCTGTTCTTCGGGCGAGAGCGGGGCTTTCCGACCCTATGCGTCCTTTGGCATCCTTCATCTTCTTGGGACCCACCGGCGTGGGCAAGACGGAGCTTTGCAAAGCCCTTGCAGAGGCGCTGTTTGATACGGAAGATAATATGGTGCGCCTTGATATGAGCGAATATATGGAAAAACATTCGGTTTCACGTCTTATCGGTGCGCCTCCGGGATATATCGGGTATGATGAGGGCGGACAATTGACAGAAGCCGTGCGCCGTAAGCCTTATTCCGTCGTCTTGCTCGATGAAATAGAAAAGGCTCATCCTGACGTGTTCAATACGATGCTGCAATTGCTCGATGACGGCAGGCTTACCGACAGCCAAGGAAGAACGGTTGATTTTAGGAATACCATCGTCATCATGACGTCCAATATCGGTTCAAACATGATTTTAGAGGGTATAAATCAAGACGGTTCTTTCAAAGAAGGGCTGAAAGATTCCGTAATGGCGCAGCTTAAGCAATTCTTCCGTCCGGAATTTTTGAACCGTGTGGATGAAACAGTTTTATTCTCTCCTTTGCTTGAAAATCAGGTTGTTAAAATTGTTGATGTTTTACTTGGACGCTTGCGTAAACGTCTTGCGGAACGCAAAATTGAATTGGAACTTTCTGATGGGGCAAAACGCTTTATCGCTCATGAAGCTTATGACCCGGCTTATGGGGCACGTCCGCTCAAACGGTATTTGCAAAATGAACTGGAAACCCGTCTTGCACGCGGCATTATCGGCGGGCAAATTCCTGACGGATGTAAGGTCGTTGTCAAAAAAGTTGAGGATGAGTTTGAACCTCTGTCTTTTGAAATTGTAAAATAAGAAAAAGGTGGGAGACCACCTTTTTTCTTTGCAATGTTTTAAATTTAACGTATACTGATAAAAATATTGCTTGGAGAATGACCATGCGTATACTAATTTCATTATGCTTGGCTTTTATGCTTTTTACGGCGGGAGAAGCGCAGGCAGGAGGAAAACCAGTGATTAAACTTACAACAACCATGGGGGATATTGTTCTTGAACTCAACCCGGAAAAAGCTCCGATTACTTCCGCAAACTTTGAACAATACGTTAAAGACGGCTTTTATGACGGGCTTATTTTCCACCGTGTTATTGACGGCTTTATGATTCAGGGCGGCGGCTTTGATGCCGATATGAACCAAAAAGAAACCCGCCAGCCCATTCAAAATGAGGCTGATAACGGGCTTGCAAATGATAAATACACTATTGCCATGGCTCGTACTCAAGACCCCCATTCCGCAACAGGACAATTCTTTATCAATGTAAAAGATAATGATTTTCTGAATTTCAGAGCTCCTACCCTTTCCGGCTGGGGATACGCCGTATTCGGAAAAGTGGTAAAAGGGCAGGATGTTGTCGATGCCATTGCAAAAGTTGAAACCGGCAGCCGCGGATATTTTGACGATGTTCCTAAAACAGCCGTTGTCATTACAAAAGCGGAAATTGTTTCTGAATAATGGATGTTGCTATTTGATTTATTGTAATTATGTTGTCTTATGGATAATTGATTATGCAGCCGCCCCTCTTTTGAGGGGCTTTTTTTACTGTCTGTTTTTTGTGATAATTCATTTATTGCAGCACAGTGTCTTTATAATAATTAAGGAGCCAGGAAAAAAGAGCGTTATATTCCGAAATGTAACTCACTCCGTCATACACGATCGGTGCGCCTTCTTTTGCCCACTGTTTGACGGTGTAACGGCTGCGCCCGAAAATTTTACAGATGATATCCAGGTTTCGCAAATGCACAGGCGTAATTGAATAGCACCATGTCAAGGGCTTATGTGTTTTTTGAAAGGTGTATATGGGACTGTGGATAAAACTATCATCTGTCTGCAATTCATTTTGTATGTAAAGGGTTTCATTTTGAGAATCGGTATAAGGAAATGCAAAAAAAGAGGACTGCCGGAAAGATGAACTATCGGTTTGTTTATGTTTCTTTTCTTTATGAATATGTTTTGTTGATTTTGAAGTTGATGTCTGTGCAGTTTTTTTCATGAAAACTCCTAACATTAAATAAAGAATAAGATATTATCTTTGTAAAACAGATATTCTGTCAAGTTAAAATATAAAAATTGTTAATAAAATTAAATAGTTAAATATAAAAATATCATGTAACGTATTAAATTTTAAAGACAAATTGACTTTTTTTGATAAAATGAAACTAGGTGTATATATAGATAAACTGATAAAACTAGCAGAAAGGAAAGCGAGGGCTAGGGGTTTCCAATATGCTGTATTAACTACTCATAAAATAATAACTGTAAAAAACTTTTAATTTAAGTTGACAAGTTTGTAATTAAGGAGGATAAGGGAGTTTCCTGTTTGGGGTTTTTAGAGAGTTTTTTTCTAGGAGCTTTTTCTAGGAGCTTTTTCTAGGAGCTTTTTCCGAGAAGTTTTTTTTGAGGGATTTCAAGGAATAAAGGGCGTTTTGAAAAAATATTAAAAATTTTGAAAAAAAGTTCTTGACAGCGGGAATGAAATAGTGCATAAACGCACTTCGC